>Ga0302319_10000879_pt1 | contig 67396 bp, 51 predicted proteins | sample Bog_T0_2_FD_203319 | JGI IMG/M metagenome (GOLD analysis project Ga0302319, IMG submission 203319) | Peat permafrost microbial communities from Stordalen Mire near Abisko, Sweden - Bog_T0_2 | ecosystem: Environmental > Terrestrial > Soil > Wetlands > Peat | place: Sweden: Abisko, Stordalen Mire...
CAAAGACAAAAGATGAATTAATGAATCTAACTGGAAAGAAGTTGAAGTCGATGGCCAAAGACAAGGATCTTATTAGAGGAATTTGGTTTAGGTGTTGTATTGCAGAACTTATGAATTGATCTATACGCATGATGCGGCGCCTTGAGGCCGGCGACGTCCCCGACCCGTGCTCGCCCGAGTTCCTGTGTTGGCTGCACCGATCGTTCTACGAAAGGCTCGCTGACGAATTTCGCGTCGTGCGTTCGCCCGCCGGGCGTGAGGTGCGGCTGGTGCCGGGCGAGCTGCGGCACGATGAGGTCACGGTCGGCACTCACTACCCACCGCGATCTTCCGCGCTGCCGGCATTTCTCGAACACTTCAACGGCGGTTACGATCCGCGTCGCTTGAATGCAGTGCAGAAGGTGCTCGCGACCGCGGCCAGTCATCATCGCTTCGTGTGGATCCATCCCTTCGTCGACGGCAACGGCCGCGTCGGTCGTCTGTTCACCACCGCCATGCTCCGCATCGCGCAAGTCGACGCAGGTGGCCTCTGGTCTATCGCGCGCGGCATGGCGCGTACAGTAAATGACTACCGCGCAAGGCTGATGGCTGCTGACGCACCACGGAAGGGGGACCTTGATGGACGCGGAAACCTCTCGGACGAAGGGCTGACCGAGTTCTGCCGTTATTTCCTTGAGACAGCGCTCGACCAGGTGCAGTACATCCGCGGTCTCTTGAATCTCGACTCGCTGCAATCGCGCATCTTGGCATATGGCCGTCGCGAAGTCGATCTCGGCGCACTCCCGAAAGGAAGTGATGAAATCCTTCGGCAGGTGTTCCTGCGCGGTGAGCTGCCTCGCGGAGAACTACACGCCATGCTCGGCGCGAGCGAGAGGCAAGCGGCACGCGTCGCGTCGGCGCTGGTGAAGAACCAGCTGCTCGTTCCGGCAACTCCGAGCCACCGGGCGCCACTTCGGCTCGGATTCCCGAGTTCGGCCGTGTTCTACTACTTTCCCGATCTGTATCCGAGCGACCCGCGAGGCAGTCGGACTTCCGGTGCGTAGCGCCCGATTAGATGCCGACGGCCAGCAGACGGTGGTGGCGGAGGACAGCGTCGCCAGCTGGGCCACGTCGTATATGGCTCCTACGTCGATGAGCCGCTGAGGACAAAGGCGGTGGAGGACACGTATGGTTACGTGGCCAATCGCCTCTCAAGCGTCGCAGTGCTCACAGATAGGGGTTGTCATTCGACTGCATGTACGCTATCCTGTACATATCAAGGAGAATGCCATGACTGCCGTCACTGCTACCGACGCCCGTCGCTTGATCTTCCGGCTGATCGATCAGGTGACGTCGAACCGCGAGGCGGTCGAGATCACCTCTAAACGAGGCAGCGCGATGCTGATAAGCTTGGAAGAGTACGATTCGCTTCAGGAAACGGCGTACTTGCTGCGTTCTCCCGCCAACGCCAAGCGCCTCCTGGAGTCGCTAGCTCAAGCCAGAAAGAGAAAGGGCAAGGAACGGAAGTTGATTCCATGCGATTGATCTTCACCAAGCACGCATGGAACGAGTATCAGGAATGGCTGGCGGAGGACCGGGCTATACTCAAGCGGATAAACCGCATCATCGACGATACTCTGCGCGAACAGTTCGATGGCATCGGCAAACCGGAACCCCTCAAGCATTTGCTTCAGGGCGCGTGGTCGCGCCGGATCACGGAAGAGCATCGCATGGTGTATCTCGTGCTGAAAGACGATCTGGTGATCGTCCAGCTGCGCTATCACTACTGATGGACTATGGGTACCGGGAAACCGGCGCCTGCACGTCCTCCCTCGAGAATGACGAAGCGGTGGACGCGGCCTACCTCGTCCGCGCCCGGGCTAAACGGTGGTGCACGTGGCCCAGGCCGGCTGCGACGGCGACCTCTGCCAGGGCGGCGGGCTCAGGATGAGTGGGGGTGAGATCGTGGCCGAGAAAGTCCACGGGAGAATCTGAGGTGGTTGTCGTGTACGGCCCATACCCGCACTCCTGGATGCTGCCAATAATTCATACGGTAAGGCGATCATCCCTGGCGTTTGCGGGCAGGGCCTCATTGCAGGGCCTTCAGGCCGGTGGCGATCGCGTTGAGGCTGGGCAGGGCATCGGCCGGCTGGGGATGGTCCGGGGAAAAAACGTGCAACGCCTCGGGCGGCAGCATGGTCACCGGTGTTTCGTCGACACTGCCGTCGGGGCGGCTCACCGCATGCAGGTCGAGCCCGAGGTGGGCGGCCATGAACGGGTACATGGCCGCGCGCTTCGACGCTCCGTAGTCGTGGCCCTCATCGGCGAGGTGGACGTTGGCGACCTGCGCGCGCGCGGCCGCGCCATAGAGCGCATAGATGCGGCAGAGGAAGGGGTACTCCTGCACCGGGACCAGGCGGGTCCAGTCCTTGCCGTCGGAGATCACCAGCAGCGGGCGCGGCGCTGCCAGGGCGCAGATCTCGGCGTTGGTGGTGAAGTGCCGGCTGCTGCGGTGGATGGGCAAGCCGCTCTCGCACAGGCAGCCGCCGAAGAAGAACGAGGACACCATCACCACCGGCACCTCGACTGCGACGCGCGGATCGAGGGCGGTGAGCAGGAAGGTCTGGGTGCCGCCGCCCGATTCGCCGGTGACGCCGATGCGCGCGGGATCGGCGCCGGGAAGGGCGCACAGCACGTCGAGCGCGCGCATGCTGCTCCAGGTCTGCACGGTGAGCGCGAGCGGCGACTGGTGCGCCTGGTGGTCGGGGATCTGGCCCATCGATTCGCCGTAGCCGAACATGTCGATGGCGAGCACCAGCGCGCCCATGCGCGCCAGGGTGGCGCAGCGCTTCTGCTCGGTCTCGCTCACGCGCGCGTTCTGGACATCGCCGTGGCCATGCGGCGAGAGGATCAGCGCATAGGGCGGCGGCCGCGACAACGGGCGGTAGAGGTTGCCGGTCACATAGAGCCCGGGGATGGCGGCGAAGGCGACGCTCTCGACGCTGTAGCCGGTGTGCTCGCTGCGTCCGCGCATGATGAGCCCGGGCGCGGTGCGCCGCGGCAGCGGCTCCAATCCCATCGCCTGCAGGATGCAGGTGCGGTGGTGCGCGGCGCGCGCCTCCCACGCGAGCCGGTCGGGGCACTGGCTTAGTGCGAAATCGAGCATGGCCTGCCCCTGCTCCGGGGTCAGGAAGGGGCCCCGGCACAGCGCGGGACCCACGGCGGGGGCGGCCGGCAGGCCGGGCGGCAGCGGCTCGACGTACTCCTGCACCAGGCAGAGCACGCCAACCAGCAGGGCGAGCAGGAGCAGGACGGTCCAGATCAGCCGGATGGCGGTCATGCGGTTCCTCGGGCGTGGGGCATGGTGCGCCTCAGACCTTTACCATGGACGGAGGCGAATCACAGCGTGGTGTCCGACCTGCGGATGAGGACAGCGGGGCACGTGTCCCTGGCCATCGGCCACGCGGGTCCTGGTCACCGGAGCGGCACCATGGGTGTGCACGTGCTGTGCGGTCTCGGGTCGGACGATCATCGGCATGACGGCGATCAGGGAGCGCCGCCGCACCGGCCAGGCGTGGCCGTAGGGGGTCTGAGGCAGAACAGACCCTATCGGCTGGCGCGGCGGGGAAGGCACACTCGCCTCTGACGTGCAAGGCCGGGAAGCCGAGGAGGCAGCATGCGGGACAGCGGCAGGCGGGATCAGGCAGGAGCGGCGCTCGCAGCACTCCCTGCGGCGGAGCGCTAGGCCATGGGCCGCTCCACCGCCATCATCCTGCTGATCGCGTTCGTGTGCCTGGCGGTGGTCGCCGCCGTCTCGTTCACCCTGCTGGGGAGCCGCATCGTCGGCGAGCTGCCGCCGAGCTCTACTGCGTCCACGCCTGCGCTCACCACCCTCCCGCTGCCGGAGACCGCCTCGGCAGCGGCAAGCGGACCAGCGGCGTCCTGGCAGCCGCACCCGACCTCGAGCCTGCTGCTGAAAGAGCTCGCGTACCGCCATTTCACCATCGGCTACGATGAGCAGGCGAGGAATCCCGCCTGGGTCGTCTATCGGCTGGACGGCGGGATCGCGCATCACGGGCACGAGCACCGGCCGGCGGTGTTCGCCACCGAGTTCCGCACCGCCGCCCAGGTCTCGCATCATGATTACAGCGGCTCGGGCTTCGATCGCGGGCATATGTGCCCCGCCTATGCGATGTTCAGCCGCTTCGGCGAGGACGGCATGCAGGAGACCTTCGTGATGTCCAATGTCATCCCGCAGTACCATGACCTGAATGCCGGCGAGTGGGAGCATCTCGAGTCGGCGATCAGCGGGCGCGACGGTCATGGGGATGGCTGGGCCGGGAGCGCCGGCCCGCTGTGGATCATCAACGGGCCGGTCTACCAGTCGCGTCCGGCCGCGCGCCAGCTGCGCAATAGGACATGGGTGCCGAGCTCGTGCTTCTCGGTGGTGCTGCGCTGGCGCTCGGGCCACTGGGATGCCCTGGCGGTCGAGATGCCGAACCGCGAGCAGGTCGCTGGCCCCTGGTCGCGCTACCTGACGACGATTGGGACGATCGAACGGGAGACCCGGCTCGATCTGCTGGCAGGCTGCCCGGCTCAGGAGCAGGAGCGCCTGGAGCGGGAGCATGCGAGCATGGAGGAGTGGCGCTAGCGCTGCTGCCGGGGTGGATGCATTGCGGTGCTGGCCGGATCAGCGCCCTGGAGGCAGCTCGGCGAGATCCTTGCGCTGCCACGCCCGCACCCAGTCGATGACGAAGTCGGCGGGCAGCTTCTGGTCGTCCAGCGGGGTGTTGTCCCAGCCGCCGGTCGGCATGGTGAACATCAGGATGGCCGGGACGTTGGCGACCCGGGGGCTCTCGAAGCGCAGGACCTCGCTGCCATTGCCGTAGTATACCAGCCGTCCAGGCTCCCACAGCAGCCCGGCGACGATGAAGCCGTCCTTGTCCGGCTGGACGTAGATGCGGTCGCTGCCGGTGGACTTGTGCTCCTTGCCATAGCCATCCCAGTGCATGGCGATGTTGTAGCGGTTGGGACCCCAGCCGGTGAGGTGCTCGAGGATGTCGAACTCCATCCCGCCATTGGAGGTCGATTGGCGATCGCCTTGTCCGCGGTCCGGCATCATCCAGAAGGCCGGCCACAGCCCGGGTGCGCTGGGCAGCTTCATGCGCGCCTCGAAATAGCCGTAGCGCTGCACCCAGTGGTCGAAGGTGTGGAGATAGCCTTCCGCGTAATCGGTTTCGGGCTTGGATGGATCGTCGTCATGGTGGCCGCGCTTCTTCTCGACGCGCAGCCGCACCACGCCATCGCCGATGATGACGTTCTGCTCGCTGAAGTGGCCGAGCTTGTCCCAGTAGTTCGGGCCGGAGACCGACCAGCGGCTGGCATCCAGGGAGGTGCCATCGAATTCGTCGTCGAAGGTCTTGCTCCACTCGCCCGGGACGGGCGGACGCTGGCCCAGCCACTCGGGCGGATGGGCGACGGGGAGATCTGCGGTGATGGACTCGATCACCAGCGTGCGCGCATCGCCGCTCGCGGCCGCACCCACACTGATCGCCGCGACGGCATTGCTGACCATGTGGTTGCCGCTGCCGTCCTTCTCCCCGGTCCAGACCGAGGAGGCGGTGAAGGGAACGGCGAGATCGAGGGAGGCGCCGGGAGCCAGGGGCGCGGCTGGCGAGGCCCAATCGCTCGCACCGCCATCGCTCTCGAGGCGGATGCGCGGCTGCACGGCAGCCTGGCCGGCATTGCGGATGCGCACGCGCACCTCGAGCCAGGCGCGCAGGTTCCAGCGTCCGCTCGCCGGCTTGAAGCGCACCGCCCGCTCGCCCTGGCCGGCTGACCAGGCGATGCGCAGGGTCTGCTCCGCAGCGGCGCGCACCAGCGTCGCTTCCGCGCCATTGGCCTCGATCTGGCTGGCCGCATCGATGGTGCTGCCGGCTGCGAGGATGATGCCCTGATCGGGGACGATGCGCACCTGATCGGCAGGTATGGGCGGCTGCTCTCCCGGGGGGCCGGCACTGGCCAGCGAGGTAAGCAGGAAGGACCGGGTCTGCTTGCTGGTGTCGGTGAACAGGGAGACCTGGGTGATCTTGGCGGGATTGAGCGGGAATGCCTTCTTGCCCCAATCATAGCCGTAGTAGACCCGCAGCGTTCCGCTCGCCGCCGGCTGCAGGTCGATCAACGCGGTGCTCCAGGGCGAGACCTTCCAGTCGCCGGCATTGTCCACCCGCATCACCACCCGCACCGGCTGGCTGCCGGTATTGGTCAGCCCGGCTTCCAGGTGGCCGGAGAGGGACAGATCCCAGACCGCCGCCGGCGGCTTGATCACCACCCCGGGATACCTGTTCGGACCCGGGGCGATGGTGACAGCGATGCCCGTGCCGGCATGGGCGACCTGGACCTGGGCCTGGTCGTTGGAGACCACGTGCGCGTCCGCTCCCGCTGGGGCCAGGTCGATCAGCGGCCGGATGGTGGGGTCCACCGCCAGCAGGCGGGCGGTCAGGACGAGCACCAGCAGGAGGGGGCGCAAAGTCATACGGGCTCATGCTCCAAATATATGCTCCAAAGGCGCTTGCATCGGGAGCGGGGCGATTGCGTGCCGTTCGCCTGCGCCGCAGCGCACAGCGCATGCAGACGCGCAGCCGGACTTGGTACCGGTGCCGGCACGGAAAGTTGCCGCAGGCGTCGCACGCGTCCAAGCGCCTGGGCGTGAGCGGTGGATGGGTGGATGGCCGGTGCGCCACCGCCATGCGGGGCGATGGGCTGAACACCCCGGGTGCCATCGGCGGTCAGAACTCGTCGAGCGCCTTGCTTGCATCGCCGAAGGTGGCCAGCGGCATGCCGGCGGCCTTCATCAGCGAGAGGTGGAGCCGGCACAGCTGGCGATCGGGCTTGCCGCTGTAGTCGAGGATGCGGCCGCCGGTGATGCGGCCGCCGCCGCCACCCAGCACCACCACCGGCAGCTGATCGTTGTTGTGGTTGCCGGTCATCATGCTCGAGCAGAACAGCAGCATGCTGTTGTCCAGCAATGTGCGCGGCCCCTCCTGGATGGCATCGAGCTTGTGCGCGATGTAGGCGAGCTGCTCGAGGAAGAAGGTGTTGACCTTGAGCCAGTCCGGGGTGTCGGAATGGGAGAGCAGGTGATGGATCATGTAGTCCACGCCCAGATGCGGGAAGCGCATCGAGGAGTGGTCGTTGTTGAGCTTGAGGGTGGCGAAGCGCGTGGTGTCGGTCTGGAAGCCGAGCACCAGGATGTCAGCCATCAGGCGCATGTGCTCGGCGATGCTCTGCGGGATGCCATCGGCGGGTCGCGCCATGTCCGGCTTGTCCAGGGTCGGCCGCCAGCCGTGCGCCTCGCCGCGCAGGCCGGCATTGGCGATGCGGCTCTCGACCTCGTGCACCGAATCGAGGAATTCATCGAGCTTGCGCTGATCGCCTGCGCTGATGTCGCTGCGCAAACCCTTGGCGTCCGCCAGCACGGCATCGAGCACGCCCTGGTCGCCGCGGCCGGCCTCATCCTTGAACAGGCGGTCGAATGCCAAGGCGGGATAGATCTCGAGCGGTGTGGGCGTGGTCGGCGAGCTCCAGGAGATGTGCGAGCTGTAGAGCATCGAGTAGTTCTTGTGCACCGACGGATTCGACTTCTCGCAGCCCAGCACCAGGCTGGGCAGCTTGGTCGCATGGCCGAGACGGCTCGCCAGCACCTGGTCGAGGCTGGTTCCCGAGCGGATCTCGCCGCCCGAGGCCAGCGGTGCACCGGAGAGCAGGTTGCCGGTCTGCGAGCTGTGGATGTTGCCCTTGGTCGCCTCGGCATTGAAGAGGCCGCGGATGAACAGGGTCTTCGCACGCAGATCGTTCAGCGGGGCGAGCACCTTGCCGAATTCCAGCGCAGCGCCCTCCCCCTTGGCCCACCATTCCTTGCTGTGGAAGCCGTTGCCGGAGAACACCACCGCCAGCCGCACCGGTGCCTGGCCGGCTGCTGCAGCTGGCTCATCGCCATGCGCGGCCACCGATTCCAGCCAGGGCAGCGCCATGGTCACGCCGAGGCCGCGGAGGAAGGTGCGTCTGGTCCAGGATGAGGAGCTGCTCATGGGAGGGTCCTGACGGGATTATTGCTCGAAAACCGCGTCTCGGCCACGGATATCGCGGAACTGCCGGCTGCGCACCACCAGCTCAAGGACGGTACCGATGCGGCTGCCATCCGTTGCCATCTCAGCCACCATCGCGTCGAGCAGGGGCTGGTCGGAGAGCTGGACCGAACGGCCGAGCGCGAAGCCGAGGAGCTTGCGGCTCAGCTGCCGGAGGAAGGCCTCCCGGCGCTTGCCCAGGAGGTAGCCGCGCAGGCCATCGAGGCCATCGATGCGGGTGCCATCCCGCACTGTCGCCACGGTGTCGATCGGCCGCTTGGCGATGTCAAAGGTGCGCTGATGGCCGATGGCATCGAAACCCTCGAGCGCGAAGCCGAAGGCATCGATGCGGACATGGCAGCCGTTGCAACGGGGGTCGGAGGCGTGCTTCTCGGTGAGCTGCCTGACGCTGAGGGTCTCGTTCGCCTCGTCGGTCGGCAGGGGCGGCACGTCCTTGGGCGGCCGGGGCAGGCGTTCGCCCAGCAGCACCTCGCTTATCCAGTTGCCGCGCAGGATGGGGCTGGTGCGCGACGCGCCGGAGTGCTTGGCCAGCGTCGCCGCCAGGCCGAGTATCCCGCCGCGGCCATGCGCGCGCAGTCCCTCCACCCGTCGCCACTCCGGACCATGGACATCGGGGATGGCGTAATAGCGTGCGAGCTCCTCGTTGAGGAAACCGTAGTCGGCATCGAGCAGGCTGATCACCGGGCGATCGGCCTGGACATAGTCGGTGAGGAAGCGGATCGCCTCCTCGTACATCGCTCCCCGCAGGGCGAGGAACTCGGGGAAGGCCTTCTCGCTCTTCTCATCGAGCTCATCGAAGTCGGTGATGTGCAGCCAGGCGCAGCCGAATTCGATGGCCATGCGCCGGATGCGCCCATCGCGCAGCATGCGCCGCATCTGCTCTGCGAGCACATCGGCATCGAGCAGGCGACCGGTGGCGGCGGTTGCGAGCAGTTCGGCATCCGGCTCCGACGACCACAGGAAGTAGCTCAGCCGGCTGGCGAGCTCCCAGGCATCGACCGGGGTCTGCTGCGTGCCCGGCCTGGACTTCTCCGCCCGGTAGAGGAAGGGGGGGCTGACCAGCACCTTGGCGATCAGCAGGCGGATGGCCTCCTCATGCGGCAGCTCGCGCTCGCGCAGGGTCTGGTAGAGCGTGCGCAGATCGCCCTTCTCGCTCGCGCTGAGCGGACGGCGGTAGGCGTGCTCGGCGAATGCCAGAACCGCATCGAGATGAGCCGGCTGGGAAGCGATCAGGGCCTGGCGGAATGCGGCGGCCCGCTCGAGGAGCGGCTTGCGCAGCGGTTCCAGCGTCGAGGGATCGCCATCCTGGGTCGCATACTGCCAGAGCTGCTCGAAGGCGTCGACCTCCAGGAGGGCGTCCCTGCCGATGTAGTGCAGCTGGTCCCACAACCGGTCAAGCTGGGCTCGCTGGGCATCATCGAGCATCAGGTGGCAGAGCTGGTCGTCCTCGCGGTAGAACAGCGAGAGGGTGATGACCTCATCGACCGGCACGATCTTGGTATAGCACAGCGAGGCAGGGAACAGCTCGCGGAACTCCTCGCAGGCGGCGGCAATGCGGCGGCGCGCCGTACCGCTGTCGGTGACGATGACCGGGATGGCCGGGGTGGCCGCCGGCGCGGCACCGATGGTGGCCTGCAGGCGGACGCTGCCATTCGCCCCAGCGGTGGGTTCGAGGGTACCGGTGGTGACCAGCTCCGCTCCGGCGACCAGTTCGGCTGGCAGCCGGACCCTGATCACCCCGGGCGCCTGGAGGCAGATGCTCTGGTCGTCGATGGCGCTGCCATCGGGACGTTTGCCGAACAGGGAGGGGTCGACGCCCCAGGTCGAGGCCGCTGCCGGAGCGCCGGCGAGCGGTGGGCTGGCTGCTCCCTGCGCGCACAGCGGGCTGGTGAACGAGATCAGCTGCCGGCGCAGCTGGGCGTCCGGACCATCGCCTGCCGGGGCAGGTGCGGTGAGCAGCGCCTGCAGCGCCTCGGCGAGCTGATGCTTCTCGGCGGGGCTGCCGGCAGCCAGCCAGCGTGAGAGCGCACAGCCCGCTGGCAGGGCATTGGCGCTCGCGCTCGCCGCCAGGGGCTCGGTATAGAAGCTCCACACGCCGGGATGGCCTGCGCGATCGGCATGCGGATTGCCTGCCAGGACGTCGGAGGAGACATCGCGGGTCAGCGACCATTCCCGCTCAGCGCCGGCGCTCGATGACAGGGTGAATTCGACGTCGGTCAGGGCGCAGGCGTGGCTCATGCCTGGATGCGGGGCATCCATGCCGCCGCGCGGGGAGACCAGCACCGAGATGAGGTCCCCGGGACGCACCGGGACGTCGTTGAAGGGCCCGACGGCGATGGGTGTCGCCCCCTGGGCATCGCCCGTGGCGAGACGCTGGCGGGAGGTGCCGCGACGCACATCCACGGCCCAGGTCACGCCGTTGCCGCACTCGGGATGGGCATGGGTGATGGTGGCCGATACGCGTATCAACCCGGCGATCGGGCTGCGCCAGCCGACCGCGACGGTCAGGGTCGGCGACGGATGGATGGCCACGCCGTGGGGCTTCATGATCCCGGGGATGCGCACCTGCTGATCGGAGGAGTTGGCCACCAGCGACGGCGTATCAGGCGACCCCCAGCCGGTGATGAAGTCGTACGTACCGGATTTGGGCAGCGGCTTGGCCATCAGCTCGAGGGTGCCGGCCGGTGCAGTGCCGAGGCCCAGCACGCTCAGCCAGGCGCCGAGGGCATCGAGGTCGACGCCCAGCGTGGCGGCGAGCGCCGCCGGGTCGGGGGCGGCTGCCGTCCTTGGCGCCAGGGCCAGCGCATCGAGCGCCTTGGTGGTCATCAGTATCCGGCGGTCACGCCGCGCCAGCAGGACGTCCAGGTGGCTGCGCACATCGCGCAGCGCCATCGGAGGCTGGCCGGGGACCAGCAGCTTGGGCTGATGCCAGACGACCATATCGCCGGTGCTGTCCGCCTCCGCGGGCTCGGCGCTGAGGGTGACGACGATGTCGCTGCTGCCGGCGGCGGGGGCGAGCTTGAGGTGCACATCCTGGTGCGAGGCCAGCGGCGTGATGCCTTCCATCCAGGATTTCGGACCGGCCTTGCGGCCGATCTGCCCGATGCTGTTGAACGTGAACAGCACCTTCTGCCATGCGCTGATCGTTGCGACCATCCCCGGCACGTCGCTTGCCTGCGCGGTGCGCCAGCGGGAGCGCAGGCCGTCGAGCAGCGGCGATGGCTGTCCGCCGCGCAGCAGGCCGACCAGGTGGGTGAGGTAGCGGGCATTGAGGTTGTGCCGGCGCGCCACCTCCTCGGCAGCGGATCCCGGGGCGCGCAGCTCGAGCGAGGCGATGAGATACTTCTCCACCGGCAGGCGTCCGCCGAGATTCTTGTCCAGCACGATGCCCTGCATGGTCACCGTATCGGCGCCACCGGGATCGGTGAAGGTGGAGTAGAAGGCGCGGATCGAGCTGAGCAGCTCCTCGGTCCAGTCGCGCCGGCTGACATGGGGCGAGAAGCGGATGCCATCGCCCAGCAGGATGGCGTGGCTGGCGACCGCCTTGCCGGCATCGAGGAACTTGCCCACCAGGGAGGGCGACATCACCAGCGCCTGGCCGGTATTGGTGAATCCTTCGCCGGCCGCGCCATCGATGGGGAATTCGCGTGCCGGATCGAGCGCGTCGACGCCGGTCAGGTCGCGGATGGTGTAGGTGTATTCGGCATTCGACAGCCGGCGCAGGACCACCGGTCCCGGATCGCCGGCATATCTCGCCGCCACCACCGCTAGGCCGTCATGCGCCCATGCGCACAGGGCGGCCTTCTGCTCCGGCGACGGCTGCGGCTTGCCGTCGGGCGGCATCTCGCCGTCCGCGAGCTGCTCGATCACCCGCTGCCAGATGAGCGGGTGGCTCTGCAGTCCGGCAGGGGAGGCGTTCGCCTCCAGGTCGAGATCGCCCTTGTGCTTGGCGGTCGAATGGCAGCCCAGGCAGAAGTCGCCGATGATCGGATGGATGGTGGTGGCGAAGCTGGCGTTGTCCGCGCCCTGCGCCGGCATGGCGCTGGCCAGGCAGAGCATCAGCAGCAGGCAGGCGGGAGGGAGGGTGCGGCGCATGTCAGCGCGCCACCAGACGCTGGACGTCGACGCTGGAGCCCGCGGATTCCGGCAGCCAGGTGCGCCAGCCGAGGATGTGCTTGCGCATGATCGCCTCGCATGCCGCAGGGGATTGCGTGCGGATGATGGTGATGAGCTGGTGATGGGCGCGCAGGGTCTCAGCCCGCACGCTCCGGGTCCGCTTCTGATGCAGGCGGTGCAGGCGGCCGAGCCACAGTCCCAGCTCCCAGCGCAGCGCCTTCCAGGCTTTGAGCAGGCGCGCATTGCCCGACTGCTCCATGATATGCTGGTGGAATTCGAGATCGAGGCGGGTGACGTCGAGGATCGAGGTGGCGCGGCCGGTCGACTCCAGGTTCTCGATCAGCGCCTCCGGATGCGCGCGCAGATGGGGCGCGGCCAGGCGGGTGGCGATCGGCTCGAGCGTCAGTCTCATGACGAAGAGCTCCTCGAAATCCTGGGGCGTGAGCGTCCTGACGAAGGCGCGTCCGGTGGGCGTGAAGCCGACCAGTCCCTCGCGCTCCAGGGTAAACAGCGCTTCGCGGACGGGCACCCTGCTGACGCCCAGCCGCCGAGCCACGGTGGCCTCGGCCAGCGGATCGCCGGGCGCGAGGATCTCGTCGATGATGTCCGCACGCAGGCGGTCGGTGGTCAGATCCGAGCGGCCTCTGGGGGGTCGTTCCGTGTCCATGTTTTTGGTATACCGTTTATGAAACGGTATACAATTGCAAATGCGGTCCCCATCCGACGGCGCTCCTCCGGCCATGCCATCTGCCGTTGCGGTGGCGGCCATGGACCTCCTGCGGCCCGGCGCGGACGGTTGGCTGCGGGACGCCTGCCAGGGCGATGGGCGCCATGCGCTGCGCGCCATCAGGCGACCCCTGGGCCGGTCTGGTGTCACACATCTGCGCCCTCGCAGATCATTCGCGGCGACTGGATGCCGCGCGCCGTCTCATAGAGCTTCGGGCTGAGCCCGTTGCTGCGCCGTCACACCCCAGGAGATCCGCATCCATGTCGAGCCTGCCCTATCGCCGCATCCTGCTGCTGCTGGCCGCGGTCGCAGCTCCCGCCCTCGCCGCGGATGCGTCTGCCGCCGCGCCACCGGATGCATCCGACATCGTACCCTTGAAGAAGGCCACCTTCTTCATCTATGAGGATTTCGAGAGCACGGATGTCGGCAAGATCCCCAAGGGATTCACCTCCAAGGGCTCGGTCGGCGTGGTCGACGATGTCGCCCATACCGGCAAGCATTCCCTGCGGCTGAATGCTGCGGTGAGCGGGGCGCGCCAGATCGTCAAGCAGGGTGCGGAGCTCGCGGCCATGGGTGGGGAGCATTGGGGACGGCTCTTCTTCAAGGTCCAGCTGCCGTCGCCGTTGCCCCAGGGCGGCGGCGTCCATACCACCATCGTCGTCGGATCGGCGAAGAGTCCGCTGGCCAAGGACAACATCGAAGTGCGCCTGATGGGGACAATGACGGGAGGCGACGGCGCATTCCGCTTCCTCTACAATGTCCAGCCGCCCCCCGGCCGGCAAGAGTTCGGTCCAAGCACCAAGAAGTCGTATCATTATACCGACGACTGGACGCTGGCCGAATGGCACGTCGACTTCGCCACCCAGACCTACCAGTTCTATATCAACGGCGAAGAGCTTCCCGACATCTCCTTCACCAAGGGCGAGGGGAAGTTCGCTGGCGCCGAGATCCCGGCGGTGTTCGAATCGATGTCCTTCGGCTGGCAGAACTATCAGCCGGTCAAGGGAACCGGATTCGTGACCTGGATCGATGATCTGGCAGTGAGCAAGCAGCGCATCGGCGGTCAGACGCTGCTGCCGGCGAACGGTGCGCCAAAGAAGCAATAGCCGCACGGCGGCCGGCGACGCCGGACGCCACCGGCAATGCGCAGGTGCAGGTCAATGGGGGGTCTACGCCAGGCCGATGAGCAGGGGGACGCCCGCTGCGGCGATGGCGGCGCCTGACAAGCGCAGGACCTGGAGCGGTGCGGTCCTGAGCATCAGCATCCCGACCAGGATGCCGGTCGCATGGATGAGCGCGGTCGAGAGCAGGAAGCCGGCGCAGAAGGCGCCGAGCGACTGCTGCTGCGACATCTCGGCCACATGGGCATGCCCATGGAACACTGCGCAGGCGGCTACCGTCAGGCAGGCGAGCACGATCGTCGGGCGCGGGGCCAGGGCGACCAGCAGGGCGACGGCCAGCACCGAGCAGGCGATCACCCATTCCGCACCAGGCAGCGCCATGCCGGCATAGGCAGCCAGGCCGCCGAGGAACATCGCGGCCATGAACGAGCCGGGCACCAGCCACAGCGCCCGCCCACCGACCCGCACGGCCAAGAGCCCGACGGCGAACATGGCGAGCAGATGGTCGAGGCCGGTGAGCGGATGCAGCATGCCGGCGACGAAGCCGGCCTGGCCATGCCCCGGGTGGGCCAGCAGGGCGGGGATGGTCCCGGTCATGAGGGCGACGACGTAGACGTATTTGCTCATGGCGTTGGCTCCGGCGTGGCAATGGCGAGCGGGCGGGATGCCGGAGCAGTCCCACGCCCAGGGCCGGCCTGGTGGGGGGCAGGACACGGGCTCATCAGCAGCAGGCGGTCAGGATGCGGACCAGATCGAGGACCATGTCGCGGCGCACCGACGAGAGGATGAAGCGCTCCTGGCGCTGGCGTTCGATGAGGCCGGAGCGTTCGAGCTGATCGAGATGATGCGACAGCGTCGGACCGGGAAGCCCGAGCGCGGACTGGATCTCATTCGCCGGTACCGGCCTCTTGGCCTGGACGAGGTGGAAGAATACCCGCAGGCGATCCAGGTGCGCGAGCGCCTTGAGCGCTGCTATATGCTCCAGCGAGGCCTGCAGCGGGGGAACGCAGTTGGTGCCGCAGGATTCCGGTGTGCAGGGGAGATTGGCATCGCTCACGCTACCGACGCTAGTTTAGCGGAGGCAATGTAAAGAGCTAAGCGGCAAGGATAAGCATTCCCAGGATCACACGACCTGCTCACCCTTTCCGTAGCTGTGTGACCGCTCTAAGGCGCAGGGTGATGGGTGACGTCGCCTACCACCACGCGGAGACTTCCACGCCCACGGTCCGAGGCGGCCCTTCGCGGACATAGGTCTGGGGCGTCTGGGTGAAGACGCCGTCGGCCGGTATCTGGATGGCATTGAGCGCATAGACCTTGTTGGCGAGGTTGCGTCCGATCAGCGCCACCGACCACGCATGTGCACGGTACCCGAGTTTGGCATCGATGACGACATAGTCATTGAAGGTCACCATATTGGGAGCGGTGCTCGGCGGGTTCGGGAAGTAGACCGAGGTCGCACCCTGGCCGCTGACGGTGCCGCCAAGGAAGAAGCCGCTGCGATCCTGGTAGAAGCCCCCCAGGGCCGCGGTGTATTTCGGGATGTTGGGGAACTGCATGCCGGATTCGTTGACCGCCCCGGTCGCCCCGGTGTTGCCGTTCAGGCCGGTGAAATTGTAGTCATCATAGGTGGCATGCAGCAGGCCGACCGAGAGCCAGATGCGCAGACCGGTCACCGGCTTGGTCTCGGCCTCGAATTCGGCGCCATAGACATGCGAGTGCGCCGCATTGACGGTGATCTCGTCGAAGGTCGGTGAAGGCAGGGTCAGGGGCACCTGTTGGTTGCGCCAGTCGATGTAGAAGGCGCTGGCGTTGATGGTCAGCACCCGATCGAACGTGGATTTGACGCCGAGCTCGTAATTCCAGGTGTATTCCGGCTCATAGAGGGATTGCGCAGCGGCCACCGTGTTGGCCCCGGTGTTGAAGCCGCCTGGGCGATAGCCGCGGGAGACGCTGGCGTAGATCAGCACGTCCTGGCTGGCGTGGTAATCGAGGACGCCCTTGGGCAGCAGCACCGGTTCGTGATCGCTCTCGGAATCCTGGAAGGGCAGGTAGGGGAAGGTGGCGGGAGGGGGCGCGGAATTGGTCTGGTTGGTGATCTGCTCGTCCCAGTCGAAGGTCGCATGCTCGTAGCCGAGCCGGGCGCCGCCCGTCAACTCGAAGCCCGCGCCGAGCTTCGCGGTGGCCTCGCCGTAGATCGCCGCATTGAGGTCGCGCACGCGGGCATCCTCGTTGTACGCCTGGGCCGCCCCTTCGATCTGGTAGTAGGGCACGCCGAAGAACGGTGTCGTCGAGTACGTCGAGAGGCTGGTGTAATCGAATTTCTCCTGCTGGGCATAGATGCCGGCCAGCCAGGTGAGCACATCGGGTCCGGTATGGGCGAGACGCGCTTCGATCGACATGTCCTGCACCCGGTTGGCGCCGGTGACCTCGACTGCATCGGAGGCATTCCGGGATGCATCGTAGTCGACGGCATCATTGGCCACGCCGAAGCCGTAGACGATGGTTGCGCTGGTGTGGGCAGAGACCAGGTAGTCGGCCTCCAGCGAGCTGACCAGGCCGTGGCCATGATCATAGCCGGGATCTCCGGTGACGGTCTGGCGCTGATCGATGAGCGACAGGGGCACCCAGCTGTCGGTGGTCTCGGAGAGGGCGCTGGCCGAAACAATGGCCTTGACGCTCAGTGCGGAGGTCGGCTTCCACAGCAGCTTGCCACGGGCGCTGAAATCGTTGCTCGAGTCGGTCTTGTCGCTGCCGGTGGTGATGTTGTCGTAGTAGCCGTTGCCGCCGGCCTTCTCGAGCGCCAGGCGGAAGGCCAGGGTATCGCTGAGCGGACCGCCACCGGCGACATCGACGCGGTACTCATCGTAGCTGCCGCCATAGGCGCTGCCCTCGATCTCGTTGGTCCAGGTCGGGTCCTTGGTGCGCACATTGACGACGCCACCCAGGGTCCCGCGTCCGTAGAGCGTGCCCTGCGGACCGCGCAGCAGCTCCACGGTGTCGACATCGTAGAGCGAGCCGAAGTCGCTCATGCCGCGCTGCGCTTCCAGCGAGACGCCATCGACGTAGAAGCCGATCGGAGACCAGCCGCGCGTCGGCTTCTCCTCGCCGCCGAATTCGGTCGATGCGCCATAGCCGATGCCGCGGATGCTGAGCATGCCGCTGCGATGGTCATCCATCTGCGTGGTGTTGGCGGTGTGCTGCCACAGATCGTCCAGCTGGCTGTCCGTGCTCTCCTCGATGTCCGCGGAAGTGTAGGCGGTGACCGAGAGCGGGACCTGCTGGATGTCCTCGGGACGCTTGGTCGCCTGGATGATGATGACGTCTGCCGCGTCAGCGCTGCCATTCCCGCTGGTGGCCTGGGGAGCAGGCGCCGGCACCGCATCGGCGGCGTTACCGAGGTGCGGCAGCAGGGCCAGGGTCGGGCAGCACATCATCAGCAGGCAGGGGGAGAGTTGACGGAGGCATGTGGTCATGGACGTCCTTCGCGGTCGGAGACGGAGAGGGGCGGTGCGGGAGCGTGGCGCGCGCTCAAGCGGCACGGAGCACGTATATACGGGCTAGCCGCGCTCGGCATTGAGGAAACTTCAGTTCCACAGGTCTCGTATTCGATACTTGTGAAATTACGGAATAGCCGAGCCCACCCGCCTTGCGGTGCGGCCACCCTCCTCGGGGGACCGGCCATGATCGGCTCCCACCTCTGGCATGCTTGTCGAAATGTGGCTTGACGATCCTGCGATTGGTGAATGAAGTCGGCATCGGCCCGGCGGTTCGCCGGACTACCTGAGAAGCGTCGTCCTATGGCACGAGCAAGGCACCTCCACGCTATGCCCATTCCGCTCTCTGAGATGGTCATCCCCCTATCGGCAGATCAGATCCGCTCCTACCATGAGCAGGGCTTCCTCATCATCAGGGACGTCATCGCCCGAGGGGCGATCGCGGATGCCGCCGCCGAGATCGCGCGGCTGGCCGAACGCACGGATCTCATCGACGTCAACAACATACGCTGCCGTTTCTGGAAGCAGGTCGACTCCGATGACTGCCGCTTCGACTGCTTCGATCCCATCATCGATCTCTCGAGCCGCAGCCGCGCCCTGGCGCACGATCCGCGCATCCTGGGCATCGCCTCGGCCCTGTACGGCGAGCCGGCGTGCCTGTTCAAGGACAAGCTGATCTTCAAGCCTCCAGGCGCCCAGGGCTATGCCCTGCATCAGGATTACATCGCCTGGCCATCGTTCCCGACGAGCTTCCTCACCATCATCGTGGCGATCGATCCCTGCCATGCCGAGAACGGAGCCACCGAGGTGTTCCCGGGATTCCATCACCAGGGGTACCTATCGCCCCGGGATGGCCAGTATCATGAGCTGCCGGTGGACGCGGTCGCACAGGGGAAGGGGGTCGTGCTGGAGCTCCAGCCCGGTGACATCGCGGTACTCTCCGGCTACACGCCGCACCGCTCGGCGCCCAACCGCTCCGCCTCGACACGGCGTCAGCTCTACGTCAGCTACAATGCGATCAGTGACGGCGGCGAACAGCGCCGGGCCCACTACGACGAGTTCCACCTCTGGCTCAAGGACAAGTATGCCGAGCATGGGAAGACGAATACGTACTTCCGATGAGCCACACGCCAGCTGCACGCGGGAAGGGCGATCCTGCCCAGGAAGCCACCGGTGATCGACCAGCGTGGATCGACGCCGTCTTCAATTACGGGTGGGTGAATGTCATGGTGGCGGCCCTGCTCATGGTGGCCACCATGCCCGGGCGCACCCAGGGATTGGGTCTCATCACCGAGCCGCTATTGCGTGATCTGGGATTGGGCCATGTGGCCTTCGCCAAGATCAATCTCTGGGCGACGCTCATCGGTTCGCTCATGTGCTTCCCGGCTGGATACCTTATCGACCGCTTCGGGTTGCGCATCGTCTCGGTCGTCATCGTGCTGGCCTTGGGTCTGACGGTGTGGGACCTGAGCGGCTTCACCGGTGGGACGCTGGGGCTGTTCCTCCTGATCACCTCGACACGGGGGTTCGGCCAGAGCGCCCTGTCGGTGGCGAGCATCACCGCAGTCAGCAAGACCGCCGGCGGTCGCTATGGGTTGGTCGTCGGAATCTATTCGTTCCTGCTGACCATGCTCTTCGTCCTGTCGTTCATCTATGTGGGCAAAGCGATCAGCGAATGCGGTTGGCGTACGGCATGGCTGTATATCGCCATCGCCCTGCTCTTCGGCATCGCCCCCCTGACCCTGCTGTTCCTGCGCGAGGCATCGCGCACGTCCGGCGCGGTGGATGCGGCCAGCGCCCCGAGTGCGAGCACGCTCGACAGCCACGCGAGCTTCACCTTGCCGCAGGCGCTCAGGACCCATGCCTTCTGGATCTTCGCCCTGTCGGTCTCCATGTTTGGATTGGTGTCATCCGGCATGGGCCTCTTCAACCAGGCGGTCCTCGCCGAACGGGGATTCAGCGCGAAGGTCTACTATCAATTCCTGAGCGCAACCACGATCGCGTCGCTGTCCGGCCAATTGGTGTGCGGTTGGCTGGCTCTCCATGTCCCCCTGACGCGACTGATGGGGGCGGCACTCTTCGTCTATGCCGCTGCGCTCGCCATGCTGCCTGCGGTGGCGACCTTGCCGGCCCTCTGGATATTCGCCGGACTGATCGGGTCGGCGGGAGGATTCATCGCGGTGATCTTCTATGCCATCTGGAAGCAGGCATTCGGTCCGGGGCAGCTGGGCCGGATACAGGGGGCGGCGCAGTTCCTGACCGTCATCACCTCGGCGGTCGGCCCGCTCATCTTCGCGGAATGCCATGCGTTTGTCGGCTCGTATACCCCTCTGTTGCTCACCATAGCGGTAATTGTACTGTTGATGGGGATGACCGCGTGGCGTGTCGTGATGCCCAGGCTGACACTGGCTGCTGGCTGAGTTCGCCCCGGGCGGTCGCGCCGCTCTGACCCCCGCATACCCCGGAGCCGAGAGCGCCATGCCGATATCCGTAGCCACCGAGACGACGAAATTCCACCTGTCGCTCAACGTCTCGGACCTGGTCCGCTCCACCGCCTTCTACCGGACCTTCCTCGGTCTGGAGCCGGCGAAGGTGAAGGCGGATTACGCGAAGTTCGAATTGGATGATCCTCCGGTCATCCTCTCCCTGGTGCCGGTCCGTCCGCAGCCTGGTGGTACGGTCAATCACATCGGCGTGCGGCTGTCGAGCGTGGATGCGCTGACCGCCATGCAGAAGCGCCTGGAGCTGGCGGGCATGACCATCCAGCTGGAGGACCGTGTCCAATGCTGCCATGCGCTGCAGACGAAATTCTGGGTGAAAGATCCGGATCAGACGCTCTGGGAGCTGTATGTCCTGCATGAGGACGTCGAGGATGACGCGACGCCTGGCACACCAGCGGCCCACCCGCCGAAGGCTGAAAGCGCTGCCAGCTGGCAGCACCGGATGACGGAACCGTTCCCGTCTCGCATACCGCATGATGACAACAGCCTGGTCGAGGTCGCCTTGCGCGGCACCGGCAACCTGGCGTCGTTCGGCGAGCAGCGGGATGCCATCCTCGCCGAGTCGTTCCGTGTCCTGCGGCCGGGTGGACGGGTCGTCATGCACGTCCTCACCGGCGATCAGCCGGCGGCGCCAACCCATCCCCATCTCCCCGGTCCCGCAGCCGTCGTCGAGCGGGTGCCGCAGCAGTCGGAGCCCGTCGCTGCCATGCAGCGGGCGGGCTTCGTGCGCATCCATTTCGACAAGCTGGCACCGGAGCCATGCTTCGTGGTCAGCGGCGTGCGCATGCGCGAGAGCCTCATCGCCGGCATCAAGCCGGGCCATCGTCCGCGCAGCGCGACCCACGGCGCGATCTATCTCGGACCATTGGCGCAGGTGGTTGATGATTATGGCACGACGTTCAAGCGCGGTGAGCGCGTAGCACTCAACATCCATGACTGGCAGCAGCTGGCAGCCAGCCAGGCGGCCGACCAGTTCCTGCTGCTGCCACCCGAATCGGCCGCGCCGAGACGTTGCTCCTGACGGTAGTCCGGCGCATGGACTCCCGCGGCCGATGGGCTTGCGATCGACCCTGTCACTGCCGATATATCTATAACAGCACTTCATAATTATAGTTATGTATTTTCATCGCGCTGGCGTTCCCCGTTGCCCAGCATTGTCATCGTGCTATATAGAGCTTGGCATAGCTGGGATGGCCTCACCACGGCCGGAAAGGATGCGGTCATGCTCGGTCGTCTTCGGATGCCTACGGTGGACGATGGTCGGCCCCTGGTTGTCGCTCCTCCGGCGGCCGCGACCGGTACAAGCCCGTGGCTATCGTCATTGCCCAGCCGATGGCAGCGACATAGGACGCCGTCAGCACCCGCACGCAGCCTCCTCCAGCTCCCCTGGTGGCACCACCGAACGCATGCCTGGCCCGTCCTTCGCAGTACCCGCAGCGCCAGTTCCCCTGGAGCCCTGGCGGTGCGGCCGCGGGTCGCACGATTGCCAGCGGCGTACCCGCTGTCCCAGGTTTTGGAATGGTGTCGGCCACAGAACCCACCAGGCCGTCATCCGACCCTCGCGTGCCAGTCAGCTCCCGGTGCCGGCGGGACATAGGCAATGCTGGCAAGGCTCTGAAGTATAACCTCTTCCCCCATGGCTGATTCCGATCACATGCACGCTCCCGCCAAGGTTGACGGAATCCGCTACAAGCGCTCCCGCTTCACCACCCGGCTGCCCGTCGGCTACCGCTACACCGCGTCGCACATGTGGCTGTCGAACAGTGGGCGTGATGAATGGCGTGTCGGCTACACCAAGTTCGCCGTGCGCATGCTCGGCGAGGTCGTCGAATCGGGATTCGAGATCAAGCCAGCTGAGCCCATGAAGTTCGGCCAGATCATCGGCTGGCTCGAGGGCTTCAAGGCGTCGACCGACCTGTACTCGGTCATGGCGGGTGAATTCATCGGCGGCAATCCCACCCTCGGCGTGCAGGCGGACCGCGTCCATGCCGATCCCTATGGCGAGGGCTGGCTCTACCATGCGCGCGGAATGCCCGATCCCGATGCGCTGGATGTCCAGGGCTACATCCAGGTCCTCGACCGCGCGATCGACAAGATCCAAGGCGACGATGGGAGCCATGAATGACTGCGCTGTACATCATGGTCGGCGGCTTCCTCGGAGCCGGGAAGACCACCGCCATCGGCATGCTCGGTGATCGCCTGCGCGCGCATGGCCGCCGGGTCGGCCTGATCACCAACGACCAGGGGTCGCAGCTGGTCGATTCCCTGACCCTGCGCAGCCGCGGTTTCGATGTCGAGGAGATCGCCGGCGGCTGCTTCTGCTGCCGCTTCAATTCCCTCAAGGATGCCGCCGACCGCCTGACGGCCGCGAGCAAGCCGGACATCTTCATCGCCGAGCCGGTCGGCAGCTGCACCGATCTGGTCGCTACCGTCACCTACCCGCTGCGTCGCCTCTATGGCGACGATTTCGCCGTCTCGCCATTGAGCGTGGTGATCGACCCGCTGCGGGCGGCGCGCATCCTCGGCCTGGTCGCCGAGGAGCCCGGCAAGCGCTTCTCGGCCAAGGTCGTCTACATCTACCTCAAGCAGCTGGAGGAGGCCGACGTCATCGTCATCAACAAGCGCGACCTCATCGATGATGCGCTCTCGGCCACGCTTGATGCCGAGCTGGCCAGGCGCTACCCGCGGGCACAGCGCTTCTTCGTCAGCGCGCGCTCGGGGCTGGGGCTGGACGCCTGGTTCGCGCACATCACTCACGCCAGGCAGGGTGCGGGCACCGCGATGCCGGTCGACTATGACACCTATGCCGAGGGCGAGGCGCTCCTGGGCTGGTACAATGCCACCGTCAGCGTGCGCGCCGGCGCAGCCCGCGATGCCGATGGCAACCGGCTGGTCGAGCGCCTGATGGCGCTGGCCCAGGCACGCCTGATCGCCGCCGGGTGCGAAATCGCGCATTTCAAGATGACCCTGTCGCCCGATGATGGGAGCGGGGAGATCGCCACCGTCAATGTCGTCCAGAATGACCGCCAGCCGGAGCTGGCGCAGTCGTTGAGCGATGACATCGAGACCGCGCAGCTGGTGATCAACCTGCGCGCAGAAGGCGCCCCGGAGACGCTGCGCGATGCGGTCGCGTCTGCGCTGGCGCAGTTCATCGGCGAGAATCCCGGCCTGGTGTTCCTGCCCGAGCACAGCGAATGCTTCCGGCCGGGACGGCCTGTGCCCACGCATCGGCTGGCGGCCATGGGGGAGGGCCTGTGAGCTGCACGCTCTACTGCCATTGCGCCCATGCCCAGGTGGTCCCAGCGGACACCAAGCGCGCGGTGCTCGAGGCCCTGGCGGCCTCGGCCGGGACGTTCGAGGCGGTCGGCGATCTGTGCGAGATGTCGGCGCGCCGGGACAAGGCCCTCGCGCGCATCGCCGCCGAGCCGGGACTGCGCATCGTTGCCTGCCACCGCCGTGCGGTAGCGTGGCTGATGCATGCCGCAGGAACGACCCTGCCGGACAGCGTGCCGGTGCTCAACATGCGCGAGCAGAAGCCGGCCGAGATCATCGCTGCACTGGCCGATCTGACACCGCAGGGCAATCCATCATGAGCGCCGCCGCCGCACCCGTCCTGCACCTGGCGCTCTACGAAGGTGCCGGCAGCACGCCCTTGGCCGGCGCTGAGCGCGCCGCCCTGCTCCTGGCCCTGCTGGGACGGGGCCACCAGGTCAGCGTCTGCGGAGCCGCAGGCGGCGAGATCGCCTGCAGCCGTCCGCATCTGCTGGTCCTCGCCCGCTTCGGCGGGCATGCACCTGAGGACCGCACCGACCACAACGGCGTGCTGGTGCGCTTCCATGACATCGATGGCCAGTCCCCGGAGGCGGTCCTCGCGGTGGTGCAGGCCAACGAGGTCGCAGTGGGCAGCTCGGCACCGGGCTCCTGGAAGCCGTGGTTCCCGGTCATCGACTACGACCGCTGCACCAACTGCATGCAGTGCCTGAGCTTCTGCCTGTTCGACGTCTATGGCGTCTCGCAGGCCGGCAAGCTCGAGGTCCAGGAGCCGACCAACTGCAAGACCAACTGCCCGGCGTGCTCGCGCGTCTGCCCCGAGGTCGCGATCGTCTTCCCCAAGTACAAGGCCGGTCCGATCAACGGCGAGCCGGTCAACACCGACGATGTGCGGCGCGAGCACATGAAGGTCGACATCTCGGCGCTGCTGGGCGGGGACATCTACCAGGCGCTGCGCGACCGCTCCGAGCGCGCCAAATCGCGCTTCTCCAAGGAGCGCGACAGCGAGCGGGCGCTCAAGGAGCGCATGCGCTGCCTGGAGAAGCTCAAGGGCCAGCTCGACATCCCCGCCGAGGTGCTCAGCTCCCTGCCTGATCTCGCTTCCATCGCCGCCAAGAAGGCGGAAAAGTTCGCGCAGTCCAGCCAACCGACAATGCCGGCATCGGAACTACACCCATGACCACCCTCACGTTGCCCAGACCGGTGCCGCTGCAGAGCATCCGCCCGCCGAAGGAGAACATCCCGCAGACCGTCGGTGAGCGCCTGCGCCTGCGCGACCTGGTTGCGGCCTATGTGCTGGAGAAGAAGCCCACACCGCCGCTGCCAGTGGCTGAGCTGCGCTCGCATGCCGAGCAGTTCGCCCTCCAGCATGGCATGGGCACCGCCTACCTCGACTACCTGGGGGTGCTGATCAACAATGAGCTGTGGAAGGATCACCTGGCGAGCGTACCCTATGAGCGCCGGCTGCTGCTGATGCCGAAGTGCCTGCGGGTGGAGGAGAAGTGCCCGGCGCCCTTCGACGAATTCGGCCTGCTATGCAAGCAATGCGGCCTGTGCACCATCCAGGATCTGCAGTCCGAGGCCGAGCGCCTGGGCTATGCGGTCCTGGTCGCCGAGGGCTCGGCGATCGTGATGGCCATCATCGAGACCGGCAAGATCGATGCGATCGTCGGCGTCAGCTGCCTGTCGGTGCTGGAGAAGGCCTTCCCGTTCATGGAGGCGGCCGCAATCCCGGGAGTCGCCATCCCGCTGCTCCAGGATGATTGCGTCAATACCACCGTCGATCTCGACTGGGTGTGGGAGACCATCCATCTCACCTCCGATGACCGCACCAGGCGCCTCGACCTCGATGCCCTGCGTCGCGATGTCAACGAATGGTTCACCCTGCCGGCGCTCTCGGCGGCCATGGGCACGCCCCAGGGCCGCACCCAGGAGCTGGCGCACGCCTGGCTGGCCAAGGCCGGCAAGCGCTGGCGCCCCTTCCTCACCGTGTGCGCCTTCCGCGCCTGCAGCGAGGCGACCGCGCATCCGGCGCTGCAGAAGCTCGCGCTCGCGGTCGAGTGCTTCCACAAGGCCTCGCTGATCCACGATGACATCGAGGATGGCGATGCCACCCGCTATGGCGAGCGCACGCTGCATGAGGAGGTCGGCATGCCGCTCGCCCTCAATGTCGGCGATTACCTGCTCGGCGAAGGCTACCGCCTGATCGCCGAAGCCGCCCCGGCGCAGCTGGTGGGACGACTGATCACGGTCGCCGCCGATGGCCATCGCCGCTTGAGCCTCGGCCAGGGCAGCGAACTGGAGTGGGTGCGCAATCCGGAGGCGCTGTCGGCGATGGAGGTGCTGTCGATCTTCCGCGGCAAGACCGCCCCGGCATTCGATGTCGCGCTCACCATCGGTGCGCTCCTGGGTGACGCCGGGGAGGAGGAGCTGGAGGCCATCGCCAGCTACAGCGAAGCGCTCGGCATCGCCTACCAGATCAACGATGACCTCGAGGACGCGGAATCGTCGAGCGATGGCGATCTCGAGCGCAGGCGCCCGTCGCTGGTGATGGCGGTGGCGCTCGAACGGGTGAAGGGACCCGAACGCGAGGAGCTGGCCGCCTGGTGGCGGCATGGTTCGCCCTGCCCGGATGCGGCGCGCATCCGCGCCATCCTCGCCAGCCATCACGTCGATGATCATGTGCGGGCACTGCTGGCATCATTCAAGGAACGTGCCGTCCAGTCGCTGCGCATGATCGACAACGACAGCCTCAAGGGGCTCCTGCGCCGCCTGATGGGCAAGATCTTCATCGAGCAGGTGACCAGCTGGTGCCACGATGAAGCCGGCACGGCCACGGCGACGCCAGCGGCCGCATCGCTGTCCTGACCCCACCACCCTGGCGGTACGATGAGCATGCGTCTTGAGATGCTCCAGGTCGCGCGCCTGGCGCCACGCGTCCTTGGCGATTCCGCGCAGCTGGTCGAATCCTTCGTGCGCGGGCAATGGAATGGCGACGGGGGGGTCAAGGACAGGAGTGATGCCAGCGACCTCTACTATACCGTCTTCGGCCTGGAGTCGCTCGCGGCGCTGCAGCAGACCGCCAGCGCCCCGGTGAAGGCATACCTCGCCTCCTTCGCCGACGCTGAGGGCCAGGATCTCGTCCATCGCTGCTGCCTGGCTCGCGCCTGGTCGGTGATCGGGATGGCCGATTTCCCCCATCGCCAGGCGCTCGCGGCCGCGATCGCCGCGCAGCGCGCAGGCGATGGCGGCTTCGCCGCCAAGCGTGGCGAGGCGTGCGGGAGCGCCTATGCCGCCTACCTCGCCCTGGGGGCGCTGCAGGACCTCGGCGCACCCCTCCCGCCTGCCGGCGAGGTGCTCCCGGCCATCGCCAGCCTGCGCACCGCTGATGGCGGCTATGCCAATGCCCCCGGTGGATCAGCGGGCACCACACCGGCGACGGTGTCGGCGGTGATGGTGCACCACGTCTACGCTCAGCGAGCCGACCAGGTGGTGGTGCAGTGGCTGCGCGCGCGGCAAAGGCTCCCCGAAGGGGGATTCCTCAGCCATGCCCAGGCGCCCATGCCCGATCTGCTGTCGACCGCCACCGCCCTGCATGCCCTGGCATGCCTCGAATGCGCGCTGCCGCCGGAGCAGGCCGAGGCGGCGCTCGATTACATCGATAGCCTGTGGACCAATGTCGGCTCCTTCCATGGCCATTGGGCCGAGGACATCCTCGACGTCGAGTACACCTATTACGGACTGCTCGCGCTCGGGCATCTGAGCCTATGAGCAGCCTCGCGGGCACGGCGCAGTCGCTGCGGGATCGCGTACGCGCCTCTCTCGTGCAGGAGCGCAGCGGCAGCCACTGGACCGGGCATCTCAGCGCCAGCGCGCTGTCGACCGCGATCGCGGCGGTGGCGCTGCGCTGCGCAGGGTCGGCCGGGGACCAGGCCATCATCGATGCCGGGGTCGCGTGGCTCACCGGTCATCAGAACCAGGATGGCAGCTGGGGGGACACCATCGCCAGCAAGGGCAATCTCAGCACCACCGTGCTGGTGTGGGCGGCTCTGGGCTATGCCGGCCGGCCGGCCGATCCCGCGCTGGAGCGGGCGAACGCGCGTGCCGAGGCTTGGATCACCGCGCGCACTGGCGGCCTGGACGCGGCCGCGCTCAGCTCGGCGGTCGAGGCGCGCTATGGCGAGGATCGCACCTTCGCCGTGCCGATCATGATGCTGTGCGCGATCTGCGGCAAGCTGGGCGACGATCCCTGGCGCTTCGTGCGGCCGCTGCCCTTTGAATTCGCCGCCTGCCCGCGCGGGTGGTTCCGCTTCCTCAACCTCCAGGTGGTCAGCTATGCCCTGCCAGCGCTCATCAGCGTCGGCCTGGTGCGCTTCCGCCGCCGGCCGCCAGGCAATCCCCTGAGCCGCCTGGCGCGTGCATGCACGGCCCGTCGCACCCTGCGCCTGCTCGAGGAGATCCAGCCGCGCAGCGGCGGCTTCCTCGAGGCCATCCCGCTCACCGGCTTCGTCGCCATCAGCCTGATCGCCGCCGGGGAGGCAGCCCACCCATCGGTCGAGCGCTGCCTCGCCTTCCTGCGCCGCACCCGGCGGGACGACGGCAGCTGGCCGATCGATGTCGATCTCAGCACCTGGGTCTCGACCGGGGCGATCAATGCGCTCGCCATCGGCGGGCTCGCGGATCTGGAGGGGAGCCTGCGCAAGGGGCTCTGCGACTGGCTGCTCGGCCAGCAGCATCGCCAGATCCATCCTTACACCTCTGCGCCACCGGGCGGCTTCGCCTGGACCGATCTGCCCGGCGGGGTGCCTGACGCCGATGATACGGCCGGGGCGCTGATCGCCTTGCACCATCTCGATCGCGGAAAACCCGCAGTCATCGCCGCCGCTGCGCTCGCCATCACCTGGCTGATCAGCCTGCAGAACCGCGACGGCGGCATTCCCACCTTCTGCCGGGGGTGGGGCGCGCTGGAATTCGATCGCAGCGCGCCCGACCTCACCGCGCATGCGCTCATCGCCTTCGCCCTCTGGCGCGATTGGCTGCCTGCGAAGCAGCGTGTGCTGGTCGGCCGCGCGATCGAACGCTGCGCGGCCTATCTGCGCGCCAGCCAGCGCCAGGACGGCTCCTGGGTGCCCTTGTGGTTCGGCAACGAAGGCGTGCCCGGCGACCTCAATCCGACCTATGCCACCGCCCGGGTGGTCAACGGCCTGCTGATGGTGCGACCGCAGGGGGAGGAGCTGCGCCGGGGCATCGCCTGGCTGCGCGCGAACCAGAACGCCGATGGCGGATGGGGCGGCGGCGACGGCACCGCTTCGAGCATCGAGGAGACCGGGCTGGCGCTCGACGCCCTGCTGGCCGCCGGAGTGGATGACGGTGCCGTCGCTGCCGGCATGGCGGCCCTGCGCCGGCTGACCTGTGACGGCACCAGCTTCCCCTGCGCCCCGATCGGCTTCTACTTCGCCAAGCTGTGGTACTCGGAGCGGCTCTATCCGATGATCTTCGCCAGCAGTGCGTGCGAGCGCCATGCCGCCATGAGGCGCGCATGAACCAGCGCATCTACCTCGACCACAATGCCACCACCCCGGTCGACCCGCGGGTGCTGGAGGCGATGCTGCCCTACTTCAGCACCCACTTCGGCAATGCCGCCAGCGCCACCCATGGCCTGGGCTGCGATGCCGCGGGTGCGAGCGAAGTCGCGCGCCTGCAGGTCGCGGGACTGATCAACGCCGAGTCCAAGGACATCATCTTCACCAGCGGTGCGACCGAATCGGCCAATCTTGCGATCACCGGTGCGGCGCGGCATCGACGCGAGCACGGCCGGCACCTGGTGACGGTGGCGACCGAGCATCGCGCCTGCCTCGAGGCCTGCGAGCAGCTGGCCGCCGAGGGCTGGGAGCTGACCGTGGTGGGCGTCGACCGCCATGGGCAGGTCGCGATCAAGGACATCGAGACGTCGCTGCGCGCGGATACCGTGCTGATCTCCTGCATGTTCGCCAATAACGAGATCGGCACGCTGCACGACATCGCCGGCATCGGCCGGCTGGCCAAGGAGCGCCAGATCCTCCTGCATGTCGATGGCGCCCAGGCGCTGGGCAAGGAGCCGATCGATGTCCTGGCCCAGGGCATCGACCTGCTTTCGCTGTCGGCGCACAAGCTCTATGGACCCAAGGGGGTCGGCGCCCTCTATGTCCGCCGCCGCGACCCCCGCGTGCGCCTGGTGCCCCTGATGCATGGCGGCGGGCACGAACGCGGTCTGCGCCCGGGGACGCTCAACGTCCCCGGCATCGTCGGCTTCGGCCAGGCCTGCGCCATCGCGCGCGAGGAGATGGCGACGGAGCAGAGCCGCCTCGGCGGGCTCAAGGAACGCCTGTGGCGCGCCTTGCAGCGCATCCCCGGGGTCATCCGCCTCGGCCACCCCGAGCAGTGCCTCGCCGGTACGCTCAACGTGGTGTTCACCGGCATCAATGCCCAGCGGCTCCTGGTCGAGACGCCCATGGTCGCGGCATCCCTCGGAGCGGCCTGCACTTCGGTCACGCCCAAGCCATCCCATGTGCTGCGCGCCATCGGCCTGGCCTGGAGGCAGGCCGAAGGCGCCGTGCGCCTGAGCCTGGGACGCTGGACGACCGCGGACGAGGTGGATCAGGCGGCCGCGGCCCTGACCGCCGGAGTCGAACGCCAGCGCGGGTTGCATCCAGCCGCTGGCAGTGAGAATGCCCCACGACCGACATAGTGCGAAGGCGCTGCCCATGCTGATGAAACTCGCCTATCGCGGCCTGACGGAGCTGAGCCCCCGGCTGGCCTGGAAGGCCGCCTATCTCTACGCCTACAAGGGCGCACGTGCGATTGCGGCCTACAAGAAGCGCATGAAGAACGGCGAGCTGTTCCCGCCCTTCATGTTCGTGGCGCTGACCAACACCTGCAATCTGCGCTGCCAGGGCTGCTGGGTGGAGAAGGAGGGGACCGCCCACTACCTGCCGGAGAGCGATCTCGATGCCCTCATCACCAGCGGCAAGAAGCAGAAGGCCCACTACTATACCCTGCTCGGCGGCGAGCCGTTCATGTACAAGGGCATCTGGGACATCTTCCGCCGCCACTCCGACTGCTACTTCCAGGTCATCACCAATGGCATGCTCTTCACCCCCGAGAACGTCAAGCGCCTGGTGGAGGTCGGCAATGTCACGCCGCTGATCTCGGTCGACGGCATGAAGGACAACAACGACATGCGCCGCGGCAAGGGCGTGTTCGAGGCCGCCGACGAGGGCTTGAAGCGCTTGAAGGCGGCGAAGGTGCTGTTCGGCATCGCCACCACCGCGACCGGCAAGAACATGGACGAGGTGATGAACGACCTCTACATCGAGCATTTCATCGAACGCGGGGCGATGTACCTGTGGTACTACATATTCCGCCCGGTCGGCGAGACCCCGCATCCGGAATACTGCATGCAGAAGGAGCAGATCGTCGAGATGCGCCGCCGCCTGCTCGATCTGCGCCACCGCCATCCGATCCTGCTCATCGACACCTACTGGACCGCGAGCGGCGAGGCCTTCTGCCCGGCGGCGATGGGTCTGGGCTTCCATGTCGGACCGCAGGGCTCGATCGAGCCCTGCCCGCCGCTGTCGTTCGCCCGCGAGAAGCTCTCCGACAACGCCGGCGACGTGTTCAAGACCATCAACGACAGCGCCTACCTGCGCGGCTTCCAGGACTTCGTCAAGAAGCGCACCAAGGGCTGCGTCATCCTCGAGCATCCGCAGGAGCTGGTGCAGTACATCAAGAGCCACAACGCCACCGACTACAGTGGCCGGGGCGATGCCCTGGCCGAGATCAATGCCATCATCCCGCGCAGCAGCCACCATCTGCCTGGCGAGGAGATCCCAGAGGACATGTGGCTGTACCGCATGATGAAGAACCAGGTGTTCTTCGGCATGGGCGCACTCGGATAGGCCGCTGGTGCAGCGGCGGCGCGGGGTGGGCGGTCCGCGCCCCTGACGATCTCCCAGATGCGGCTGCTCGACAGCCTTCCGTGGACGCCCAGGCGCTGCGCCGGCGATGCATCAGCTACGTGACCAGAGAGGACGCAGAACGGGTTGGAGGCGGTTCATCAGGCTTTACGCTGATGATGTGCTTCCCCTCCGCTTCGTCATGGGCGTGGTGCTGGCCATCGCGGGCCTGATGCCGCAGGCCGATGTGCTGCTCGGCGCCGGCGAGGCGCCGTTGCTGCCGCTGGCGAGCCAGAGCGCGTCTTCGGCTGCCATCGCCGAGGCGCTGATGGCGCTCAGGCGCGGCAATGCCGCTGCGCTCGAGGCGCTGCCGCAAGGCGACTTCACCGCTCCGATCGCATTCCCAGATGAGCGCCGTGCTGGCATCCAGCGGCGCTGGACGGCGCTGATCCCGGCGGCGCTGCAGGGCTTGGGTGAGGAATCGCGCCGGCAGGCGCTCGCGATCCTCGACCGCCTCTACCGCCGCGCGGTGGGCGGGACGGCCGATGCGGCGGTCAGGGCGCGCCTGGCGGTGGACTACCTGCCGGCTGCGGCCGCGGTCGCAGCCTTGACTGCGGCCGCCGATCGCGCGTTCGACCGGGGGGAATTCCAGGATTTCCTCAACCTCATCCGCCTGCTCGACGATGCCGGCCAGCCGCCGGCGATGGCGGCGAAGCGCGGCGAGGTCGCCCTGCTGCTGAGCGGACGCGGACCGCAGGTCGACGCTGGAATGCGCCTGCCACCGCCCGGCGATCCCCAGCCCAGCGCGGCGCAGCCGGGTGACGATCTGCCGCGCCTGGCGGTCTCCTGGCTCAGCATTCCCGGCTGGATACTCGCCTGCGATCCCTGGGGCGGCATCTCCTGGCAGTATGCCGTCGATCGCTCCGCGATCGTTGTGCTCGGGGCTGGCGCGGCGCTGGTCCAGGACAGCCACGGGCTGCGCGCCCTCGACGATCAGGGGACGATCACCCGGCTCGGGCCGCTGCCGGGCGGGGCGCGCGTGTGGGCGGTCGCCGGGGGAGCCGCCTGGTTCACCACCGGGATGCGGGCCTGGCGGCTGGTGCTCGCGACCTCCCAGGTCCAGCTGCTGGAGCTGGGAGCGGAAGCGCTCTCGGCGCCCCTGGTGCGGGGAGCCGAGAGCCTGTGGCTGACCGAGCGGGACCTCCTGCTCTTCGATGGCGATCACCTGCTCGCGCGCATGCGCCATGGCCTGAGCGCTCGCCCGGGCTGGCGCCTCGTCAGCGATCGCAGCCATCCGCTGATCATCGCCGCCGACGGCCGGAGCTGGCGCCTGGAGGCGCTCGATGAGCAGCTCGCGCATGCCGGCCCGCTCGACAAGGCGCAGATCCTCATCCAGGCCGGCCGCTGGGCCGAGGCGGTCGTGGCGCTGGCGGGGACGCCGGAAGCGGCCACTGCGGCGGGCAGGAGGGTGGCTCTGCGGGCGCATCTCGGCCTGGGCGCAGCGCATGCGCTCACCGAGATGGCGGCGCTGCTGGCCCTGGCGCAGGATGCCCAGGAGCAGGTGCTCGTCCGCCAGGCCGCCTATCTCGGCGCCGTCCAGCGCTCGCCCCGCGATGCGGGCCTGGAGCGCACCCTCCAGGCGGCGGTGGCCCAGCTGGCGCAGGATCACCAGGAGATCCTCTTCTCGCCCTGCACCTTGTGTCCCCAGGCCCCGGGTGCAGGGACGCCCTTCACCGACCCGCCGGCCGAATGGCCGGTGGCGCTCACCGGCGCAGGCTATCTCGCCGCGGCTGCCGATGATGCCGCCTGCATCAGCCATCCCGGTCCGCTGCGCATTGAAGCGTCCGCACAGCCGCTGCCGGCTGCCATCGGCACCGCCAGCGACGAGCGGCAAGCGGACGGCAGCACCCGCTACCGCCAGTTCCTGCTGCGCCTGGTGGCCCATGTCGAGCGCAAGGAGCTGCGCTGCTACCGCAGCGATGGCACGCTGCTGTGGTGGCACCGCTGGGCCGGGCTACCAGTGCTGGTCGCGCCATCGACCTCGGTGTTCTGCCGCAGCGGCACCGTCATCGTCAGCGAGGGGCAGAGCCAGGTGCGGATCTTCGATATCTTCACCGGCGTCCAGCTGGCACAGGCCGATCTCGATGATCGGCTCGCCTCGCTGGCCGATGCCGCGGTCGTCGGTCGGGGGGGGGTGGCGCTGCTCGGTCCGGTCGGGGTCGATACCCGGCTGGTGCTGACCGGCGCCCAGGGCATGGTCATCGATCTGCCGGCACCGGGCCGCTGGCTCATGGGTTGGGGCGATCACGTCCTGGTGGCGCTGCACGATGGCCGCATGCTGAGCTATCCCGGCGGCGCAGCGCTGGCGGTGGAGGAGGTCATCGCACGCTCAGTCATCGCCCCGCTGCCGCTTGCCCACGGCCTGATCATCGGCAGCGCGCTCTACCCCTGGTCGCGGCAGTGAGGTCGTGGCAGGCGCCCGAGGACAGCCCTGGGGGTGATCCGTAGGGCCATTCCCCACAGGGTCTTGCATGCTCTCGTCGAGGGACGGACTGCGGGTGAGTCAGCGCGATGCGGGCCAGCGGCGGGTGCAGGGGTCGCTGGAGATGATATGGACGGGTAAGGTTTGGGCAGTGCGGATCATATGCTGCACCACCCTCCGATGCCGACCCATACCGAACAAGTCCAGCAGCTCGTCATCCGCCATGCCGGCCTCCTGCATGGCTTCATAGCCAGCCTGTGCGGGGACCTGGTGCTGGCGGAAGACATCCTCCAGGAGGTGTTCCTGGTGTGCACCACGCGCGCGCAGACCTTCACCCTGGGCAGCGATTTCCTCGCCTGGGCGCGGGCCATCGCCCGCTTCAAGACCATGGAGATGCTGCGCAGCCGGACACGCGATCGGCGCATGCTGAACCAGGACGCGCTCAAGGCCGTCGAGTCCGAGGCCCCGAGCCTGGAGGACTGGCAGCGGCAGCGCGAGGCGCTGCACCGCTGCCTCGAACGCCTGTCCCCTGGGCAGCGCCGACTGGCGGCCATGGCCTATGGCGATGGGCTCAGTCCGCAGCAGATCGCCGACAAGCGGGCGCAGGCGCCGCAGGTGGTGCATGTCATGCTCTCGAAGCTGCGCCGCATCCTGCGCGACTGCGTCCTGCGGCGCATGGGGCTGGACGCATGAGCGCCATCGATGGGCTGCTGGAGCTGGTGGATGGCTACCTCGCGGGCACGCTCACCGAGGTGCAGCAGGCGGATCTCGATCGGCGGCTCTGCACCGAGCCGAGATCGCGCCAGCTGTTCTGGCTCGCCATCAACCATGAGGTCCTGCTGCGCACCCGCACCGTCGCCGGCCTGGAGGGAGTGGCAGCAGCGGATGCTGGGCCCGGGGGTGCGCCGTGGTGGCGGGCCATGGCGGTGCGCTGGGCGGCGGCGGCGCTCATCCTGGTCCTGCTCGGCGCTGCGGCCCGGTTCGGTCTCCGCCAGGGCGCAGGCCCAGGCATCCTCGGAGTCGCCTCGCTGGTCCCCGCCAGGGCAGGAGGCGGCGGTAGCGTGCATCATCCCGATCACCGCCAGGAGCCGCTGCGCATCGGGCAGGTGCTCGGGCAGGATGATGCCATCGAGGTGGAGGACGGTGCATCGGTCGAGCTGCGCGCGCCGGGAGAGGCGACCACCTTCGCCCTGGAGGGCGCCGCGTCGCTGGTGGTGCGTACCACCCCGCAGGGGATGCGGCTGCGCCTGGAGCATGGCGAGCTGACGGCCGAGGTCGCCCATCAGCCGCCAGGACGGCAGGTCATGATCGGCACGCCCCAGGCGACCGTGGAGGTGGTGGGCACGCGCTTCGTCGTCGCTGCGTCCGCCGAGCGCACCTCGGTCGACGTCGACGACGGCCGGGTGCGGGTGGCCGCCAGCGGGATTCCCGGCGACCGGGCCGAGATCGGCCCGGGAGGCCGGGTGGTGGCCAGGACCGGCCAGCGGCTGGATGAAAGTCCGCTCTCGGAGCTCAGCTGGAGCGACCATCGGCCGATCGGCGTCCTGATGCTGTGCACCGGCGAGAGCGGATGGCCGCGCAATCCCCGTGGCTGGCTGCACGATGCCGCAATCGACATCACCACTGCAGGCGGCCGGGAGGAGCTGCGCCGGCGGCTGGAGGCGATCGTCGACCAGTCGATCGCCAACCTCCATGCGGTCGGGGCGCAGGCGCTGGTCTTCTGGGATCTCGAGGGCATGGAATCCCCGCTCGGCTATGTCGGCGATCCGCGTCAGCTCGCCACCCTGGCGCCCGAGATGGACGCGATCGCCGATGGCCTTATCGAGCGCGTGCGCTCGGCGGGCATCGCCGTGGGCGTGGCGATCCGCCTGGATGAGGTGATCCGCGCCCGGCCCGGCGGTGCGCTCTCGCTCTCCCCGGCCCATGCGCCGGCGCTCCTGGCACAGCAGCGCATGCACTATGCCCACAAGCGCTGGGGGGCGACGATCTTCCCGCTCCTGGGTGCGCCGCGGGAGGGGATGGACATCGCCACCATCTGCAGGCGGCTGCATGCCGACAGCCCGCAGGCCCTGATCATCCCCACTGCCGCGCACGGCGAGGCCGACCGCTGGAGCGCGCCCTGGATCCAGCCGGAGCAGCTCGCCAGCCATCTCGGCTCCCCGCACCGGCCCGGGTCGATGGCGGTGATCGCACCCCTGGACGACGCCTACATGGCAGCGCATCGGGACGAGCTCATCCATGCCGTGGAGGCCGGGGACGTGCTGACCCTGCGCGCCTGGTACAAGACCGATGGTCATCTGCTGGTGCAGCAGATCCAAGCTGCGGCACAAGCGCATCCCAGATGACGACCCTCTGCACAGACACCGGAGCACTGCCATGACCGACCCCCGCTGCCACCATCCCTCGCGCCGCACCGTGCTGCGTGCCGGCGCCGCCTGCCTCATCCTGCCCTGGCTGGAGAGCCTCCACGACGCTGATCCGGCGGACAAGGCCCCAGGCGGCGCCCAGGCGCCGCGCAGGATGGTCGCGGTGTGCTCCGCCTTCGGCCTCTATGGCCCGTCGTTCTTCCCGGAGCAGCCGGGACCAGCCTACGAGGCCAGCGAGTACCTCGGCATCCTCGCCCCGCTGCGCAGCCAGTTCACCGTGTTCTCCGGCATCTCGCATCCGGAGATCGGCGGCGACCATGCCTCCGAGGCGTGCTTCCTGACCAGCGCCAAGCACCCGACTGCCGGCGGCTTCCGCAACACCGTCTCGCTCGACTACCTGGCGGCCAAGCAGGTCGGCAATGCGACGCGCTTCCCGCTCCTGGTGCTGGGCACCGACGATCAGTTCCCGCTCACCCATACCCTCAGCGGCGCGGGAGTCCCCGGCCTCAACCGTCCGACGCAGATCTTCTCCCGCCTGTTCCTCACCGGCGGCAAGAATGAGATCGATGCCGAGATCGCCCGGCTTAGGAGGGGGCAGAGCATCCTCGATCGCATGGGTGAGCGCTTCGCGGGGCTCAAGGCCCGCCTGGGGTCGCAGGACCAGCAGCAGGTCGCCGACTACACCGAGGCGGTGCGCGACATGGAGAAGCAGCTGCATGCGGACGAAGCGTGGGCGGTGCGGCCGAAGCCGGCGGCAGCGGAGCCGGGGCCGCCCGACATCAACGACAAGAGCGATGCCATCGGCCGGTCGGCGGCGATGTTCAAGCTCATCCGCCTGGCGCTGCAGAGCGATTCGACCCGGGTGGTATCGCTGTTCATCCGCGGCATGGACCTCAAGCCGCCGATCGCGGGCGTGAACGAGGACCACCATGGCCTCAGCCACCATGGCCGCAATCCGGCCAAGATCGAGCAGCTGCGCATCATCGAGCGCACCCAGGTGGGCGCCTTCCGCGATTTCCTCGCCAGCCTCAGCGCGGTGCGGGATGGCGACGGCAGCCTGCTCGACCACACCCAGGTGCTGATCGGCAGCAACCTCGGCGACGCCAGCGGCCATGGCACCAGCAATCTGCCGATCCTGTTGGCGGGAGGCGGCTGGCGGCATGGCCAGCACATCGCCGGCGATCGCAACGACAACACCGCCTTGGGCGCCCTCTTCGTCAGCATGCTGCAGCGCTTCGGCGTCCAGGCCGATCGCTTCGGCTCCGGCATCGGCCCCATCAGCGGATTGACCTGACCACAACAGTGCGAGGCGACCATGATCGCGATCCGCCCCTTCTCTATCATCGCCCTGCTGGCCGTGGCAGCAGCAGCCTGGTCCGCAGACGACCTGTCAACGTACGCCAGCCGCATCCAGCCGCTGCTTGCCAGCTACTGCACCGATTGCCATGGCAGCCAGAAGCAGAAGGCCAAGCTGGACTTTTCCGGGCATCGCAGCGCCGACCAGCTGGCCGCGGAGCAGAAGGTCTGGTTCCGCGTCCTCGACAAGCTCGATGCGGGGGAGATGCCGCCCGAGGACAAGAAGCAGCCGACGCCCCAGGAACGCGCACTGATCACCGGCTGGGTGCGTGGCGGATACACCGATTTCCTGATCGCCAGGCAGAAGCAGGAGGGCCGCAGCCGGCTGAGGCGCTTCAGCCGAGGCGAATACGCCAATACCATCCAGGATCTGTTCGGCATCCGCCCACCGGTGGGGACCTGCCTGCCGATCGATGGCCGCGTCGACGGCTATGACAAGGTAGCCGGGGCGCTGCCGCTCTCGGCCTCGGGTGTCGAGGGCTACTATACCATGACCACCGAGCTGCTGCACTGGATGCTGCGGCCGGTATCGCACCTGAACGGCCCTGCCGGGTCCATCATGACCACCGGCTTCGACCCCGGCCGCACCATCCATGCCGCGGCGATGGAGAGCGGACAGTCGCCCGGCCATACCCTCAAGCTCGCCGATGGCACCATGGTGTCCTTCAATTCCGACACCACCTCCGGCAGGCTGGACTATCCGGGCGCGCGCATCCCCGGCATGCACCGCGTGCGCTTCTCGGTCTACGGCTACCAGACCGACAAGCCGATGAGCTTCGGCGTCTATGTCGGCCACACCGATGCCTACCCCCAGCTGATCGATCTGGTCGCGGTGCTGGAGGCGCCGCCCGGGAAGGCCGCCGTGGTCGAGACCGAGATCTACCTGCGCACGCGTGAATTCAACGATACCGCCCCGGTGTCGGACAAGGTGCGCCTGATCCCCTTCGGCATCGGCGTCCAGGTGCCGAAGAACGAGCAGGCGTCCAAGTGCCGCGGTCCTGGGCTGGCGGTCCAATGGATGGAGATCGAGGAGCCGATGCAGCCGATAGCTGGCGACAGCTGGCTGACCGCCGACCTGCCTAAGGCACTCGATGACGAGCTGCGCAGGAACCCCCAGGTCGTCCTCGGCGGCAAGAGCAATGGCCCGCAGGCGGCATCGATCAAGCGCGGAGACTTCCTCGACTGCATGCTGGCGACCGTGCGGCGCGTGGGAGGCAGGCTCTACCGCCGGGAACTCACCCGCGCCGAACTGGAGCCGATGATGAATGGCGTGGTCCAGCAGGTCGACGCGGGGATGCCGCTGGCGGCCATCCTGATCGATCGCGTCACCGAGCTGATGACCTCCCCCGATTTCCTCTGCGCAATCGAGACCCCGGGCAAGCTGTCCGACTTCGCCCTCGCATCCAGGCTCTCCTACTTCCTGTGGGATTCCACTCCGGATGAGGCGCTGCTGGAGGTGGCGAAGAAGGGCAGGCTGCACGATCCCAAGGTCCTGCGCGAGCAGACCGAGCGGCTGCTGAACAGCGCGAAGAGCAAGCGCTTCATCGACGATTTCGCCGACCAGTGGCTGGGCCTGCGCGCGCTCGACGACACCACCCCGGATTCGAAGCTCTATCCCGAGTACAACGAGTTCCTCAAGCTCTCGAGCGCGATGGAGACCAGGGCCACGCTCACGCGCATGGTGGCAGAGGATCTGAGCGTGCGCATGCTCGTCGCCTCGCCGTGGGTGCTGGTGAACGAACCGCTGGCCAAGCTCTACGGCCTGAACGGCGTCGAGGGGGCGCAGCTGCGCCAGGTGGCCTTGCCGCCATCATCGCCCTATGGCGGCCTGTGGACCGAATCGGCGGTGATGAAGGTCACCGCGAACGGGACCTCCACCTCGCCGGTGAAGCGGGGTGTGTGGGTGGCGAAGCGCCTGCTGGGCATCTCCATCCCCCCGCCTCCGCCCGACATCAAGCCGGTCGATCCCGACACCCGGGGCGCCAAGACCCTGCGCGAGCAGCTGGAGCTGCACCGAGCCAAGGGCTCGTGCGCGGCATGCCATGCGCATTTCGATCCCTACGGCTTCGCCCTGGAGAGCTTCGACGTGACCGGCCGCTACCGGACGGCCTACCGGCAGCTCGATGCGGCCGTCGCCGGGCTGCCAGCGGACCAGCGGCGGGGGCACAGCACCTGGCAGGACGGCCTGCCGGTGGATTGCAGCGGAAAGACGCCGGATGGCCAGGCCTTCACCGATGTCCGCGCCCTGCGCCAGCTGCTGGTGCAGAGGCCGGAGCAGCTGGCGCAGGGCGTGCTCAGGCATCTGCTGACCTATGCCACAGGAGCGGCCGCGAGCGAGCTCGACACCAGGGCCATCGACGCGATGGTCAAGGCCGCATCCGAGCATGACTACGGGATGCGTGCGCTCATCCATGCGCTGGTGCAAAGCGAGCTGTTCCGCTCGATGTGAGCACCGGTCGAGCCCACGCCGTTCGTCAGCGGCATGGGCGTGGGCACACGCACGCCGGGGGCTACTGCTCGCCGATGCAGTAGAGGAAGCCCTGGGTGCGGTAGTAGATCCGCTTGCCCTCGTAGAATGGCGTGCTCTGCGATTCCTGCTGGCCGCCGTTGCCCTGCACCTCCCACAGGACGTTCTTGGCCAGCTCCTTGTACTGCGGACCGGGTGCAATCACCAGGGTCTGGGACTGGTCGTCGCGGATGTGGATGTAGTGGCCGGCCAGCGTCGGTCCGGTGCACACCCCGACCACCGTCACCCAGGTCAGGCGCGGGTTGAGCGCTTCAAGGGGCTTGGTGTAGGTGCTCTTGCCGGTCTGGGCGTCGAGGACGATGAGCTGGCCACCTTCGCTGACGACGTAGACCAGCCCCTGGTGATAGAGCGGCGAGCCGATGATGCAGCGGTAGTAGGAGGTGCCGTTGGTGCCGCCATCCGAGAAGTGCGGCTCGATGTCGTGCCATGGGGAGCGGATGAGGAACTGCGGCTTGAGCGTGTCGCCGGTCAAAGGCGGCAGGCGCAGGGCATAGTAGGAGGAGTCCTTGACCTCGATGGCGCTGAAGCCGTAGTTGACCCCATAGACGATGCCGCCGCTGGTCACCGGGGTGATGATGTCATCCTTGATGTCGGATGCCCACAGCTCGGCCCCGTCCGATGATCGGTAGAGCCCGGTCTGGACCAGCAGCACGACATCGACGTTGCCGGCCTTGAGGGCGACCGGGGTGACGCCCTGGACGTTGCCGAACGGGGAGGTCTTGCGGCTCCACCGCACCGCCCCGGTGATCTTGTCGTAGCCGCTGAGCATCTTGCCCGACATGTGCACCAGAGTCGAGCCGCTCAGGACCGGGGTCGAATGCTGCCCATGCTCGTAGACATCGGTCTGGCCGGTGAAGTGGCTCCACAGGCGCTTGCCATCCAGGTCGAAGCAGGCGATCGCGCTGGCGCCCACGCCCTTGATGCCGCCGTAGTAGGCGACGTAGACGCGCGTACCATCGCTGACGGGGGTCGAAATCGACCAGCCACGATCGTTGTTCCAGGTGGCATAGGCCTTGTCCGCCTTGCCCATCTGCTCGCGGATGGCCTTCTCCAGATCGGCCTTCTGCTTGATGCGCGCCTGCAGGGTGGCATTGCCATCCGCCTTGCCCCCATCGATGCTCAAGGCGGCATTGAGCTCTGCGGGCAGGCTCTCGACCAGCTGGTCGAGCTGCTCGACCTTGGTGGCGATGTCGGCGAAGCGCGCGCGATCGGCCGGAGGGGTGGCACTGAAGAAGGTGGTGTCCCGCGCCCACAGCACGCGGCCATCCGCCTTGGCGAGGCATAGCAGGGTGCCCTCGTCGGCATTGATGAAGATCTTCTGACCGACGACGATGGGTGAGCTCCAGCTTGGACCCGGCATGGGCGCCATCCAGGCGATGTTCTTGGTCTCGTAGCCGCAGCCCGGCGCCGGCGAGACCAGGGCGGAGACGTTCCAGTTGCTCCTGCTCGCGGCGGCCTTGACCACCAGCCGGTTCCAGCCGCGCGCCAGCTCGACCGTCGGGGGCATCTCCCATTGGCCGGGGATGGCCAGCGATGCGCCATTGATCCAAGCGCGCACCTTGGTGCCGCTGATCTTCACCAGCACCTTCCCCGCCTCTCCGGCATACAGGTAGGTGCAGGCGTAGGCGACCGCCGGCTCCAGGGTTCCGGGATGGTTCTGCCATTCCTGCTGCGATTGCCGGCCGTAGAGCACGGTGAAGTCGAGCACCAGGCGGCTCCAGTTCTCGGTCTGGTCGGCGACCGAGATGGTGGCTGCGGTCCAGGGCTTGCCAGCCAGCTTCTCGCCAGCGGCCGGCTGGAGGGCCGCTTCATCGCCCTCGGTGACATCATCGAGCGCGGTGGCATGGTCCTTGGCCTCGAACGGCCCAGCGACCAGCCACTCGCGGATCGATCCCATGTTCAGGGGCTGGCCGCTGGCGGCGGGCGAGCCGGGTCGGGCCGCCTGCGAGCGCAGGGTATCGAACACCCCCTTCGGCTTGCGATACCATTCCAGCGGGGGGGTGGCCGCCGGATAGCAGCCGGTGCCGTCGCCGCGCCAGCCGAGCGGATGGTCGGCGGAGGGGGTGAAGGCGGGCGAGCCCAGGACGGCCGAGCTGGCCGAATCGGCGGCGCCCGCCTGGCCGAGCAGGACGATGAGCCCCAGGGCGGTCGCCAGCAGCGGGACGGTGATCGAGGCGGTGGACATGGGGGTGCATCCAGTGGGGATCGGGGGAGTCAGTTGCCGATGCAGAACAGCTGATCGCCATCGCGCAGGAGCATGTCCTTGCCGGCGAAGGCCGGAGCGGCACCGCTGCCGGAGGGCAGGTGGTTCTTCGACACCAGCTTGGCGTCCCGGGTCGCCTCGAGCACCACGATGTCGCCCTGGTTGGTGTTGAGGAAGAGGTAGCGGCCTGCGAGCGTCAGGCTGGCGAAGACCAGCGGCTCGGCTCCGCCGCCACCGCCGTCGAACAGCGGCCTGGCTACGATCAGCGGCTTGAGATCGCCCTTGCCGGCGGCGTCGAAGGCGAACAGCTCGCCGGCCCCGGTGGCTACGTAGAGGATGCCATCATGCAGGACCGGCGAGCCGAAGATGTCCGCGGTCATGTCGCAGGTCCACTGCTCCTCGTCCTTGAAGGCGCCGGTCAGGCGCACCGCCTTGACCGCATGGTCGCTGAAGTAGACCACGCCATCCTTCGCCACCGGGCTGGCATTCGAGCTCAGCCCGATGCGGCTGTCCAGGCTCTTGCCGTCCTCGGCGCGCACGACATCGCCACCGGGTGTCGCGATGACCAGGGTGTTGCCGATGGTGAGCGCCACCGGCGTGCCATAGGTCGACGCGGCATCGCTGTTGACCCACAGGCGCTTGCCGGTCGCCAGGTCGAAGGCGTAGAGGTTGGTCATGTGCACGATCAGCCTGCCGGCGACGATGATCGGCGAGGAGCTGCGGCCATAGGCGGTATTCTGCTCCGCCTCGATGTAGGCTGCCCACAGCAGCGTGCCGTCCATGCTGATGGCGCGGACGATGCCGTTGGCGCATACGGTGTAGACCGCTGTGCCGTCGGTGACCGGGGTGGCAGCCGTCATGCCGGAGCCATGCTCGACCAGCTGGTAGGCTGCGGCCTTGGTGCGCTCCTCGGGATGCGCGAGGTCGGTGGTCGCCATGCGGTAGCGCCAGCGCTGGTGCCCGTTGGCGCGGTCGAGCCGGATCAGGGTGTCCGGCTCCGCGGTGACGAAAACAGCAGTGTCGGTGACGATCGGCGATGAATAGCCCGTCCCCACCGTCACATGCCAGCGCACATTGGCGGTCGCCGACCACGTTGTCGCCGGAGTGGCGTCCGGGAAGCGCCCGCTGCCATCGCCGCGCCAGCCCGAGATCGAGGAGGCCGCCGCTCCCGCGGCCGCCGCCGGGGCCTTGCCCTCCTCGGCGCTTGCCAGGCCGATGACCGTGACGGCGAGCAGGACGACGACGAACAGCGAGCGGACATCAGGCATGGTCGAAGCTCTCCGGATGAGGGCGATGGCGGTCACGGGGACGGCTCGGGATCAGTGCTCGCCGATGGAATAGAGATAGTTGGGCGTGCGGTAGTACATCCGCGTCCCTTCGAAGATGGGAGTCGAGACGCTCTGCTCCTGGCCCTTGCCGTCCCTGGTTTCCTCGAGCAGGTTGACGTGCAGGGCATGGTACTCCCGCCCCGGCTTGAGCACGATGGTGGTGCCCTGGTTGTCCATCAGGTAGATCGCTGCGCCTGCGAGCGTCGGGCTGGCGGATACGCCGGCCCACCCCCAGTACTCGGTCTTCGGCTTCAGCGGCAGGACCTTGCGGTAGACCAGCTCGCCGGTGTTCGCGTCATGGACGGTCAAGCCGCCGCCCTGGGTGATCTGGTAGAGCAGGCCGTCGACCAGCAGGGGGGAGGCGACATAGCCGCGGTCGAAGGGGGAGCGCTTCGGGTCGATCGGGATCTCATCGGCCGACCAATCGACCTTGAGCTGGTAGAGCGAGCTCGGCTTGGCCTCGATGGCGGCCGGGATCTTGAAGGCATGCATGCCCAGGCCGTCATTGTTGCGGGGATAGCCGACCGAGGCGAAGATCACGCCATTGGCGACGATCGGCGTGCTGACCGAATCGCCGAAGATGTTGTCGCCCCAGATCGCCTTGCCGTCGCGCAGGCGGGTGAAATAGCCGCATTGGAAGGCCGCCACCCAATCGCCCCCGACCTGGAAGCGGAACAAGGAGCCATAGGTGTTGTTGCCCTTCGCCGGATTGCTCCACAGCAGCGTGCCTTTCTCGGCATCGTAGCTGCGCATCTCGTTGGCCCACACGACGAACTGGTTGGCGAAGAGCAGCGGACTGGCGAAATTGCCATGCTCGCTGCCATTGCCGCCACCCCGCGCGATCCATAGCCGCCTGCCCGCGAGATCGTAGCACACCGAGACTCCGGTGGTGAAGAAGGCGCACACCCGCTTGCCATCGCTGACCGCAGTCTGCCCGGCGAAGCCGAACACCGCTTGCGCCCAATAGCGGTCGAAGCGCTTCTTGTCGATGCTCAACTGCTGGGTCTGGATCTGCTTCTCGAGCTCGCGTTTGCGCTCGATCGCCTTGAAAGTGCGGTAAGCGTCGGTCGCCGCGGTCGGCTGCGCGGCATTGAGCGCCTCGACCACCGCGGCATTGGCCTTGGCCAGCTCTGCGAGCAGGGGGTCGAGGCGCTCGACGAAGGCCGGCTCGGCCTTGCGCTCGTCGGCGCTCAGACCTTCGCATTCCAGGTTCGAGCGGATCCATTCGATGCGGCCGCTGGCCTTGTCCAGGCACACCACATCGGTCGGTTCGCAGGTCAGGTAGATGTGCGTGCCGACGATGATCGGGCACGATACCCCGGTTCCCGGCAGCGGGGTGGCCCAGGCGATGTTGGTGGTCCGGTAGCCGGTCCCGCTCTGGGTGCGCGACCAGGTGGTCGGCGGATGGGCCGCGGGATAGCAGCCCGTGCCATCACCCCGCCAGCCCACCGGATGCTCCGGCGATGGCAGGTAGGCAGGCGATCCCAGGCCCGCCTCGCCGGGGACAGCGGGAATCTGCAGCCACACGATCAGCATCCAGGCGACTGCCAGGCGGTGCGGATGAGCCATCGGTGAGCTCCAGTGCGGTTCGGGACGGCAGCGATTCGACTTATGCTATATAGCAGTGCGACAGCGCGGTGCAAGCGGGACGCAGGAAGACCGAGGGTTCATCCTAAGTTCAGGCGAGCATTGCCATTGCGGCAATGCGATGACGGTGCTTCGAGGCCCAGCCGGAGCGCACCGCCACGGCCGCTTGATGCCGGGTGCCCACCCTGCGGCGCTCAGCAGGATTCGCGTGCGATGAAGACGGTCTCGACCAGGACGCGCGGCTGATCCAGGGTGGTCACCCGGGCTTCGATCATGGCGAGCACGGTGCGCACCGCCAAGGTCCCGATCAGCTCCTTGGGCACCGACACCGTGCTGAGCGTCGGATGCATCAGGGCGGAGGCGTCGATGTCGTCGAAGCCGACGATGCCGATATCCCCTGGCACCGAGAGCCCTGCCTCGCGCAGCCATTTCATCGCTCCGAAGGCGATGGTATCATTGGCGCAGAACAGCCCGGTCGGCGGCTCCTTGAGCGCGAGCAGCTGGCGGGCACCACGGAAGCCGGTGTCGAAATCGAAGGCGGCCTGGTAGATCAGCGCGTTCTCGGTCTGCAGCCCGGATTCGACCAGGGCCTGGATGTAGCCGCCGATGCGCTCGCGCCCGACGATCGAATCGGTCGAGCCGCCGATGTAGGCGATGCGGCGATGGCCGCGGCTGATCAGATGCAGGGTCGCCTGGCGGCTGGCGGCGACGTTGTCGACGCGGATGCTGGGGATATTGGAGCCCTCGACGCTGTCGTCGATCAGCACCACCGGCACATGCTGGCTGATCGCCAGCACCTGCTTGGGATCGTTGAGGCCGGCGGCGATCAGGCCATCGACCTTGCGCAGCGCCTGGTCCTTGCCGGCGAGCGGGGCGCGGGGCACCAGGTCGGCGGTGTGCGACGAATAGATGATCGACAGGCCGTGGGCACGGGCCTCGCGCTCCAGGCCGACGAAGACCTTGGAGTAGAAGGCATTGGCGACGCCATCGGCGATCACCGGATCGAGGACGAAGCCGAGATTCCCGGTGCGGCGGATGACATGTCCGGGCTGGCACACGAAGGTGCCCTTGCCCGGCTTGCGGTAGAGCAGGCCTTCGTCGACCAGGGCGCTGACCGCCCGGCGCACGGTCATGTAGGACATGGCGTGGGTGATGGCCAGCGCCCGTTCCGCCGGCACCTGGCCGGTGAGCGCGCCGCTGCGGATCTCGTCGGTCAGGAGCCGCTTGAGCTGCACATAGTGCGGAAGGGGGTCGACGGCGCTGGTCACGCGCATGGCTGCCTCTCTGTGCACTATAGCACGTCTTGTGCACCTGCCCAGCGGCAAAGGCGCGCGCCGCGCCAGCAGCAGCCAGCCTGTCGGCCTGGCGGACACCATCGGGCAGGAGGCCGCGGCGACGCACCATCCCCCATCCGGGGGATGGTGCGCCGAGGCAGGCAGCCATGATCACGCCCATCGCCATGACGACCGATCCATCGTCCCCGTCCCCCCGCATCATCGCTGCTGGACTGCTCGCTGGCGCCCTCGCCCTGGCGGCGGCGATGCCGCTCTCCGCCGGCGACGCGCCCGAGGTGCTCCGGGAGTTCAATGCCGTCGTCACCCCCTTCTTCGAGGCCAACTGCACCAGCTGCCATGGCGAGAAGAAGCACAAGGGCGACCTGCGGGTGGATACCCTGGCGCGCGACTTCCTCAATGCGGCGGTGGCAGGGCATTGGATGGACATCATGGACCGGATCAATTCCGGCGACATGCCGCCCAAGAAGCAGCCACGCCCGAAGCCGGAGGACATCGCCAAGGTCGCCGAGCTGATCACCGCGCAGCTCAACGAGGCGGAGGCGTCGCACCAGGCGGCCGAGGGCGACACGGTCTCCTACCACCGGCTCAGCCGCGAGGAGTACCGCTACACCATCCAGGATCTCCTCGGCGTCACCTATGACGCGTCCGATCCCGCTGGCCTGCCCGAAGATCCCGACTGGCAGGGCTTCGAGCGCATCGGCTCGGTGCTGACGGTGTCCCCGGCGCACATCGAGAAGTACCTCGCGGCGGCCGAAGCGATCCTCAACGAGGCGATCGCCATCGGCGCGCAGCCGAAGCACGAGAGCGTCCATTGGGATCCCTTCATGCTGCGCTGGGGCTACCGCTGGCCGGCGATGGAGCGCGAGTATCGAGCGCGCGGCAACCTGGACAAGGTGCGCGACGACATCGTCCCCAACAACGGCGTCAACGGCACCCCCGGCGACAATCAGCAGCTCACCATCGCCAGCCCGGGAGAGTATCTGGTGCGTGTGAAGCTCAGCGGCCTGCGGCCCGCCGGCGGCCTGCCGCCCCGCCTCAGCGTCAATGCGGTCGATCTCGGCCGGGTGCTCTACGAAGGCGATGTCGAGGCGCCGGAGGACAAGCCGGTCACCATCTCCTTCCGCGCCCATCTGCCCGCCGGCGTGCATCCGATCCGCATCCTCAATGCCGTCCCCGGTCCCAATCCCGAGGATCATTCGGCGCGGCCATCTGCCGGTCATGCCTTCTTCGACCTGCATGCGCGCGCTCCCTGGCAGGTGAAGCTGACGGACGACAGCTACCAGCCGCTGGTGCCGATCCTGCTGCTTGATGGTGTGGACTGGGAGGGACCGGAAATCGCCTCATGGCCACCGCCGAGCCACCAGCGGATCTTCTTCTCCGGCGATGCGATCGCCAACAATGATGGCGGATATGCACGCGAGATCCTCACCCGCTTCGCGACCCGCGCCTACCGCCGTCCGGTCCTCCCCGAGGAGGCAGGGCGGCTGCTCAAGCTGGTCGAGCGGCAGCAGCAGCTGGGCGAGCCCTTCGTCGCCGCGCTGAAGACGGGATTGCAGGCGATCCTCTGCTCGAAGAGCTTCCTCTACCTGGTGGAGGGGACGCCCGGCTCGCCCACGCGGCGCCTGGATGCCTGGGAGCTCGCCTCACGGCTCTCCTACTTCCTCTGGGACTCGGCTCCCGATCAGCAGCTGATGGATCTCGCGGGCACCGGCACGCTCTCCCAGGCGGATACCCTGCGGGGCGAGGTCCGGCGCATGCTCGCCGATGCCAAGGCGATGCGCTTCGCCGAGGCGTTCCCGCGCCAGTGGCTGCAGCTGCGCCGGGTGGGCATGTTCGCGCCGGACCGCAAGCTCTACCCGGAATACGACGACAACCTCGAGAAGAGCATGATCGCGGAGACCACCGGCTTCTTCCGCGAGGTCCTGATAAGCAAGCTCAGCATCCGCGAATTCCTCGATTCCGGCTGGACCATGCTGAACGAGCGCCTGGCGGCCTTCTACGGCGTGCCCGGGGTGCATGGCGAGGAGTTCCGCCGGGTCGCCCTGACCCCGGATGAGCACCGTGGCGGCCTGCTGACCCAGGCAGCGATCCTCAGCCTGACATCGGATGGCACCCGCCATCGCCCGGTGCATCGCGGGAAGTGGATACTGGAGTCGATCATCAACAAGGCCCCGCCGCCACCGCCCGCGAACGTCCCGCCGATCAAGGTCAGCGCCCCCAACCAGCCCAAGCTGTCGCTGCGCGCCAAGCTCGAGGCCCATCGCGATGATCCCAATTGCGCCGCCTGCCATCGCAAGATCGACCCGCTCGGGCTCGCCTTCGACAACTACGACGCCATCGGCCACTGGCGTACGGAGGAGGCGGTGCGCGATGGCTCCGGCGCCAATCCGACGATCGATCCCAGCGGCGAGCTTGCCGATGGCCGGGCTTTCGCGGATGCGGCCGGCCTCAAGCGCATCCTGGTCGGCGACCTCGATCGCTTCGCCGCGGCCTTCTGCGACAAGCTGGCGACCTATGCCCTGCGGCGCGGCATGACCTTCGCCGATCGCAAGGCGCTCAGCACCATCGCCAGCCAGAGCAAGGTGCAGGACTACCGTCTCGATGCGATCATCGAGAATCTCGTGCTCAGCGACCTGTTCAGCTCCCGCTAAGGTTTCCCAGCCATGTCCATCGCCCCAGAACCTCCTCGCTGCCCGGGACGCCCATCGGCCGATCGCCGGCCGGGCCTGCCAAGCGGCATCTCGTCGAGCGTGCTGTTCGCGGCCATGATCCTGGCAGGCATGCTTGCCGGCGGCGGCCAGGCCGCGGCGGACGATCAGGACAAGGTCGATCCGCACTATCCCTTCCGCACCGACTGGGCCAACAGGCAGCTGCCGTGGTACCAGGTCAGGCCGCTGGAATTCCCGCCGCACCATTCCGACCACCGGGTCGGTGGCGAGCTGGTGGCTGCCGACTACATCCACCGCAGCGGGGTGATGCGCATGGACGGGACCGGAGAGCTGGTGCCCTTCACCCTGCCGCCCTACGGTTCGGTCTACTACCTCAATGCCGAGGCGGATCTGCGCGATGTGCCGATCGGGACCTTCTTCCTGTTCTTCCTCAACCAGGATGCGCAGGGGGCGTTCTCGGCTCTGGCCACCATGCAGGACGAGTACACCATGATGGCCAACCATGGCTTCTCCTACCGCATCACGGGGCTCAATCTCGACAGCCACAAGGTGCTGGTGGCGAAGCAGAAGAACGGCGAGCACCCCGAGGATGTCGGTCGAAACGAGCTCATCGTGGACGAGCACACTCGGGTGTGGAAGGGCGAGCAGCAGGTGGCGCTCAAGGACCTCGCCCTGGGCGACACCATCCTGGTCGAACTGACCGGTAGCGCAGCGCAGCACCCGCGGCGCTGCACCGACATCTGGATCGGGGCGGAGACGCAGAAGCTGGCAACCGAGCGGCAGCGCAGGCGCCATGTCGCCTTCCTCAGGGAGCGGGGACTGCCGGCGTGGATCGATCGGGTCGATGGCCGCCTGCTCACCGTCACGCTCTTCAGCAGCGAGCCGGCATCCCTCCAGGGGCTATTCAAGGACGAGGGCATCGACGCTGCGGTGTGGGCGAAGGAGCACCGTCCGATCACCGTGGTGGTCGCCAACGAGCATCTGCGCAGCTACTGGCCGCCGGTCACCCGGCGCGGCGCGAGCGTGCGCGAGCTCCAGGCCGCACCCACCGACTGCTACGGCTGCAGCGGCGTGCGCTGGGTGATCGAGGTCGATGCGCTGCTCGAGGGCTTCCGCGCCGGGCGCAATGTCCGCCTCTTCGTCCAGCCATCATGGCCGGTCAAGGACATGCCCTTCGGCGAGGGGCTGCACCAGGGCGGCCATGACATCGATGAGCCGCCGGAGGCGCGCGAGGTGATCGCCGCGGATTTCCCCTACCGCACCGACTTCGGCAACCCGCAGCTGCCCTGGTACCGTCTCCAGCCGGGGGTCTTCCCGCCGGACCATGCGGCCCACGAGGTGGTTGGCGAGCTGCTCCATGTCGATGACGACCAGCGCGGAGCCACCGTCCGGCTCGACCATGCCGCCGACAGCGTGCACCTCGCGCTGACGCCGTTCGCAGCCATCCTCTACCTCGGAGCCGAGGCCGAGCTCGGTGATATCCCGCTCGGATCGCGGCTGCACCTGTCGCTCTACGGCGACGCGCAGGGGGCTTTCACCCAGGTCGGCGAGATCGCGGATGAATTCAGCACCATGGTGCGCAATACCGCCACCTTCCGCCTGGAAGCGATCCGCCTGGATCAGGGCCGGCTGCTGGTCGCGCACCAGGTCGAGCCGGTGAAGGTCGATTACCACCTCGAGCCGATGGAGTCGCCGGATTTCGGGCGCCAGGAGCTGCTGGTCGATGCGGCGACCCGGGTGTGGAAGGGGGATCATCAGGTGTCGCTCGCTGAACTCGCCATCGGCGATGCCCTGGTGGTCGACGGTGCCGGCCAGGGCCGCTGCGCCGATGTGTGGATCGGCGCCGATGCGGTGAGGGTGGCCAGCGACAAGCGGCGAGCGCTGCACCAGGCGGCGGTGCACGCCCGGGGTGCGCCGGCCTGGATCGATGCCATCGATGGCAAGCGGGTGACGATCAGATTCTTCACCGGCATCAGGGCCGATCTGCGCGGGGTGCTGTCGGGCGAACCGCGGGGGAAGACCGTCACCCTGCAGACGGTGGATGCCCGGCTGCGGCCCACCGGCGAGGCGCAGACCGTCGCCTTCAGCGATCGCCTGCCGGACGCCGAGGCGGATGGCAGCATCGGCAACAGCGGCGTGCGCTGGGTGCTCGCTGCACCGACGGCGGAGAGGCTGCATGTCGGCGAGGTCGTGCGCATCTTCAAGGAGGGTTGGGCCGCCCCGGCGTCTCCGGCCGCCCCGGCGCATTGAGCCCATGCGCAAGCGCGCAGTACTTGGCGCCTGCTCATCCATGCGGGTGATCGGGGAGAGCGGCAGCAGGGCGGGGTATGGTGCGCCGGCGCCGGGGCAGCCGATGCGCGGCAACAGGATGCTCTCGGTGTCGTATACTTGACGGAGGCTTGTGGACCTGCATGCGTAACGCCTGTGCGCTTGTGCTGATGGCCAGCGGTCTCCTGCACGCCGTCGGCGCGGCCGATGCCAAAGTGCCGACCCCGCAGTTCCAGGGCGACTTCTTCGGCGAGATGGCGCGTTCGTTCGCCTGCGTGGTCGGCGTCGATCCGACGGCACAGACCATGACCGTGGTCCTGGACCGCGATGGGTCCCAGGTCATCGTGCCGATCCGCGCGGACACCGAACTGCATTTCCGCGACTCATGGGGTGAGCTGGGCAACTACTTCCCCGGGCAGCATGTGATGCTGTTCGTCTACGTCGACGAGGAGCGTAAATGGACCTACCCGCGCGCGGTGCAGGACGACCTGCATGTCGCCGCCCGGCATGGATGGTTTGCCAAGATCACCGCCATCGATCCATCGGCACGGACCTATTCGAGCGTGCGCGATGAGAAGGATGGCCAAGGCAGGGTGGTCAAGCAGATCGCCAACGACTATGTCGCCAGCCCCGATGCCAAGGTGTGGAAGGGCAGTGCGCCCGGTGCCTTCGATACCCTGGCCATCGGCGACGAGGTGATCCAGCAGCTGGTGCTCACCGCCGGACGCAAGATCGCAGTGGAGATCGTCGACCGCAACGGCGACAAGGCGATCGCCGAGGCGCAGGATGCCCAGCATCGCAAGGATGAGGATGGGCTCGGACTGCCGAGCTACGTCACCGACGTGAATGTGATCGACGGAGGGTTGACGCTCACCGTGCCCTGGTGCAGCGCGGCGCGCGCCAAGACGCTCAAGCCGGGCCAGGCGATCGCGCTCAAGCCGGGCAACGGGAGCGCGGTGTTCGCGGCGGCGATCAGCGAGATCCAGGAGGTCGACACGCGCGCCCGGCTGAAGCTGGTGATCAATGCCCGTGTCGCCGCCCGGCTTAGCTATGGCCAGCCCCTCCGGCTCTTCATGCCCGGCACCGGTCCGGAGCTCCCCAGCGGTCGCAGCGGCATCCCGGTCTTCGCCAAGTAGATGGCCGGTAGCTGCGAGGGAGCATCCCCGACGACGCACCAGGAGAGGAAGCGCTCCAGCCAGCCGCGCTGGCGGGGCGGACCGAGCACGGCCGCGATCAGCCCGGCGCGATCGGTGCCCAGGAGATGCCGCACTGCGGCGTCCTGATCCTGCCAGCGCTCAGCTCCCAGTGCACGCGCCTCGCGCAGCCGGGTCGGATGCCTGGTCCAGTGGTAGCCGAGCACCTGGGCGAGGGCATAGGCGTAGCGTGATGAGGGGGGTCATGGAAGGCGCGCGCGCTCCAGAAGCTGTCGCTGTCGGACGTACGCCAATAGCGCAGCGTCTGCCCCCACTCGTGCATGTCCGCGAGTGGTGGCTGCCGGTTGCCCATGCAGGTCTCCAATTCGGTGGCGATGCCTTCCTGGAGCCACACCGGGATGCCGCTTTCATGGAGCACGTCATGCACCAGTTCATGGCCGAATGCGGCATCCAGGCAATCCCAGGAGCTCACTGGGATGGCCAAGTGGGGGATCTGGTGGCTTCGCCAGCAGCCGCCGTTGATGATCGAGGCGCCGGAGCCGCCGAACAGCGATTCGTAGGCGAGCTGATCATCGGTGCTGGCGAGCAGGATGGCGGTCCATCCTCCTGCTGGGGTGCGCGGCTCGAGGCCGCGAATGAGCTGCGGCAGCCGGGCGAGTCCATGGTGCGCATGCGCGGCATAGCGTCCTTGTCCAGCGCCGAAGGGGGTCAGCCAGCGGAAGGTGCCGTCATGCTGGACGGCGTAGGACGGCCCGAGACGTGCTCCCACCTCGGTCAGGAACTGGTCTGCCGACAGCGGAGCGTCGTCCCGGCTCGCGGGGGCAGGTGGCCCGGGTCGTGGCTGGACGTCATTCATCACGCTCGCGCGGTGTGGTGAGGGGAGGCGAGCGGTCCTCAGCGGTCGCTGGCGCGGCGTACGCCTGCAGCGCTATCCTCCGGTGAACAGGCTTCTGACGAAGAGCGTGAGCTGGAAGACGGTATAGGAGGAGAAGGCCATGGCCTGCACCACCTTCCAGGTCATCGATGATGACGAGTGACCCGACAGGCTGAAGCCGAAGATGGGCCAGAAGACGCACGCCAGGATGGAGAAGAAGTCCGACCTGAATCCCTGCGTCAGCCCGGCATAGCCATCCGCGGCTATGGCGGCGTGGGCATGGAAGAGGGCATAGATGATCCATGGCACGCCTGCCAGGACCAGGCACAAGGCCTTGCCGATCGGATGGTTGATGTTCATGGGAGGGTACGCCGCTGCTGCTGCCCGCAGCATGCCTGCTCAGACCTGTTGGTGATCATCGTCGAACTGGCTGGAGAGATAGCCGATGATGCCGCCGACGATGAGCCAGAGCAGCCAGGCGAAGACCATCAGGATGTAGGAGCCCACCGAGAACACCCCGGCCTGCACGCCCCCCCCCACCCGAGGCTGGAGCATACCAGCCATGCCAGCCCGGCGATTCCGCCATAGATCGCCATGCCCAGGAGGATGCCCCATCCCCGGGAGGCGATGATCCAGGCCGCGCCGGCGCCGGCGCCCGGCAGCAGGAGGTAGGCGAGCCTGCCCATATGTCCGCCCAGGGCCGCAAGGCGGGCGGAGAGGACCAGCAGGATGCCGCCGATGATGGTGGTGCGCTGGACGAAATCCTCATGCCGTCTGACCCACGCGGCCTCGCGCTCTGCCATCAGCCGCTGGCGCTCGGCATGCTGCTCCTGGAGTTCATCCAGGGTCGGATTGAGCTTCGACATCGGCGCCCATCCTGTGCGGGTAATGGGCGATCCTGGCCAGCTGCACTGGCGAAGCAATCACTGGCGGATGGCCTGCCTGCGGGGCGGCGCCTCGGTTGCGGCTGCCTGCGCATGTCCAGCGCACCTGCGCTGCGCGGACGCGCATGGGTTTACAGCTGCGCTGGCGACTTGGTGATGGTGACCGGCACGGTGGATGTGAACGTCAGTCCGGCGAGTTCCCAGGTGACCTCGGTAGCGAGCGTGGCATCCGGCGCCTGCCCCTGCTTGGTACCGATGCTGATGACGATGCGCTGGGCCGCCGCCGACGGGATGAGAGCGTGATCCGGCGGCGGCGAGATCATCAGCTCGGCATTGGGCAGCACATGGATCTTCACCTTGGCCAGGCCGCCGAGCCGCACGGCGGCGAGCCCGACGTCCGCGGTGATGTGGCGGGTCTTGGCGTTGAAGACAGCATCCATGGTGAGCGAGGCGCCCAGGAGCGTCATGATCGCCGAGGAGCTGCGCTCCTGGGCCGCCTTCGCCAGTCCGCGGATGGTGGTCGCGAGCTGCTTGGCGATCTCGGCGTCACTGGGGAAGCTGGCTCGGTTCTTGAGGGCAACGAAGGCCTTGAGGCAGTCGGGTGCCGAGCTGCCCCAGGCTTCGAGCAGGGTGGCGGCATCCTCGAGCGCGGCCCGCGGACTGTCCTTGGCCTCGCCGGCGAAGATGAAGCCCTCCGGGGCGATCAGCATCAGGGCATGCATGGCATTGGCGAAGTCGCCCATCTCCGCCGGTGGATCTCCGGCCTTGCCATCGCTGGGAGCGCAATGGAAGCCGCCATCGGCCTTCCGTCGGGCCATGATCACCGCCCCTTGGCCCTCCCAGAAGCGCGTGTAGTTCCCGCTCTCTGCCGCCCACCAGGCTGCCCACGACTCGCTCAGCTGGGCGCTGGCATGGCCGCTGTTGAGCTCGGTGCCCGGGAACGACTGGATGAGGTAGTTCGCCGCAGCCTTGGCCAGGGGGGTATGCTCCTGGCCGCAGGCCTCGAGCGCCAGCAGCCCGCCGCCTGCCCGTCCCGGGCCGGCCATCCCGCGCTGGCCATCGCGGGGGCTGTAGCCGATATGCCCGCTGCTGGCGTCGGAGCTGTTGGCGATGTAGGCGAGGCCCTTGGCGAAGACCTGCTGATCGATGGTGATGCCTTCACGGCGGGACATCCCCAGCCCTTGCATGGCCATCACGCTGACCGCCATCAGGTCATCGTAGTTGAGCGAATTCTTGATGTCCTCGAAGGTATGGCACCACGAACCGCGAACGGTCTGCGCCTTGACCAGCATATCGACGTACTTGGCCAGCAGCGCACTGATCGCCTCGCGCTGTTCGGGTGGTGCGGTGCGATGCAATTCGGCGAGGAATATGGTCGACTGTGCGCAACCCCAGCTCGGCTGCAGGGGGAAATCCCTGGTATCCATGATCTGGCGGATGCGTTCGTGGACGCGTACGAGTGCGGCTTTGTACGGTCCCCGCGCCAGGGTGGAGCCGCTGCCGATGAAGGCCAGGCCGGCAGTGCCCAGGCAGACGCCCTCGCCGCTGGCATTGAAATGGTAATCCAGCTGGCCGGCAAGGATGTGCTTGGCCAGCAGGTCGAGGACAGCTCCGGCAGCGGCGCGACGGTCGTCGGCGCTCGGGGGCGCCGCCACTGCACCCGGAGCGGTGGCGGGCTCGACCGGTGCGGGGGTCGTGGGCTGCTGGTAGGTGGTGTGCTGATCCGTCTCCTCATGGCATGCGCCCAGCAGGAGCGTGGCAGCGATGACACTGATGGCGATCCGCATGGCTGTGTCCCTATGAGGAGCGGAGATATTGTCCGTGCTGCGAGCGCGGCGCCACGTCGTCGAAGTTGGAGTGAGTGCCGCGATCAGGAATGATGCGGCGCCGTCCAACATGTTGGAGGAGTTTCCACTGGCCGTCAAGCGCAATGGTCAGTGCCTGAGAGATAGCGGACCCATCTCGACACGGACGCCAGTTGGTCCTAGGACGATGCGCAACGAGAGCGATTCCAGTCGCTGTTCCGCCGGCACCGGGGGCCACGCATGGGGAAGGCGGTTGTGGCACCGCGTCTACACGCTGCATGTCGTGGATCATCGCGCGCACTCTGGCAGGGCTGCAGGGATGGTGCGGTCATGGCCATCGCTCTGGCGGCTCAGGTGGCTGCATGGGGAAGAGCATGGGAGCCTCATCGCTGGCGACATGGTCGTCCATGGTATTGCCGAGGCCGTCAGCGGAACAGCGCAGATCGTCCATCTCGGGCGGACGATTCTCATCTGACTAGCCGGATTCGGAACAAGTGTCCGTCTCCAGGCGACGTCGTGCCTCCTCTCGTGCTGCATTCGTTCCAGGACCTCGGTGCACCTCGATGCGCTGCGTGCATGGCAGCGGTAAACGTCGAGGTGGGGACAACCATGATCATGTCCAGCAGTACCCTATCGCATATCCACCTGTGCGCCGCTTCAGGTGATGCGTTCGCCGCTGGAAACATCGTCTGGATCAATCATGGATGCGCTTCGCGGAGCATTGACTTGCCCTGCTGGAGAGCGATCATGCAGTCGAATGCACCACAGGCGGCATCCAGCTCTGGATGTCCCCACCTTGACGCGCATCACGATCGGCAATCACCACCTATGCCCATGTCCCACCGCATCGATCCCGCCGTCAGCAGGATCATGATTTGCCTCACCGATCCGTTCGCGATTGACCAGGTCGCTCCCTTCAACATCCAGCTCTTCGCCGATCCGCTCCTCGGTCGCGGATTCGACATCCTCATCGATATCCGCATCCGCCACTACAGCATGAGCCCCAGCATCATCCGGGAGCATGCGGCCATGGCCGGAGCGGAGAACAGCCGCCATTCCGGCAGGCAGGCGATCGTCTGCCACGATAACCGGCTGATCTACGGGCTGGCCCGCATGTACGCCTTGTTCAGCGAGCCGATGGGGATCAAGGCCAAGCTGTTCACCACCATCCAGCAGGCGGAGCAGTGGCTGGATGAGTGCCGTCGGGACAGCGTGGAAATGCGAGCCTTGTCGACCAATCCGTAGCTGATGATGCGTTCAGGATGATCGGGGATATGCCGATGGGGCGGTTGATTGCCGCAGCGATCATGACAGCACTCGCAGGAGCATGAGCGCGTCATGGCGGGGGCAGCACAGTGGCACCAGCCGACGCAGCAGGCACCACCGTGATCCGCCCTCCATCGCTGATGCCGCCATGGCCATCGACGATGATCTGATCGCCCGCATGCAGCCCCGAGGTCACCACCACGTTGACTTCGTCATGGGCGCCCACCGCAAGCCAGCTGCGCCGCGCCACGCACATGCCATCGTGCCGATCGACCACCCAGCAATACGGCCGCCCATCCTCGGCGAGCACCGACTCGCGTGGCAGCACCAGCGCAGCGGTGGTGTGGCAGAGCACCAGCCGGGCGGTGGCGGATCCGCCTGGGCGCCAGGTCGCAGGCGGATGGATGGTGTCGATGATCACCTGCCCGGTACCCTTCTCGCCATCGATGACGCACGGGATGCTCGCAACCGTGCCGGTGGCATGGCTGTCATCGCCTAGCACCCGCACCTCCAGGTTCTGCCCGACGGCCAGCAGGCGCAGGCTGGCTTCGGGCACATCCAGGCGCAGGCGGTAGCGGCTGACGTCGAGCAGTTCGGCGATCTTGGCGCCCTCGGCCAGGGCGTCGCCGATCGAGCCCTGGACCTTGATCCGCACACCGGTAAAGGGTGCGGTGATGCGCCGTGTGGGCTGGCGCTGGCGCAGCACGTCGAGGTCGCTCTCGGCATCGGCGAACGTCTCTCGCTGGGTCTCCAATTCGCTGGTGCTGACCGTCAGCGGGGCCACCACCGCCAGGTGCTCGAGGCGGTCGAGAGTGCGCTTGGCGCGGTCGCGCAGGATGGTGGCCTTGGACAGCTCCTCGGCTTCGCCGGGTGGCGGATCGAGCAGCAGCACCAGCTCGCCCGCCTGCACCCGCTGATCCGGCAGGCTGGGCACGTCGCGGATGATTCCGGCCGCCGCGGCGCTGAGGATCTCGCGTCGCCAGACATCCAGGCGTCCCTGGATGGACAGCGTCTCGTTCACCATGCCTGGCCCGGCGATGGCGACGTGCACCGGCATGGCGACCATACGTGCGTGCGCCGGCTCATCCTGGAGGGCAGCTGGGGTGCCAGCCTGGTCGCAGCCGCAGGGCATCGTCAGCGCGAGTGCCAGGAGCATGCCCAGCAGGACGCGGAGGCTGGGGGACGGGTCGGTAGTCATGGCAGCAGCCCCAGCAGACGGTGATCGTGCTGACGCAGATGCAGATCGGCGCTCAGGACGGCAATGCGCGCAGCCGCACGGGCCAGTACCGCATCGCTGACGCGCTGCTGGGCGTCGATCAGCAGCTGGGTGGTCGCACGATTGGCCTCGACCTGGGCGGCAGTGAGCTGGAGTTCGTCCTGGGCGGCGGTGAGCTGACGTTCGCGCTCGGCGACGCTGCTGAGCGCATCGGTGAAGGCATCGCGCAGCTGCAGCTCGATCGCGGTCCAATCGCGTTCGGCGATGCGGGCAGTGAAATGGGCCCGTTCGCGGGCGAGCAGGCTCTGCTGGTAGGCGACCACGTTCGGCGCATTGCCGAACACATGGGTGTAGGTCAGGCCGACCAGGAAATCATAGCTCTGGCGATCTCCGACCTGATGCCAGGATCCGCCGAAGGTCGGGTCGCCACCTCCTTTGGTGAGGGTGGTGCTGAGGGAGAGGTTATCGAGCGATCCATCGGCAGTGACGCGCACGGTGCGATCGGCGGCATCAAGGAGGCGCGTGATCGCGATGCCGTCGCGGGTGGTGGCGAAGGTGACCAGCGCCGGCAGCGCCGGCAGTGCGGTCTTCAGCAGGCAGCTGCGATCGGGCGGGACCAGGCCGGGCCAATAGAGGCCGAATTGGCGCACCTGGGCGGCGAATGCGCGCTGCGCAGTCGACAGCGGCACCTCCTGGTCGACCAGGCCCCGACGCAGGCTGAGCACATCGAGCCCACGGCTCAGGCCGGTGCGCAGGCGCTCCTCATGCTGCGCCAAGCTGTCCTTGGACTGGCGCACTGCGGCGCGCAGCTGCGTGATCGAGGCATCCGCCAGCGCCAGAGCCAGCCAGCGATCGGCGAGATCGCCGAGCACCCCTTCCAGGATGGTGTCCACCTGGTCGCGATTGACCGCCAAGGCGTCGAGGGCGATGCGGATCGGCTCGAGGTTGGCATCGCGATTGCCCCCGTGCAGCAGCTGCTGCGCCACGGTCAGGTAGACCGAGCTGGTGAAGAACGAGCTGGAAATCACCTGGCTGCCGTCGCTGCGGCTCAGCGCACTGCTGGTGCCGACGTTCACCGCGGTGCCGCTGGCGAAGTTCTTGCTGACGGTCGCGCTGGCAGTGCCGGTGCGGGTGCGCACATAGTCGGGGCCGCTGAGGACATTGTTGGAGAGCGATTGGTTGTCCTCGTAGGAGGGAGTGACCGTCAGAGTCGGGTTGAACTGGCCCTCGGCCGACTCCACCGCCAGGGTGGCATCCTCGCGAACGCTTTCCGCCACTTTGACCTCGTTGCGGTCGTGGGCGGCCTGCGTGGCCGCGGCGAACAGCGGGCGCAGCCAGTCGGCATCGGCATCGGACGCGACTGGCATGGCCTCCCCAGCGGCCAGGTCGCAGTCCAGCCTGAAGGCCACGAGGATGAGCAGTGCGGCACCCAGGTACCGGGCGCAGTCGGAATCGATCGGGGTGGGTACAGGGAGCATCAGGACCTCGACGCGTCACGATGGGGGGACATCCGGTCGATCCGGCACACGGCCAGCCGTGGGTCGACGATCGGGTCCATTGGCAGGGTGAACACGGGTGAGGCGCTGTCGCCGCCGATGGTGCTCATGCCGATGACCAGCGCCTGGGTGAAGCGGCGGCGCACTACGTCGCCCATCGTTGCCAGGCGGATCGGAACGACGACTCCCAAGATGCTGACGGTGCCTGTCCTCATCGCGCAACCCGAGCGGGGGCAGGTGCTGCATCATGGCGACCAAACGTGCCGCGTGCGCTCGCTTCCGACCACGACACCGGAGCGTGTGCGCAGTCGGCGCGATGCAGTGATGTCGTCCCGTGCCTTCCGACCTGCACCAGCCGATCTCCCTGGGCACGTGACGAATGACACATCCGAGGCTCCGCATCGCCATCGTCAGCCGCGTTGGCCATGGCTCCGATGACGTGGGCCGAAGCAGAAGCCTTCCGGGAACCTGGACGAACGCGGAACGGGCGAGAATGAAGTGTCCGATATTTCCACGTTGAACTCGGGCATGGTCACCATCGGCATGATGCCGTCGGATATTTCCTAACTGGACACAAGCGCATCGCAGAACGACAGCGTTGATCGCGAGCACCACCAAGCACCGCTCAAATCGGTCCGTTCTGGAATTCAGCCCCGATGCGACGGGAGAAGGGCTCACCTGCGCTCTGCGTGGCGTTCACCAGCTCCACTCGGTTGACGCTGTGTCCGGCATAAGACGGACTCTGTGGGGAGTGAAGCGAGTAAATGGGGGACGCGGGATATCGTGAGCTGAGCAGGGCCAATCGCGCACACCGGCAGGCGCGGCGCATCGCTGCTGGGGTAAGGGCGCATCATGCACCGCTGAAGTCCCTGGACGTCGCGATTCGGCAGCGATGTTCGCGATGTCACCAATTGGCGATTGGCGCTTGCCGAGGCATGTTCCGACCTGGACACAGCAAGGGCACCTCCCGCGCCCGCTCCTACATCGTTCACGAGCCTGATGTGCGGTTACGAGTCGTTGAAGACGAGATGACTTTGGACGACGTCCGATGGTCTCGATGCGGGGCGGCGTCACTTCTACTGCTACTTACTGCTACTTACTTCAGCAGCTTCTCCAGCACGGGCCACATGGCATCATACCAGATCCCGTAGCCTTTGGCGTTGGGATGCAGGGCGTCGGGCATGATGTCCTTGCTCAGCGTGCCCTGCTCATCGAGGAACTTCGGCCCGATGTCGAGGTAGGTCACTCCAGGCGGCTGCGCATAATCCTTGATGATGTCGTTGATCGCGGCCACCTTCTTCCGCAGGACATCGTCCTTGGTCACGCTACGCGGGAATACGCCGAGCAGGAGGACCTTGGTCTTGGGCAGCTTCTCGCGCACGGTATCGACGATCTTCTTGATCCCGGCCGCGGCCCATTCGACCTTCTCATCGGCGAAATGGCCGATGTTGTTGGTGCCGATCATGATCACGACGGCCTTGGGATCGATGCCGTCCAGTTCGCCATTGGTGATGCGCCAGAGCACATCCTCGGTGCGCTCGGCGCTGATCCCGAAGTCGGCCGGGTTGTAGGGGGCGAACTTCGCCCAGGTATCCTTGCCCCTGCCTGGGAAGGCGTCCATGATCGAATCGCCCAGGAAGAGCAGGCCGACCGGCCCTTCCTTAATGCGCTTGAGGAAGGCCTCGTGCCGTTTGGGATTGCGGTCGACCGGCGTGATCGCCGAATCGGCGGTACGTGCCACGGGGGGGTCGCCGGCTGATGCGGCAGTCCCGAGCAGTGCGAGGGCCACGATCGCGAACACGAGGCGGATGTAGGTCATAGGGGTCCTGTAGTGAGCGGGCGATTGTTCGCTCATGGGCGCGGAACGCCAGTGCTGTGCCTGGTCATCAGTGCCAAGCTCGTCAGACGCTCAGCCAACGGTGCGCGCGCACGGCGGCAGCGCCCACGGCGATGTGCAGGCGTCGCCGATGACCAGGTGGCCCGGTCGGCATACCCGCCACGCATGGCTGGTCGTGGGGCCATCGGGGGGGGGGTGACCACGCGATCCGAGACCTGGCAGGCTGAGGCATGCGATCGACTCGCCGCGGCGGCCATCAGCACGTCAGTGTGCGCCGTCCCTTGACGGGCAGCTCGGGAATGGGCTTTTCTCGCACGAGACGGGACTACATTCCTGCCACGATCCGATTCACCACGAGGAGCGTCGCCATGCTGCATCTGACCACCGACACGGGACACGACATTCCCCTCGAAGAGCCCTGCTCGTCCTGCGCGGGAACCGGTGTCATCGTTCGTGGCGGTGGTTCGCTCACAGGCAGGTGCAGCGAGTGCGGTGGCACCAAGCTGCGCCTGACGGAGAGCGCCCGGGCGATCCTGGAATTGGTGTCGAAGTATGGCCAGCTGAGCGCTCGCTAGCGCTCGTGCCATGTCGCGATGGGATACAGTACATGCTCGAGCGTGCGTAGAGAGCGGCCAATGGGCGTTCACTGCTGGCGCACAGGACATGATCGGTAACATGGGAGTCATCTGCTTGTCGATGTGAGTCTTGGGTATCGCGTAGCACAGGATGTCCTGATTGGCATGCCACCATGGGTGATCTCACGAGTCGCGGATGGATCATCGCCAAGGGCATCATGTTCGCTGTCATCGTCGTGATGGCGGGAATGGGCACGGTGCTCCATGAAGACCGCTGGTATCGGCTCGTCCTCCTGCTGATCTGCATCTGGGCCGCCTGCAGATTCTACTACTTCCTCTTCCACGTCCTGGAGCGCTATGTCGGCCTGGACGGTCGCTACGCTGGCATCGCTGATCTCTGCCAGCGCCTATGGCGGCAACGGCATCGGTGATGATCCGCCCAGTGCTCCTGGCGCTGCTGGCATGTGCGGTGGTGGCGGAAGACGTCCTATCGATGACGACGGGTACCATTGCCGGCGCCGAGATCGTGACCGTTGCCGTTCCCGCCAGCTGGTCATCCGCAATCATCATGAGTACCGAGCGTGATCATGTCGCCGAGCATCCGGAACGGGTGCTCATCAATGGCGGGTACTTCGATCTCCAGGGCCAGCCGGACGGTTTCCTGCTCAACGGCAAGATCCAGAGTGGCAGGCTGCGCCATGACAAGCCCTATAGCGGTTTCCTCTGGTGCGACACGGCAGGGGTGATGCACATCGCTCGGATAGGCGATCCAATCCGGTCCACTGCTGGTCGAGGAGGGGCGATCTGCCATCAATAGCAGCGTTCAGCTCGCACCGCGCTCGGCCATCGCCATCCGCCATGGTCGCGTCCTGGTGATTCGAACCGGCGTCATCGGGCTCAAGGATCTCGCCGACGGTCTGGCGGAGACCGGCATCGAGGTGGAGATCAACCGTGATGGTGGCCCCTCCAGTGCACTCACGGCGTGCATCGCTTGCAATGCCATTGATCGTCCAGGGCAAGCCCAGGTGCCGTATTTCATCGGTTTCGCACCACGCGCCCGGTGAACTCATACAGCGCAGCCCGAGGCGGTGCATCAGGCCGGGGAAGGTGCAGATGCATGCCAGTTGCACGCCAGCAGCGACCATCCGCTGCCGACGAGGTGCGGCGCCTGTCGTGAAATCGTCTCATGGACATGGGATCGAATGAGGCCAGGGACAGCGGCGCCTTGCTGGTGGACGGAGCGTCACCTCTATCCTGGGTGTGTGCACACGCGACTCAGCGCCTGGAGATCACCACTGGGATGGGAGTCATCACTGGCCCAACTGCTCTCGATGGCGTGTCATCGACCGTCCACTGTGGCAGTGGGTACTAGCCTGAACCCCGGGAGTCCGTGATGCGCATCTCCTGCCTTCTGGTCCTGATCCTGCTCGGCGGACTCAACGCAGGGGCCATGGCGGTCGAGCGCACGGCACCGCGCATGCTCTATGATTTCGAGGACCAGGCGGAGATCGACGAGCTGCGCGCCAAGGCCGAGCACGTCACCTGCGACCTGGTTCAGGATAACGGGGTGACGCACGGGCGCACCTGCTGCCGCATGGTCTTCCCCCAGGGCGGTGGGGACGGTACGGTCCTGCTGGGGAGGAGCCGCATCGCCGACTGGTCCGGCTACGCCGCCATCGCCTTCGATGTCTTCCAGGAGCGCGACGAGAAGTGGACGGTCAACGTCGAGCTGTGGGATCGCGCAAGCCACAACTATGCCACGCGGTGCACCTACAGCAGCGTGGTGCGTCCGGGGCATAATGCCGTGGTCGTGGCGATTGATCATGCCAAGCGCAACAGCAAGGAGGGTCGTGAGTGGTCTGAACTGGAGGAGCAGGACAAGATCGACCTGAATAACCTGACCATGGTCAAGATCTTCCTCTCCTGCCCGACTGCGGGGGGTGACCTGGTCTGGTGGGTCGACAGCATCCGCTTGCTGACCACGGATGCGATCTCCGGGCCACCGTTGGCGATCACCCTGCCGGCGGGTGCACAGGCCTTCGCCCTTGGTCGTTCATCCGCCGAGATCCCGGGTATGACCGCGGTCCCGGCCGGCACCGCCTTCACCGCTGAGCGTGGCTACGGCATCGCGAGCGGTATGCCCGAGGCGTTCGGCAAGGGCTGGCCCGACGTGCTGACAGGCCGCGGACTTGCCGATGGCTCGGGTGCACCCTGGTCATTCGCCGTCGCCGTGCCCGATGGCACTTACAACATCTGGCTGGCCGGTGGCATGGCCATCGATCCCGATGCCGCGTCGCCGGCCTATGCACTGCGCATCGGCAGCACCACTCTGTACGACGACCATCCCTCACCCGATCAGGTGCAGGGGGAGAAGTACCTCTTCCGCTTCCTGGCACCCTGGTATTCGGAGCGTCCGAATGCCATGTGGCTCGATTACATCGATCCGATGTACCCGACTTGGCAGAGCACGGTGAGCGTCGCGGGCGGGCGTCTCACCATCAATGCCACCCGCTTCTGGCTCTCGGCCCTGATCGTCGTGCCAGCGCATGATCAGGCGGCCTTCACCGCCATGTCCGCGCAGATCCGCTCGCAGCGGATGCAGGCCTTTGCCCACACGCAGACGCTCGATGGGCAGCACAAGCCGCGGCGCCGGCCGGGCGATGGCCCCGCTCTCGCCTTCATTCCCGATGCGACGACGGCGTTCCGCCCCGACACCGGCCCCAGCGACGCCGAACGTGCACGCCATGCCTACGACCTCCAGGCAGCGCCGGGTCAGCGGCTGATCCTACGCCTGGGTCTGACCGCCTTCGCGGCGCTCGGCGAGTGCCGGGTATCCCTGTCGGACCTCAGCGGACCATCGACCATCCCGGCCTCGGCCGCACGGCTGTATATCCAGGATTACCGGGTGCGCGGCGATGCGGTGCAGGAGGCCTGCCTCAAGCCGGTCGATCATCTCACCGCCGAGCCGGGCATCACCTGGTGCGTCTACGCCTGGCTCAGCATCCCCGCCGATGCTCCTTCTGGCGCCTATACCGGGACGCTGACCATGACGCCCGAGGTGGGCGCGGTCCAGGCCTTCCCGGTGCACCTGACGGTCTATCCGTTCCATCTGCGTGCGGATCCGCCGTTCTCCTTCGGCATGTACTACAGCCCTCCGATCGAAGCCGCGACGCACAACGAGCAGTTGCTCTTCATGCGCGAGATCGGCTTCACCGCCACGGCCGTGCCTGCTGGACAGCTGCTGGGTGTGGCAGGCGAGCACGTCACCGTCCGCTTCGATGAGGCGGCCTACCGTCGCGTCGCCGCGGCTGGATTCGGCCGCGAGGCCCATCAGCTGCAGATGTCGACCGTGCTTGGCATTGCACGGCGGATCGCCTCTTCCTACCTGGGCTTCGGCAAACGGGTCGACCAGCGTCCGGGTTGCGAACTGGAGGACCCGCGGCTGAAGCCGCTCTATGTCGACTACCTGCGCCAGTACCAGGCCTTCACCCGGCCCCTCGGCTTGCCCGTCGCGGTCGAGATCGTCGATGAGCCGCGGGAGGTCCCCAATCCGTGGAATCGCACCCTCGCGCAGACCATCATCTACGCCGATTGGATGCGCGAGGCCGGCATTCCAACCGGCTTCGTCACGCCGATGGGCGATGCGCGCGAGGGCAAGGAGTACACGACCCTGATCGGCCATGCCGGGATCATCTCGACGCATGCGGGCAGCGGGTCCGAGCGGCTGATGCGCGGGGCGATCGCGGCCACCACACCGCTGTGGCTCTATAACACCGGCATGGATCGCCTGTCATGGGGCTTCTACCTCCACCGGGTGGGCGCAGTCGGGAGGTGGGAATGGCACTTCTGCTCGTCGGATGGCGGTACGACCCAGGGCTATCCGAACGAAGGTGAATGGTATAATCCCTTCACCGGGAATGATGGCTTCTCGCCGCGCGCGCCGAAGCGCTTTGCCGGTGCGATGCTGTTCAAGTCGGTGTATTTCGATGTCGCCGAGGGCATCACCGATGCGACCTACCTTGTCACCCTCCAGGATGCGCTCGCGCTCGCGACAGCCGATCGGAAGCGTGCGTCCGCGGTGACAGCAGCGACCGCCCTGCTTGCCGAGCTCGACCGCGAGATCCCCTTCCTGCCCGATGTCCATGGCTTGTCGGGAGAGAACGCCGGTGCCCTGGTCGGCCAGGGCCTGCGCACGCCCGCAGCGGCACGCTGCGGCGACTGGTGCCGGCGCATCGCCGAAGCGATCATCAGCCTGGCACCCTGAGCTGCGTGCGCGCGCATGCGCATGAATGCACGGCTCAACCAGGGTGATGATCATGCATGAGGATCGAGCGGGATCTGCTGATTTCTGCCAGATGAATCGTTCGCTTGGCCAGCGTCACCGATGAAGAGTGCTCGACACACTCGACATGGAGGCGCATTTCAATTGGAATTCCCATCCCTGTCGATTGAATGCACTCTCACCAACCAAGGACCTCCATGGCCTCCATTGCAGCTCTCACTTCCAAACTCTCCAAAACCAAGGTGGCGATCGTCGCGCTCAAGGACAAGGCCGCGGTCATCAAGACTGCCCTCGTCGCAGCCAAGGAAGCGGCCAAGGCCAAGAAAGCCGCACGCGCCACGGCATAGGTCCGGCCCGTCTCCAACCGGCAGCCGAAACCCAGGATGAGACTGACCTGGGATTCGGCGGCTGGCGGTGTTTTAGGAGCGAATGGGATGATCCCATTTAGATACTGGCATGGGTATTCAGATCCGATATTTTTATTTCCACTCTTTGGGAGAAAAACCCTCGCCTGCCGGGTAGGTTGTGGTTGCTACGCCACTCAACCAACCCGAAGGGACCGCCATGAACAAGTCTCACAACCAAGTCACCCGCTCCAAGCGAAAGCCATCTTACCACGACCCAGCAGCCATCGCAG
>Ga0302319_10000880_pt1 | contig 67282 bp, 46 predicted proteins | sample Bog_T0_2_FD_203319 | JGI IMG/M metagenome (GOLD analysis project Ga0302319, IMG submission 203319) | Peat permafrost microbial communities from Stordalen Mire near Abisko, Sweden - Bog_T0_2 | ecosystem: Environmental > Terrestrial > Soil > Wetlands > Peat | place: Sweden: Abisko, Stordalen Mire...
TGGTCCAACCAAGTCGGAGAAGCACTCCTTCGAGCCCATATACTCAACTCCTGGAGCACCCCAAAGAACCTCTTTAAGGCGTAGCGAAGCCCTCGAAGGGCGAGGAACCTATTTATGCAACAGGGCCGATTGTCCTAAACTGTCCCAGATCTGCTTGAGGGCGTCGAGGTGGGCCCTAGTGGCTTAGCTCCGCGACCGCCTGTGCAGGCGTAAGCAGTCGTGCGCCGTTTAAGATCTCTCTTGGGAAGTCCGCGAGGTTGCCTGTCACGATCGTTCTGTCGGGCACTGCGAGGGCTCCCTCAATAAAAGCCAAGTCGTCGGGATCCGGTCCGACGGCGACGAGCCGTTCTGGGACCACGGACATCTGGCCTCCCAATGCCTGCAGAAAATGCATTACATGCACCGGGTTCAGCTTGAGGCGAGGCCGGCAGAGTACATCGCGATATTCGGCGAGGATTCGCGCGTCGTAGACCAACTTGATCCGTCCGTCCATGACGGCCTCAAGGATCAGGGCGCACGGGCCCTTGGCGGTCATGAGACCCGAAACGACGACATTCGTGTCAACCACCCAGCGCTTCATTGACGTCTACGGGCGGCCCGCACGGCGGCGACCTCGGCGTCGATTTCCTTCATTGAAAGCGAGTCCGTTCCATTCGTAACCGCGTCCGACCTAATTGCAGCAATCGCACGCGCCAGGTCCACGCGGTCTAGAAGCTCCAAATCGGAAGCGAAGGTGCTTTCGGAAGTCGGGATCATGATCGCCTTCGGCTTTCCATTGGCGGTAACCAGGACGCGGCCTGCCTTGCTTACAGCTGCGAGCGCGCGGCCAGGACTGGCTGAGAATTCGCGCGAGGCGATCCACTTGGTCTTCATGGATCAAGTGTCGTGCAAATGCCGTGCACGTCAAGGCACGCTTGAGGCAGCGGCAACATTTATAGATGAAGCCGCTGTAGCTTCATACAGTGAGCATCGGTACACTTAATGGCATAAATTATTGCCTATCAGCATATAAATGGTGGAGGTGCCGGGATTTGAACCCGGGTGCCCCAGGCCTTTGCGCGCCGCGTCTACCTGTGTAGCGTTACATTAGTCTCGCCGGGGTTATGCGTAAACGCGCGCTTAAGCCCAAGCCAACCCCCGGATGAAGATACGGCGCGCAAACCGCGGGTCGCTCCGCGCGCTATTCCTGCTGTCGTCGTAGCTACCTGCTAGCAGGTGTCGCCGGAGCTACGTGGCTGCCTTAGTTAGGCTGCCAGGGGCATTTCTTCGTGTGTGCCGTTTGTTTTTTCGAAGGGGGATTTACGAGAGGCCTTCGGCTCTCGACAGGCAGCGACGCACGCGGACCAAGGGTAGAATCCAGAACACCCCCAAAAGTGAATGGCGTGCGCGGTCAAGGAACAGGAGGGTCACCCTACGCGACCCCGTTCTCTTATACAAGGCAGCATCTGGCCCCTCCCGGACGAAAACCTCCGGGCATTTGGTCTGTTACATTCGTCGCATAAGTCCGATAATTGAGACTTATTTGCATGGCGGTAGGGTTAAAATGGGGTTGCAATCCCGTGAATTCAGAGCTTCCTGTCGCCCAAGCATAATGCGGCGCAGGCCGCGTCGGCTTAACACAACAACACTAACTACAACGAGCTATGAAAGACCTCCGTATTCGGAAGTTGCATGCTGCCGTGTCGCTATTCGCCGCCGTAGGCGCGTTTGCGACATTTGGCCAAGCCCAGACCACAACGACAACGACGACTGCCCCCGCCGCCGCTGCTACAGATCAAACACCGCAAGTCCTCGAGAAATTCGTGGTCACCGGTTCCAACATTCCCATGGCGGCAGACGCCCTGGCGATTCCCGTCACCGTGATCGGCCAGGAGCAGATCGACGAGAGCGGCGTTTCGTCGTCCGTCCTCGAGATCCTGCGCAAGGGTTCCCCCCAGTTCTCGGGCAACGGGAACATCGGCAATGAGAACGCGCAGATCGCCACCGGCTCAAACTACGGCGGCGGCCAAGTCTCGGTGCACAACCTGGCGACCCTCGTCCTCATAGACGGCCAGCGCGTCGCGGTCGACCCTGCCACCGCGCAGGGCGGCAACGAGTTCGTTGACGTGAACATGATCCCCGTGGCCGCGGTCGACAAGATCGAGGTCCTCTCCGACGGCGCCTCGGCCATTTACGGCTCTGACGCCATCGGCGGTGTCGTGAACATCATCCTGAAGAAGGACTTCAACGGCTTTGACGTCGGCGCCCGCTACGCCTTCACCACCAACAAGGGCCACTACGCCGAGCGCCAGGGCTGGATCGTCGGCGGCGCTGCCAATGACTCCACCTCGATCCTCACCTCGGTTGAGTTCACCTCACAGGACCCGATCTTCGAGAAGGACCGCAGCTACTCGAGCCCCTACTACGGCACGAACACCTACCCGGGACACCTGGACTACTATGACGGGAACAACGGGTTCGCGGCCCAGTTCTACCAGCTAGCCCCCGGCGTGAACGCGCCCCCGGGTGGCGGCCTCTACACGATCGGCCAGCTGGTCTCGATGGGCGTCTACGTCCCGATCACCCCCAGCCAGTCGCTGCATGCCTTCGACCTCTCGAATGGGGAAACCCTTTCTCAGAGCCTGAAGCGCGCGACGGCCCTCACGAACGTCAACCACAAGATCTTTGGCGAAAAGCTTGAGGCCTATGCGAGCATCTTGTTCTCGAACGTGAAGACCGTGTCGCAGCTGAACGCCCAGCCGCTCGTCCCGTACATCTCGACGCCCTACACGGACCTTCTTGACGTGGGTGTCACGCCGCCACCCGCGGGAACGACCTTCATCCCTTACAACGCCCCGACGGTTCCGTTCTCGCTCGCGGCCCTTAACGGCAACCAGGATTTCGCATCGGGCGCCCTCATCCTCCCCCGCATGCGCTTGGTCGATTACCCCAGGCAATTCATCGGCGACGACACGCTTATCCGCGTGGTCGGCGGCCTAAAGGGCAAGGTCAGCGACGCACTGAACTGGGACGTCTCGGCCAACATCAACCGGTACGAGATCAACTATACGAATCCCGGCCTGATCGACACGGCCAACCTCGACACCGCACTCGCCGATGGGTCCATTAACCCCTTCGCGATCAAGCAGGCCCCCGGGGCCCTGCCCGGCAACGTCATCGGTACGGCGTTCTTCAACGGAACCAGCACGCTCAATGATTTCAACGCCAAGATCTTCGGCGACCTCTTCGACCTGCCCGGCGGCAAGCTCGGATACTCGGTCGGCGCGGAGTACTACGTTGAGACCCTTACGGCGAACGTGGACAACAACTCGCTGCCCGACCCCGACACCGGCACAACGGTGGGATGGTCGAACGGCGTGTCGCTGCAGCCCTTCGAGGCCCAGCGCAACATCCTCTCGTTCTTCGCCGAGGTTTCCGCGCCGCTCGTCGGCCCGAACATGAACGTTCCGTTCGTCCACTCGGTGAACTTGGACCTCGCGGGCCGCTATGACGACTACTCGGTCATCGGTAACTCCCACGTCCCGAAGGTGAGCCTGAGCTACGAGCCGATCGACGACACGTTCAAGATCCGGTTCTCGGCCTCGAAATCCTTCATCGCGCCGACCTTGTTTGACCTCTACGGACCTTCGGCCACCGGTTCCACGAACCTGCTGACGTACAACAACTACGGCGGCGGTCAGACGGTCCAGGCCCAGTACAACTCGGTATCCCAGACGAACCCGAACCTGAAGCCCTCGACGGCGACGTCCTGGACAGCCGGCTTTGTCTGGACGCCCAAGGAGGTCAAGGGCCTCGAGCTCTCGGCCGACTTCTACGAGATCGTGCAGCACCAGCTGGTTGGCGGGTATTCCCAGCAGGCCATCGTCCAGAGCGTCGAGCTCCTGGGCACTGCGTCGCCCTTCGTGCAGTACGTCCACCTCTTCACCCCGCACGGCGCCCTCGTCACCGGGCCGGGCCAGGTGAGCGCGGCAGGCGCGGGCGGCACGGGCCTCTACATCGACACGCCCCTCATCAACCAGGGTGCGCAGGCGGTCAAGGGCATTGACGCCACGATCGAGTACAAGTGGACGACGGCGTACGGCAAGTTCGACGCTGCCTCTACGGCCTCGATCTACAACAGCTACACGCTCCAGCAGCTGCCCACGGAAGACTACTACCAGTACGCGGGCCATGCCACGCAGAACAACGGCACGCTGGCGAGGTACCGCACGTACACGACCCTGACCTGGCAGTACCGCGGCGCGAACGTCACGATCGCCAACACGTTCATCCCGTCGGTCACGGATATCGGCGCCGGCGGCGACGCCGAGATTCCCCCGACCAATGTCTCGAGCTTCACGCAGTGGGACATCAACGGTTCCTACAAGCTGAGCGCCCTCCATCTGGGCCGCTGGTTTGACGGGGCGACGTTCAAGCTGGGCGTCAACAACGTGTTCAACAAGCAGCCCCCGCTGGCCGTGAACGCGTTCCCGAACAGCTACGTCGACCTGAGCACGTACAACGGCCCGATCGGCCGCGAGTACTTCGGGGCGCTCGAGTACAAGTTCTGATCGCCACGACGGGGCTTCCCGCCCCGACAAGATTCAAGGAGGCGGCCCTTTCAGGGCCGCCTCTTTTTTTTGCCGAAATCCAGGGTCACGGACCCAGCGTTTCGTTCCCAGTTGAGCTTGGGAAAGCCCCTTCGGGGCGCGGCGCGCCCGATGGTCCTGGCGCTTGCCGGGGCCCATCCCTTGGGGGCGAGCGTCTGGACGCCATCGGTCAGCTCGACGTGCGAGATCCCGAGCCGCCCCAGGCCCCGGACTGCGATCCTAATGCGGGCCCCCGGACCGGGCACCGGGACGCTCATCTCCCGTCTGAGGCCGGCCCGGGGGCGGGCCGCCTCAGCCCGGAACTCGATCTGGGTGCGCGCGTGGAGCGTTCGCCATCCCCCCCCGGGAGCACGGGCCTCGACCACGGCGCGCTGGAGCGCGGGCTCGTCCAGGAGGACGTCAAACTGGAGCTGCCAGGCCCCGCACACGGGGGACGGGGAGAAGAGGCGGCGCGGGCTCCTGATGCAGCGCTTGACCCAGCGCCTGAGCGCCGCGAGCCGCTTTGCGTCGTCAGTGGTGATGCGCTCGTTGGGGCCCATCGAGCGCCGGTCGCGGGTGAGCCGCCAGAGGGCCCTCGCCGCGCGCCTTCCCGAGCTCACGACGGCCGAGAATTCCTGGGCGCGCTCAAGGAGGGACCTCAGCCCCGGGGCGGCAGCCGCCGCGCCGTGGCGCCTGAGTTTCCGGCGGAGGGAAAACACCATCGCCGCGGAGGAGCGGACGTAGACGTCGCGCTCGGCAAGGTAGAGCCGGAAGGCGACGCTCGCCCGGAAGGGCGCCGGGAGCTCGGATCCCCGCTGCGCAAGGCGGCCGAAGAACGAGCGCTCGGACTCAAAGCGCGCGACGCCCCTTCGGGTTGCGCACGTGTCCCAGCGCGCGTTGATCTCCCAGCGCGCGTTCCCCACGAAGGCCCTCGAGTCGCACGCCAGGGCCTGACGGGCGAGGTCCCGGGAGCCGCCCGGTCCTGACACCCGGGCGAAGCCCTGGGCGAGCATCCCCGGCAGGTCGTCCACCCCCGGGTCGTTCCACAGGGAGGCCGCCGCGGCGTCCACCACGGTCGTCATCTCGATCGCGAGGCGGTTCGGCTCCCAGGAGGTCACGAGGATCCCCGCGGCGTCCACCTCGACGCACCTGCGCCACCAGTCGCGGATGTTCGCGAGCCGCTCGCCGAAGACGGGGAGCGGCTCGTGGCGGAAGGAGCCGTTCATCGGGCATCCCCAGTACTCGATCCCGTGGGCCTTCAGCGCGGGCGCAAGGTCGTATTCCGCGAAATTGCGGAGTTCCATCCGGGGCTTTTTCCCAAAGGGATAGTAGTACCAGTCGTAGGCGATGATCCCCGGGGGTAGATGCCGGATCGCGCCGGGAAGGAGCGCCAGCATGTCGGCCCACATCCCGAGCCTGAGTCCCCGGCTGTTCGCGACGCCGTTCAGGCGTTGGACGTAGCGGGCGAAGTGCGCCGCGAGCCCGATATCCCTGATCTCCGCCACCGAGAGGGGATGGCGGCCTATGCTGAAGGACTCGTCGAGGCCCACGTGGATCTTGCCGGCGGTGCAGTAGGGGGAAACGTCCCCGATCAGGGCGTCCGCGACATCGAGGATCCTCGGGTGCACGGGGCAGACCTGCCCCTGCTCGAGCGGGAGCCCGTCGGGCCCGCGGAGCTCGTTCAGCTCGCGAAGCGCCGGGACCTTTATCAGGTACTGGGTGTGGCCGAGGAGGTTCACGATCGGGACAACCCCGATTCCGACCCGGGCCGCCTCGCCGACGAGCCGCTCGAACTGGCCGCGGGTGTAGGCGTCCCTTCGCGCGACCGAGGGAAGGCTCGGGAACCGGACGGCGTCCTCCAGGTGCAGGTAGAGCTCATTGTAGCCCCAGTCCGCATAGCGGGGCAGCTGGGCCAGGAGCCAGTCCAGGCGCTCCACCTGCCTTCCAAGGTCCCACTGGAACGCCTTGATCATGGCGCGTGGGCCTTCAGCCAGGAGAGGCCGCCTTCCTCGTCCGAGAAGGCCCCGTCCAGCTGGGCCTCGAACGCCGCTTCAAGGACCACCTTGAAGCCGGGGCCGGGCTTGCGCCCGAGGGCGAGGAGGTGGCGACCCTGGATGATCGGCCTCGGGGCCGAGGCCTCGAGCGCCAGGGTCTCGGCGTGCGCCTTGAGGCGGGAGATGGCAGCGAGGATGTCCCCGTAGGGGAGCGGCGGCCGGCCCATCGCGTCGGCCTTCATGACGGCCGCAAGGTCGTCGATCGCGGCGGGCGAGAGCTTGCGCGCGAGCCTGCGGACCTGGGAATCCGAGAAATTTCCGCCACCGTGGTGGTGGGCGAGGTGGTTCACGACCAGGGCCCTGACCGGGGGATCGAGGTCAAGCGGGGCGCCAATCCTCCGCAGGAACGCGTCGGAGAGGGGGCCGCCGGCCGACTCGTGGCCCGGGCTCACCCAGCGGAGCTTGCCGCGGCGCTCGGCGTGCAGGGTGGTCGAGGGTTTCCCGAAGTCGTGGGCGAGGACGGCAAGGGAGAGCATCCTGCGGCGTGCCGGAGGCGAGGACACCCACTCGGGGAGCCCCACAAGGGCGTCCAGGCAGAGGCCGGTGTGGGTGAAGGCGTCGCCCTCAGGGTGCCACTCGGGCTCCTGCTGCGTCCCCCGGAGCGCGGCCACCTCCGGGAAGTGCCGGAGCCATCCGGTCTCCTCTAGGACCTGGAGGCCCCTCGAGGGACGGGTGGCCTTGGTCGCCCACTTCTCCCACTCGGCCCAGACCCGCTCCACGGGGAGCTCGGCATAGGTGTCCGCCATGGACCGGCAGAGCTCCGCCGTCTCCGGGGCCAGGGCGAGGTCGAACCTCGCCGCCAGCTGGAAGGCCCGCAGGACCCGGAGCGGGTCGTCCGCGAAGGCTGGACCCGTATGCCTGAGGACGCGCGCTTTAAGGTCCGCAGCGCCGCCGAAGGGGTCGATCACCGCGCCGGTGAACGGGTCCAAGGCGATCGAGTTCACGGTGAAGTCGCGCCGGGCCGCGGCGTCGGCGTCGCTGAGCGAGGGGTCCGGCTCCACGGCAAAGCCGCGGTGGCCGGCGCCCGTCTTCGATTCGCGCCTCGGGAGGCTAAAGTCGTACTCCGAGCCGGCCCTCCCGCGGACCTTGATGACGCCGAAGCTCCGTCCGATCACGTCCGAGGCGCCAAAGGGCGCCAGGACCCTGCGAAGCGCCTCAAAGTCCACCCCGGAGACCTCGATGTCGAAATCCTTCGAGGCGATGCCGAGGAGCCAGTCGCGCACGCCCCCGCCGACAATCCGGGGCCTGCCGACCTTCCGGACGGCATCGAGCATGGCACGAAGCTCCTCGGGCAGGGGAGGGTTCCCTGGGGGTTCCTTCATGGCAGGCGGTCTAAGGGTCGAGGGCCGCGCAGGCCGCCAGGATCCAGCCGGAGATCAGTGCGGCGCCCCCGAGGGGTGTCACGGGCCCCAGCCACCGGGGCCCCCCGAGGGCGAGGGCGTAGAGGGAGCCCGAGAAAAGGACGGTGCCGAGGGCCCAGAGGCGGACCGCCCAGGTGGCGGAGCGGCCGGGTGAGCCGGGCGAGGCCCGGATCCATCCCGCAAACCCCAGCAGGGCGGCGGCATGCAAAAGCTGGTATTTGGAGGCGGTGTCCCAGACCTCCCGGGTCCCGGCCCTCTCGAGCGCCTCCCTGAGCGCATGCGCCCCAAAGGCGCCCAGGATGACGCCCGTTGCGCCCAGGGTACCGGCCCAGGCAAGCGCGGTGCGATGATGCATGGCCCGATCGTTGCAAATTCCGCGCGGGAACCAAGAATCAAAACAGGGGTTGACACCCCTGTTTGTAATCAATGGTCTTACCCTCTTTTCCCATGAAAACGTATCTCGCGAAGAAGGAGACAGTACAGCCCAAGTGGTATCTTGTTGATGCCGAGGGGCAGGTGCTTGGCCGTCTCGCAGTCAAGCTCGCCAACATCATCCGCGGCCGCAACAAGCCCACGTACACGGCGCACGTCGACACGGGTGACTATGTCGTCGTCCTCAATGCCGAGAAGGTGGTCCTGACCGGCAAGAAGGAGGAGCAGAACGAATACATGGCGTTTTCGGGCTTCGTCGGCGGCGAACGCTACCGCAGCCAGGCCCAGATGCGCGCGAAGCGCCCCGAGTTCGTCATCATGCACGCCGTCAAGGGCATGCTCCCGAAGAACCGCCTTGCGGCCAAGATGCTCACCAAGCTGCGCGTCTTCGCCGGAACCAAGCACCCGCACGAGGCCAACAACCCCGTCAAGATTTCACTCTGAACATGAGCACACCCGCCACTATTTTCACGGGCACGGGGCGCCGCAAGACGTCCACGGCGCGCGTGCGGATCACCGAGGGCAGCGGCAAGCTGACCGTCAACGACCGCAGCTTTGAGAACTACTTCTCGCACGACAACTTTGCCAAGCAGGCCTACGCCCCCCTCCTCACGGTCGACCTTCGCGAGAAGATCGACGTGACGGCCAACGTCGCCGGCGGCGGCGTCGCGGGCCAGGCCGGCGCCGTGGCGCACGGGATCGCGCGGGCGCTCCAGAAGATGAACGCCGAGCTCAGGCCGGCGCTCAAGAAGGCGGGCCACATCCGACGCGACCCCCGCGAGAAGGAACGCAAGAAGGCCGGACAGCCGGGCGCGCGCAAGCGGTTCCAGTTCTCGAAGCGCTAAGAGGCGCCTCGGGACATTTTCGAAGCCGCCGCCGGTCACCGGTCGGCGGCTTTTTGTTTTCTAGCTGGATTTTAGGCACAACCACTTTGATTGTTCGACTCCCATGAAGGTAGGCATCGTAGGCGCGTCGGGTTATGCGGGCGAGACGCTCGTGAAGCTGCTCCTTGGTCACCCCGAGGCGGAGCTTGCGTGCGTCACCTCGAGGACGCACGCCGGCAAGAGGCTCTCCCAGGTGATCCCGGCTGTGCGGGGCATCGACCGGGGCATCACGTTCGTGGCCTCCGACCCCGCGGCGCTGGCCGCCGGGGACATCCCGCTCTTCTTCCTGGCGCTCCCGCACGGCGCGGCCTCCGAGTACGCGAAGGCGCTCGTAGGTTCCGGCAAGCGGGTGATCGACCTGTCGGCGGACTTCAGGGTCTCGGACCTTGCGACCTACGAGAAGTACTACGGCAAGCACCACGCGCCGGAACTGCTGCCCTTCGCCCGGTACGTCCTTCCGGAGATCACTCCCCCCTCCTGGAAGGAGGGCGCGAAGATCGTCGCCTCGCCGGGCTGCTACCCGACCAGTGTCCTTGTCCCGCTCGTCCCGCTTCTCAGGGACGGGATCGTCTCGAGGCAGCACATTGTCGTCAACAGCTTCAGCGGGGTGAGCGGCGCGGGCCGGAAGGTCGACGAGGCGTACCTCTACGTGGAGCGTACGGAGAGCGCCAAGGCGTACGGCCTGGTGAAGCATAGGCACCTCTCGGAGATCGAGGAGCAGCTCGAGCTCCACACGGGCGCAAAGACCGTGATCCAGTTCAACCCGCACCTGGCCCCGATGCGCTACGGGATCGCGACCACGATCACGGTCCCGGCGGCGCCTGGCGCCTCGATCGAGTCGCTCTACGCCTCGTGGGCGAAGGCGTACGGGTCGGCGCCCTTCATCCAGGTGCTCCCGAGCGGGGAGACCCCGGACACGGCGCATGTCGTCGGCACGAACCGGGTCGACATGTCGGCCGTCCACGACCCGCGGACGGGCAACTTCGTGATCACCTCGGCAGAGGACAACCTGGTCAAGGGCACGGCCGGCCAGGCGATCCAGACCATGAACCTCTGGTACGGGTTCCCCGAGACGGCGGGACTCTCCTAGGCACGACAGGCAGGCACATTCTGGGCTCCTTGATACACCCTTTTCTGGAGAAATCAGGACCTACCTGCATAGGACCCGTATTCCCAGTCGTAGGGCACTCCTGTATCGCCCAGGATAAAGCCGACCAGTTCGTCAAATCCCGCTTCAGCGCGGACGTCGTTCGAGAGTATCACCACGCATCGCCGGCCGCTTTCCATGCAGACCATTGTATTCGCCGTCTGACCGTCATGGCCCCCTTTGTAGAACCCGTGGCCCTGTGGTCCTTCGAATACCACGCAGCCTAGACCCGCGGCGAGGTCCTTTCGCTGTTCGTTCGCCGGCAGGTCCTGAAGGAAGAGGGGAAACTGGTGGGCGACGCCGATGTGCAGCTGCGGTTTCGCCAGCTCGGCTCGCGAGGCCGCGCTCAGGCCGTCGCCGCGCACGAGGGCGGCGGCGAACTTGGCCATGTCCGCGATCGTCGTGTCCATCGACCCTGCGACCCGCACCTTCCTGCGGCGGTCGTGCGCCTGGGCCTGGCCCTGGTCGTTCCAGCCATCGGCGGCGTTGGAATCGAAATCGCCGCGCCATACCAAGCTCGTACGGGTCATGCCGAGGCTTTTGAAGTCGGCGCTCGTTAGGTCGCCCAAGTCCAGCCCGAGGCCCTGCGAAGCGCGTCCGTGTTCGATCACGAACTGAAGCAGGATCATTCCCTCGCCCGAGTAGCTGAAATGCGTGCCAGGCTCGAAGTGGATGTGTAGCTTCCGGTCGGGCTCGATGAACCAAAAGTTGCTGAATCCCGTTGAATGGGTGAGGCACATCCGGGGCGTGATCCTCTCCCAGCGAGGGTCGCCGGCCAAGTCCCCGTAGGGACCGTGCTTGTCCGGGAACACGGGGTCCGGGCCATAGGTAGGAAGCGGCCTGTCGAGGTCGTCCTTGATGGGTGTGTCGAGCTTGATCCTTCCCTGGTCAACCAACTGCAGGACGGTGTAGGCGAAAACGGCCTTCGTCAGCGATGCACCGTACATGACGGTATCCTCCTTAAGCGGCTGGCCCGCTGCATTGCGGATGCCGTAGGCATGGACATACCGGACTTCACCGTTGGCCACCACCGCCACAGCCATGCCATTCGCGTGAGTCCGGAGCATGATCTCGTGGACCTTTGCGTCGATAGCGGGGCCGCCGGGAACTTCAGGAATTGCCGAACCTGCCGCGGTGCAGAGGGCAAGAATACCCGCCAGTGGAAAGCATGGGCGGGTCGCGGCCGGCCAACGGGGGTTCATCTTCCTTATGCTGGTTAGCACTGGACGACGAGCCTCGAAAGCGCGCAGCACCAGCACAACATGAAAAGAATCAACGCCCGGGGTTCGGAGGCACTCCCTAGCTGCGGTAGTCGGCGTTCTCGCTCACGTACTCGTGGGTCAGGTCCGCCCCGAGGACGACCGCCGCCGCGCCCCCGGCGATCCCGAAGTCGACCTCGATCTCGACGCAGCGCTCGTGGGCCGGGAAGTCAACGGGCGGGGAGTAGACGCCGTCCTTGGGGGGGGCGCTCGGGTAGAGCTCGGCCTGGCGCATGTGCTCCACGAGCGCCGTCTCCTTGGAGGGGTCGAGCCTGAACGCGCCGCCCGAGAAGATCTCGACCCCGCCGAGCGTCATGCGCAGGCGCGAGAGGTCGGTTGCCGGGGCGTGCGCCCCGACGTGCTTGCCGATCGCCTGGACGAGCCGGCCGACGTTGGGGTCGTTTCCCGCGACGGCGCACTTGAAGAGCGGCGCGTTCACGATCGCCTTGCCGAGGGCCCGCGCCGCGGCGTAGTCCGCAGCATGCGTGACCGAGACGCGGATCACGTGGCGGACGCCCTCGCCGTTTCTCACCACGTCCTCGGCCAGGTCGCGGGAGACCCGCCGGAGCGCCTCCTCGAAGGCGCCCAGGTCGGGGCAGGGCACGCGCCCCGTCGAGACCAGGGCAACGGTGTCGGAGGTGCTCGTGTCGCTGTCGACGCTGATGGAATTGAAGGACCCCTCGACTGCCGACGTGAGCATGCGGCGCAGCTCCTGCCTGGGGACCGCCACGTCCGTGAGGAGGTACACCAGCATGGTCGCCATGTTGGGCTCGATCATGCCGGCCCCCTTCGCGATCCCGACGATCGACCCGGCCCCGACCTGGGCCCGGCGGACCTTCGGGTAGAGGTCCGTGGTCACGATCCCCTCGGCCGCGGGCATCACGGAGTCGCCCGAGAGCGAGGCGACCGCCCCCGGCAGGGCCGAGACGATCGCGCCCGTGGGAAGACCCCAGCCGATGACGCCGGTGGAACTCGGGAGGACGGACGCTGCGCCGACCCCGAGGAGCCGGGCCGTCTCGGCGCAGACCCTCTCGGAGGCCTCCACGCCCCCGGGCGCGCACACGTTGGAGATCTTGTTGTTGATGATGATCGCCGAGAGGAGCGGCTCGGCCAGGCGGCGCCTGCCGACGATCACGGGCGCCCCGGGAAACGCGTTTTTCGTGAACACGGCGGCGAAGTCGGGGGTCGCCTTCTCGAGGGCGATCAGGGTCAGCGTCATCCTCGCGGGCTTCGGCGCCTCGGCCGGCGTGAAGTCGAAGCGGGCGCCACCGACGCGAAAGCCGGCGGGCAGCTTCGACTGCGTCCGGAGCCAGGCGCGGTGCGAGGCCCGGTCCGCAAAGACCATCTGTGTGCTGGACATGGATCGATGACTGTGGGCGAGTGGCCGCGGAGTGAAGCCGAATTTTTTCCCGTCCCGCGTCAAATTGTTGTGGAAATGGGCGGCAACGCTGTTTTAAGCATCATGTCACCTCGAACGACACCCGTGCACGCCAAGACACCCTACCATCCCCTTTCACCGAAGGTGCGGACCCTGTGAGCAACGGCACGAACGTCGCCGAGGTAACGGCGAAGGCGAAGGTGCTCCTCGAGGCGCTTCCCTACATCCAGGACTTCCGGGGCTCGACGTTCGTGGTCAAGTACGGCGGGAGCTTCATGGACGACCCGGACCCGACGGTGAGGGCGCGCGTCACCTACGACATCGCCTTCCTCTCCGCGGTGGGGATCAACGTGGTGGTGGTCCACGGGGGCGGCAAGGCCATCACGAAGGCCATGGAGGAGTCGGGGCTGAAGGCCACGTTCGTCAAGGGACTGAGGGTCACGGACGAGGCGGCGATCGCCATCGTCAAGAAGACGCTCGACCAGATCGTGAACAAGGAGGTCTGCGAGGCGCTCTCGGCCGCCAACGCGAAGCCCCGCGGCCTGCCGGGGGACACGGTGCTCGTGTGCCAGAAGCTCGAGGTGGACGAGGAGGGGGCCCCGATCGACCTGGGCTTCGTGGGCGAGGTGACGGAGGTGAAGGTCAAGCTCATCAAGAAGGAGATCGCCGACGGCTTCGTCCCGGTGATCTCCCCGGTGGCCGAAGGCTACGACGGCAAGCCCTACAACGTGAACGCCGACGTGGTCGCCGGCCGCGTCGCGAGCGCGCTCAGGGCCCGCAGGCTCTTCTACATGAGCGACGTGCCCGGGCTCCTTTCCGCGCCGCCCGACCCGGCCTCCCTCATCTCTACGCTCAAGATCAGCCAGGTCGAGGACCTGAAGAAGACGGGCGTGATCGACAAGGGCATGCGCCCGAAGGTCGCTAGCGCCGTCCGCGCCCTCCAGGAGGGCGTCCAGAGGGTCCATTTCATCGACGGGCGCCTCGCCCACAGCCTCCTCCTTGAGATCTTCACCGACAAGGGGATCGGAACAGAAATCGTCCATGGCTGAAGTCCCGGCGCTCGTCCGCACAAGCGCAGCGGAGATGTACGACGCGTACGTGCTCAAGAATTATGCGCGCGCGCCGGTGACGCTTGTGCGCGGCCGCGGGACCACGGTCTGGGATGACCAGGGCAAGTCCTACCTCGACTTCTCCTCGGGGATCGCCGTGACCTCGATCGGCCACTGCCATCCCAGGTGGGTGGCGGCGATCCAGCGCCAGGCCACGGAGATCGTCCACGTGAGCAACCTCTTCCGGACGCCCAACCAGGGCGAGCTTGCGCGCAGGATCGTCGGCTACGCCGGCCCGGGCCGGGTGTTCTTCTGCAACAGCGGGGGCGAGGCCGACGAGGCCCTGATCAAGCTCTCCCGCCTCCACGGCGTGCGCAAGTCGGGCGTCGAGGGCAAGTGCATCCGTGTGGTCTGCGCGAGGAACGGCTTCCATGGCCGGATGTTCGGCGGGATGAGCGCGACGCCCAAGGAAAGCGTCCAGAAGGGCTTCCGGCCGCTCCTGCCGGGCTTCGTGTTCGGGGAGCTGAACAACCTGGAAAGCTTTGCCGGCCTGGTGGACGCGGACACGACCGCGGTCCTCGTCGAGTCGATCCAGGGCGACGGCGGCATCAACCCCTGCACGGCCGAGTTCCTGGTCGGCCTCCGCAGGCTCTGCGACGAGCGCGGGCTCCTTCTTATGGTGGACGAGGTCCAGTGCGGCGCCGGCAGGACCGGAAGGTTTTTCGCGTTCGAGCACGCGGGCATCCGGCCCGACGCGATCGCCATGGCCAAGGGCCTGGCCGGCGGCTTCCCGATCGGGGCCGTGTGGGTGGGCGAGCGCGCCGCGGACCTGTTCCAGCCGGGCATGCACGGCTCCACCTTCGGGGGCACGCCGCTCGCGTGCGCCGCGGCGCTGGCGGTCCTGGACGTGATCGAGGGCGAGGGGCTCCTCGCGCACGTGACGCGCGAGAGCACGCCCTGGATTGCCGAGCTCGGCAGGCTTGCCGCCGACTTCCCGAGGAAGGTCCTGGAGATCCGGGGCAGGGGATTCCTGGTGGGCGTCCAGATGGCGTCGGACTCGGCGCCCACGCTCGCGGCGCTGCGCGAGCACGGGCTCCTCACCGCCCCCGCGGGCGTGAATGTGATCCGCCTTTTGCCGCCCCTGGTGGCGACCCGGGACGAATTGGCCCGCTCGGTGGCCATCTTCAGGGACGTCCTGGCGGCCGGGTGACGGGACGGCCCGTTTTGGGCCCTCCGCCGGTCTACTTTCCTCTCGTCGGAAGGCCGGCAATCCCCTAGATCTGTACGCTTCTTTCGATGAAGCACTTCCTCAAAGAGACCGACCTGGGGCCCAAGGAATTGGGCGAGGTCTTCTCCCGCGCCCGCGACTTCAAGCGGCAGAGGGGGAGCCACGCGCGGACCGTCCTTTCCGGGCAGACCTGGGCGATGATCTTCGCAAAATCGAGCACCCGCACGCGTGTCTCCTTCGAGGTGGGCATCAACGAGTTGGGAGGCCACCCGCTCTTCCTGAACACCCATGACATCCAGCTCGGGCGCGGCGAAAGCGTGGAGGACACCGCGCGGGTCCTCTCGCGCTTCGTCCACGGGATCATCATCCGGACCTTTGAGCATGCCCAGGTTGAGCGGCTGGCCGCCGCAGCCTCGGTCCCGGTCATCAACGCGCTCACGGATTTCCTCCACCCCTGCCAGATCTACGCGGACGCGTTCACGGCGGCGGAGCGCTGGGCGGCCCCGGGCGACGACCTGCTTGACGCCCTCAGGGGCAGGAAGATCGCGTTCCTGGGGGACACGAGCTTCAACATGGCCAATTCCTGGATCCTCGGGGCGAGCCTCTTTGGGATGAAGATCTCCCTGGCGGGTCCCGCGGGCTTTGAGCCGGGGCAGCAGATTCGCGCGCTCCTCAGGTCCGAGGGCCGCGCCCTGGACTACCAGTTCACGACCGATCCCCTCCAGGCCGTCTCGGGCGCGGACATCGTCTACACGGACGTCTGGGCCAGCATGGGCCAGGAGGAGGAGGCCAAGGCCCGGGTCGAGCGGATGCGCCCCTACGCCGTCACGGCGCGTCTTTTCGCGGCTGCGAAGCCCGACGCCCTTTTCATGCACTGCCTGCCCGCGCACCCGGGCGAGGAGGTCGAGCAGGCGGTCCTCGACAGCCCGCGGTCGATCATCTTTGACGAGGCCGAGAACCGGCTCCACGTGCAGAAGGCGATCCTTGCGGTGCTCTCCCGTTCCCGGGGCAATTGAGGTCGCGCGGCGCCGGCCCCCGGCGACCCCCCCGATTTCGGCCGTTCGCGGGCATGCGGGATCCTCGGTCATTCCCAACGCCCAAGTTTATCTGCCTCGATAACCGGGGAGGGAGGAGGAGGGTGTCACGAGGCCGTCGATCCCGAATCCTCGACCTGGCTGGGGACGGCCGCGAGAAGCCACGGAAGCACGAGCACCAGCGTCCAGCTGGCCGCCTGCTTGACCCAGAGCCCCGCCCAGCCCCCCCACAGGAAGTTGGAGCCCAGCGACAGCACGAGCGCTGCGAGCGCCAGAATCGCAAGCAGCGAAACCTGCCTCACCGGCGATCCGGCCCAAACCAGCAGTTGCGGAACGGCGAGAAGCAGGAAAACCAGCCTGTAGTCGAAGTTTGAGCCCGCCACGAAGGTTCCCGCGAATATCCAGGTTGCCGCCGAAAACCCGAGGCCATGGGGGGATTCACCGGTGAGTCCGGACCGTTCCCAGGGAATCCGGAACCGATCCGGGGCCTGTCGGGTCGCGTCGGCGCGATCCGGTTCGCGCCGCGATCCTCCCCCGAGGCCCAGGAGGACTCCCAGGGCGACCAACAGGGCGGCCAGGAGCCGGGCGCCCATGCGGAGGATCTCGGGATCCGGGCTGCCCCACCCGTTTCGAGCCGAGATCGCGGCCCATGCGGATGGCACGACGCACGCACCGTAGGAGAATATCCACATGGTGTCGGGTGTGTTTCGCAGGGCCGCCTTTGTGTCGGTTGCCGTCGCCGCCAGGTACAGGAGGAACAGGAGGAGGGGCCATCCTATGGCGCGCATCCTTCCCCGGGTCGGCTGCCCCGCAAGGGCGCCAAAGGCCATGCAGGGGTAGAGTTTCAGCACGGCCGCGCCCAGGAGGATGTAGCCTGCCACCGCCTTACGGGCCGCCATAAGGCACGCGGCCGCGACCAGGGCGACCATCAGCTGGTCGGTGTTCCCGCGCTCGACGCCCAGCTGCACGGCGGGCAGGCAGAGAAGGCCGCCCAACGCCGCGGCCCTGGTCGGGCTCGTGCACGGTCCCCAAAATGCCAGCAGGACCGCAAGGCTCACGACTGCGAGTGAGACGCCCACGGTATTGACCGCGGCGTCCCTGTCCGAAAATCGCATGAACGTGAGCCAAATCCTCGGGTAATTGTAGGGCCTCCCCATCGGGTCCCGTGCATCGGAACTGTAGGGGTCCCCCCCTCTCGCGACCACGGACTGGGCAAAGGGAAAGATCCTCAGGTCGGAAAAGGACGACGAGAGGGCGAACACTCCGAGGCTCTTCATGCGCTCTACCCGGGCAGGGCCAGCCGACGCGCCAAACACCGCCAGCCACCAGGCTGCCACAATCAGGAGGGACAGCCAGCGAAAGTCGCGGTCACGACCGCCCCTGTCGGGACTCTCGGAATTCGGGGTCATCGCCGTCCTCGCAAGGGCGGAACCGCATGGGACACAGCCTTCTCGGCCGGCTTGTCCTTGGCCGATTTGCAGACGCGCTTAATAGGGCGGCGAGATTTGTCGATTGCGGGCGCGTCGGCCAGCATCTTCTTTGGAGGGGCATCCTCGCGCCCCTTGCGGCATTAGTTAATCGCGTTTCCTGCGGAAGTCCTGTTCAGTCTCGCGAAAGCAAAGATGGCCCCGGAATCAGCAGACAACTTCGGCACCAAAGCAAATGCGCGCCGGCTGATAATCGCCCTGCTTTTCCTTGGCGGCGTTTTTTGCCTCAGGTTTGGAGCGCTTTCACTGGGCGCCGCCAGCGACTTCGTCAAGTACACGGGGTATTGGGCGACGCTGCTTTCCCTGGCCGCGTTTCTCTGGCTCCTCGTCCGCTCGATTCGTCACGGGCTTCCGGCCTGGCGACGGCACGTGCCGGGGCTGCTTGCGGTGCTTGTCTGCGGCGGCCTCCTGCAGGCAAATGAACCGCATCGGCTACGCGTCATGTTCGATGAGTATGCGATACTCTCGACATCGATGAACATGCATTTCACCCGCCATGCGGCGGTTGCGAGCACGGGCCAGTATGCCAACGGGCAAATGCAGTATACGGGCGAATACGTCGACAAGCGGCCCCTCGGCTATCCGCTCCTGGTTTCATTTGTCCATGACGTGACCGGATACCGGCCCGCGAATGCCTTTGTCGTGAACGCGGTCGTGGGCTTCGCGTTTCTTGGGGTGGTTTACATCGTGGGGGTCCTTCTCGGCAGCACCGGCCTGGGTTTGCTCGGAGTCCTGCTTGCCACCGGTTTGCCGCTCGTGGCGCAGACCGCGACCGGGGGCGGCATCGATCTGCTGAGCGCGGTCATGGTGCTCGCCGTGGTGGCGCAAATCATACGGCACCTGCGCGCGCCCACGTTGGAGAACTCGGAGCTTCTGGTTGCCGCCTTCGTGTTCGCTGCGCAGGTCCGCTACGAGTCGCTCACGCTTGGGTTCCTGGTGGGTGCCGTGGTTCTCCTCGGTTGGTGGCGCACCCGGCGAATTGAGATGTCCTGGCTGTTGGCGTTCTCGCCTCTCCTGCTGCTCACGCCGGTGCTCATCAATTTCGTCTATGTGGGAACCCCCGGGTTTTTCGAGAGCCACCGAATGGGTATCGAGACCTTCAGCAGGGCCTTCCTGGGCCGGAACCTGGGGGATAACATCTATTTCCTCTTCAACTGGGACGGCCGCATGGTCAATTCCCCGCTATTGTCCCTCGTTGGCATCGTCTCCCTGCTGCTATGCCTGGTGAAGTTTGCGCGTTCGGTCCCAAGTTTTGTGAGGGCCGGTGATCCGCTGCTGGCGGTGATCGGCCTCGCCGGGTTCGGCCTTGGATTCGCCGTTCTCACTCTTTTCTATTTCTGGGGGGATTGGACGGATCCGATAGCCGCGCGGCTCTCGTTTCCCCTCCAGATTGCATTCCTCGTCTCGACGCTCTACGCGGGCACCTTGCTCCTGAAGACGCGCCGCCGGCTTCTCGGCGCCCAGATTCTGGCCGGTCTGTTTGTGCTAAGTTATGCGTTGCCGGCAAGCGCCCGACACCAGGCGACGAAAGACATAAAGGGCAGCTACGAAACCTCGTGGGCCGTCGACTACATCCTGACGCACTGCGACGAAAGCACGCTGGTGGTGAGCGTGTCCTCCCTGCCGTTTGTGTGTCACGAGCGTCCGGCGGTGGGGTTTGCTGTCGCCGCGCATGACGAGTCGTTCCTGCAGCTTCAGTGGCCAAAGACACCCTATCGACAGATACTCGTGCTGCAGGACCTGGTATACAATGCCGACTCCGGCAAGTGGGAGGTTTGGCGCGGCACGAACCTCACTCCGACGCTGCCCGGCATGGTGCTCGAGACCGTGACCGAACACGTCTTCGTGAGCGGCTATGTCTCTCGAATCTCCCGGCTCATCCGCTACGAGCCACAAACGAGCGGTTCCGCCGTTGGGGTTCCCGCACGAAAGTAGGACCAGGGCCGGTCAGTGCTCGGCGAACTCCCTCGGCACGGCGCCGATCGGGGAAATCTCGATGTCGCGGTAGTAGACCTCGCCGCCCTCCGTCTGCAGGCAGACCTGTCCGGAGTCCAGGGTCGCTTGCGCGGCACCGTCGGTGATCTGGGCATGGCTCAGGCGCATGAGCACCTTGCCGTTGACAACGTGGATGCTCGTGTCGCCGAGGCAGAACAGGTCGAGCGTGTTCCATTCGCCCTTTGGCTTCTCCGAGTCCTGGAGCCTGCAGCAGCGCGCGCCGATGGGCCGCTTGGCGACGAAGACGGTCGGGGAGCCCTGCGGATCGTACGTCCAGAGTCGCCCGTCGTGGCGCGCCGTCGCGGTGACGTTCGTCTTGCCGAGGGTGAAGAGGTCGCCGTCGTCGTGCTCCTGGATCTGGAACTCCAGGCAGCTCGGCCAGGTGAGGTGGTCGACGCCGGCGGGGCCCCGCGCGAAATAGAGGAGCCCGGCATCGAGGGGCGCATGAAGCTTGTAGCCCCACTTCTTGCTTCCCCACTTGGTCTGCAGGCGCAGGTGGAAGTTGGAGAACGTCTCGTTGGTCGTCATCACCCCGAAGCCGGCGCCCGACACATGGATCGCGGGTCGGCCATCCACGGTCTCCACCTTGAACACCCCGAGCGGGTCGCGGTTGAATCCCACGGGCTCGAGGTAGTTGCCCTTTTCGTCGCGCTTTAGCCCGGGCACGCTTGTCTCCGGGGGCGGGGCCGCCATGAAGGTGCTCCAGCCCGAGAGGTCCCGGCCGTTGAAAAGCGGGCGCCAGGCCTCGTCCGCTTCGAGCTGTGATGCGGACGCAAGCACGCAGGCGATGAGGATGCGCGGGGTATTGATGCGGCCGCGAACCGTAATGCCGGAGGGCGAATGCGCAATCTTGAATCGCGGCCATTCTTTTGGAAGGGTCACCGCATGCCCGCGCTCATGACGACCCCGATCGCCTTCCTCGTGCTTGTCTTTGCCCTGGCGGCGGGAGACGCCACGCACCCCGCCCGTCAGGAGGGCCTGGGCTACAAGGACACGCCCCCCATACCAGGGACACCCTGGCGGGTCCACGACGGCGACCGCCCCCAGCCGAGGGTAGTGACGCCGGGGGCGACGTTCAGCCTCCTCGCGCCCCCGCCCTCCGACGCGGTCGTCCTCTTCGACGGGAAGGACCTTTCGAAGTGGGAGTCGGTCAAGGGAGGCGAGCCCAAGTGGACGCTCGGGGCCGGGTATGTCGAGGTCGTGCCGTTCTCGGGCGACATCCGCACGAAGCAGCGCTTCGCCGACTTCCAGCTCCACCTGGAGTACGCGGAGCCCGCGGTCGTCAAGGGAAAGGGCCAGGCCCGCGGCAACAGCGGCGTCCTCATCAACGGGATGTATGAGGTGCAGATCCTCGACTCGTACAACAGCCCGACCTATCCGGACGGGCAGGCGGGGGCGCTCTACGGGCAGATGCCGCCCCTCGTGAACGCCTGCAAGCCGCCGGGGGAGTGGCAGACCTACGATATCATCTTCGAGTCGCCGCGCTGGGACGCTGCCGGGGTCCTCGTTAAGCGGGCCGCCGTGACCGTCATCCAGAACGGGGTCGTCCTGCACAACCGCCACGAATTCTTCGGCTCGACGGACGGGATCAACGGTGTCCCCCACAAGGCGCTGGGCGCGTACCGCGCGCCCCATCCGCCCGAGGTCGTCGTCGAGTTGCAGGAACACCGCAATCCCGTCCGCTTCCGAAACATCTGGATCCGGACGCTGGGCGACTACGACCACCCCTGAGGCGCGCCGGTGACGGGCCCCGGGCGCGGAGCCTGCGTCGACCGGCAAATACCTCCGCGATCCGCGCGTCCGAATAAAAAGTTCTCGAATCCCCCTCAAAGCGCGCTTGGATGGGCGCCAAGAGGGGAGCCCGGACCTTGAGGGCCGGCGCCCCAAAAGCCCCGACCATGCCGCCAACCCCAGCTGCGCCCCGGCCCAGGAAATCCAAGCCGGAGGAGTTCGTCTTTGCGGCGGCGTACCTCGAGCACGACCACATCCTGGGGATGTGCGCGGGGCTCTGCGGGGCCGGGGCGGAGCTAAAGTGGGTATACGACCGCGACCGAGCGAAGGTGCGGGCCTTCAGGGCGCGGTTCCCGCGGGCGAGGGTGGCGCGCGCATTCGACGAGATCCTCAGCGATCCCGCCGTCCGGCTGGTCGCCGCGGCGGGGGTCCCCTGCGACCGCGGCCCGACGGGCTGCGGCGTGATGGAGGCAGGAAAGGATTATTTCTGCGACAAGACCCCCTTCACGGCGATGGCCCAGCTCAAGGCGGCGCGGGCGACCGCGGCGCGCACCGGCAGGAAGTTCTTCGTGTACTACAGCGAGCGCGTCCACGTCGAGTGCGCCGTGAGGGCGGGCGACCTCGTGCGGGAGGGCGCTGTCGGGCGGGTCGTCCAGGTCCTGGGCCTCGGGCCCCACCGGCTGCGCAAGGCATCCCGCCCCGACTGGTTCTTCCGGCGCTCCAAATACGGGGGCATCCTCTGCGACATCGGAAGCCACCAGTTCGAGCAGTTCCTCTTCTACTCGGGCTCGGGCGATGCCACCGTGGCGCGTGCCGCGGTGGGCAATTTTGCGAACCCCGACAAGCCCGAGCTCGAGGATTTCGGGGAGGCGTCGCTCGTCGGGGACAACGGGGCGTCCTGCTACGTCCGGGTGGACTGGCTGACACCCGACGGCCTGAGCACGTGGGGCGACGGCCGAACGGTCATCCTCGGGACGGAGGGGTACCTCGAGCTGCGCAAGTACGTCGACGTCGCGCGCGGGGGCCGGGGCGACCACCTGATCCTCGTGGACAGGAAGGGCGAGCAGCGCTTCGACCTGGCGGGAAAGGTCGGTTTCCCCTTCTTCGGCCACCTGATCGGGGACTGCCTGCACCGCACCGAGAGTGCGATGACCCAGGCGCACACGTTCAAGGCCGCCGAGCTCTGCCTCAAGGCGCAGGCCGCGGCCGAGAGGCTCTTCCCCTTATGAAACGCATTGCCTTCGTCATGTCCGTGAGCCCCGGCCACGCCGCCGAGTACGAGAAGCGCCACAACCCGATCTGGCCGGAGCTGGCGCAGACCCTCAGGGACCACGGCGTCAAGGACTACTCGATCTTCCACGATCCCTCCACCCACCAGCTCTTCGCGTACGCGGTGATCGAGGATGAGGCCCGCTGGAACGCCATCGCGGAGACCGAGGTGTGCCGCCGCTGGTGGCGGCACATGGCGGACGTCATGCCGTCTAATCCCGACGCGAGCCCGGTCAGCCGCGGCCTGCGCGAGGTGTTCCACCTTCCCTGGTAGGCCGGGTGCCGCGGGGAGGGCTCTGACAGTCCGAATTCTGCCCCCTTGCGCCCGCGCCCGCCGCGCCGTGAATTCTCGACTCGCTCGAAGCCCATGGCAGCACCCTTGAACCCCGTCGCAACTGCCGTGCTGGCCGTCCTCCTCGCCGGCGCGGGCGGGCCCGCGCGCGCCGCGATGTTCTCTTTCGGCCCCGGCCCGGCGCCCTCCGGCTACACGCAGGTCCTGCCGCAGACCCGCTACAGCCCCGCGCAGGGCTACGGCTTCGAGGGGGCGGCCAGCGTGACGGAGGTGGACCGCGGCGGCACGGACCCCCTCCGCTCGCATTTTTGCACCGCGGACCACCCTTTCTTCTTCTCGGTCGCCGTGCCTGAGGGCAACTACGCCGTGACCGTCATCCTCGGGGACCTGAAGGGGCAATCGACGACGACGGTCAAGGCCGAGGTCCGCCGGCTCGAGGTCGAGGAGCAGCGCACCGCCCTGGGGGAGTTTTCAACCCGCAGCTTCGTCGTCAACGTGCGGACGCCGCGCATCGGCGCCGACAGGCTGGTGCGGCTCAAGCCGCGCGAGAAGACCGGGGAGGTCTGGGACTGGGACGACAAGCTCACGCTCGAGTTCAGCGGCGAGCGCCCCTGCGTCTGCGCGGTCCTCGTCTTTCCCGCGCCCGACGTGCCGACCCTTTACCTTGCCGGCGACTCCACCGTGTGCGACCAGCCGTACGAGCCCTTCGCCAGCTGGGGGCAGATGCTCCCGCGCTTTTTCGGCCCGAACGCCGCCGTTGCGAACCACGCCGAGTCGGGCGAGTCGCTTCGGAGCTTCATCGCGGAGGGCCGGCTTGCGAAACTCGACACCCTGATGCGCCAGGGAGACTTCCTTTTCATCCAGTTCGGGCACAACGACCAGAAGGAGACCGGGGAGGGCGTGGGCGCGTTCACGAGCTACAAGGCGGAACTTGAGGGCTTCGTCGCGGACGCCCGGGCGCACGGCACGACGCCCGTCCTGGTGACGCCCGTAAGCCGAAGGACGTTCGGGGACGACGGGAAGATAAGGAACTCCCTCGGGGACTATCCCGAGGCCGTGCGCCGCGTGGCCAAGGAGCAGGGCGTCGCCCTCATCGACCTGAACGAGATGAGCAGGACCCTCTACGAGGCGCTGGGCCCCGAGAAGGCCAAGGGGCTCTTCCCCACGGTCAACGGCAAGGTGGAGGCCACCCACCACGACAACTATGGAAGCTACGAGCTGGCGAAATGCATCGTCGAGGGGATAAGGGCGGGCAAGCTCGCGATCGCCGACTGCCTGGTCGGCGACACGCCGCCCTTTGACCCGGCGCATCCCGATCCCCTTTCCAGTTTCGCTGTGCCCCCGAGCCCAAAGGCCTCGAGCGAAGTGCCGTACGGCAACTGAGGCGCCCGGACAGGACCCCATGAGCGCAGCCTCGGCACTGGAACCCCGTCGGTGGTCGTGGACCGCGCTCGTTGCGGTCGTGCTGGCGGGCTGCGCCCAGCCGGGGCCGGCCACGGATTCCGGGAGCCCGCGGCAAACGCGCTCATTCGACGCGGACTGGCGCTTCGTCCAGCGGGACGCGGCGGGCGCGGAGCTGCCCGAGTTCGACGACTCGGGATGGAGGACCCTCGACGTGCCGCACGACTGGAGCATCGCGGGCCCGTTCGACCCTGGCAACGCAACCGGGGGAGCGGGCGGCTTCCTTCCCTCGGGGGTGGGGTGGTACCGCAAGCATTTTGGGGTGGGCCCCCTCGGCGGCCGGCGCGTGTTCGTCGAATTCGACGGCGTCATGGCCAACAGCGACGTGTGGATAAACGGCGTGCATCTCGGCCGCCGGCCCTACGGGTACGTGGGCTTCGCCTACGAGGTGACCGCCCAGCTCTCCCCGGGCCCGGACGCCAATGTCCTTGCGGTGCGGGTGGACGACTCGGGGCAGCCGGCATCGCGCTGGTACACGGGCGCCGGAATCTACCGGCACGTGCGGCTCGTGGAGGTAGGCCCCGTCCACGTAGAGCGCGACTCGACGTTTGTCACGGTGCCCGAGATCGCGGACGGGCGGGCGGTCGTGCATGTGCGCACGACGGTCGTGAACCAGTCTGCGGGCGCGGCGACCGTCGCGCTCCACGTGCGGCTCTCCGGACCGCGGGGCGAGGCATCGGGCGAGGGTGGCCCTTCCGCGGACCGCGAGATCGCCGCCGGGGGCTCCGCCGACCTCGAGACCGACATCGTCGTGCGCGACCCGGTTCGCTGGGACGTCGACAACCCGGCCCTGTACCGGGCGGCCGTGGAGCTCGGGAGCAAGGGCGGGGTCCTCGACGACACGGCGGTTACGTTTGGCATCCGCGAGGCCCGGTTCGACGCAGCCACCGGATTCTGGCTCAACGGCCGCAACCTGAAGATCAAGGGGGTCTGCGTCCACGGTGACGGCAGCGCATTCGGGGCGGCCGTGCCCCTCGGGGTCTGGGAGAGGCGCCTCTCCGCGCTCGGCAGGCTCGGGGTGAACGCGATCCGAACCGCACACAACCCTCCCGATCCCGGGTTCCTCGACCTGTGCGACCGTATGGGCTTCCTGGTCATGGACGAGATGTTCGACTGCTGGACGGTCGCGAAGAACCCCTACGACTATCACCTCCACTTCGACGCGTGGTCGGGGACGGACACGCGCGACACGGTGCGGCGCGACCGCAACCACCCCTGCATCGTGCTCTGGAGCGCGGGCAATGAGATCCATGACACGCCCCAGGCGGATCTTTCGAAGCGGATCCTTTCGGGCCTCGTGCGGGTGTTCCACGAAAACGACCCGAGCAGGCCCGTGACGCAGGCGCTTTTCCGGCCCAACGTCAGCCATGACTACGACGACGGCCTCGCCGACCTGCTCGACGTTATAGGGACGAACTACCGCAACGCCGAGCTCCTGGCGGCCCACGCGGCCCGACCGGAACGCAAGATCATCGGGACGGAGATGGGGCAGACGCTCGAGGTGTGGAGGTTCCTGCGCGACAACCCGCCGCTCTCGGGCCAGTTCCTCTGGGTCGGTATCGACTATCTCGGCGAATCGCCCGCGTGGCCGTACATCGGGGGCGGCGGGGACCAGTCGGGCCTGCTCGACCGCACCGGCTCCCCGAGGCCGGCGGCGTACCAGCGCCAGAGCTGGTGGTCCGCGGCCCCCGTGGTGCGCATCGCGCGGCGCGTGGCCCCAGATGCCGCGCCCCCTGCCGACCCGGGCTATGGAAACCCGCCAAGGCGGAGGCCCCCGGCGCTCTTTTCCGACTGGACCCCGACCGGCGCCGGCCCGCACAACGAGGAGGTTGAGGTCTACGCCAACGTCGAGCGGGTCGATCTCCTGCTCAACGGGCGCTCGCTAGGCGTGAAATCCTGCGATCCGGGAGGAGCCCCTTGCCAATGGACCGTGCCATTTGAGCCGGGCAGCCTGCTTGCCATCGGCTATATCGGGGGCCGGCCGGCCGCCCGGCACGAGCTGCGGACGGCTGGCGCGCCCGCGCGCATTGCCCTTGAGGCGGACATCCGCGAGCTGGCGCCAGGCTGGGACAACGTCGGCTTCGTCCGCGCGACCGTGGTCGACAGTCATGGGGTCCGCGTGCCCGGCGCGGGCCCCCGGGTGACCTTCCATGTGGATGGCCCCGGGGCCATCGCCTGCGTGGACAGCGCCGACAACGCGAGCCACGAGCCGTTCCAGGCCGGCGAGAGGCGGGCGTACAAGGGGCGGTGCTTTGCGGTCGTCCGCGCCACCGGTCCGAACGGCACGATCCGGGTGGCGGCCTCGGCCGATGGGCTCGAGGGGGGCCTCCTCGAGATGGCCGCCGTCGGCCCGTCGTCGCCCATGCTCCGCGTCGTCCCCTCGGACGATTGAGCGCGGTTCGGTGTGGCGTCCCCTGCGGGGATGGGGTCAGCGCCCCGGCTCGCGCCTGTCGCCGGCGCCGACCTTCGGGGCGGGCGGCTCGGCCGGCAGCCGGTCGCCGCACATGGCCAGCACCTCCATCACGGAGAGCGAAGACTGGGCCGCGGAGTTCGTTGAGACGGGCGTCTCGTCGATCGGATTGAGCACATCGGGCCCCTCGACCCGCCTCGATTGGTAGCGGCCCGGCTCAAAGCCGCGCCTGCCGAAGACGCTCTCGGCGGCCGCGCGCGCAAAGGCGGGGTTCCCCGTCTTGAGATAGGCGTAGGCCGCGAGGCGCCCGGGTCCGGCATATGCGCCGTCGGCGCCCTCGATGCCGGTGGCCATGTCCCTTTCGATCACCTCCCGCGGCGCCTGCTCGAGCCTGCAATACTGGAGCCAGGCCTTCATCCAGCCGGGATTGTCGATGAGGCCGTTCAGCTCGAAGACGACTTCCGCTCCCCCTTGTATCGTGGCCAGGTTGTAGTCGCCGAGCTCGTCGGAGACCGGGTACAGCCTTCCCGTCGCCGGATCGTAGCCAAAGACCAGGTTGCGCCCGGAGCGCATCCCCAGGGGCATGCCGGACACGCTGTCGAGCCCGGCGTTGATCTTGTCGCGCCACTTGGTGTCGCCTGTCCGCTCCCATTCGGTCATCCAGTTGCCCGCAAAGGCGAACCAGTCGGGCCCGAGGCGCACACGCGCCGGGTATTTCTTCTCGCGCTCGGTTGGCGGCTGGGCGAGCCGCATGGGGTCGAGCTCGGCCACCTTAAAGTCCACGTTGACCACCTCGTGCATGACGTCCCCGATCCGCTCGTCCGTCGTGAGGTAGTAGTAGAAGCGGCGGAACGCCGCCTGGCTTATCCGCGCCTCCTTCGCGCCGTCGCCCCAGGGCACGACGTTGTGTCGGGAACCGAGGCCGGCGAAGGGTCCCAGGTGGTAGACGTCAACCTCGCTCGTGTTGCGGGCCATCGCCTCGGCCAGGCGGAAGATGTCGGCGCGGCCCGTGCGCAGGAAGGCGTACCAAAGCCACATGTCGGACGCCAGTTCGGTGTTGTCCCACGCCATCCCGCCAAGGTCGTAGCGCCAGACGTGCCGGACCTCGTCGTAGGAATGCATCACGTTGCCGAAGGTCCAGAAGCCGTACCAACGGCGCTGCTCGACCTCCCGTTCGTAGACCCCGATGACGGCGTCGAGCTGGTCCTCGAGCGCCCTCTTGTACGGCGTCGAGCGGTCGGGCAGGCCCCAGATCCCGAACACGCCGGCCGAGTGGAGGTAGCCTGGGGCCGGGACGGGGAGGGGAGGTGCCTGGCCCAGCCTTGCCTGCGCCGCCGTGGCCTCCTTGCTGGGGACCCCGTCGCTCGCGAAAAGCGTAAGCTCGCTGGTGCGCGCGACTCCGGTCGCCGTGCTCATGCCGGGCTGGACGTCCTCATACGAGGCCTCGAGGCCGTGCGCCCGGGTGTCGTAGTGGCGCATGTCCATGGCGGGGGCGTCCGGGGACCAGAGCCAGGCAATGACCGTGGCCTCGGGGGTGGATGCGCCGTCCACCTCGAGCGACGCCGGAAAGGACTGCCAGAAATTTCTGACGCTCACCCCAATGCCCCCGGTGACGTCGCCGGCGAAAACAAGGCCCGAGGCGCGCCTGCCGGCGCCTGCGGCAAGCCACGTGCTCCGCGCGTTCGTGCGCTTCTGCACCGTGAACCCGTCGGCGTTCGGCTGCACGAGCTTGAAGCTGTCCCAGACCGCCCAGTCGGCCATCAGGTCGCGGCCGCGCTGGCCGACCTGGTCCCGGTTGGGCACGCGCCGTCCCTCCACCTGGTCGGGGTAGACATCCCGGGGCTTAGCGCCTTCCTTCGGATCCCCGGGATACGCCACGAACCTCCCCTGGCGTCCCACCAGCGGCTGCACGGGCTCCGCCCACAGGCCCGCCCCCTCTCCCGAGAAGCGGACGTGGCGGTTCTGGACCTCCTCGCGCAGGGGCACCTGGATGCTCAGCCCCAGGCCGCGGATGAAGTCGCGGTCCTGGTTGCCGTCATAGATGATCGTGTGCACGACCCGCACCGAGTCCTGGCCGGCGTAGAAGTAGAGCCTGACGGCAAAGGGGAGCCAAAAGCGGCTTCCCCCGGCTGCCAGGTGCCGGCCCTCGATCCGGACGACGGCGCGGACAGGCCCCGACTGCTCGACCGTGACCTTCTCCACCCTGCCGACATAGCGTGTGCGTGGGGGCGCGTCGGCGGGGCCTCCGTCCGGTCCGTCCTGCAGGATGCAGACGAGGCGGGCCTCGCGGGCGACCACCCGGCCGCCCACCGAGAGCGAGTCGAAGAGGGCGTCGCCCGAGCTTGGGATCCGGCACTGCAGCACCCCCGTGTCGACCTCCACCGCAGCGGGGGTGGTGCGGACCCGCGCCACCGGACCGGGTTGCGATCCCGCCTCGCCTGCGGAAAGCCTGAGCGGCCCCGCCGTACCCGGGCCGGCGACGGTTGCGAATCCGGTCCACTTGACCGACCCGTCCGGCCACGTGGCGAGGGTCCAGCTCTGCAGGGGCAGCGTCCGGCCGCCTGCGGCCAGCCCGAACGCCTGCCCCTTCTGGACCGTGCCTTGGGGCCAGGGTACGCCGAAACTCACCCCCGTCTGCGAGGCGGGCGGCGCCCCGTCGAGCCAGCCGAGCTCGACCTCCGCAGCGCCCGCCGGCGGGCCGGCCCATCCAAGGACGGCCGCGAACGACAGGGCGAAGGCGCTCTTCCTCTTCGATTTCAAGGGCTCAGGTGGCGGGGGGTTGAGGGAAGCGGGAGACTCCGTCCTTGTCCGAATCCGCGACCCGGATCTCGAGGGCGGGGCCTGCCCATGGGCATCCAGCCTCTGCAAGGGACACGCCGGCGTCAAACGCCCGCTTCATCGAGTCCTCAACCCCCACGATCCAGGTCTTCTGGCGCAGGCCCGTCTTGGCGTTGGTCGCCAGATAGCTGCTCGACACGTCGCGCACCGGGCCCGAGGCCTGCGCAGCCTGGATGCATCGGGTGTGCTCGCGGGCCGTTGCCGTGTCGCAGACGAACACGCTCGGATCGCCCAGGCGGCGGAGCGCGCTCCGGAACATGCACAGGCGCGCCGCCTGCTCGTCGCCGAGCGGGACGCTGCGGGGCGGGGCGCCGCGGGATTCGACCGTGTAGCTGCGCCCGTGCCTCCAGATGATGCGGCCGCCGTCGCCCTCGAGCACCATCTCGGGCTCAAGCGTGGTCGTGCAGCTGTGCGATGCGTAGAAGTGGACGGTGGCGCCCGAGTCGGTCTCGATCCGCAGCGCCGCCGTGTCGTAGTTCTCGATCGGCTGGGCACGGTAGAGCTCCGCCGCCATCCGCACCGCGCTTGCGGACCGCCCGAGTCCGGATCCGGCGAAGAAGAGGGCGAGGCTCAGGTGGTGGGCGAAGGCGTTGCTGACGGGCGAGTCAAGGACCCAGGAGGTCCCCGACTTGACGCGACCTGCCCAGTCCGTGCGGGAGTAGTATTCGGCACCGCGGGGCCAGAACCCGATGACCTTGATCCTGCGCAGGGTCCCGATTGCCCCGACCAGGAGTTCCCGCTTCAGCTCGGTGTTCTCCGGGCAGTAATGGTACTGGAAGCCCACCATGACGAGGCGGTTGTGGCGGCTTTCGGCGGCCCTGACGATGTCGACCTCGTCCAGGGTTGCCGCCAGCGGCTTCTCGACAAGCACGTGGGCCCCGGCCTCGAGGGCGGCCAAGGTCATCGGGGCGTGCAGGTGAATGCCTGTGGGAATCGCGCAGAGCTCGAGCCGCCCTCGGTGCCGCTTGAGCATCTCCCGGTAGTCCGCGAACACCTCGCAGCCGATGTCCGCGAGCTCGCCGACGATCGGCTTGTCCTTGTCGGGTGCGATCATGGCGACCGCTGCCAAAGCGACCTCGCCGCGGGAATGGAGCTCCCGGAGCAGGTTGTAATAGACCCGGCCGTAGCCCGTCACGCCGATCAGGGCGACGCGCGGGGCCGTGGAAGTTGGGTTGGAGGGCATGTTCGGGCGAAGGGGGGCGTGGGTCAGGCGAGCGAGCGCACGGTGAGCCAGAAGCAGCCGAGGATCGCCCCGGACACGGCGCAGCAGACTAGGAACCCGAGTGTGTCCTCGCGCGTCCAGCGGCAGAACTCCCACTGGGAGCGCGGGAAGAGCTTCAGGTGGTCGAACCTTGCCGGGCTCTGCAGGGTCAGCTCCATCGCCTCGCGCTCGAGCTCCGGCGTCGGCCCGACCGGCGTCTTCAACTTGCCATAGAACCGGTCCACCCTCTCCCGGGGCGTCCTCGGTGTCAGGTGGCTGACCGCGATCAGTACCGCGAACGGGAAGAGGCCGTCGAAGAAGAACTGTGCGGCCAGGGTGCCCCCGGCCGACAGTCGCTCGACCCGGAGGCCGAGTCGCTTGAGGAGATAGAGCTCGAAATTGAACCGGCCGCGCCCCCGGGGGCCCCCCGCGGGGCGGTCCGGGGCCGCGGGGACGACGGCGTCAAAGTAGAGCGGCACGGCCTCGGCCTTGCCGTCCTGGATGACCGTGGACACCCGCACGAGCCCGGGGTCAGTCCTCAGGGACGGGACGAGCTGAACCCCGAAAGGGACGACGAGGCTCACGATGAGGCTCGCGACTACGCACGCCCACACGGCGGGGGCCGTCAGGCGCCGCCAGTGGAAGATCATGAAGATGGCGGCGCCGAAACCCACGTTCCCGTAGAGGATCAGCAGCATTACGGTCTTCAGGTTGCTCATGAGCGTCGCCACCAGCACGCTCAGCGCGAGGACGACCACGACCGCGGTCCTCGCGGCGCCAACCGACTGCGCGGCGGAACGGTCCGGGTTCGTGTGCCCGTAGAGGTTCCTCACGAAAAGTCCGGCGACGGTGACCGTCTGGGCCGCGAGCGACGACATGTCGGCCGCCAGGATCCCCGCGACCATGAGCCCTCGGAGGCCCGGCCCCAGGAGCAGCCTCGAGGCGGCCCCCCACACGGTGTCCGGGTCCGCCAGGTGGGCGGGGCCGCTGAAGAGCGCAATTGCGATCAGGCCCACCAGGGCCCAGAGGACGATCATCAGCCGCTTGGCGTAGGTCCCGCTCGTCATGCCGAAGCGCGCGGCGAACTCGTTTCGCGCCGCCCCGAGGATCGTCATCTGGCTGAGCACGCTGTGCATCTGGATGAGGCTCACCAGCACGACAGCGGCCACGGCCCAGCCGGTGAACTGCGAGCGTGCGGTGCCCCCGAAGAGCTCGAGCATCCCGGCCGGGATCCGGTGCGCGAGCTCGTGCCAGCCGCCGGTGGCGCGGAGCCCCGACGGGATCAGAAGGCAGGAGAAGACGACGATGAGCGTGCCCTGCAGGGCCTGGTTGGCCGCGGCCGCGGCAAGGCCCCCCGAGACGATGTAGACGGCGACGACCGACGTGTAGAGCACGTAGAAGGGGAGGGGCCCGAAATCGAGGCCCAGGAGCGCCGACGTCACCTTGTAGCCGACGAAGTTGCCGAAGCCGATCAGGACGATCGCCACGCCGGTCTGGTAGACCGCGTAGAAGCTGGCGAGCGACTTGCTGGCGAAGCGGTCCTCGAAGAGGTCACCGTTCGTCACGAGGCGCGCCCTCCTGAACCACGTTGCCATGAACCAGTAGTACGGGTTCATGAAGACGGTCTGGAACGAGATCCATATCCCCGATATCCCCTGCTGGTAGACGACGCTTGCCGTGCTCACCGCCCCGTTCGCGTCGCAGGCGTTGCCGAAGTTCAGGAAGAACTGGAAGACCTTGCCGAGCCTCCTGCCCGCGAGAAGGAATCCCTCCTCGGTCTTTGCGGCGGCCGCCCGCGTGCCGATGATCACGACGACCGACAGGTAGGCCACGATGACGGCGAGGTCGGCCCAGTGTATGCCGAGTGGGGGTGTCACTTGAAAGTCAGCGATTGAGCCCGGTTGCCGGGCGCTCGCAATCCTCCATCTCCGCGGCCCCCGGGCGACCGGAAGGCCGGTGGCTTCCGGGCCTTGCGTCAGAGGGGGTGCGGCGTTTGGTCATGGGGGAGGGGCGGGACCACTGCGCTGCGGCGCGAGCCCGGGGTCCGGCGATCGCGGGCCGGGATCAGCGCACTGCGGTCCACGGTGCTAGTGGGCCGGACCCGGGGCAATGGGAGGTCTTATCGGACAGTCAGAGGCCCCGTTCACAGCGCGGACCTCAGCTTCGGGCGACGAGGGTGGGCCCGTCCCGCCAGAGGGCCGGGATCGTTGTCAGGGAGGCGGGGGACGGGATACCCCGCTCGTTGCGCTGGAGCTGTGCGATCAGGAGCTCGGCGCTGCGCGCGCCGAGCAGGCGCGGACGGAAGTCGAGCCCCGCGCAGGGCCTGGCCTCCGTGGTGACATTGAGCGACACGAACCCGACGGTTTCGGGGATCCGCGCGCCGCATTCCCGCATCCAGTCGATCGCCGGCGTCCAGTGTCCGAGCACCACGTCGGGCTTGTGGCGCTTGAACCAGCGGACGAACTCGGCCCGCTGATACTCGTCCATGACGAGCGGGGGAATGCGGCCGCACCCGGCGCTGTTGCGCTGGTAGGCGAGAAACGCCCCCTCCCATCGGTGCTGCAGGCGCTGGTCGGCGTGCCGCTGGAGGAAGACGCCAGGCCGGCGGTAGCCCATGCGGGTGAGGCGCTGCATCGCCGCCGTCAGGGACCGGTAGTGGTCGCAGGCGACCGAGTGCAGCTGGGGCCGCTCGATCATGTAGTCGGCGTAGACGCCTGCGTAGCGGGACCAGTCGAGCCCCGAGAAATCCGGGTCCTGCCAGGCCGGCAGGAGGAGGATACCCTGGATGCCCCTGGAGCGGAGAATGCCGTCGAGCCGCTCGACCGTCACCCCCTCGCGTCCGACCAGGAATGTCTGGAGCTTGTAGCCAAGGTCCGCGGCACGCTCGCGTGCGCCATCGATCAGCCCGTCGTGGTAGCGCTGCGCGTAGGCGGGCCTGTCGGGCTCGTCGACGTTGACTGCCGCGAGGCCGCCGCGGAACGCCTGGGCCCGGGAGCGGCGGATCTGCGACATCACGGCGCTCGCCATCGGGTTGGGGCGGTAGCCGGCCCTTTCCGCCGCGTCGCAGACCCGCTTCGCCGTGTCATGCTGGATCCGCGGCAGGCCCCGTAGCGCCTCGGAGACGGTCGTGCGCGAGAGCCCCAGCTGCTTGGCGAGCGCGCGGATGGTGGGTGTGGCCGAGGGCATCGGTGGGTGCGCTGCGCGCCCTCAGGCGCAGGGGTGTGAAAGGCGCTCGATCATCCTTCGGTTTCCGGGGTGGATGGGGTTCCTGGCGGTGCATCGGGGTGCATTTCACACCCCGGGTACGGGCCGACCGGGAATCGGAATAGAGCTCTGACTGTCAGAATCAATTCAAATTGATCGAACACGGCGGAGATACTTCTCTCCCCCGCAGCAAATCGGCGGCCTACCCCACCAGCTGCCGCGCCCCTCAAACGATACCCGCAAGTTTGGTGCTTACACTCCTCCGAACTGTGTCTGTTGGACGTACGTTCCAAGTAGCTTTTCGAATCATCCATGCGGATGAGCCGAAGCCTTACCCTAACCCAAAATGAAAGCATACCATGTCCTGTTGCGGCGGCCCACCGTGCTGCTGCTGTCCCTGACCCTCATCATCCCGATAGGCCGCGTGCAAGCTCAGCAGGCACCGGCTCCCGCATCCACCGCGACCACGACGACGACCACGACAACCACGCCTGCCCCGGGCGCGGTCCAGAAGACCGATGAGTCTTCGGGCACGAGCAACGGGCAGTCACCCGTCGTGCTGTCCCCGTTCGAGGTGAGCTCCACCAAGGACCAGGGCTACTTCGCCCCGAACACCCTGGCCGGCACGCGCCTCAACAACAACATCGGCGACCTTGGCTCGTCGATCACGGTTGTCACCAAGCAGCAGCTCGAGGACACGAATTCGATCAACATCAACGACATCTTCCGGTACGAGGCGAACACGGAGGGGGCGCGCACGTACACCCCGACGGTGCTGGTGCGCACGAACTTCTCGGACACCCTTGGCGGTACCGGGGGAACGACCGGCAACTTCACGAGCGCCCTGGACACGGGAAACCGCGTCCGCGGCCTCTCGACCGCCGACCAGGAGGAGGACAACTTCTTCTCCCTCTACCGCATTCCCTTCGACAGCTACAACACCCAGGCCGTCGAGATCGAGCGCGGGCCCAACTCGATCATCTTCGGTTCGGGCAGCCCGGCCGGCATCGTGAACCAGGACCGGATCCAGGCCACGCCGGACAAGCTGACGGGGGAAACCGAGTTCCAGGCGAGCAGCTGGGGCGGCGAGCGCGAGACCGTCGGCCTGAACATACCGATCATAAAGGACCGGTTGGCCATCTATGTCGCGCAGGTCTACGACTCGGAGGGTTTCAAGCAGAAGCCGTCCTTCGACTACACCCGCCGGGAATACGCCGCGTTCACGCTCTACCCGTTCAAGAACCACAAGACGAAGATCACCGGGAGCATCGAGGACTATAACAACAGCGAAGACGATCCCAACGCCGTCACGCCGACCGACTATGTTACCCCCTGGATCCAGAGCGGCGAGCCGGTCTGGAATCCGATCAACGACGTGGTGTCCTACCTGGCCACGGGCAAGAACGTCGGGCCGTACACGATCTCCTCCACGTATCCCAATTATGCCGGGATACTTCAGTCGGCCCTCACGTCATCGACGTCCAAGTACTTCGTGCCCGGACTGACCATCGTGAGCTCGGGGCATGACGTCATGTTCGTCGACCAGGGGAACCTGGAGAACTTCTTCAAGGCCAGCCAGACCGGCTTCAGCGTGGCCGGGTACGTGCCGACCAAGTTCACCGCCTCGCAGGCCCTGGTGAACGAGGAGCGCATGACCGAGTCGACGAACCTGCCGACCCCGGCGGCCTACATCTCCTGGCAGCAGCCGGGCATCACCAACAAGGCGCTTTTCGACTGGAGCGACATCAATGCCGAGTCCCTGGACAACACCCAGACGCACGCGACGACGTACAACCTTAACTTCCAGCAGGAGATCCTACCCAACCTGAACTTTGCGGTGTCCTGGTTCCGCCAGCAGATCACCCAGACCCAGGACTCGCCTGAGAACCAGGCGAGCGCGACGGCGATCAATGTCGACACGAACCAGTACCTGCCCAACGGGCAGGCGAACCCGCACGTCGGGCAGCCCTTCATCGACGTGTACTCGGCGGACGTCTACAGCGAGCCCGAGATCAACAACAACTGGCGCGCCATGCTGAGCTACGAGCCGGACCTGAGGGGCAAGGTCCCCTCCTGGCTCGAATGGCTCGGCCACCACCGCTTCCTGGGGCTTTACCAGCAGCATGACGACATCCAGACGGCCCTGCGCTTCCGGCCCGCCATTGACGGGGGCGACCCGAACTACCTGCCGACGGCGGCCACCCTGGCGAACGCGGCTGGATATTCCCTGCCGGCCAGCAACTCGGCGATCGAGCAGTGGTTCTACCTGGGAGGCTCGACCGCGGCCGCGCCCGGCGTCGCGACCTCTGGGCCCGGCTTCTTCAACCGTCCGGACTACGGCGGCCCGACGTCCGCCACGATCCAGACCTACAACTACTCCACGGGAACGTGGAACGGTTCCACGGTCCACATGGACTCGCTCCTGTTCGCCACCGGCGGCCTGAGCGAGAACCTCCAGGACTCAAAGACGTTCTTCTGGCAGAGCTTCTTCTTCGATGACCGCATCATCGGGTCACTCGGACTGAACGACGACCAGGTGAAGAACCGCAACACGATATTCCCGGCGACGCTCCCGACTGCCAAGGAGTACAACAGCCAGGGCTTCCCGAACGACTCGCTCTGGTACGACGAGGGCCCGTGGACATACACCGGTGGAAACACGAGCACCATGGGTGTCGTCGTCCACGCGTTCAAGAACTGGAGCGCCATCGACAACGCGGCCAACGGGGGCAACGTGCTTGCCCAGTTCCTGCGCACGCTCAGCTTCACGTTCAACAAGTCGGACAACTTCGTGCCGCCGGCTGCCAACTACACGGACTACTTCGGCAATCCGCTAGGAAAGACTCAGGGCAAGGAGAAGGACTACGGCCTGGAGATCGCGACTCCGGACAACAAGCTCTTCCTGAGGGCGACTTGGTTCAACACGACCAACGACAACGCCTACGTCACGCTGACCTCCACGGGTCGGGCCAATTACATCGACAACGCGATCCTCCAGCACTGGGCGACGGAGGTCGTGGAGATCCGGGACGGGGAAAGCCCCTCGGACCCGAATTTCAACAACACCAACGTGTACCCGATCACGTCGGCCATGCAGTCGCAGATCGCGGCGCTCACCGGACTGCCCTACAACTACGGCGGCAACGTGGGCGCCAACGGCGAATACGTGAACGTGAACGGCACGGAGAGCGGGGTCGCGAAGGGCGTCGAGCTCGAGGCGACCTACAATCCGCTCCCGAACTGGACCATGAAGCTCACCTGGGCCAAGCAGCAGACCATCGTGTCCGGTGCGGGCGCCCAGGCCCAGGCATGGGTCAATTTCCGGATGCCGTCATGGATAAAGTACGCGGCCCCGGACCTCACCCAGACGTACAAGCTGGCTAACGGTAACCCGTTGTATCTCGCCAACTTCTGGCAGGCCTATGGCTTTGACACCAGCGTCACGGGCCCCGGCAACATCAACGGTTGGACCAACGTCCAGAACTACTACAACATCGTCATCGGCGCCCAGCTGGCGCAGGACGAGGCGGTCAACGGCACGTTCGCCCCGAACCAGCGCCAGTACAACTGGACCTATCTGACGAACTACACGTTTGACCGCGGCGTGCTCAAGCACCTCGGCATAGGCGGCGCCCTCAACTACGACGGCCAGGCCAATGCCGGGTACTACGGGAATCCCGCAAACGTGAATCCCGCCGGGGTGATCCTGGGGCCAAACGTCGATGCGCCCATCTACACCCCGGGCAAGCTCCACGTGGACGCGTGGGTCTCGTACGGGTTCAAGATGCCGTGGGCGAGCAGGGTCCTGTGCAAGGCGCAGTTCAACGTGGCTGACCTGACGTCCAACGGCTACCTGGAGCCGGTGTCGTTCAACCTGGATGGTTCGCCGGCCGCAGAGCGCATCATCCCGCCGCGACAGTACTCGTTATCGCTGAAGTTCATCTACTGAACCGGCGCATGAGGGTCATCGCAGCGATGGCCGACAATCTGGAACGGGGCCGCCGAGAGGCGGCCCCGTTTCGATTTCAATTGACCCACGGACCCGGCCGGCCGACCTCGGTGGCGTGAGCGCGGGAGTTGATGAAGCGTCGCCCGGAAGGGCGCGTTCCTGGATTTGCGCGGGCCTTATCGCGGCTGCCGCCGCGGGGGCCTACGCCACCAGCTTCCTCGGGTCCTTCCAGTTCGACGACATCCCGTCGCTCCTGGAAAACCCGACCGTGCGCCGCCTGTGGCCGCCGGGCATTCCGCTGAGCCCGCCCCACGGGGCGCTGACCGTGAGCGGCAGGCCGATCCTCAACCTGAGCTTTGCCCTCAACTACGCAGTGAGCGGCTACGGTCTCTGGAGCTACCACGCGCTGAACCTGCTGATCCACATCGGTGCGGCGCTCGCCCTGTTCGGGATCGTAAGGCGCACCCTCGCGGGTGCCGGGGCGCCGGCCTCCCAGGGTACCGCGCTCGCCGTGGCGGCGGTCTGGGCGGTGCATCCCCTCACCACGGAGTCGGTCACGTACGTCGTGCAGCGCGCCGAGTCGCTCATGGGGCTTTTTTTCCTGCTGACCCTGTACTTTTTCGTGCGCGGGGTGCAGGCGGTGCGGCCCGGCCGGGCCGCCTTGGGGATGCTCCTAAGCGTGCTGTCGTGCTGGCTGGGAATGGCGACGAAGGAGGTCATGGTCACGGCGCCGGTGGTCGTTTTCCTATACGACCGGACCTTTGTGGCGAAGAGTTGGGCCGGTGCGTGGCGGCGGAGGCGCGTCTACTATGCGGCGATGGCCGCGGGGTGGATCCTGCTGGCCGGGCTGGTCGCGAGCACGGGTTGGGACCGCGGCGGCACCTCCGGATTCGATGTGGGGGTATCGTGGGTGGGCTACTGGCTCACGCAGGGCGAGGCCATGTTCAGGTACGTGGGCCTGGCCCTGTGGCCGTACCCGCTTGCCGTGGACTACGGCCCGGCCACGGCTCCAGTTGCGGTGGCGGCCGCCCTTTGCGTGCTTGTTCTGGCCGCATTTGCGGCCACCGCTGTGGGGTGTGCCAGGGGCCGGCCGTGGGCCTTTCTGTCAGGCGCATCCTTCCTTGTCCTTTCACCGACTAGCGTGATGCCCGGCATCCTGCAGTTTGTCGCGGAACACCGGGTCTACCTTCCCCTGGCTGCATTCGTCACGGCGGCCGTGCTCGGCGTGCAGGCGGCTGCGTCCCGGTGGGGCGGGCTTGGGCGGGCGCGGAAACCCGCGCTCGCCTCGCTCGCGGTCGCTGCCGTTGCGGCACTGGGCACGGCAACGGCGCTCCGCAACCGGGTCTACGCGGACGAGCTATCGCTCTGGGGGGACACCGTCGCAAAGCGGCCGCAGAGCGCGCTTGCCGAGGCCAACCTCGGGAAGGCCCTCCTCGACCGGGGACGCACCGAGGAGGGCGTCACCTATTGCCTGAAGGCGATCACCCTTGATCCCAACAACCCTTCCGCCCGTTACAACCTGGGGCTGGCCTACGAGGCCGAGGGGAGATGGGACGCGGCGCTCGTGGAGTTCGTCGCGGCCGTGGACTTGAACCCGAGGATGGTCTACGCGGAATTCAGGGCCGGCCGGATGATGGACCGCCTCGGCCGGGGAGCGGACGCGGAGCGCTTCCTGCGCATGGCCGTTGCGCTCGCGCCCGGCCTGGCGGAGGCGCATGGCAGCCTCGGGGCGGCCCTAGTCCTGCAGGGTCGGCGGACTGAGGCGATCGACGAGTTCGCGAGGTCGCTCGCCCTGAAGGCGGACCAGCCCGAGGTGGAATTTGACCTCGCGGTATGCCTCCAGGGGCTGGGGCGTCCCGGGGAGGCGGTTCCGCATTTTGCGGCCGCGCTCCGCCTTCGGCCGGACTACGCCGACGCGCAGCTGAACCTGGGCGTGGCGCTCGCCCAGTCGGGGCGGGTCCCGGATGCCCTGGCCGCGCTCCAGGCGGCTGTGGCGCTCATGCCGGCGTCCCCGCAGGCCCACGAGAACCTCGCGACGGTGCTCGAGGAGCTCGGGCGCACGGACGAGGCCGTGGCCGAGTTCAAGAACGCGCTGCGGCTGAAGCCCGACTACGCCGAGGCCCACTACAACCTCGGCAACGCGCTGATCCGCGCGCGCAACCTTTCAGCGGCGCGCATGGAGTTTGCCGAGGCCCTGCGCCTAAAGCCGGATTTTCCCGCAGCGCGCCGGATGCTCGACCGCCTCGCGGGCTTCCCGTCACTCCCGTGAGCCCCGCCAGCGTAAGGATTTGCCTCCGCAGACGGCCCGCTGCCAACCTTTCCCATGGAGCCTGGGCACCGCTTTCCTGAGGCGCCGGTGCCTTTCGGCGGCCGAAGGGACTGGCTGATGGCCGGTCTCCTTCTCGCGGCGGTCCTGGTCGCCTATCTCCCGGCCCGGAACGGGGGCCTGCTCCTCGACGACGATCTCCACATCACGAGGCCGGAGCTTCGGTCCTTCGGCGGTCTCCTGCGCATCTGGTTCGATGTCGGTTCGACCCAGCAGTACTACCCGGTGCTGCACTCGGCGTTCTGGGTCGAGCACAGGCTTTGGGGCGACGCCGTCTTGGGCTACCACCTGGTCAACGTCCTGTTGCAGGCCTGCGCCGGCGTCCTCGTTGCGGCGCTCGCGCGGCGCCTGCGGCTGCCTGGCGCCTGGCTGGCCGGGTTCGCCTTCTCCCTGCACCCGGTGTGCGTCGAGTCGGTTGCCTGGATCGCCGAGCAGAAGAACACGCTCTCGGGCGTGCTCGCGCTCGCCGCGGCGGTTGCCTACCTGGATTATGAACGGACGCGCGGACGCGCGCGCTATGCCATTGCCCTCGGGCTGTTCGTGCTGGCGCTGATGAGCAAGACCGTCGTGCTCACGCTGCCCGCCGTCCTCCTGGTCGTGGCCTGGTGGCGGCGCTCTCGGGTCGATCTGCGGCGGGACGTGCTGCCGCTCGTTCCGTGGTTCCTGGCGGGAGGCGCGGCAAGCCTCGCCACGTTTTCGGTGGAGCACAGGCTGCTTGCCGACATCGGCGCCGCGTTTCCGCTTTCGCTCGCGGGGCGCGCGCTCCTCGCCGGCCGGGTGTTCTGGTTCTACCTCGGCGAACTTGCGTGGCCTTCCGGCCTGACCTTCTTCTACCCGAAATGGGAGGTGGCCACCGGGGCGGGGTGGCAGTACCTGTTCCCGCTGGCGGCCTTGGCCCTTGCGGCGGGACTCTGGGCCCTCGCCCGGCGGCAGCGCGGCCCCTTCGCGGCCCTCCTTTGTTTCGCGGGGACCCTGGTTCCGGTCCTCGGGTTCTTCAACGTGGAGTGGTTCGTCTTCTCCTACGTCGCCGATCACCTGCAGTACCTGTCGATCCCGTGCGCGGTCATTCCCGCGGCGGCCCTGTTGACGGGGGGCGCGGGGCGCCTGCCGGCCCGCTTCAGGCGGCTGGCACCGGTGGCGGGGGGCGCCCTCGTGGCCGCGCTGGGCGTCCTCACCTGGAGGCAGTGCGCCCGCTACGGCGATCCGGAGGCCTTCTATCGGACGGCCGCGGCCCTGAACCCGGCGTCTGCTGCGGCGCACAATCACCTCGGGACGGTGCTTTCGACGATCCCGGGCCGCATGCCCGATGCCATAGCCGAGTACGAGGAGGCGCTTCGGATCAGCCCGAACGCCCCCGACGGCGAGGAGAACCTCGGCACCGTCCTCCTCAAGGACCCGGCTCGCCGGACGGAGGCGGCCGGCCACCTCGAGGCCGCGCTCCGCATGCGGCCGAACCGCAAATCGACCCATGACAAGCTGGGCTATGTGCTTTCGGGGCTTCCCGGCCGCAACGCGGACGCGATCGCCCAGTACCAGGCGTCCCTGCGCATAGATCCCCGCGACCCGGTCGACCACAACTACCTCGGCTGCGCCCTCATGCTCGAGCCGGGACGGCTGGATGAGGCCGAGGTGGAGTTTGAGGCAGCGCTCCGTCTCGATCCCGACTTTGCGGAAGCCCACGCCAACCTGGGCAATGTCCTGAGGCGGATGCCCGGGCGTCTGAACGACGCCGTTGACGAGTTCGACGAGGCCCTACGACTGAGGCCCGACTTAGCCGAGGCGCACAACGGCCTCGGCCTGGCGCTGGCTCCGCTGCCCGGCAGGCTCGATGAGGCGGTCGCCCAGTTCCAGGAGGCGCTCCGCCTGAAGCCGGACTATGCGGAGGCGCACAGCAACCTGGGCCTGGCATGGACGCTCGTTCCCGGCAGGCTCAACGACGCGGTCGCCGAGTTAAGGGATGCCCTCAGGCTCAACCCCGGCTTCGCCCCCGGATGGCATGTGCTTGGAATGACTTGGATTCGCCTGGGGAGGCTCCCTGAGGCCGCCGCTGCATTCCGCGAGGAGCTGAGGCTCGCTCCGGACGACCCCGGAGCCCAGAGCGCGCTTGCGGCGGTGAACCGGCAGATCGAGGGCCGTTGACAGCCGCCGTTCAGGGGGCCTCGGACGAGGTGGGGGCGGGTGCTGGCGGCTGCACGGGCTCCATCGGCGAGAGGGACACCGGGCCCAGGAGCCCGGAGTCGCGCACCGGCCAGTCGGAGGCATCAAACGCGCGGTAATTCCGGTTCACGAAATTGATCTCGTAGAAGCTTTTCCAGTTCACGTGCCTGCGGTCGAGGTCGCGGATCCGGTTGGCCGCAACGTTGGTGACCTCGACCTCGAGCAGGTTCTCGCCCGGCGAAAGGAAGCGCCCCACGTCCGCAGAGAAGGGTTCACACCAGAGTGTCGCGACCTCGCGGCCGTTCAGCCGAACCCGCGCGCTCTCCGCCACGCGGCCGAGGTCGAGCCGCCATTCCCTGGCTCCCTTTCCCCCCTCGGGCAGCTCGAACCTGAGGCTGTAGACCGCGGTGCCCGAAAACCGCTTGGCCTCGGGGTCGTCCTGGTCGGTCCAGGAGCCGAGCCGCGGCGAGTGGTAGTCCCGGGGCAGGTTGGGTCCCCCCTCGGTGAAATGGACACCCCAGTCGCCGCCAAGCTCGATCGGCCGCCCCTGCGAGGGACGCAGGTAGCTCCATGCCGGCCCAGAGGGCGTCGCACCGGTGAACGTGCGCAGGACGAGCGACTGGCCCGGCGCCAGCTGGAGGAACACCTCCAGGCCCTTTGTGCCGGCGCGCGTCGCGGCGAGGCCCGAGCGGCCGGGAAGGAGGGGATCCATGAGGAGGGCCGAGGTGGCTGGACGCGCGAGGGTCTCCCACTTCTCGATGGGGCGCCCCCCCGTGTTGACGACGAAATAGTCGCATCCGCCGTCGCGAAGGCGCCGGACGCACAGGACGCCGTCGTCGGACATCCGCTCGCGGGGGACTCCGGCTGCCCGCAGCAGAGTGAGAAGCCCACCCGCCTGAGAGACGTCACCCGAGATTACAAGGCCCGCTCCCAGCCTTGCGGCACCGCGCCCCTTCCCCTGGTCCATGGGACCGACTTCGCCGGAAAGATGGCGGAGCTCGGCCCGTCGCGCGTCAAGGTCCCCGAGGCCCGGCACGTCGGATGGGATGCCCCCCGCGAAGATGACCGTGGCCCCGGCGCGGGCTAGGTCGAGCAGGCGCCGGAGCGTCTCCGGGGGCATGTAGCGGCAGGGCGGCACGAGAACCGCCCGGTAGAGGTTCCCGCCGAGGGAGACCGCGAATCCGCCCTCCGCCCGTTCGGGAGGGGCCCGCTCGGCCCGGGCTCCCGAGAGAAGGGCGTCGGTCACCTCGTCAAAGGCAAAGCCCCGGTGCCAGAGCTCCATCGCGGTGTCGTGGAAGGGGGTCCCCTGCATCCACCTGCCGGGCGTCGTGAACTGGAGGACGAGCGGGTCCCCCCGCGCCCCGGGGGGCGGGCCCCCTGCGGCCGGCCCGGCGTGCTGCCAGAAGTCGGCCACGGGGAAATAGAGCAGGACGTCGCTGTCGGGTGCCCCGGACTGGAGGACCGACTGGCAGCGCGTAGCGTAAGCGTTGAATGCAGGCAGGTCGTGCCACAGGCCCCCGTTCGGGCCGAAATTCACGGAAGCATAGAAGAGCCAGCCGGGCCAGGGGGCATCGGCCGGGGAGTAGGGGATGCCGTGGAAGAACATGTGGTTGATCCCGGAGAGAAGGAAGGTGTCGAGGACCCCCTTGAGCTGGGAGAGCGGGACCTGGAAATGCTCGCCGAGCCACGTGAAGGTCTCGGAGGAGGCGAGCGTGCGGCCCGTGACATGCGCGGCGGATGAGGCGAACTTGAGCATCGGCACCTGGTCCTCGGCCCCGCCCCCGAACGAGCCCTCGGTCTCCGGGATGTCGGCCGCGGCATAGACGTCCTCGATGTTGGCGGGCGCCCCGTGCGCCTGCTCCCGGGTCAGGCTGCCGTGTGTGTGGCTCCACGCCGTCCAGCGGGAGACATAGGCGAGGTGGAGCTCGCCGACCGTCCTCCGGTAATCCTCCCGCACCCGGGCCGCCGTGTCCGGGTCCCCGTCTCCGGCCAATTCCGGAAGGCGCCCGCGAAGGTCGTAGCCGCGGCGCCGGGCGAATTCCCCGAAGAAGCCGGGCGTCCAGTTCGCCCCGAAGTACTCGAACGAGTCCTGGAACTGGGCGCGCGGCATCGCCCCGCCGTAGGTGCGGAAGGCCGTGTCGAACCTGGAGAGAAAGGCATCGAGCGCCCCGACCGAGTACGGGTCGACGACATTTCCGGCGTCGCCGGGCGCCGCCCGCTTCACCCGCTGCACGGGCTGGCGGGCCGCGAGGGCATAGAGCGTCCAGCCTGCGCCGGGCGCGGACCAGTCGGCACTCCCGCCGTGGACGCGATCCGTCAGGTCCACACGCGCGCCCCCGGGGCCGGCAGCCACGAGGCAGAGCAGACGGGCCTGGTCGCCCGGTCCGCCGACGATCCCGTCCATGACGACCGCCTTTGGCGGCGCTCCCGCAGGTCCGTCCCCAGCGCCCCTGCCGGAGATGAGGCCGCCGAGCGATGCCGGCACCCGCCCATCGGGACCGAGCGGCAGGCGCCTCAGCGAGACCGACTCGGAGGCCTGTTCGTCGGGGATCCAGGGCCCCCCCATGGGCCAGCCCGTGCCCGTCGTCATGTCGACGCCGATGCCGAGGCCGCCTGCGGTGTGCGTTGTCGCCGCGAGCATGTCCATCCACTGCGGCGACAGATAGTCGATGAACCTCGTCTCGTAGCCCTTGGCCCCGTAGATCGGGCAGATCTCGACGCCGCCGAGGCCCGCGTCACGGTACTGCGCCAGCAGGCGTTCGAGGTTCGGCTTGTCCACGGCGCTGCCGAGCCACCACCAGCGGGCCCAGGGTCGCGAGGCCTGGGTCGGCGCCGGCCACGCGAAGGGATCGGCCGGCCCCGCAGGGGCGCCGGCCGCGCCCGCCGTTGAGAGCAGGAGGGCGGCGGCTCCAAGCCGGGTGCAAAGGCGCGGCGTCACGGAGCGTGGGCGTCGGTGCCCTGGAAATTCTCGATCCTGAGGCCGTCCACCCGCAGCTTCTCCAGGGCGGCACCGTAGGTCGCGGCCGGGTTCGACCCCCATCGGACGGTGCAGTCCCGGAGGGTGACGTTGCGGGCGTCCTGGAGGTGGATTCCGGCGATAACGACGCCCTTTTCGATGACGCCGAGCTCCTCGGGCGGTCGCAGGTCGATCCGGCTCGGCCACTCCGTGGTCTTGGCGATGTCGAGTGTCACGTCGTCGAGCACGATGTCCTCCGGCGCGCACTCCGGCGAGCCCTCGATGAATACTCCGGCCTCGGCGTGGGAGATGATGTGCGAGAAGCGGAGCTCGCGCAGTCTCCCGAGCCTTCCCCCGGGGAGCCGCGGGTGGGCGTCGACATAGATGGCCTCCGAGGCGCCCCACCACGTCTGGTAGAAGAGCTGCGAGCGGATGACGATGTCGTGGGCCACGATGTCCTCCACGCTGCCCTCGTCCCGCAGCATTATCCCTATCCCCCGGTTGCACTGGTTGACGACGCAGTCGGCGAACACGATGTTGCGGATCGGGTCGACCGTCTCCGAGCCGATCTTCAGCGCGCAGTCGTGCGTCGTGAGGACGCAGCCCGACACGACGATGTTCTCGCAGGGGCCGTACTTGGAGAACTCGCGGCTCGTCTTGATCACGATCGCGTCGTCGCCGCATTCGACCGAGCAGTCGGTGATGCGCACGTTGCGCGAATGGTCGGGGTCGATGCCGTCGCAGTTCGGCGCCTTCAGACTGTTCCGGATCGAAATCCCGTGGATCGAGACGTCCTCGCAGCCCGCCAGGTGGAGCGACCAGAAGGCGGCCTCCCTGAGGTTGATGCCGCTCACCCTCACATGGCGGCAGTCCTCCAGGAGTATCAGTCGCGGGCGCCAGGGTTTGCTCTCGTAGATGTAGGGGCCCTCCTTCCCGAGAAACTCGATTCCCCGGCCGTCGATCGTCCCCGAGCCCGTGAGGGCGATGTTCTCGGCGTGGCGCGCCCGGATGAAGATCGAGTCGGTGTAGTCGGACTGAAGGGTGCTTCCCACAAGGCGCGATCCGGGCTCAAGGTCCAGGGTGACGTTGGACTTAAGCTCCACCGATCCCGCCATGAGCGTCTTCCCCGCCGGGATCACGACCGTCCCGCCGCCCGCCGCGCTGGCCGCGTCGACCGCCTTCTGAAGGGCCGCCCCTTCGTTGGCGCCGCCGAATGCCGCCCCGAAGTCGGACGGGGAGAAAACGGCTGCGCGCGAGGGCGCCGCCGCAAAGGCCAGGGCGAGGAGAGGCAGGAGGAGTTTCATTGGGGGTGTTGGGGGCATTGGAAAGGGGTTCAGTTGCCTTGCGCCACGGCGGGCGACCCGACGTCCTTGCAGTCGACGAGCTTTACCGGCGCGCCGTCCTGGGTCCGGAAGCGGACATTCGTCATCGTCCAGCCCCGGGCGGACCGGATCTCGCCGGCCTGGGTTCCCTGTGCGGACACGTCCTCCCAGTGGACGGCCCCGAGCGGCTTCTCGGCCATGCCCGCCGCGGTGATGATGCGCCGGGCACCCGTCGCCGTGACCGATGCGATCGTGATGTCGCGGAACTCCACGTAGCCCCGCTCCGGCGGAAGGACGGGCGTCGCGAGCACGGTCCAGTACGGCGGGACATCCGTCATCCCCGGGGGAATCTTCGCGAGGCTGAACTGGGGGTTCCAGTCGAGGTTGAACGTGAAGGGGAGGGGCACGTCCGTGAGCGTGATGTCCCGAATCAGGATGTCCTCGACCGTGCCTCCGCGGGTCCGCGCGGACTTGAACCGGAGGCCCTCGCTCGTGCCGATCCCGGTATCCCGGTAGGCGACCACGTGCCGGATCCCCCCGGAGGTCTCGCTTCCGAAGGATAGGATGCCGCCGCCGCGGCGGCAGACGTTGTCCCGGATGACGACGTATTCCGTCGGGCGGTTGACGCGAAGGCCGTCGTAGTCGCGCCCGGCCTTAAGGCAGATGTCGTCGTCGTTGTTGTCGATGTCGCAGTGCTGGACGAGCACCCGGCGGGACGAATCAATGTCCACGCCGTCCGTGCTCGGGCCCCGGACGCCCCCCACGGCGCCGTTGTCGGTGATCACGATCCCGTCCACCGTCGCCCGGTCGCAGTAGGTCAGCTGGACGGTCCAGAAGCCGGATCTCTTAAGGTGAAGGCCGGCAACGGTCACGTCCCTCGAGTCGTAGGCGACGATCAGGCGTACCCTCTGGCAGTCATAGTCCGCGGCCCAGCGGATGCCGCGGGGCTCGTAGGCCTTCCGGAGCTCCCAGTACTTACGCCACCAAAAGTCGCCCTGCCCGTCGACGGTTCCCCTCCCGGAAACCTCGGCGTCCTCCTGCCCGATGATGTTGATGAGACCCGCGGGCCACGGCATCTCGATGCCGGCGATCCGCGTGGGCTGCACCGGGTAGGCCGCGGTGTCGCGGATGGCCGTCAGGGTGACCCCTTCGTCAAGGCGAAGGCGGACATGGCTCTTGACGAACAGCGCGCCGGAAAGGTACGTGCCGGGGCGGAACGACACCGTGCCGCCGCCCGACGCAGCGCATGCGTCTATCGCCCGCTGGATCGCCAGGGTGTCCGGTGTCGCCCCGTCGCCGGCCGCGCCATAGGCGCCCACCTCGTAGGACCGGGTTCCCGGCGGCCTGCTCCCCGCGCCGACGCTTCCGACCCAGTCCGGGAGCGCGGGCCCCTCCCGCGCCGCGGCCACCTCGGGCGGCCGCACGAGGGTGGCGGCCATGAGCCCGATGACCGAGTCGTTTGACAGCGCGCGGAGGGTCAACGACCGGAGCTCCTTGAGCGGGTTGAGGGAAAGGCCCAGCACGGTGGCGGCCCCGCCGGGCACCCTGGCACCCTTTCCCTTGAATCCCTCCGGGTCGAGGACGCGCACAGCGCCGGATGCCAGGTCCACCCGCAAAGGCAAGGGGCCGGGCCTGGGGAACTGGAAGTCGTCGATGAAGTAGTCCTGCTCGATCGGCCACCATGTCGTCGGGTTCTCGAGCGCAAGGCGCTCCCCGGTGCCGTCGGCGTACGTGGCGATAACCTCGCCATTGTCGATGCGGCTCTGCATGGGGTCGGTCGACCCCGCCATCAGCAGGTAAACCTCGCTCGCACTGCCCGAGAGCGGGATCACCGCCTCGGAGGGGAAGTTCTCCCACTGCGAGGTGAACAAGACGTTCTTTGAATCCCGGCCGCCGGGCGTGGCGAACGGCACGCCGTTTGGCAGGACGATCCGGCCCCCGTTGGCGGCGGACGTTGCCCTCAGGCCGGAGTCGTCGATGTCCGCCGAGGCGTTATAGAGCCCGGCCCAGCCACCCAGGCCCTGCTTGGGCAGCGCAAGCGAGACAAAGGGCGAACGCGGCGCGCGGTACTCATTGCGGAAGATCTGCGTGACGCGGTCATTGAAATAGGGCCCCAGGTCCACGGTTTCCAGCACGGCCCCCGCCGGCGGGGCGGGCAGCGCGGCCATCGGCGCCGAGGGGATCTCCGGCGGGGTCTGCGGCGGCTCATCGGCGCGCGGGGTGCCCGACCAGCTCACCGCGATCGCGGTGAGCGCCGCAGCGGGGGCCGCGATCTCGATGTAGGCAGGCGCGCCCGGGGGCGCCGACATCCGCCATGCCGCCGACCGGCCGTTCACCTCGACCGCGGAGACCGTCCGGCCGAGAGCCGCGAGCCGCAGGAGCAGCCTCTGCGGCCGCGCGAACGACGGTTCGACGACATACATGTCGCGGTCGCCGCTCCGGCGGAAGGCGTACGAGACATCGGGATGGCGAAGGGCGGCGTGGTCCCACGCCACGGGGAATCCGGGGCAGAGGAGCAGCTCGCCGGCCAGGGCGTCGGGCCTCACACCGAAGAGGCCCTCGACCACGGCCCGCGACAGCACGCCCGCGCCGTCCCCGAAGTCCCGCTGGGACTCGCGACGGTACACGTCGAGGTACGACAGGGTGCCCACGTTGCCGGGCGATATTCCCATGAACATCGATGCGAGCAGCGAGCCCTTGGCGATGCGCCACGCCTCCTCCGGCCGGCCCGCCTGCCAGAATCCAAGGGAGGCGTGGAGCGCCTCGGCCATGACCACGTTGTTGAGCGACCACTGGTAGGGCATCCAGTTGCTGGTCGCCAGCGTGTGCAGGCCCTCGGGGACACCCGGTCCGCGCACGGGCAGGTGGGGGATCTCCCGGTCCACCCATTGGGTCATCCGCCGGGCCTCGGCGGGCGTGGGCAACCCGGAGTCCATCGTGTGGTAAAACGTCCAGAGCGCCGCGCTCGGGTGGACGAGCTGGCGCCCGAGCAGGTCCTTGTATTCCGCGAATCCGCCCGGCCCGGGGAGCCAGAGCAGTTCGCGCATGGCGCGGGCGATCAGATCCGCCTCCCTGGCGTAGGGCTCCGGATCGGCGCCGGCAAGCGGGGCCAGCCGGGCGGCCATCGTGTTGTGGTAGTAGTTGTAGGCCGAGGCATGGGCCGCGCCGCCGCCGCCGTACTCCAGGTTGTCGCTGGCCCAGATCGCGGCGTAGGCCTCGTAGAGGGGAAGCTTCTGCGGCCCGAACTCGCGCCTGAAGAGCCGGCGCTCCCACGCAAGGTGGCGCTCGATGACCGGCCACATCCTCCGCGCGTAGTCGACGTCGCCCGTCCAGAGCAGGTGCCGCAGGAGCGCATCGATGAAGGCCAGGTTCATGTCATAGTGGCTGTTCGACAGGTCGCCGTTCGAGTGCAGGCCGGCCTCGTTGCGGGAGAGGTTGGAGCCCTCGTCCGGGGGCGGGATCCTGGCGGGCACGGGATCCGCGTTCTGGAGGGCCGCCCAGTAGGCCGAGTTCAGGCGCGCGCGCTCGTGCCAGCCGAGATCGTCCAGAGCATATGGCCCCCGCCAGCCCAGGAGCCTCGTGCGCCAGGCGATCGCTCCGTGCATGATGGCCTGCTGGGGAGCGTCCCAAAGGGCGTCGGCCGCCACGTTGAGCGCGCCGACGGCCGCGTTTAGATAGGGATCCGGGGTGTCGACGGCGACGCGGGCCCGCAGCGCGGCAAAATGCGCCTCCACCTCCGCGAATCTGTCCGGGAGGTCCGCGGCGGCGTAGGCGGGTGGCAGGGTGAGCGGCCCCCGCGCACCGGCGCCCGGCCGCGGGGACGTGACTTCTCGGTAGGTTCCAAGGTCCTCCGGTGCCGCCGTGCCCGCGGCGAGGCGCTGGAGGGAGAGCAGGAGCGGCTTTCCGGCGACGAGCGGGGCTCCGCCAACCAGGATCGGCAGCTCTGGAGCGAGGGTGGTGGGCGCCATGAGGGCGGGAAGGTTGCTCCACTTCCTCGCGTCCGAGACGGCCAGCCAGGCTCCCGCCGGCGCGTCCCCCGCAATTGTCGCGACTCCCGCCTTCACCTGGAAGCCCAAGCCGCCGATCTCGACCACGTTGCCGCGGCAGAACTCGGGCTGAAGCTGGAAATACTCGCTGATCGGCACGCGCTCGGTGCCGATATCCCCGTCGCGGGCGCCGCGCTGGCCGTTCACGCCGCCGAACGCCCAGGCCAGCTCGAGGCCGGGCACAGTGTTCTCGGAAGTGGCGCGCACGATGAGGCCCTCGGTCTGGTGATAGGCGAGCGCCTCGATCCTCAATACGCCCGCCGGGCCAAGCAGCGGGTCGTGCACCTCGTAGAGCAGTTCGCCCGGGCGGTAGCGCGTCACGATCCGCGCTGCGTCGTGGAGCCAGGCGGATCCGGCGGGGGACCGGACGGCGAGCCTGAGATTGCCGCCGCGTCCGGGCAGGTAGAGCACGAACTCGGGTTTGTCCCCGCCGTCGACGCGGAAGGCCGTGTTCCCCCCGTATAGGGAGCGGTTGAAAAACTCCGCGCCGTTCTCGATCACGAAGTCCGCCCCGTCGGGCCGATAGCGCAGCGGCCGGTCGATATTGTCCTCTAGATTTGGGGTAATCTTATGGGCGGAAGGGACTTGTGCCAAAGCTGGCAGGGTCGCGAGGAGGAAAGCGAAGACATATCCACCTGCGCAGGCCGGCATGAGACGGGGCGGGGTCATGGGTGCTCGAGGACAGCAAAATCGGGCACAGGCCAAGCGCCAGCCCGTCCCGGGTTGACAGTTAGAGTTTGCCGGCCGCGAAGCGGTCCCGGTTTCAAGGGGCCACCGGGCTGCGCGCATGGAGGAGGGTTCCTGCAGGGGTAAAGAGCAGCCTTGAGCGCGACTCGGAAATCTGGAGGCTCATCCGAAGCACAAGGCCTCCACCCCAGCCATGAACGTTCCCGCCCCACTTTCGCTCCCGTTGCTTGCGCCGGCCTCTTGCCGTTTTCCGAACTGAACTCCCGGCTTCTCAAGACCACCCCTCACCGACATGCCAATCACAGGACACTTTGCAGGGCGCTCCGTTGTGCGCTGGGGCATCATAGGCTGCGGCGATGTCACCGAGGTCAAGAGCGGGCCCGGCTTCAGGAAGGCGGCCGGCTCTCAGCTCGTGGCCGTGATGAGGCGCAACGGCGACCTGGCGGCGGACTATGCGAAGCGCCACGGCGTGCCGCGCTGGTACGACAGTGCGGGAGCCCTTATCGCAGACCCCGACGTCGACGCGGTCTACATAGCGACTCCGCCCGACTCGCACGCCGAGTACGCCCTGGCGGCGGCGGCCGCGGGCAAGCCCGCCTACGTGGAGAAGCCGATGGCTCGCCACGTCGCCGAGTGCGACCGGATGGTGGAGGCGTTCCGACGCGCGAACCTGCCCCTGTTCGTGGCGTATTACCGCCGCCGCCTTCCCTGCTTCCTGAAGGTGGAGGAGTTGCTCGGGTCGGGCGCGATAGGCCGGCTCACGGGAGTCACCTACCGGCTGGCCGAGCCGCACCACCGAAGGGGCGGCATCTGGCGGACGGACCCGGCGCAGGCGGGCGCGGGCCACTTCCTCGACGTGGGATCGCACGCGCTCGACCTTCTAGACTATCTCCTCGGTCCGTTGTTGGACGTGTCCGGCATGGCGGCCAACGTGGCCTCGACCTACTCCGTGGAGGATTCGGTCGTGCTCGGGTTCCGCACGGGGGGCGGGGCCCTCGGCTCGATGGCGTGGAACTTCGCGGGCGCCGTGAGCGACGACACGATGCGCCTGCTGGGCACCGACGGCGAGATTACGTTCACCATGTTCCAGTCGCGGCCCGTGAAGCTTGAAACGGCATCCGGGGTCCAGCTCTTCGACCTGCCGTATCCGCCCCATGTCGCGCAGCCCTTGATCCAGACCGTGGTGGACGACCTTCTTGGCCGCGGCCTATGCCCGAGCACGGGCGAGTCGGCGCGCCGAACCACGCGGGTGATGGACAGGGTCCTCGACGCGTATTACGGGGGGCGCGGGGACGCGTTCTGGACCCGGCAGGAGACGTGGCCCGGCCGAAGGAAGGAGTGAGGCCTGCCCGTCCCCGGGCTTGCAGCCGCCCAGGGATTTGAAGCGGCCCGCGGTGGCCTCCAGTCGAGCCAGGAGCCCCCGGGGCCTGCATATTCTGACTCGCAAACCGGGTGCCTAAGGGATGAAAGTTTCCATCCCATGCCCTCCCATCCGCGAGCCTTCAGCATCCTGTTGAGAGCGGCGCCAGGCGCTTGGTGCCAGCTAAGACTTTAATCATCTAATTGACCTGCAGTAACCTATGAAAATTGTACTCGCCTATTCGGGCGGCCTCGACACCTCCGTCATCGTCAAGTGGCTGCACGAGACCTACGACGCCGAGATCATCACCTTCGCGGCCGACATCGGCCAGGAGGAGGAGTTGAAGGGCCTTTCCCAGAAGGCGCGCAAGACCGGGGCGTCGAAGCACTATACCCTCGATCTGGTTGAGGAGTTCGCCCGCGACTTCATCTACCCGATGGTCCGCGCGAACGCGGTCTACGAGGGACAGTACTTCCTCGGCACCTCGATCGCCAGGCCCCTGATCGCCAAGGCGCAGGTCGAGATCGCCCGCAGGGAGAAGGCGGGCTCGGTCGCCCACGGGGCGACCGGCAAGGGCAACGACCAGTGCCGCTTCGAGCTTTCCTACATGGCGCTGGCCCCGAACCTGGAGATCGTCGCGCCCTGGAAAATCGACGCATTCCGCAAGGCCTTCCCAGGCCGCTCGGAGATGATCGCCTATTGCCGCGACCACAACATCCCCGTCGAGGCCTCGGCCAAGAAGCCGTACTCGATGGACAGGAACCTTCTCCACATCTCCTACGAGGCGGGGATCCTGGAGGATCCCTGGTTTGACCCCACGACGAAGGCCAACAAGGCGATGTTCAAGCTCTCGGTCTCTCCCGAGGACGCCCCCGACCGGGCCGAGTACGTCGAGCTCGATTTCGAGAAGGGCGACTGCGTCGCCGTGAACGGCAAGAAGCTGACCCCTGCCGGGGTTTTGAGGACGCTCAACAAGCTCGGGGGCAAGCACGGCATCGGCCGCGTGGACCTGGTGGAGAACCGCTTTGTCGGGATGAAGTCGCGCGGCGTGTACGAGACGCCCGGAGGGGCGATCCTCGTGCACGGCCACCGGCAGGTGGAGTCGCTCACGATGGACCGCGAGGTCATGCACCTGCGGGACTCGCTGATCCCGAAGTACGCCGAGCTGGTGTACTACGGCTTCTGGTTCGCCCCCGAGCGCGAGGCGCTGCAGGCGCTGGTGGACGAGAGCCAGAAGTTCGTCACCGGCACCGTGCGCCTGAAGCTCTACAAGGGCAACATCATCACGTGCGGGCGCAGGTCGAAGTACTCCCTCTACGACATGAACATCGCGTCGATGGAGGGCGTGAAGAGCTGGTACAACCAGAGCGACGCCACCGGGTTCATCCGGCTGAACGGGCTCAGGCTGCGCGCGCGGAACCTGGCGCAGCGCGGCCCCAAGGTCTAGGGCCCCCGGGGCCCTACTTGCGGTCCTTTGGGAAGAGCGCGATCAGGGCGTCGGGGCCGCCCTCAAGGTAGCCCTCCTGCTTGAAGACAAACTGCTCGTCCGGGTCGAGGATGATCAGGGTGGGAGGGGCCTCGACCGAATACTTGGCGGCCAGGCTCTTGTTCTGCGCCTTCAGCGCCTCGGATTGCACCTTGGCGTTGGGGAAGTCGACCGTCACCAGGACCAGCTTCTTGTCGGCGAAGTCCTTGAATTTCTGGGTGTCGAAGACCTCGTCATGGAGGCGCTTGCACCAGATGCACCAGTCCGAGCCCGTGAAATCGAGGAGGAGCAGCTTGTGCTCCTGCTTGGCCTTGGCGGCAGCCGCGGGGTAGTCCTCGGTCCAGTCGGCGGCTCGCGCCACGGCGATGAGAAGGAGGGCGGCCGCGCCGGCCGCCAGGAATCGACGGAGGTTCCTGATGTGCAAAGGGGGAGGGGGACCGGAGGGTTCGGGGGCGGGGTTTATTCCCAAGCGGAGGCTTGTCAGAACAGGGCGTTCACCACGATTCCCACGGCCGTGATCGGGCCGGAATCGCCCAGGCCGTCCAGGGTCCGGTCGACCTTCCTTATGGTGACTTGGGCGCTGTCGTAGAGGCCCGGGTCGTTTATCAGCTTGCCGAGGGTCCCCTCGCCCTTGGCGAGCTTGTCGGAGACGCTCTTGATGTTGGCGATCGAGGCCTTGATGTCATCGGCAGATTTCTGGTCGTAGACCAGCGTGCCGATCGCGCCCTGGCCGGACTTGATCTGGTCCATCATGGCCTCGGCGCTCGCGACGAACGCCTTGGCCTGCGTCGCCGTGGCCTTGATCTCGTCCACCGTCGCCAGGAGCTCGTCGTGGAGCTTCGGGTCGTTCACGAGCTTGCCGAGGGTCCCGTCGCCGCGGTTGATCTTGCCCGTGATTTCCTGGAGGTTCGACATGGTCGCGTCGACCCGGGCGCTGTTGTCGGTAACGAGCTTGTCGAGCTTCTGGATGATGCCGCCGCCCTTTGAGTCGCCGTTAAGGGCCTTGCTGAACGAGCCAAGCGAGTCCTGGAGCTGCTTCCCCAGGCCGCCGATCTCGGTCATGAGCGTGTTCAGGTCGGCCGTTTCCACGGTCCTTATCTCCGCGCCGTCCTGAAGGGAGGGGGCTCCGCTCGACCCCATGTCGATCGAGATGTAGTTGCCGCCTATCAGGCCCGACATGACGATGCTCGCCGTGGCGTCGACCGCGATCGGCACCTTCGGATCGATCTCAAGCACGGCCTCGGCCCTGCGCCCGGCGAGCCGGGTCTTCTGCACGGAGCCGATCTTGACGCCGGCAAGGCGCACCTCGTCACCGTTCTTGAGCTGCTTCAGGTCGTTGAAGCCCGCGATCAGGGTGTGGGTGTGCTCCTCGAAGATTTTCCCGTCGCTCAGCGTCTCGAAGGTCACCCACACGAGGGCGACTCCGAGGAGGAAGAATAGCCCTACGCGGGCGGTCTGTTGCATGGTGTTCATTGTGACGTCTCCTGGGTTTCCAGCTTCTTGAATCGGGGATGCGCAATATCGATCTTCGGGTTTAGGAAATCGACGAGCACCGGGTCCTTTGTCGCCTGCAGCTCCGCGGGGGTCCCGAGCGTGATCAGCTTGCCGTCCATCAGGATCCCGACCCTGTTGGGGATCGTGAGGGCGAGCGAGCGGTCGTGGGTCACCACGATGCTGGTCACGCTGTACTCGTTCTTGAGGGTCGCTATGATCTCGGTGATCGTCGCGCTCATGACGGGGTCCAGTTCGCTTGTGGGCTCGTCGTAGAGGAGGAGCTGCGGCTCCATCACGAGGGCGCGGGCGATCGACACGCGCTTCTTCATGCCGCCCGAGAGCTCCGAGGGGAACTTGTTCACGGCGTCCTCCACGGAGAGGATCTTGAGGGCGTGCATGACCTTCTGGCGGATCGACTGCTCGTCGCCCGAGCGGTGCTCGCGGGGATAGAGGGCCAAGTTGTCGTAGACGCTGAGCGAGTTGAAGAGGGCGCCTGCCTGGAACACGAGCGCGAGCCGGACGCGGTCGCGGGTCTCCTCAAGGCAGGGATCCTGCCCATCGACCGTGATCAGGCCCGAGGTCGGCGACTCAAGGCCCGCGATCAGGCGCAGGAGCACGCTCTTGCCCGAGCCGCTGGGGCCCATGATGACGAAGATCTCGCCGGGGAGGACCTCGAATGAAAGGTCCTTCAGTACGGACATGCCCTCGTAGCTCTTGTTGACGTCCGCCACCTTCACGCCGACGGCGTTGGCCTCGGCTCCGGTGAACGGGTTGCGTGTCTTGCTGCAGCTTGGGGCGTCCATGGGCATCGTGCCTAGAGGAGGATCTTCGTCACGAAGTAGTCGAGGACGAGGATCAGGATGAGAGAGACCACGACCGCGCGGGTGACCGCGGCGCCGATCTCGCGGGGGCCGCCCTTGGTGTTTAGGCCGATGTCGCAGCAGACGAGGACGACGACGAACCCGAAGACCTCAGCCTTCTCGATGCCGTTTATCACGTCCTTGAACTTCGTGTAGTGGCGCAGCGCCGCGAAGTAGGCCTCGGGGCTGATGCCCACGTAGCTCACGTAGCGGGCGACGACCGAGCCTCCGAACCATCCCACGATGTTGGCGATTATGATCAGGACCGGCATCATCACGAGCACGGCCGCCAGGCGCGGCAGCACCAGGATCTTGGCCGGGGGGATGTTCATCGTCGTGAGCGCGTCGATCTCCTGGTAGACCTTCATCGAGGCGAGCTCGGCGGCGATCGCCGACCCAACCCGGCCCGCCAGGAGCACCGAGGTCATCATGGGCCCGAGCTCGCGCGCCATGGAGAGCCCGACAAGGCTCCCGATGAACTCCTTGGCGCCGAATCCCTCCATCGCGTACCCCGCCTCGAGCGCAAGGACGGTGCCAATGAAGAAGGAGAGGATGGCGACGATCGGGAGCGTCGTGTAGCCGATCATGTAGCACTGCTCGATGAAGCGCGTGCCCTGGCGCGGGAGGGTGCCCGCGTAGGACAGGCTCTTCAGGAAGAGCTGCACGACGCTGCCCACGCCCTCGAGGATTGCGTTAAGTTGCTTCATTTCTCACGGATGGCTGTCCCATTCTTGCCCTGGTTTGCCGCAAAATCGAATCCTAAGATGGACCAGGATTCGCCGGAGGGCGAACGGCGCATGCCGAGGAGCGGCCCGGCATGGAACTCGTCCAGCGCTCCCGACGGGCCCCGCCTCCAGGTAAGGGCGTTCCAGAGGATCGAGGTCCGCGTCTCGCCCGAGGGCTTATGGTCGTAGCGGAAGATCGAGAAGAGGGGGGACCAGGCCTCGCGGACGTCCGGGTTGTCCGGGAAGAAGACCTCCGTGAGGCTCGGGGCCTGGACCTGCCGGCTGCCCGCCCCGTTGTCCCAAATGGAGAGGAGCGGCCAGTAGTGGCTCTTGTAGGCGTGGGCTGCCGCCGGGCGGGAGAGGCTCTTCTGCTCCAGGGACCAGTACAGGAAATAGAAGAACTGGGTTTTCGACTGCGCGATGTCGCTGTCTGCCCAGGTCGTCCTGTGCCACAGCGGCCACATGACCCACCTGGAGTCCGCTCCCTTGGTGTTCGCATACGTGTAGAAGGGCGCCCAGTGCTCGAGCACCCGGTCGTCCCCCCTGCCCTGGACAAGGAAGGGCCAGAAGTAGCGGCGCTCGCTGTAGCGGTAGGGGGAGGTGCGCTCGGTGTACCCGAAGAAGGGCCAGAGGTAGTTCTCCTTGATGAAGCCCGGCGCGCTCTCCCGGGTGTAGAGGGGAAGGATCCCGAACTCCCTGCCGGGTGCGGTCCCCTCCGGCGCGTCCGGTCCGGCATCGACCACGTTGTCGAAGATGAAGGGCCAGATGAAATAGTGGTGCCTCGACTGGCCGGGACCCCGTGTCGAGCCGAAGAGGGGCCAGAACGCGAAGCCGTTTATTTCCCCGGTGTAGGTGCGGATGAAGGGGAAGGGCGTATAGGTGGTCTCGGTGTGTTTCCTCACGCCGTCCACGTAGATAGGGAAGACGACCCAGGAGATCCGCTGGAACCCGAGGCGGTACTTGATCGAACCGTAGACGGGGAAAAGCCCATGGTAGCTGTCGACCGGATTGCCCGTCTCGCGCGAGAAATAGAATGGCCAAACATCGAAGCGGCGGACGACCGGCTGGCCCGGCTGCGCCACCGCCGCGTCGTCCCCCTCGCCGTTTACCAGCTGCAGGATGGACCATTTGTAGGCCTCGGGGTACTTCCGGTAGTAAAAGAGCGGGTAGAGGATGTCGGTCTTCGTGTAGTCCCCGCCGGTCCCCACGACATAAAAGGGCCGCAATCCCGCGATCGTCCCCTGGTCCGGAGCGGGTGCCGTCTCGGAAAAGAGCAGGGGGCCCGCGCCCTCCCACGCTGTGGTCGTTCCGGAGGAATCCTTCTGCATGACCACCGCGGGCCAATCGTTTAGCTCATACGCGTGCGCGCGAAAAGCAGCGGCCACGGCCGCTAGGCCGACATATGCGGTGAACCTGGCAAACGTCATGAGTGCTGCGTCCGGCAGTCAACACGGACCCATCATACCTTAGCCAGTAATGCTAAATCTGCAAACATATACAGGGTGATAGATTTACCTGCGACACTGCTGCACCGCCCATAGTTCCCGATACCGGCGGCTTTGCCTCCAGATTTGTCATGCGGTGATGCTTTCACCGATCCCTAGGACCCTGAAATTGCCATCCGCCTCCCCGCCGGCCTCCCGAAGCGCCCGGACCGGGTCCTCCCGGGCCTCATCCGTCAGCTGGAACGTGCCCCAGTGCATGGCGACGCTTAGCCGGGAACCCACGTCACGGTGGACGCGCATGGCCTCTGCCGGGTTCATGTGGGCGGCGCTCATGAACCAGCGCGGTTCATAGGCCCCTATGGGGATCATCGCCAGGTCGGGCGGCCCAAAGCGCCTGCCGATCTCGCTGAAGAGCGCCTCGTCGTAGCCGGAGTCCCCCACGAAATAGGCGAGGCGGCCCCCGGTCCGGACCATGAAGCCCCCCCAGAGCCGCGTGTTCGTGCTAATCGGCATCCTCCGGCTCCAGTGGCGCGAGGGCACGAGCGTCACTTCGACACCCGGGAGGGGTTCGCCGGCCTCCCACCAGTCGAGCTCGACGACGCGCGGGAGCCCCGCTGCCGCGAGCAGCCGCCGGTGGCCGATCGGCGCGACAACCTGCGGGTAGTCGCGCCGCGCCAGGCGGCGGAGCGTGGGCATGTCGCAGTGGTCGTAGTGGTCGTGCGAGAGAAGCACCATGTCGACCTTGGGGAGCGACTCAAAGTCGACCCCGGGACGGGCGGCCCGCTTTGGCCCCGCCCACGGGACGGGGCTCGCACGGTCCGAGAAGATGGGATCGGTCAGGATCGTCGCGCTTGCGCTCCGGAGGACGAAGGTCGACTGCCCGACCCAGGTCGCGGTGATCCCCTCGGCGACGGGCGCCGCGGGCACGAGCGACGGCGCCACCTCGACCCGCTCGGGCCAGGGCTTGGCCGTGCTTGTCATCCTCCAGCGGATAAGGTCCAGGAGGCCGGCGTGGGCCGGCGCCCCAGGATTGAAGAATGTTTTCCCGTTGAAGTGGTCGGAATGCGGCAATGTCATGGGCCCCGCCTTTGTGATGCGACCCACAACGATGTCGAACCATTGCCCGACGCAAGCGCGCCTGGTCGAAAGCGGCCCATGCGCATAAGCGGGGGAATCGCCCGCGGGATCGAGCTGCTGGTGCCGAAGGGCGACGCGGTGCGCCCCGCCACGGACGGCATGCGCCAGTCCGTTTTCTCGAGCCTGGCAGCCCGCGTGCCCGGGGCGCGCTTCGTCGACCTGTTTGCCGGGAGCGGCGCCTACGGCCTCGAGGCATTCAGCCGCGGCGCCAGCGGGGGCACGTTTGTCGAGAGGAGCGCCAAGGCCTCGTCATGCCTTCGGAGGAACATTGCGGCCGTCTGCAAGAGCCTCGGCAAGGAGGGCGGGGAGCTCGTGGCCGTCGAGGCGGACGCCCTCTCGCTGCCTGCGGGCGTCGGCGAGCTCCCGGACCTGATCTTCGTCGACCCGCCCTATGACGCGATCCCCGAGGTCGCCCCGGTTCTTTTCGCGAAGCTTTCGGCAGCACTCCCGCCGGACTGGCCGGGCCTTGTCGTCTTCGAGATGCCGGGGGAGGCGACCCTGGGGCCCGCGGGCTGGTCGTGCGTGAAGCGCCTGGGGCGCGGCGCGCGAAGCCCGAGCGCCGCCTTCTTCGCGAGGAGCTAGAGGGCGGCCTTGGCGAGCGCCAGGGCCGCCACGACGGCGGTCTCGGTCCTAAGGACGCGCGGCCCCAGGTGAGCGAGCTCGAAACCCTTTGCCCGGAGGAGATGGCGCTCCCCGGCCGACCACCCGCGCTCCGGCCCGAACGCCAGGGCGAGCGGGAAACGCAGGCCCGTGGGCGCCATGCGGCGGGTGGCCTCATAGTTGTCGAGGGCAACCAGGCCCGCTCCGGGCCCGAGCCGCCCGATGCCGTCGCCGAGCGGCCCGTCGTGGGTGACCTTGGGCACCCGCGTGTCAAAGGCCTGGGCCGCTCCATCCAGCAGGTGGCGGCGCCATTCGCCGCTCCTCCAGAGGGTGCTCGAAGCGTACCCGGGCTCGCCCTTCTCCGAGGCGAAGAAGTGGATCGAGGCGACGCCAAGGGAGGCGGCCTCCGAGAGGATCTTCCGCGCGGTCTGCGGCCGTGGAAGCGCCACAAGAAGCTCTATGGGGTCGCTGGGCGCGGGATCCGCGACCGCCTCGAAGGTGAACAGGACCCCGGAGGCCCCGACGGAGGTCACCCGCCCCTTGCCGCGGGGTCCGTTCACGACGCCCGCGTCGAAGAGGTCGCCCTCGGCCCGCCGGAGGACCTTCTCCAGGTGGACGGCGCGGGGGTCGGTCCGGGGCAGCGGTGCCCCGATCTCGCCGGGATCGAATAGGATCAGGTTCAACGCGGGCGCCTCGGGCCGGCCCCCGGGTCAGGAGAGGATGGCCTCGATCGACTTCAACTCGTCGGCGCTGAACGCGAGGTTCTTGAGCGCGCCCAGGTTCTCGTCCACCTGCGCAACCTTGCTCGCCCCGATGAGCGCCGTCGTCACGGCCGGCTGCCGGAGCACCCAGGCGAGCGACATCTGCGCCAGGGACTGCCCGCGGGCCTTGGCCAGGGCGTCCAGCTTGCGGATCCTCGAGAGCTTTTCCTCGGTGATGTTCTCGGGCTTGAGGAAGCGGGGGTCGTGGCCGGCCCTGGAATCCGCGGGGATCCCGCCAAGGTAGCGGCCCGTGAGCAGACCCTGGGCCAGCGGCGTGAAGACGATGCCGCCGATCCCCTCGCGGACCAGCACCGCGAAGAGCGCGCGCTCCGGGGTCCGCTCGAACATGTTGTACTTGGGCTGGTGGATGAGGCACGGCGTGCCGAGGTCCCGGAGGATCTTCGAGGCGCGCTCCGTGAGCGCGGCGTCGTAGTTGGAGACGCCCGCGTAGAGGGCCTTGCCGCTCCTAACGGCGTGGGCAAGGGCGCCCATCGTCTCCTCGAGCGGCGTCTCCGGGTCGGGCCGGTGGCTGTAGAAGATGTCGACGTACTCGAGCCCCATCCTTGAGAGGCTCTGGTCCAGGCTCGCAAGGAGGTACTTGCGCGAGCCGAAGTTCCCGTAGGGGCCCTCCCACATGTCATATCCTGCCTTGGTCGAGACGATCAGCTCGTCGCGGTAGGGTCCGAGGTCGTCCTTTAGGATCTTGCCGAAGGTCGTCTCCGCGGAGCCCGGCGGCGGGCCGTAGTTGTTGGCAAGGTCAAAGTGGGTGATGCCCTGGTCGAACGCGCGCAGCACAAGCGCCTTGCTGTTCGAGTAGGAGTCGACGCCCCCGAAGTTGTGCCAGAGCCCGAGCGAGAGGAGCGGGAGCTTGACGCCGCTCCGGCCGCAGCGGCGGTAGAGTTCAGGATTGGAGTACCGGGTGGGCGAGGGGGCGTAGCTCATGTTGGGGAAGCCCTTAGGAATGAAAGCGGCGGGCCGGTGCGGCAAACCCATTCTGCCGGGGCGGCGCCCTGGGGCCATCCGAGGCTTGACGGTCCCGCGCTCCGTGGGGACCATATTAGTGTTCAGGAACGCGGGCGTAGTTTAGTGGTAAAACTTCAGTTTTCCAAACTGGCCTCGGGAGTTCGATTCTCCCCGCCCGCACCATTCTCTGACGAAGGGCAGAGTCCACGGCGGCCGATAGGTGCCCCTCGAACGCACGCGATGCGGAGGGACGGCGTTGCCCGCTCCCCCATTCCGGGGAAGCGCGGGCAAAAACGGCACGAAACTAACGGACGATAAACGACAGGACCGCGATCGCAACGAGCGCGCCACCGAAGACCGCGAGGGCTTGGAGCTTGGACACGCGTGGCACCTTGGGTCCCTGATAATGGATTGAGTTCATACACCCGCTCCAGCATTGCGGGTGCCAAGCGCGGGATCGGTAGGGCTCCCGGGCGAGCTAGTAGGATTTATGTTAGCCCGTATCCTGGGAGCCGAATTAACTGATGCGGGCATGGGGCAACAGGACTGGGTGGCAATGAGGTCCCATTGAGGCCGATCTTTGAGGGGATAGGAACCGAGCCATATCGGGGTTTACGCGAACCCCCCGTGGGCCAGAATGGGGGCCAGATGATCCGTCGGCATCCGCTACCCCCATTGAGCCCCACGCGACCCCTACGTCCCATGCCCTGTTTGCCCGGGAAAGCGGCCCTCCGGATATTCTGGCTGGCGCTGCTCTTGGGCGCCGCTGTCGCACCCTCCGCTCTTGCCGCGCCGGCGTTTGCCACGGGCGCCGACGCCAGCTGGTACACCCAGATGGTCCACGACGCAGGCTATGTCTTCCGGACACAACGGGGCGCCCAGGAGCCCTGCCTGAACGTGCTCCAAAGCGCGGGAATAAACGCGATCCGGCTCCGGGTCTGGCTGAACCCTTCCGGCGGTTGGTGCAACCAGTCGGACGTCGTTGCGAAGGCGCTCGCGGCAAACGCGCTGGGCCAGCGGGTCATGCTCGATTTCCACTTTAGCGACACCTGGGCCTCGGGCGCGACGCAGACCCCGCCCGCCGCCTGGGCGGGCTACGGCCTTTCGCAGATGGAGACCGCGGTGGCGGGGGAAGTGACGAGCGTCCTCGGCGCCATCCAGGCGGGCGGCGGATCGGTATCCTGGGTGCAGCTCGGGAACGAGATCAACAGCGGGATGCTTTTCCCCGTCGGGGGCGTCTTCGGGACCGGGGACAACAGCTTCCCGAACCTGGCGGGGCTCATCAACGCCGGCTATGCGGCCGTGAAATCCGTGTTCCCCGGGGCGCTTGTCGTGATCCACCTTTCGAGCGGGGAGAACGACCGCCTGTATGAGTCGTTCTTCGACAGCCTGACAGCGGCCGGGGCCAAGTTCGATGTGATCGGCATGTCGGCCTACCCCTATTGGGCCGGCCTTCCCTGGCAGACGGAGGTGACCGACGTGAAGGCCACGCTCGTGGACATGGCCAGCCGCTACGGGGTTGCGACGATGGTCTGCGAGTGCGGCTACGCGGAATCGGACCCCGCCGACTGCTACAGCTACCTGGGCGCGCTCATCGCGGCCGCCAAGCAGGCCGGGGCCCTCGGCGTGTTCTACTGGGAACCGGAGTGCTACGGCAATTGGCCGGCTGCGGCCGACGGGGGCGCCTACGCCATGGGGGCGTTCACCTCGAACGGCGAACCCTCCGGCGGGATGAGCGCGTTTCCTGACTCGGGCGTCGCGCCCTACGTCGCCGGCCCGGTTGTCCCCCTGACCGTGCAGGCCGGCGCAACGGCGGTTCTGGCTGCCCCGGTGAGCGCGTTCCCGTCCCCAACCTTCCAGTGGAGCCTCGGAGGATCGCCCGTCGCCGGGGCCACGGGGCCCTCGCTCCTTGTTTCAGGATCGGGCGCCTCGAGCGCGGGGACCTACACCATCACGGCAACGAACTCCCAGGGCTCAACGAGCGGCCAGGTTTCGCTTTCGGTCGTGGACACCCCCAACCCAGGCCGCCTGATCAACCTCTCGGCCCGGGCTCTCGTCGGAACCAATTCGGGCATCCTGATCGCGGGCTTTGCCGTAGGCGGAACGGGAACCTCGGGAAGCCAGCTTCTGCTTATCCGGGCCTCGGGCCCCGCGCTCACCCCCTTTGGTGTCACGGGCGTGCTTCCCGATCCGGAGTTGCGGCTTTACCGGGGCAACAGCGACGGCACGTCCACGCTCGTTACAACCGACGCGGGATGGGGCGGAAGCGCCCCGATCGCGGCGGCCTCGGCCTCGGTGGGCGCATTCTCCTGGGGCGCCGCGGCCACCCCCGACTCGGCGATCGTGACGGCCCAGGCGGCAGGGCCCTTCAGCGCCGAGGTGGTCGGGTCGAGCGGGGACACGGGGGTTTCGCTGGCCGAGGTCTATGACGCCACGCCATCGGGCGCCTACACGCCCTCCACGCCGCGCCTGGTCAACCTCTCGGCGAGGATCGGGATCGGCACGGGTGGATCCATCCTGATCGCGGGATTCGTGATCGGGGGCTCGACGGCAAAGACCGTCCTCGTCCGCGCGTCGGGCCCCGCGCTCGGCGCGTTCGGGGTCGCGGGACTTCTGCCAGACCCGGAGCTCCAGATCTACCGAAGCAACGGCGACGGGACCTCGACCTTGCTGCTGACCGACGATGGCTGGGGCGGCGATGCCTTGGTGGCGGGGGTTTCCGCCACCGTTGGGGCGTTCTCTTGGGGCAGTGCCGCGACGCCCGACTCCGCCCTTCTGGCGACGCTCCCCCCTGGGGCTTACACGGCCGAGGTCCTGGGGGCCGACGGCGATACCGGAATTGCCTTGGTGGAAATCTACGACGTTCAATGACCAAGAAAATTGCCCCGCCCCGCACAGGGGGCCCTTTCGCTTCACCATGAACCCGCCCCGACCGCCCCTCCTTGCCTGTCTTGTGTTCCTGGCTCCCCGGCTAGGCGCTTTCCATTTTCCCGGGCAAACCCTCGTCAAAGCTGGCCATTTCCACCGTGGCCAGGTGCGCCATACCCAGCTCCTCCAGGAGCGGGCCGAGGAACTCCCTGTAGGGACCCGAGATCCCGATCGATGAGCGGTAGATCGGCTTTCTCACCTGTGCTGCGCTTGCCGTCGCGACGTAGCGCCCGTTCTTGTGGAAGTCCAGGCAGGCGGGATCCCATTTGAGCCCGCAGAAGGAGGTGATTCGCCTGGCCTCGGTCGCCACGTTGGCGACCACGTCCTCGTACTGGACCTCGAGCATTGCGCCCTCCGGCAGCACCCGCCGCCAGTGCGCCATCACCCTCCCATAGGCGCGGTAGTAGCGGCCGAGCTCGGCAAGGTCGTAGGCGAAGAGCGGCGGCGAAGCCCCGAAGAGCTTTGAATAACACGACAGGCAGGTGTCGACCGGGTCCCTGCGGACATGGATGATCCGCGCGTGGGGCAGTGCGAGGTGTATGAGGCCCAGGAACCAGAAGTTGGTGGGCATCTTGTCGATGATCCGCTCAGTGCGCGCGGGAGCGAGCGCCTTCAGGCGGCGTGCGCAGTCCGAGCCGAATGCGCGGAGCTTCTCGGGCTTTGATTTCGCAATGTCCTCCGGGTAGCAAAGCCCGAGCCCCCGTCGCTGCGTCCGGAGCGGCCCGAGGCAGCCCACCTCGCCGGCGCCAAAGACCGCGGGGTGGCTCGCGAGGATCTGCTCAACGAGGGTCGTCCCGGATCGCAGCATGCCGACGATGAAGACGGGGGCGTTGGATGGGTCGCCCCGGCCGGCTTTCTTGCGCATCACCTCCCGGGTGAACGAGCGCTCGATTCTTCCCACCAGCGCCAGGGTCGCCTTCTCGTCGTAGCGGATCCTTGCCCGCTGGAGCGCGTTGCCCTTCGCCCACTGGGCGAACGCGAGGTCGTGGCGGCCGAGGTACTTGAACACGTTGCCAAGCGCAAAATGCAGCCTGATCCTCTGCTCGACCGGCAGGGATGCCGAGTTCTTCTCGATGAGGATGAACTTCACCACGTAGGGGCTTCCGGGCTCGGGATGAGCGCATTCGGTCAGGGCGTGGAAGAAGGAAGGCCTCGGGTCGAGGTCGATTGCCTTCTCCAGGGCCGACCTTGCATCGGCGAGCTTGCCCAGGTGCAGGAGGGCGGTCCCCAGGTTGAACTGCATTTCCGCCGAATCGGGCATGAGCTGGGCGGCCCGCGCTAGGTGGGCCAGGGCCTCCTCGACCCGGCCGACCGCGGCGAGCGCGCAGCCAAGGTTGTGGTGCGCCTCCGCGTAATCGGGCTTCAAGGCGGCTGCCTTTTCAAGGTGGGGGATTGCCATTGCCGGCTGCGAAAGGCTGGCGAGGGACACCCCGAGCGCGTTGCGCGCCTCGGGGAATTCCGGTTCCAGCTCGACCGCCTGTTCAAGGAGAAGCGCGGCCTCCGCGGATGCGCCGGTGCTCTCGCACTGGATCCCGAGGGTATAAAAGAGTGCGTAGCGCCTGGGCAGGAGCTTAACCAGGTAGTGAAAACGCGTGTCCGATGCCGCTCCTGAGCGTTCCCTGCGGAATAGCCCTGGGGGCTCTGTTGCATAAATAGGTTCCTCGCCCTTCGAGGGCTTCGCTACGCCTTAAAGAGGTTCTTTGGGGTGCTCCAGGAGTTGAGTATATGGGCTCGAAGGAGTGCTTCTCCGACTTGGTTGGACCAGCGTCTGGATCGGAGCGAAGGACCAAATGCAGCC
>Ga0302319_10000881_pt1 | contig 67258 bp, 63 predicted proteins | sample Bog_T0_2_FD_203319 | JGI IMG/M metagenome (GOLD analysis project Ga0302319, IMG submission 203319) | Peat permafrost microbial communities from Stordalen Mire near Abisko, Sweden - Bog_T0_2 | ecosystem: Environmental > Terrestrial > Soil > Wetlands > Peat | place: Sweden: Abisko, Stordalen Mire...
CGCGCACCATGAGCGACTCGTCGTCCCACGTGTATCCGACCCAGTGCTCGCGCGACACGACGGGCCCTGCAATGCTTGCGAGCGAGCCGGCCTCACTGACGACTCCAACGCTCGCGGACGCACGCCACCCCTCGTACTTGATGCCTGCCCGGAGGTCGGCCTCCATGACGAGCGGCGTTACGTCGAGCGCCTGCCCGGGGAGGGAGACCGCGAGGAGGGCGGGGCGGAAGCTGCCGCCGAGGAGGAGCCATTCCGGAGTCTTCACGGCGCCCCAGAGGAAGTCCTTCACCCGCCCGGGCTCTTCGTCCGGCGACGCGGCGGTGTATTGGGTGCGGAGCAACGTCTCGCCCTGCGCCCGGCCATATTCGGTCAGGAGGCCTGCGCCGTCGGGGTCGACGTGGCACTGGCCGCAGCCCGTGTACTCATGGCGGATCATCCACGGGTATGCGGAGGCGGGTTTCGCCACGAGGAGAAGGAACAGGACGGCGAGGCTCGCGAGGACCGCGCGCCAACGGAAGGCGATGAGCATTCAGACCTAGAGGGGGAGCTTCAATGGTCGGCGGCGGCGAAATGGACGTCGATGTCGACGTCCGGCTTGACGGTCACCCCCATGTAGCTCGGCACGACGATGCCGAAGTCGCGCATGTTCACGCGCAGCTTGGCGTCCACGCGGTACGCGCCGTTGGCGCTCGTCGCTGCGTAGTGAAAGGTCGACGGCCGCGTCTGGCCATGGATCGTGACGGTTCCCTGCAGGTCGGCGGCCTGGGTCGCGCCGGGTGTCGGAAGCGCGAGGCTCGCGCGCGGGACGGTCAGCACGGCCGTGGGGTACGTCGGCGTCTCGAGGTACTTGTCGCGCATGTGCCTGTCACGGAGGTCGATACCCGTCGAGAGGTGCGTCAACGTGACGGTCACGGTGACGGTCTGCCCGTCGTCCAGAGCCGTGAGCTCGGACGTCGTGCCCACGATCTTCAGCCCACCGGGGCCCGACGCCGTGAACGCGACCTGCGCGCCCGGCTGGGCCGAGAGGCTCGCCGAAGCGTCGAGTGGCACCGCTACGAGGACGGCCAAACACGCGGCACGAGAGAGAGACCGGAGGGGATTGCTCCATGACCTAGGCATCGCCATTGAGTGGTCATGTCACCGAGCCCCCTGCTTGATCACGCATTCGTTACACCGGACCTTCGTTTCTTCACGCTCGCGGCATTCGTGCGCGTTTCGCTCTTCCGTGCGCGCCTTTCGGGAGAGGCGCTCTGAACGTATGAACACGACCTCACGTTCCCCCGGGACCGCGCTCCAAGGGCGAATTTCAGCGGAAAGCATAGGTCGCGAGTGAGCGCTTGAAGTGAACTACCGGCGCATCGGCAGCGGCGGCGCGCGGGGCATCGCGTATGCAGGGCTCGGCGCAGGTGAACGTCATGAGGAACTGGCAGAGTTTCTTCTTCATGGTGACCTGTCCGCCTCTCGCCCTCGCGTGCGCAGCAGGGAAGGCCGAGACGGCTCCACGACTGACGAGCGGGACCGTGCTCACGACGGCGCTCGGGCAAACTCAGGCGGAGCGCGCTCTTCACAACGGGGATGTTCCCGGCGCACTGGCGGCGGCCGATCGCGATACGTCGATGACGCCGGACGAGCCGTGGGCCCATTACGATCGCGCCGTGGTTCTGGCGGAGGTGGGGCGCACGAGCGACGCGCTGAAAGAGTTCGTCGCGGCCGAGTCGCACTTCGCCGGGCGAAGCGCCTGGGGCGAGGCGGTCTGCATCTATGGTCGCGCGCATGCGCTCGCTTCGGTGGGGCAATGCAGCGCCGCGAAGGTCGTGTTCGCACAGTACGCGGCCTTCGTTCGGGGCGCTGCGCCGGAAAAGGCGGACATGGCGCTTCGCTACGCAGACGACTGCGTTCCATCACGCACCATCGACCCGGCGGAGAGGATCGCGAGCGCCGTCGTTGCAGGCGACTACTCCGGCGCGCTGGCCATGGCCCCCGCAGGGGATAGCGCGTGGCTCGACTACGATCGCGCCGTCGCTCTCGGCGCGCTGCGCCGAACCGACGAGGCCGTCGCGTCGTACCGAAGCGCCGAGCGTGCGTTCGGTGACGACCAGCGTGGGAACCGATCGCTGGCGATCTACGGAAGAGCGGAGGTGCTCGCGGGGGCCGCTCGTTGTTCCGAGGCGAAGCAGGCTTTTGCCGAGTACGCGACCCTCGTGCGCTCGGCGAATCCGCACGACGCGCAGATCGCCTTGATTCACGCAGACGAGTGTCTCGGCCCTTACGGATGGTGATCGCGCACCGTTGAGCGCGGGAGGGTTCGTCGATGCAAGAGCTTTGGCCTTGGTTCCGTTCGGCGCTGGCCGTCTGCACCGTTCTTGCGGTCGCGCACACCATTGATGCGAACGAAGGAGGTGCCGACGTGACATTCCAGATGACGTCTCCGAGCTTCGAAAACGAGACCGAGATTCCCACCAGACACACGTGCGACGGTGAGGACCTCTCACCCCCGCTCCGATGGGCCGGGCTGCCTGCAGGCACGAAGAGCCTCGCGCTCATCGTCGACGATCCGGACGCGCCTGATCCGCACGCGCCCAAGATGACGTGGGTGCACTGGGTTGTCTACGACATCCCCGCGACGGTCGCGTCGGTGCGCGAGGGGGGGCGAGATCTACCCGCCGATGCGCGGGAAGGGCGCAACGACTGGAAGGTCACGGGATACCGCGGCCCGTGCCCCCCCATCGGTCGGCACCGTTACTTCCACAAGCTCTTCGCGCTCGACACCGTTCTCCCTGATCTCGGTCAGCCGGACAAGGCGGCGCTCGAGCAAGCCATGAAGGGCCACGTCCTCGGGCAGGCAACGCTCATCGGCACGTACGCGAAGAGAGGCGGACTCCGGCGCAACGTCGACTAGATCCGGAGTCCGACGATCAGCGTATCCACGCGCTGACTTCCGGCTCCTTCCGCGCGACCGCCGCGACGTCACCGCGAGGAAAGCCGAGGACGATCGCGGCGACGGCCACGCCTTCGGACGCGAACCGAAGCTCCTCTTTGACGTCGCGCGTGTTGAGAAGAGGAAGAGCCAGTCCGATCGGGCACGTCGCGAGTCCAGCATCCGTGGCGGCCAGCATGAGGTTCTCGGCGGCGAGCCAGCAGTCCCCGTCTACGTAAGTGCTTCGCGCGTGCGAGCCGATTACGACGAGAGTGCTCGCGTCGTAGAAGATGTTGAACGACGGGTCGTTGAGGTGAGTGAGGTGGTGCTTCACTTTCGGTTCGTGCGCGACCGTCTCGAGCAGCATCGCTTTGGCGCCATCGGACCAGCGCTTCAACGTGGACGGGCTCTGCACGATCGCGAAAGCCCATGACTGCGCGTTCATCGCGCTGGGAGCCTGGACGGCCGCGCGCAAGAGCGACCGGATCTCGTCGTCCTCCACCTTGCGCTCTTGATAAGCGCGCGTCGCGCGGCGGGCGTAGATGGCTTCGGTGACGTTCATCGTGGGCTCCTGTTCTTGGGCGCGTGCGAGGCCTGGTCCATCGCGTGCCGTGCTTGTCGGTTGCCGGCGGTGGTGCGCGGCCCCATGGAAGGCTGCCGCGCGCCGTGACGGACGAGTCTCAGCTCTTGGCCCCCGGCGTTCCGATGGCGATCTTCTTCGCCTGCACTTCAGGCAACTTGCCGATCGTCACCGTGAGCACGCCATCCTTGAGCTCCGCGTTCACTGCGTTTGCATTCGCCCCCTCGGGGAGGGTGAAGAGCCGCTGGAAGGAACCGTAGGTCCTTTCGCACGTGTAGTACGTCTCGCCCTTGTCCTCGCGCTCCGACTCGCGCTTACCCCCAATCGTGAGGCGATTGCCGGAGAGCGACACGTCGAGGTCGCTGGCCTTGAGGCCCGGCATGTCGGCCACGAACACGTACTGCGTCTTCGTCTCTTTGACGTCGAAGGTCGGGAAGAAGTCGGGGCGCTCCTGAATGGCCATCGGTGCCATCTCCAGGAATGGGTCCCACTGCATCAGTGAGCGCAGGAGGCGTCCGGGCTCCCAGGCCGTGCCCGGTGCAACCGCGGGCGTCTTTCCGCCGTCGTTACGAACGGTGATGTTGGCCATGATCGAGCTCCTTGTGCTCCGGGCGCACTCGCGCCGGCGTGCGGGTCACCTGCAGCAGGTGTACCGACATCCTGTCGCGCCTCGATCCGAGCGAAGCGGTGCCCGGCGAGATCTCTCCGGCAACCGTCGTGCGTCGCAGCGCAATGCTTGCGTAGAGACGACCCCGCGCTCGGCGAACGAGTTTGCTGCGCGGTGCATCGACGTGGCACGTTCGCGAGCCGATGTCCGATGCGACCGCGCGCGCGTGGAGATGGCTCACGGGCGACGCCTGGACGTTTGATCCCGTTGGTGCCGGAGCTCGCATCCCTGCAATCGCCCTGTCGATCGCAATCGGAGCGGCGAGCGGGCACCCGCTCGTCGGCGTCCTAGCCGCCGGTGGCGCGTACACGGTCGGCTTCGGCGCGCCGCTCGACCTCCGCGGCTCCAAGTCGCTCCTGCTCGTCGCGGCGAGCGCCGGTATCGGAGCGTCAGCGACCGTCGGCTCGCTCGCTGCGACGCACGCACCGAGCGCCGTGGTGACCGCGGCGGCCTTCGGCTTCCTGTGCGGTCGCGCTGCTTCACGCGGCCCCGGGCCGGCATGGATCGCCCTGCAATGCGGGCTCGCGGCCATCATCGCCACGAGCTACCCGGCCTCTCTCGAGCGGGCCGCGCTACGTGCGCTCACGATCCTCGCCGGCGGCCTGGCCCAGACCGGCGCCCTCGCGATCGCGCGCTTCGCGCGCCGACGCCTCCCTCCGCCCCCTCCACCTGATCCGTTCATCCCTCACTACGCAGTCCACCTTGCGATTGCTCTGGCGCTGGCCATGACAGCCGAGCGGAGCCTTGCGCTGACGAACGGCTACTGGGCTCCGATGACTGCGCTCCTCGTGTTGCGGCCCGATCGCCAGCACACGATGACGCGGGTCCTCACGCGCATCGGCGGCACCGTGGGCGGCGCGGCGCTCGCGTCGGGCGTGCTCCTCGCGCTGCATCCGGGCCCTCTAGTCCTCGCGGTTGGGGTCGCGCTCGCCGCCTTCGGCTCTTATGCGTTCCAGAAAGCGAGCTACGGGCTGCTTTCGGCCTGCGTGACCCTCTATGTGGTGTTCATTCTCTCGCTCGCGGGGCTGCCGGAGAAGGAGGTGGCGATGTCGCGCATCGTCGCAACGGCGCTCGGCGGGGCGGTCGCCATTGGCGTGCAGGTCGGAGACTGGCTCGTGTGGCGTCGTCACCGTGGCGCATGGCTGGGATGAGCTGACCTGCGAGGTCCGCTTGAGCCAGGTGATGGCGACGCCACTGGACAATGCGTCACATCGAGGCCGAGCATGGCGGTTCGTGTCTGCGAACGCGTAGGCTCGACCGATCGGAGGCCGCGATGATCGACTGTGAGACCGAGCGACCCAACGAGTTCCTTCAGGTGATGCGAGTACGCGCTCACGCGCTGCGTGCCGACGTCGGCGCCGACGGTGGGAGCAACGACGCCGCCCCCAGTCCTCACGACTACTTCGACGCCGCGCTTGCCGCGTGCAAGACGCTGACCGCGACCTGGTATGCGAAGAAGAATGGGATCCCTCTCGCGTGGAGTCGCACGTCGAGCGCGACGATACCGGGGAGCGGCAGGGGACCTACGTCCTCAAAGTGAAGCTCGCGTTTCACGGCCCTCTCTCGGAACCGCAACGCGCGAAGCTCTACGACGTGGTCTCGCGCTGCCCGATCCACAAGCTGATGACCACCACCGACGTGCGGATCGAAACCGCCCCTCTCTGAGCGAGCTCCCCATGTCCTCCATTCTGCTCATCCCTGGACGCGTGAGAGACGTGGGTGGCTTCAACGTTCGCCGCACGCTCCCTTCGGTGCAGCGCCGCCTCGTAGGCCCATTCATCTTCTGGGACCACATGGGCCCGGCGAGGTTCGAGCCGGGGCAGGGGATGGACGTCCGCCCCCACCCGCACATCAATCTCGCGACCGTGACGTACCTCTTCGACGGCGAGATCGTTCACAAGGACAGCCTCGGTACCGAGCAGGCGATTCGCCCGGGTGACGTGAACTGGATGAACGCGGGGCGCGGGATCGTGCACTCGGAACGCACGGGGGCCGAGCTACGCAAGGCCGGATCTGCCGTGCACGGGCTTCAGATCTGGGTCGCGCTCCCGAACGAGATGGAGGAGAGCGAACCCTCGTTCCAGCACGTCGCGGGCACGTCGTTGCCGACGCTGTGGCAGGCTGGCGCTCGGCTGCGCGTCATTGCCGGCACCGCTTTCGGCGAGACCGCTCCGGTCCAGATCTCCTCTTCCTTGTTCTACGTGGAGGCACGGCTCGACGCGGGAGCCGAGGTCGCCCTGCCCGACGGGTACGCAGAGCGCGCTGCATACGTCGTCGAAGGGGCCGTCCAGTGCAACGAGCGCCTCGTGGAGGCCGAGATCATGGGGGTGGTCGAGGGCGACGCGCCCAGCACGATCCGCGCGCTGAAGGACTCGGTGGTCATGCTCTTCGGCGGCGCGCCCATTGGCCCGCGCCACATCTGGTGGAATTTCGTCTCGAGCTCCGAGGAACGCATCGAGCGAGCGAAGCGCGAGTGGAAAGCGGGCGCGTTCCCGAAGGTGCCTGGAGACGACGTCGAGTTCATCCCGCTGCCGGAGTGAGGATCGGAGGCCCGACCCGAAGTTCGTCTCGCCCGAGGATACGAATCTCAAAGAACCGCCAACCGGGGAAATGTCTCATGTCCAAATCGACCACGCCGCGCATCACCGTCATCAAGAACGGCCCGTACCTCGTCGCGGGCGACATCCCGCTCGCGCCACAGCACATCGTCACGAACGCCGAAGGCGAGTCGCTCGAGTGGCGCGAAGGGGCGCGCATCCCTCACGAAGAGCCGTTCGCGCTGTGCCGCTGTGGGGGGTCATCGAACAAGCCGTTCTGCGATGGCACTCACAAGAAGGTACGCTTCGACGGCACGGAGACCGCGAGTCGCGAGCCGTTCGACAGCGAAGCCAAGGTCCTCGACGGACCCACGATGGCGCTGAAGGACAACGAGTCCCTGTGCGCGTTTGCGCGCTTCTGCGATCCGCACGGGCAGGTTTGGAACCTCGTGACGGAGACGAACGTCCCGCAGAAGCGAAAGCTCTTTCTCCACGAAGCTGGCCACTGTCCCGCGGGGCGCCTGGTCGCGGTCGATCTCGAGACCGGCAAGGACGTCGAGCCGGTTTTCGAGCCGTCCATCGGGCTCATCGAGGACACGGCACGCGGGGTCAGCGGCCCACTGTGGGTGCGCGGCGGCATCCCGATCGTCGCCGCCGATGGTGAGACGTACGAGGTGCGAAACCGCATCACGCTGTGTCGCTGTGGCCGATCCAGCAACAAGCCGTACTGCGACGGATCACACGCTGCGGGGACCTGACGCGAGCTCCACCGCTCCGAGAATCTCTGCCGTTTGGAACGCGCATGCGCACCCATTCGTGGAGTCTGGAAACGCCTCGCGATTAGGTTCAAAGTCCGTTCATCGAAACGAGCGCTGCACAGCCACGACAATCAAGGGAGGCGATCAATGATCCGCAAGAGCACTGCGCGTTGGCAAGGTGACGGGCTTCATGGAAAAGGCGCGCTCACTACGCAGAGCGGCGCATTTCGTGACCAGCCGTACTCGTTCCAGACCCGCTTTCAGAGCGAGGACGGCAAGGCGGGCACCAACCCCGAGGAGTTGCTCGGCGCCGCCCACGCGGGCTGCTACGCGATGGCGCTCTCGTTCGCGCTCAGCGGTGCGGGTCACGCGCCGGAGGAGCTCCGGGTCACGGCGGCCGTCGATCTCCAGAAGGAGGGAGAGGGATTCACGATCAAGACCATCGCGCTCGAGCTCGAAGCGCGCGTGCCGGGCGTCGAGCAGGCGGCCTTCCTGACGATCGCAGAGGCGGCCAAGAAAGCGTGCCCCCTGTCGAAGGCCCTCGCAGCGACGCCGATCACGCTGTCCGCGAAGCTCTTGTGACTTCGCCGAGGCCTGCGCGCGTAGCCGTCACGGCGCTCGAGCTCGCCTGAGCTTACTGCCGCGAAGTTGGCCCCCTTTCGCCGGCTGCGGCATGCCGAGAGGCACGATGCACCGCCGTACGGTTCTGGCTGCGCTCGCGACGCTCCCGTTCATCTCGGTGGCTTCCTTTGCGCGGGCCGAGTCCGTGAAGGTACGGGCTCGGCTCAAGTCGCTCGCTCGCGATGCGCTCGGCACGACGCTCGTGCTCGGGCTCCCCCAGGCGCCCTTCGCCGGGGTTGGCTACGGCGATGACACCGTGATCGTCTTCGTCCCCGAGCGGTATCGCTTCAGGCCCGAAGAAGGCGTCTCCGCGCTCGTCCATTTTCACGGCCACAACAGCACCGCCGAGCGCGCCCTCAGCGCGCACGCGCTTCGCGAGCAGCTCGTCGACAGCCGACAGAACGCCGTTCTCGTCGTTCCTCAGCTCGCCGTCCTCGCCGCCGACTCTGCGTGCGGTCGACTCGAGTCGCCAGGTGGTCTCTCGCGCCTTCTCGGTGATGCTTTGTCGAGCACTGCGCGCCTCGGACGAGTCACCCTGGACGAATCCGGCTTCCCCGAGCGAGCACGCCTCGGTCGGGTGTGCTTGTCGGCGCATTCGGGGGGCTATCACGCCGCGGCGTGCAGCCTGCGCGACGGCGGCGTGAACGTCTCGGAGACCTACCTCTTCGACGCGCTCTACGCCGAGAGCGACGTCTTTCGCGACTGGGTGCTCGCGCGACGAAGCGATCCGGCGGCCAGCCGTCACAAGCTCGTCAGCTACTTCACGGCGGGCGCGCCGACCGAGCTTCTCAACCACAGCCTTCGCGCCGATCTCGAGCACCGTGGAGTGCTGGTCGCCGAGGAGATGCGCGAAGGGGAGCTCTCACGGCACGACCTCTCCCACGCCAGCGCAGTCTTCGTGCGCACCGGGGTCGCCCACTCCTATGTGACCTGGGAGACGAACGCGCTGCGCGACGTGCTGTACGCCTCCACGCTCCCCCGGCACCTCAATGCGACGTGGTTCGCGAGCCGGGATGGGGCGAGGCCGATCGAACGCCGTCGCTGAGCCGCAGACGACGCGCGCGAGCCTCCGCCCGCCGGATCGAGTAGGGTCCACGCAGCAATGCGCATCCCCGATTCACTCGCCTCGCTCTTCGACTACGGCATCCTCCAGGACGTCGTCCGCCCCCTGATGAGCGGCAAGGAGGCCCAGGTCTACATCGTCGTCGCGGGCGGCAAGTACTGCGTCGCGAAGGTCTATAAGGAGGCTCAGAACCGCTCCTTCAAGCACCGCGCCGAGTACACAGAGGGGCGCAAAGTCCGGAACTCGCGCGACCAGCGAGCGATGGACAAGCGAACGAAGCACGGGCGCGCGCAGGACGAGGCCGCCTGGCGGTCCACCGAGGTCGACATGATCCATCGCCTGCACGCGGCGGGCGTGCGCGTGCCGGTGCCGACGCACTTCATCGACGGCGTGCTCATCATGGAGCTCATCATCGACGCCGACGGCAACCCGGCTCCGCGCCTCGCCGATCTCGTGTTCGACGCCGCCGGTGCGCAGGCGATGTACGACCGACTGCTTCGCGAGGTCGTCCGGATGCTTTCGGCGGGCGTCGTTCACGGCGACCTCTCGGACTTCAACGTCCTGGTCGGCGCCGATGGACCAGTGATCATCGACTTTCCCCAATCGGTCGATAGCGCGCAGAACACCAACGCGCGAAAGCTCCTTCTCCGCGACGTCGACAACCTGCACCGGTTCCTCGGCCAGTGGGCTCCGCACGCGCGCCGGCTCCCCTACGCGGAAGAGATGTGGGAGCTCTTTCAGCAGAACGCGCTCACGCCCGAGACGCAGCTCACGGGTCGCTACCGGCCGTCCGAGCGGCGCGCGAACACCCACGCCGTGCTCGAGCTCATTCAGGATGCGAACTACGACGAGCGCAAGCGACGGGAGTCGCTCGGCCTGCGCGGTGGTCCGCCTGCGGGTCCACGGAGCGCACCGCCCGGAAATGCGCCCCCGCGACGCGGGCCTCCGCCGAATGGCCACGGTCAAAATGGCGCTCCGCGTGCCGATCAGCCTCGCCATCCGCAAGCGCACGGCGGGCCTCCGCACAATCACGCACCACGGAACGGTCCCCCACGGCACGGGCCACCGCAGGGGCGCTCCCAGCCGCAGGGGCCTCGGCACACTCACAACGGAGCGCCGCATCCGAACGCTTCTCGCGGCGCGCCGTCGCATCCGTCGGGTGGGAGAGGCCCGCGCCCCGCAGCGCCCGGAGGCCAGCGTGACGAGGGGCGGAAACCCGTCGAGGTGATCGTCGTGCGTCGGCCTACGATGCCTCGCTAGCGGGGAGGCGCGGCCCCGTCTCCTCGGGGCTCACGATGCGTGAGCGAGCGAGGCATCGGTCTCCGCGAGGACGACGTCGATGAGCGGAGCGGACGCGATCGTCTTCTTGACCTTGCACCCCTCGGCCGCGCGAAGGACCGCAGTCCGGTACTTCTCCGGGAAGGACGGTGGAAGCCGCACCTCCAGGCGGATCTGGCTTGGGAGCTTCGTTGCGGGGTCGACGACGACGTCCTGGCTCAGCGCGATCCCCTCGGTCGGGATGCTGCGCGCTTGGCAGAAGCCGAGCACGTAGATCCCCGCGCACGTCGCGAGGGACGCCAGAAAGAGATCGAAGGGCCCGGGGGCGGTCCCCTCGCCGCCGGCTTCGACGGGCTGATCGGTGCGCACGACGTAGGCGCCCACCTGCGCGTCGACGCGCTTGCCGCCGGGAAACGAGACCTCGATCTTCGCCATGACTCCGCTCCTTCCGTTCCTCTCCAGGTGAGAGCCCGGGAAGCAAGAAAGGGTTCATGCAGCCGCGTGCGGAAATCGACGTCGTCGCCGGGCAGGAACTGCAGGCGAGGCGCACGCCTTGCGGACTCGGCGGCGCGAATCGGGCTCTGCCCCGGGGGGACACGTTTCGTTCCACCCGGAGATTAGGCTGTTTTTCGGCTCGCCTGACGAGCTCGGAACGACAAATTCACAGCGCCGTCGCGACAAACCACGCCGACGTGGTAACAGCACGTCGGCTTCTGAACCCCCAGGCCCTCAACCTTCGCGAAAAGTAGAGAGAATCCCCTTGGCCGCTCGTATCCCCCTCGATCGCATCCGCAACATCGGTATCTCGGCGCACATCGACTCGGGCAAGACCACGCTCACCGAGCGAATCCTGTTCTACACGGGGCGAATTCACAAGATCCACGAGGTGCGCGGCAAAGACGGCGTCGGCGCCAAGATGGACTCGATGGATCTCGAGCGCGAGAAGGGCATCACGATCCAGTCCGCGGCGACCTACTGCGTGTGGAACGGCTCGCAGGACCAGTTCCAGGACCACAACATCAACATCATCGACACGCCCGGCCACGTCGACTTCACCATCGAGGTGGAGCGCGCGCTGCGCGTTCTCGACGGCGCCATCCTCGTGCTCGACTCGGGCAAAGGGGTCCAGAGCCAGTCGATCACCGTCGACAAGCAGATGAAGCGGTACCGCGTTCCGCGCATCGCCTTCGTCAACAAGATGGACAACCCGGGCGCGAACTACGAGCGCGTCTCGGACATGCTCAAGGAAAAGCTCGGGCACCACCCGGTCAAAATCCAGGTCCCGATGGGCGCGGAGTCCGCCTTCGCGGGAATCATCGACCCGATCATCGGCCGCGCGTACTTCTTCGAGGGGCAAGACGGCGAAACCATTCGCGAGGTCGACGTCCCTGCCGAATACGCGAAGGCGACGAAAGAGGCTCGCGAGCACATCATCGCCGAGGTGGCGGAGGTCGACGACGCGCTCGCCGAGAAGTTCATCGCCGAGGAGCCGATCTCGGTCGATGAGCTCCGCGCAGCCATCCGTCGCGCGACTCTCGCGCTCAAGATGACGCCGGTCATGTGCGGCTCGGCGATCAAGAACAAGGGCGTCCAGCTCCTGCTCGACGGCGTCGTGCACTACCTCCCGAACCCGAAGGAGGTCATCAACGAGGCGCACGACCAGAGCAACAACGAGGAGAAGGTCGTCGTCGACTCCGATCCGACGAAGCCCTTCGTCGGTCTCGCGTTCAAGCTGCAGCAGGACAAGTACGGGCAGCTCACGTACTTCCGCGTCTACCAGGGCACGGTCTCGGCCGGCGACACGATCTACAACGTGAGCAACGAGATGCGCAAAGTGCGCGTCCCCCGGATGTTCCGCATGCACTCGGAGGATCGCGAAGAGATTCCGTCCGCCGAGGCAGGCGACATCGTCGCGTTCTACGGCGTCGAGGCCAGCTCCGGCGAAACGTTCACCGACGGCAAGGTCAAGTGGACCCTCACGTCGATGCACGTGCCTGCGGCCGTCATCTCGCTCGCGGTCGCGCCGAAGGACCGCGCGACGGAGGTCAACTTCTCGAAGGCGCTCAACCGCTTCACGAAGGAAGACCCGACGTTCCGCGTGCACCAGGACGAAGAGTCGCAGCAGACCATCATCAGCGGCATGGGTGAGCTGCACCTCGACATCTACATGGAGCGCATGAAGCGCGAGTACAACTGCGAGGTCATCGCGGGCAAGCCCCAGGTCGCGTACCGCGAGACCATCACGCGGCGCGCCGAGATCAACTATACCCACAAGAAGCAGACCGGCGGCTCGGGCCAGTACGCCAAGATCATGGGCTATATCGAGCCGCTCCCGGCGGACGCGGTGGAGGCCTACGAATTCGTCGACGACGTCACGGGGGGATCCATCCCGCGCGAGTTCATCTCGTCGTGCGACAAGGGCTTCAAGGAAGGCGTGCGCAAGGGGACGCGGATCGGCTTCCCGATCGTCGGCATCCGCTGCGCGGTCAACGACGGCGCCTCGCACGCGGTCGACTCGTCTGAAATGGCGTTCAAGACCGCGGCGCTCATGGGCTTCCGCGAGGCCTATGCGAACGCGAACCCGACCATCCTCGAGCCCATCATGAAGGTCGAGATCGACGCTCCCACCGAGTTCCAGGGATCGGTCACTGGTCAGGTCAACCAGCGGCGCGGCGTCATTCTCGAGACGGTCGGCGGCGACAGCGTCAGCATCACCTGCGAGGTCCCCCTCAACGCCATGTTCGGTTACTCGACCGACCTGCGCTCCGCGACGCAGGGCAAGGGGACGTTCACCATGGAGTTCGCCCGGTACGCCATCGTTCCGAAGCAGGAGCAGGAAGAGATGGCGAAGAAGTACCGCGAGAAGGTCGCGGCCGAGCAGGCGGCGAAGAAGTAGAGCAAGATCGGCGATCTCCGGCGAGGAGGTCGCGATCTCCGAAGCCCCGGGACGGCTCGCCGTTCCGGGGTTTTCGCGTTCTGTACGCCCTTGAACGGCGGGGCTCGAACGATCTCGTCATCGAACGGCACGCTGTGGGCGGGGGCCGTGCGACGGCGGCGATGGGTGGCCGGGCTGGCCGCCGCGCCGTCGCATGGCCCCCGCCCGCGGCGCCAGCGGCAGGCGGCTTCATCAGCCTGCCCGGCTCTCGCGAGGGGCTCACGAAGCGCTACTCGCGTTGATCGATCGAGACGATCCGTGTTTTCGGATTGGCCGACCTAAGGACACTCTCTCACGAGTCGCGGCGGTGGCGCGACCCTTACTCGAGTTGGACGCGAGGGGCCCCCAGGAGCAACCGATTCTTCGCCGTGATCGTGCGCGGTATGAGCTGCGTCTGTACCGCGTAGCCGCTCGCGCGCAGGCGCGCCGCGCGTGTCACGTCCACGGCGCTCTCGAGATCGAGCCAGCCGCGCAGTCCACCGGCGTCGCAGGTCTCCTCGTCGTGGCAGCAGGGGAGGAGCGCGACCCGTGCGCGCGCCGGGAGAACGCGATCGATCACCGCGTCCGTGAGGGCACCGCATGCATGCGTCGCCACGACTACGTCGTCCGCACCGAGCGTCACGTCGGCGATTGCGCGCTCTTCGACGGCGACTCTCCCGGCTAGCCTCGGCCACGCCCGCTCCATGGCACGCGCGAGCGGCGCCGCGCTCGGTGGCAGGCGCGCGTCGAGCGCGAGCGCCGACGGCGACGTGTCGTCGAGGAGCAACATCACCCACGCGACGAGCCCGTGCCCGCACGCGAGATCCACGACGCGCCCTCCGCGGAACCTTCGGCGCGTCCTCCGCGCGACTTCCCACGCCTCGAAGAGCTCTCGCCGCGGGAGACACTCCGCTTCGCAGATGACCCGCCCAAGCTTGTGGAGGAGCGTCGTGCCGGGAAAGCGTGGGAGATCGCGCGTCGTGAGTCTGGTGCGACTCGAGGGGTCGAACGAGCATTCCGGGAGCGGCTCACGCGCGGGGCGTGGGGGGAGGGACATGGTCGTGGCCGATGGTAGCTTGCTCTCCCGCCGCTGCTGGCCGCAGGCCAGGCGAGTCGGCGTGAGGCCACGCGGAAAAGTGGCGCGCGGCTCGCTCGTAGCGTGCGCGGCCGCGTGATCCCGCACGTGTGGCTCGGCTGGCGAGGAGCGGTTGCGCTTGCCCCCCGAGGCTTCACACTCTCTTCCGAGGAGCCCGTGATGACACTCGCCCGCACGCTTGCACTCGCTGGCGAAGGGCTCTAGCGGTACGAGTGGCGTTGCGAGCCACAAGGGGGGGAGATGGTGTCGTCCACGATCAGACTCTCGGGGGCCGAGAAGAAGGCGGACCCGTGTCCGAACGCGACCGCATACTTCGCCGAGCTGCCGAACGGCTGGGCCTCGTTCCCGACCTGCGTCGCGCGCGCGTCGATGTTGAGGGGGCTCCGCGACCGCGGATCACTCGACATCCTCGAATCGCTCCCCTTGCAACTCCGCCCCATTCTCGATCATCTCCGGGGCGACGCGGAATGGCTCCCCGAGATCGTCCACGTGGCGACGATGGTCGCCGTGCGCGATATGCGCTTCGGCGAGGGTTCGCGAGGGGACGCGGCTTTCTTCGAGTGGCTGGCAAAGGTCAACCGCGAGCTCTTCGAATCTCCGCCATACGTTGCTGCGGTTTCCGTCCTCGAGGCCGCTGACCTCGTGCCACGCCTGCCTACGATCTGGGAGAGTCTGCACGTCGGGGTCCCCGTTACGGTGGCCATGCACTCGCCGGCGCGAGCGAGTGCGGTGCTGGCATACCCGCGACGACTCTTTTCCTCTCTCTCTCTCGAGTCTTTCCGTCGCACGATCGCGGTATTGCTCGCGAAGACGAGCGCGGCCCAGGTGCACGTCGACGTCGTCAGGCAGGTGACCGGCGATGCAGCGCGCGCGGAGTTCGAGATGACCTGGCGCTGACGAGCGCGTGCGTGTCGACGGGCGGACGCACACCTTGCGCGCGAGCCCACGCGCACCCACGATTCTTCGAACGCGAGCGGTCAGTGTCTTGCGTTTGCGTGAGCAAGCGAGGAGCCTTGGACGCGGGGGGGGGTGCTCATGAGACGAGAGTCGCATGCGGGCGGAAGCGGCGTGCCACGAGGCTCACTGGTTCGGCGCCAGAGTGAATCGACGATCCGACTGAGTCGAGCGGGGCGGGAGAAGACGACGCTCGCCGCGCTTCAGGCGACGCTGCCGCCGCTCACGCCGATCACGGGCCACATGCCCGTTCTTCACGAGGCGCCTTCCCCGGACACGCCGCACGCGATCGTGCTCCCCGTCGCGGCGCGCCCGGACCGAGCTTCGCTCACGCTGTTGCGCGGGCCCGGCGTCGGTACCGTATTCACGCTCGAGCAGGGGGAAACGGTCCTCGGACGCGGATCCGCCGCCGACATCGTCCTCGACGAGCCCTCGGTCAGTCGTGAGCATGCACGCATCACGCTGATCGGCGAAGGGGCGTACTTCATCGAGGATCTGGGCTCGACGAACGGCACGTTCGTCTGCGGTCGACCGGTTCGCCGCGCACGCCTGGCGAGCAGCGACCGCGTGCAGCTCGGCGGCCAGTACACCTTCCGCTTCGCGATCCTCGACGAGGACGAAGAGAACCTTCAGAAGAAGCTCTTCGAGTCGTCCACGAGGGACGTGCTCACCGGCCTGATGAATCGCGCATGCATGTTCGAGCACCTCACCCGGAGCGTCGAGCGATCGCGCCGCGATGGATCGGACCTGGCTTTCATGATCATCGACGTCGATCACCTCAAATCGATCAATGACCGTTTCGGTCACGCCGCCGGCGACGATGTGTTGAAGGCGATCTCTCTCTCGGGGAAGCGCGCGATGGGTGAGGGCGCAGTGTTCGCGCGCTACGGCGGAGACGAGTTCACGGTGCTCGTGCGCTCCGTCAGCGCGGCCGAGACGACGGCGCTCGCCGAACGCTTCAAGTGCACGTTGCCCCAGGCTCTGGTCGAGGTCGACGCCCGCACCGCAGAGGCGAGCGTCAGCATCGGCGTCGCGTTCCTGTCCGAATGCGAGATCGTGGACGGGCTCGAGCTCTTCGCGCGCGCTGACGCGCGCCTGTATGCGGCGAAGCTAGGCGGAAGGAATCAAATCTGCGCTAGCGATTGAAGGAGCGCGCTCGATCTTGACGGACGTGAGCCCGTAGTCGGACCATGGGTGTTTGGGGGGGGGTGAGCTTGGGGGGAACAACGAAGGGGCCCGCGGGCGAGGATCCGAATTCCGCGCCCGAGGCGGACACCACGCTTCGAATTCTCGCGACGTCGATCGACGCCGCGTCGCGCGCGGTTCTGCGTGATGCGAGAACTCTTCCGCCGCTCGAGGGGAGGGAGCGAAGGGACAGCGAGCTACCACCGCGGAACGACACGCCGACGACGATGGTCCTCTCCGCCGTCGTTCGCGCCGACCGCGGTACCCTGACGGTCATTGCGGGGCCTGGCGCCGGAGAGACGATCACGCTGGCGAACGACGAGACGATCCTGGGGCGGGATGCCACCTCCACGATCGCCGTCGACGACGCCTCCGTGAGCCGCCGCCACGCGCGCATCACTCGCGATCAGCGGGCGCACCACTTCATCGAGGATCTCGGGTCGACGAACGGGACCTACGTCGCCGGCCGGCGCGTGCGAAGAGCGGCGCTCCGCACCGGGGATAGACTCCAGATCGGACGCGATACCGTCTACCGCTTCGCCGTCGTCGACCGCGAAGAGGAGGAGTTCCAACGTCGCCTCTACGAAGCGTCGATGCGCGACACGCTCACCGATCTGCCCAACCGACGGACACTCGTCGAGCGCCTGGCCAGCGAGGTCGCGCATGCCGAGCGTACGGGGGGAGACCTCGGCGTCTTGATGATCGATCTCGATCACTTCAAGGCGATCAACGACAGGTTCGGACACCTCGCCGGGGACGAGGTGCTGAAAGCAATCGCGCACGCCGGCGCGCAGGCGATCCGCGCCGGGGACGTTCTCGCCCGGTACGGCGGCGAAGAGTTCGTCGCGCTGGCACGGGACGCGCGCAAGGAGGAGGCGACCATCCTGGCCGAGCGATTGAGGTGCTCGGTCCTCGGGGCTCAGGTCCCGACCTCCGGGGGCCACGTGAGCGTCACCGTGAGCGTTGGCGTCGCGGTCCTGTCCGAGTGCGAACGCGGCGACGACGGGCGCCGGCTGCTCGCGCGCGCCGATGCGCGTCTTTACAAGGCGAAGCTATCGGGAAGGAATCGGACGATCGATCACGACTGACGAGTGCGTCGTCGTCGGGCATGCTGCCCACCGATGAAGACCCTCGGGCTGATCGGCGGAACCACCTGGCATTCCACGGTCGAGTACTACCGGGCGACAACGAGGGGGTCGCCGCGCGGCTCGGCGGTCTCAGCTCCGCGCGGCTGATCCTGTACTCGGTCAACTTCGAGGAGCTCAAGCCGGCCACCGACGCTACCGGCTGGCTGCGCATCGGGACGGCGCTCACGGGGATCGCGCAGCGGCTCGAGTCGGCCGGGGCCGAGTGCATCGTCATCTGCGCGAACACTCCTCACAAGGTGGCCGACGAGGTGCAGCGCGGCATCGCCATCCCCATCTTGCACATCGCCGATGCTGCGGGAGATGCGATCATTGCCGCGGGTCTGACCACGGTCGGACTTCTGGGGACGCGTCCGACGATGGAGGACGGCTTCATCCGCGACCGGCTCGCGGCGCGTGGGATTGCGACGGTCGTTCCCGACGAGGCGTCGCGGGCATACATCCACGCGTCCATTCTGGAGGAGCTGGGGCGAGGCATTTTCACGGCGAGCGCCAAACAGCGCTATCTCGCCATCATGGACGACCTCGCCGAACGAGGCGCGCGCGGGATCGTCCTGGGTTGCACCGAGATCCCTCTGCTGGTGCGACCTGGCGAGCATGCGCTCCGCGCGTTCGACACGGCTGCGCCGCACGCTGCCGCGGCCGTCGAGTTCGTCTTGCGCTGAGGCTGTGCGATTCGATGCGCGACCCCCCCAGCACGCGATGAGCGCGCTCCGATCGAGTCACGCACCGAGCGTCCGGCGGAAGCGCCACAACGCGCTGACGAAGAACGCGGCGCCGAGGGCTGCGATCAGCGCGAACTCGCGCCAAACGACGGTGAAGTCTGCCCCGCGATAGAGGATCGACTCGGAGATGCTCATGAAGTGGGTCGAGGGCGACGCTTTCATGAGGCTCTGCATCGCCGCCGGCATGCTCTCCAGGGGATTGAACCCGCCGGAGAGCATGATCATCACCATGTAGATCGGCAGCGCGATGAGCGAGAACTGCGGCATCGAGCGCCCTACCGTCCCGAGCAGGATCCCCAGCGACGTCAGCGAGAACAGGTAGAGCGCCACGCCGCTAAGAAAGAGCGGGACGGACCCGGCGATCGCGAGACCCAGAAGCCCCCTCACGACGAGCATCAGCGACAGGCCGGCGCCCACCAGAATGACCGCGCTGTTCGCCCACACCTTGGCGAGCATCAGCTCGAGCGGTGTCAGCGGCATCACGAGGAGGTGCTCGATCGTGCCGTGCTCGCGCTCGCGAATGATCGCGGCCCCCGAGAGGAAGAGCGCGAGGAGCGTGATGTTGTTGACGAGCTGCACGATGGCGCTGAACGGGGGCGCGTCCAGGTTGGGATTGAACTTGGAGCGCGTGACGAGCTTCACCGGTCCCTGATCGTCGCTGGGGGTGCGCCCCCCGAGGAACACGCTCGCCTCCTGCGCGATCATCTTCTGCACGTACCCGAGGCCGATCCCCGCCTGCGTCATCGCAGTGGCGTCCGCGAGCAGCTGGATCGTGGGCGTGCGGCCGCGGAGCAGGTCCGCCTCGAGGTTCGGCGGCATGTCGACGATGAACGTGTAGTGGCCCGCGTCCATCTCTCGGTCCATGGCCTCCACCGTGAGCGTCGCTGGCGCCTGGAAATAGGGCGAGAGGAAGGTGGCGGTGATTCGGCGCGAGAGGGCCGAATGATCCTCGTCGACGACGGCGATCGACGCGTTGTTCACCCCCGTCGGCGCGTTCCTCGCGGGCATGTAGACCGCGTACGTGAGCGAGTACACGATGAGCACGACGAGAACGGCGTCGAAACGAAGGCTGTAGAGCTCTTTGATTCCGAGGCGCCAGACGTTGAGCAGGTGCCGTCTCATGCTCATCGCTCCTGGGCGGGCATGAGCGCCGCGGAGACGACCAAGAAGAAGACTCCAAACCCCGCGAGCGCGAGCAACTGGGGCCAGATGTCGGGAAAACCAAGCTGCTTGGTGTACGTCCCGAGGCTGATCTGCTGAAAGTACCGGCTCGGAAAGCAGAGCCCCACGACTCTGCCGACGCCGGACAGGGCCGACGGCGGCGAGATCATCCCGGAGAAGGAGGTCGCGGGGATCGTGGTGAGGATCCCGGCCGCGAAGATGGCCGCGACCTGAGTCTTAGCGAAGCTCGAGATGAGGAGGCCGAAGCCGGTGGTGGCGACGACGTAGAGGAATGCTCCGAGGACGAGCGCCGGGGCACTCCCTTTGAGCGGGACCTCGAAGAGGAAGCGCGTCAGTGCCATGAGCCCGACGAAGCTCGCGAGCGCCACAATCACGTACGGGATCTGCTTGCCGAGAAGGAACTCGAGCCCCGTCACCGGCGTCGCGTACATGTTCGTGATCGATCCCATCTCCTTCTCGCGGACGACGCCGACGGCGGTCATCATGGCGGGGATGAGGACGAGCAGGAGCATCATGACTCCGGGCACGATGGCGAAGACGCTCCGGAACTCCGGGTTGTAGCGAAAGCGCGGAGCGACCTGGAGGCGTGGCGGGGCTCGCGCGGCACCGACGGCGAGCCCGTTCGCGTAGAGCTGGTGAACGCTCTCCACGTAGCCGAGGCTCGTCTCGGCCCGAGACGGCATTGCGCCGTCGAGCCAGACGCCGACGGTCGGAGCGTGGCCGCGGTCGACGTCGCGGCCGAACGACGGAGGGAGCTCGATCGCCACTTTGAGCTCGCCGCTGCGCAGGCGCCGGTCGAGGTCGTCGAGGTCGACGATGGCCGCCTGCTCCTCGAAGTAGCGAGAGCCCGCGAAGTGCGCGACGTAGTCGCGGCTCTCCTGCGAGTGATCGAGGTCGAGGACGGCGAAGGGGAGCTTGTCGACGTCGAACGTGATGCCGTACCCAAAGACGATCATGAGGAGCACGGGTCCGAGCAGCGCGAACGTCAGCCGCACGGGGTCGCGGAGGATCTCCATCGTCTCGCGCAAGGCGTAGGCCCACAGGCGTGCTGGACTGAAGCGAGGCGGAGGCGGGGGCGTACGGCGCTGCGCGTCGTCCGGCGCCGGGATGGGGACCGGGGGGGAGCCCAGATGCGTGCCTTGCGCGTCCTCGAGAAGCCCGATGAACGCCTCCTCGAGCGTGTGCGCCCCCCGCGCGCGCACGAGGTCCGCCGGGGTCCCCTGGGCGAGCACCTTCCCTGCGTGCATCAGGGAGATACGGTCGCAGCGCTCCGCCTCGTTCATGAAGTGCGTTGAGATGAAGACCGTGACGCCGTCCTTCCGCGAGAGGTCGACGAGCAGCTGCCAGAACCCGTCGCGCGCGATCGGGTCGACGCCGGAAGTCGGCTCGTCGAGGATGAGCATCTCGGGTCCGTGGATGACTGCGACCGCCAGCTGAAGCCGCTGCCGGATGCCGAGCGGCAGGCTCTCGGGCCGCTGCTCGAGAAACGGGCCTAGTCCGAAGCGCTCCACCATCGCCCGGACGCGCGGTGCCACCTCCTCGGCGGGAAGGTGAAAGAGGCGGGCGTGGAGCTCGAGGTTCTGCTGAACGGTGAGCTCGCTATAGAGCGAGAACGATTGCGACATGTACCCGACGCGCCTGCGCGTCTCGACGTCGCGTGCCTTGACTGCGTGGCCGAAGAGAGAGGCCTCCCCTTCGGTGGCCGGGAGAAGCCCCGTAAGCATCTTCATCGTCGTGGTCTTCCCGCAGCCGTTCGAGCCGAGGAAACCGAAGATCTCCCCCCTCTCGATGCGAAAGCTGACGTGATCGACCGCGGTGAAGTCGCCGAACCGGCACGTCAGATCGCGAGCCTCGATCGTCGAGCTTCCCGGGACGGGCTCTCGCTTTGGAATGACCAGAGCGTCGTGCTCTCCCCGTCGCGCCGCAGGCAGGAGCGCGATGAAGGCCCGCTCGAGCGTGTCTGCTCCAGCCTTTGCCCGGAGCTCCTTCGGCGTCCCCGTACCAAGGACCCGCCCGGCGTCCATGGCGGCGAGCCACTCGAAGCGATCGGCTTCCTCCATGTACGCGGTCGCTACGAGAACGCTGAGGCCAGCGCGGCGCGCGCGGATCCTGTCGATGAGATCCCAGAACTGCCGTCGCGACAGCGGGTCGACGCCGGTGGTCGGCTCGTCGAGGATGAGTAGGTCCGGGTCGTGGATGAGCGAGCAGCAGAGGCCGAGCTTCTGTTTCATCCCGCCCGAGAGCTTGCCGGCGGGGCGATCGGCGAACTCCGTGAGATCCGTCGCGGCGAGGAGCTCGCGAGTACGCCACGCGCGCTCCTCTCTCCCTTGCCCGAAGAGGCGACCGAAGAACTCGATGTTTTCGAGCGCCGATAGCGTCGGGTAGAGGTTTCTCCCGAGGCCCTGAGGCATGTACGCGATCCGCGGGCAGACGGACCTGCGATGCTCCCCGTGCCCGATGTTTCCGCCGAGGACCTCGACGCGCCCCCGCTGAATCCTCCTCGCGCCCGAGGCGAGCGCGAGGATGGTGGACTTTCCGACGCCGTCCGGGCCGATGAACCCCGCCATGCACCCGGCAGGGACGGTGAGGTCGACGCCGTCGAGGGCGAGCTTGTCGCCGTAGAGATGGGATACCCCCTCGAAGCGCGCGGCCGCGGTCATCGCGGCTTGTCGAGCGCGGCGTCGGGTACGGGCGGGAGCTTGACGGTGAGGGTCGCAGGCCACGCGGCGTCATTGCGGATGCGGACGTAGGCGACGCCGGGGAGCCCCACCTTCACGAGAGGTCCGTACTTTGCGAGGAGCTCCGGGTCGATGTGGACCTTCACCTCGAACACGAGCTTCTGGCGCTCGTTCGAGGTCTCGACGGTCTTGGGGGTGAACTGCGCCTCCGATGCGACATACGAGACGCGCGCAGGAATCACGTAGATGGGATCCGCATCCAGCACCAGCCGGGCTTCTCCTCCGACGGCGAGGCTCCCGGCCACGGTCTCGGGAAGAAAGACGGTCATGTAGACGTCCGTGAGGTCGATCAGCTCGAGAACCTTCCCCCCTTCGCCGAGCACCTCGCCAGGTTGGGCGAGTCGATGTTGCACACGCCCCGGACGCGGCGCCTTCAGCGCGCTGTCCGCGAGGTCAGACTTGATGCGCTCGGTCGTCGCGACCGCCGCCTGCAGCGACGATTCTGCGCCGAGAACCTGGGAGCGTGCGACGTCGATCGCCGTGCGCGCCTCGTCGACCTGCGACTTCGCCGCCGCGAGCTGGGCGATCGTGCCGTCCAGCTTGTTCTTGTCGAGGTCGAGCTGCTGCTGAGGGACGGCTCCCGTGGCGAGGAGCGCTTTGGAACGATCGAACTGTTGCTGCGCGATGGCGAGCTCGCTCTGGCGCTCGGGGACGAGCGCGTCTGCGGTCGCTTTGGCGGTCTGTCGCTCGCTGACCATGTCGACGGCCGTGAGCTTGGCGCTCTTGGCCTGTTCGACCTGAGCCTGGGCCTCGCGTAGCTGCGCCTGCAGGCTCGTGGTGTCCATGCGTGCGACGACCTGACCGACCGCGACAGCGTCGCCCTCGTCGAGCAGAATCTCCGCGATGCGGCCCGCGAACTTCGTCGCGACGTCGACCTGGATGGCCTCGAGGCGGCCATTGCCGACGATGATGCCGTCGGGGAGAGGCGCTTCGTGATGAGTCAGCCACGCCCATCGTCCGGCGACGATGGCCACGATCGCAAGAGCGATGATCGCGAACCGGCGTAGGAGCCGAAGGCGCATCGAGGGACCTCTACCGCCCGCCCGGGAAGACCATGACGAACCTCCCCCCGCCACCGGGGCCCGAGGCGATCTCGATGCTCCCCCGGCACGCCTCGATCACCCGGCGCACGACGGCGAGCCCGATGCCCGTCCCCGTCGCGCGCGTCGTGTGGAACGGCTCGAGCAGGCGATCCGCACGGTCGGCCGGGAAGCCCGTCCCTTCGTCGTCGACGACGAGCGCCGCACGGTCGCCGCGCATTTCCGTCCACACCCTCACGCGCTTGCCTGCGGGCGACGCTTGCACCGCATTGCGAACGACGTTCCACAGCGCCAGCTGCACGAGATCGGGATCGAGCTCGGCCAGGATGACGGTCTCCGGCTCCTCGACCACGATCTCGACGTCGCTCGAATGGCCTCGGTCCGCGAGCACGTTCACGCTCCGGCGCGCCAGCTCGCAGAGCTCGACGGACCTCAAGCGAGGAGTGAGGGGGCGTCCCAGGTCGAGCAGGTCGCTGACGAGGCGCTCCAGGCGCTGCGCCTCCTCGCCGATGACGTGAAGGAGCGCCGCCTGGTCGCCGCCGTCGAGCGCCCCCTTCTGCAGGAGCACGCCGGCGTTCAAGATCGACGCGACCGGGTTGCGGACCTCGTGCGCCATCACAGCGGCAGCTTCGCCGAGGGCGGCGAGACGCTCGCGCTGCACGAGCTCGGTGCGCAGTCGCACGTTCTCGATGGCCCGCGCGACGAGCTCGGCGAACATCTCGATGGAGCCCGCGAGCGCCGGGTTAAGCTCGTCGCCGGTGAGGACCAGCGCGCCGTAGGGGGCGTCGTTGACGAAGAGCGGCGCCTGCACGGTGCGTCGCTGGCGCACCTGCGACTGGATACGATCGCCGACGGGGCCGGGGTACGCCTTGACGATGAGGGGGCCGACGTCCTGGAAGAACGCTGCGCGGCGCTGATGGAAATCCCGGTTGAGCTCCCAGAGGATCTCGCGCCTAGGTCGCACGGCTCGCACTTGCTTGGAGGCCTCCGAGACGGGCCCGCCGGCGGGTGCGGCGAGCGAACGCATCGGCCCGTACTCGAGCAACGGGTCATCGTCCCGCAGGAGAAGCGTGGTCACGATGAGGCCGCGCGCGTGCAGAACGTCGGCCGCACGCTCGAGGACCTCGAGTTCGTCGCTGCACCGACCCAGCTGGCCCGCGGCGCGCGCGAGCCCCTCGGCCGCGCTCCTTGCGGCGGCCTCGCCCTCGGCGTCCACGAGATAGACGACGGTCTCCTTGTCGTGGCCGGAGGGGTGCCACTCGATCCGCACGGAGCGCGGGCGCCCCGAAGCGTCGACTACGCGAATCCAGATCTGCCCCTCGGTGCCGTGACCCGCTTGCCGGGCCTCGTCTGCGGCCCCCACTAGCGAAGCGTCTTCCTTTCCGACGAACTCTCCGATCAGATCCCGGACGGTGCGGCCCACGACGGCCTCGGCCGGCGAACGCATGAACTGTTCGTAGGCCCGGTTGACCGCGACGACGCGATCTTCTCGCACCAGGATCGCGGCGGTCGGGAGGGAATGGAAGTCGACGAAGCGCTTCGACGGCAATCCATCGCCAGGCAGCGACATTGCGCTGACCGTAACACGGACGGAGCACCGCGCGCCGCGACGGTGCCGGTGATGTCGCGTCCGCTCCAGAGGCGATAGTCTCCTGTGCCGCGCCTCATCGAACGCAGACCTGCATGACCACGTCATTCACGCACGACACGCCGCGCCTCGCCGAGACCTACGATCGCGTCAGCGACTCCCAGTTCGAAGGGGGCAGGCGCCTCGTGGCGCGCCTCGCTCTCCAGCGAGGCCACAGTGTCCTCGACGTCGGTTGCGGTACCGGGCGACTGGCCCGCTGGATCGCCGAGCGCGTCGGCCCCGAGGGGAGCGTCGTCGGCATCGACCCCCTGGCCGAGCGCATCGCCATCGCGCGCGCTCACTCCGCGGGCATCACCTTCGACGTGGGGCAGGCCGAGGACCTCGGCCGCTTTGCCGACGAGACCTTCGACGCCGTCTGCCTTTCAGCCGTCTTTCACTGGGTGTCCGACAAGCCGAAGGCACTCGCCGAGATCCGCCGGGTCCTGCGCCCCGGGGGGCGGCTCGGCGTGACGACGCTCTCGAGAGAGCTACTTGGCGCGGCGACCGCGTCCGCCGTGCTCGCTCCCGTGCTCGGGCGGTCGCCGTATGTGGAGAAGGTGGACCTGTCCGCGCTCGCCATCGCCAGCCGCGGTCATACGACGACCGAGCTCATCACGATGGTGATCGAGAGCCGCCTCGAGCTGACCGAGCTCCGCGTCCGCGTGCGCTCGCGGGTCCATGCGACAGGCGAGGAGGTCATCGACTTCATCGAGTCGAGCTCGTTCGGCAACTTCCTCCGCATGGTCCCCGAGGAGCTACGCGCGTCCCTGCGCGCCGATCTGGCCGCGGCCTTCGACGACCGCATGGGGCCCAGGGGAATCGTGCTCAAGGACTACGGAACCCGCTTCGTCGCCACTCGAGGCTGAGGTCTGCTGCGGCCATGTGCACGCTCGTGGTCATCGCCGGACTCTGCCCCGACGTCCCCCTCGTCGTCGCCGCGAACCGTGACGAGCTCTACGCCCGCGCATCCACGGGCCCCGCCGTGCTCGTGAGCGCTCCGCGCATCGTCGGTGGGCGTGACCTCTCGAAGGGGGGAACATGGCTCGGGGTGACCGAGCAGCGCTTCTTCGTCGGCGTCACGAACCAGCGTTCGTGGAGCGCGCCGGATCCGGACCGCCGCTCGCGTGGTGAGCTCGTGCTCGCGCCTCTTCGCGAAGGGGCCGTGTCTGCCGCGGAGGCGAGCCTGCGGCTGGTCGACGCGCGAGAGTGCAACCCGTTCAAGCTGCTCTTCGGGGACGCCGAGTCGCTGCGCGTCGCGTGCGCGCGCGACGGTCGCGCCGAGATCGCCGTCGAGCCGCTCGGTCGCGGCGTGTGGGTGCTGAGCAACGACACGATCGGCTCGCGCGACTTCCCCAGACATCCCGCGCGTCGAGCCTCGTCGGCCCGCGAGCGACGCGCCCGTGGCAAGAGCTGCGGCCCGCGCTCGAGTCCACGCTAGGGGATCACCAGCTGCCGCTGCCTTCCGAGGTTCCCGCGCCGCCCGCCGGAGCCCCGCTGTCTCATCCCATGCTCATGGCTTTGCAAGCACTCTGCGTTCACACCCCCGCCTACGGAACCCGATCGACGACCCTCCTCGGAGTCGCCCCTGGCCGCGTGCTCCACTACCGATTCGCGGACGGCCCCCCGGCACGACGCGCTTCGAGGACGTAACGACCCTCGGGATGGAGATGGCGATTCGCTGACCCGGAGCCCGCGTCACGGGGAGCGCGGCAGCTCCAGTGCTTCGCGCAGCTCCTCTTCGAGCTCCTCGAGCGCCTCGATTGCGAGCCCCGGCGCCGCGAACAGCTCCAGGATCAACTCGCCGCGAAAGCCGAACGCCACGACGAGAGGGACACGCACCCCCTCGACACTGGGGCCGATGACGCGAATCTGCTCGATGTCGTCGCCGAACGCCGACAGCCCTTCGTCCAGCTTGCCGACGTTCGTGAAGATCATCCCGCGGCTCAAAGGGAGATCGATGACCACCGGGTGGACCCAGCGCAGGAAGCGTCGAGTCACCGCGTGCGGCGAGCCGGCCCCGAGGACCAGCGGGCCCAGGATGAATGCGGGGCCGGCGAGACCTCGGTGCTGCCGCGAGGTGATTCTTGCCACCGCGCCCGCGGTGGACGCGAGGTCGCCGATCGCGTGTCGAGGCACGATCGCCGCGAGGATGCTGGACGTGTTGGCCGCCGTGAGGCGCGGCGAGCCCGCATAGCGGCGCAGGTCCATCGTATAGATGACCGGGACCGATCCGTGGTCGGAGCGGCCTGCGGCAACGCGCGCGAGGGCCGCAATGAGCGCGTCGTTCACGCTGGCTCCGCGCGCTCGGCAGCTCGTCTTGATTCGCTCGACGTCCGACGACGCGACCCTCATGTGCCGCCAGCTCGCTCCGCGCGACGGATCCCTCGGAAACGGTCGCTCTCTTTTCGCCGTGGCCAGCGTCCGCAACGGCAGCGACATCGCCGTGAGCATGTCGCGTGCGAGGACGGGGAGGTGATACCAGCGCAGCCCTTCGAGCGCGCTCCCCAGGTTGCGTCGCATGTCGACGGGGAGCGACGGGGGGACGCCATAGAGGTGCGCGCCGAGAACGTGCGCGACGGCAGCGAACCCCCCGCCGTCGACGGCGACGTGTGTCAGGCTCAAGATCACGCGCGAGCCTCCGGTGCGGCGCAGACTCACCAGGCGTAGCGGCCGCTCGCGCGTCGTCTCGATCGGGCGGCGCGCCCAGTTGGCAGTTGCCTCCTCGAGGTCGCCAGCGTCGTCGATGACGTGCACGGCCTCCGAGACGGGGCTCGTGACCGTCCGCCACCGGTCGCGCCAGAAGCGCGGCTCGTAGCGGAGCCCAAGGACGGGGAAGGCCGCGATGGTCGCTTCGACGGCCCGTTCCAGTTGGTCGCGCGAGAAACGGCGCCGCAAGTCGACGATCGCGTGGATGCCCATGTCGCCGTACCTCGCCATCGAGCCGAAGAGGCCGACGTCCGAAGGCTCTGCACGGAACATCACTCGATTGTCGCACGTTGAACTCGTCCGAGCGGGCGCCGCGACACTTTCGTCATCGAGGGGCGGCGTGGGCGATCCCTGGGCGCGATCGAACCCGAAGGGCGTTCGCACGCGCGCGGCGGGGAAGGGTTCACGGTCCGGCGCCGTACGCTTCCAAGGACCATGGGATTACACGGCTCGATCGGGCGCGCGCTGCCCCTTGGCGCGCCCGTCCTCCGCTCGAAGATCGCTCCGCTCTTCCTGGCGCAGCTCGACGCGCGAAACGGCACGCTCGCCGACGTTCTCGCGGAGTACTCGCTCCCCGAGGGCGCGGATCAGCTCGACGAGCTCTCGCTCCCGTTGAATCGCTTCCGCGCGCTCGCCTCTCGCGTCGCAGGGCTCGTCGGTGACCCGCTCCTCGGACTTCACACGGCCTCCGCGCTCAGACCCGGCGCGTACGGCATCGTCGAGTTCCTCGTCCGCAGCGCCGCAACACCCCGCGACGCACTCCGGCAGCTCGTTCGCTTCGTGCCTCTCTTCAACAATCTGCTTCGCTTCTCTCTCATCGAAGAAGGCGATACGGCCATCGTCGAAGCGTGGATCCCCGGGGAGCCTCTCTGCCTCGGACGGGAAGGGAACGAGCTCGTGCTCGCGGTCTTCGTGGCGCTCGGGCGTCAGCTGGCAGGCGAGGGGTGGGCGCCGGAGCACGTGACGTTCGCGCATCCGGCGACCGACGGCATCGAGGAGCTCACCGGCTACTTCCAGAGCCGTTCGCTCTCCTTCGGCGCGGGGTATCTAGGGCTGCGGATCACGGCGCCCGACCTCGCGAGGCCCGTGAGCACGGGGGACGATGCCCTTCACGAGTTCCTCGAGGGGCAGGCGCGCGCGCTGGCTGCGAAGGAATCAGGCGATGAGCTCGACCAGGTGCGCGCTGCGATCCGTGCCGCACTGGACGCAGGGGAGCCGGCGGTGGCCGAGGCGGCGCGCGCGCTCGGGCTGAGCTCGCGAACTCTGCAGCGCCGACTCGCCGAACGCGGCACGTCGTTCCGTGCGCTCGTCGATCAAGTTCGCGAGGTCCTCGCGCGCGAGCACCTGGACCACCGCGGCCGCCCGGTGAAGGAGGTCGCAACGGTGCTCGGGTACGCCGACGCGCGAGCGTTCGGGCGTGCGTACAAGCGGTGGACCGGACGAACGCCGTCGAACCGCTCCTGAGCTAACGGCGCCCACCCCCACCGTGGAAGCCTCCGCCACGGAAGCCTCCGTGGCCGCGGAAGTTCTCCCACGTCTCGTCGACCTTCTTGCGCCCGCTGTTCTCGCCGCCGAGCTCCCTCGTCGGTGCGGCGGGCCGCCAGCCGGCTCCCACGTTGCGCTCCCAGCCCCCCACGGGCGTCGTCCGGTACACCTGCCCGTCGTGGCCGGCGTAAGCGTGGTTGAAGCCCGGCGGGCGTCGGATCGGTGCCGCGGCCCTGTTGTTCTCGGCGTTTCGCTCCCATGTACTCCCGACGACGCCGCGCCCCCACGCGCCTCGATAGACGTTCGCGTCGTGGTAGTTCCGCACGACTACGTTGCGGCGCCCCCATCCCCAGCCGGCGGGGCCCCACCACGGATGAAACGACATGCCGGGCCAGTAGCCCACGGCGAGACCTACGCCGACCAAGAGACACGCTCCCAGGCGAACGGAGCTCATGCGCGCAGTGTGCATGCCTCTGCGAGCTGCAGACGACGTGCCGTGGTCATTCCGCGGGCATCGCGTATCCGCGCGGCCGGTCGCGTGACCCGTGCCACGCAGCGGGTGCGCAGATACGAACGTGGTGCATCGGCGGCCGCTCGCGTCGCGTCGAGCGCCGTTCATCCGTTTGGGCGACATGCGCAGGTCGCGCCGCCGTCCCAGAGTCGTGCTCGGAGGTCACGAACATGAAGACCAAGAGCAAGATCCGCGCTGGCATCGTCATCTGCATTTGATGCCCGCCCGGAGGGCGCGCGCCGTTGGTCGACGAGGCCAGGGGCGCGCGCCCTCGTCCGTCCCTTCGCGTTCCAACCGCGCCGCGCGGCGGTGACGCGACCCTCACGAAGGTGTGTTGTCGACCCGGCTCGAGGCGTGCGAAGAACAGACGTATGAGCACGATCGCGATCAAGACCAAGGACGGGATCTGCCCCGGCTACGTCTTTCGCCCGGCCGGTCGCGGCCCGTGGTCCGCCGTCCTCGTCTTCATGGACGGTCTCGGCATTCGCCCCGCGATGCTCGAGGTCGGCGAACGGCTCGCCACGCACGGCTACTTCGTCCTTCTGCCGGATCTCTTCTATCGGTCCGGCCCGTACGAGCCGATGAACCCGCACACGGTGTTCAGCGATCCCGAGCAGCGCAAGATCCTGATGGAGAAGTTCTTCGCGCACGCGACGCCGGCCAACATCATGTCCGACACGCGCGCGTTCCTCGACTACCTCGCAGGGGAGACGGACGTGAAGCCCGGTGGCATCGGTACGCTTGATGTCGTTGACGGCGGCGGGGACCTACCCTGATCGCATCGTCGCGACCGCCTCGTACCACGGCGGTCGGCTCGCGACCGACGCACCGGACAGCCCGCACTTGCTCGCGGCGAAGATCAAGTCGTGCGTGTACGTCGCGGGGGCGATCGAGGATCAGTCGTTCCCCGACGAGATGAAGGCGCGTCTCGAGGACGCGCTCACGAAGGCCGGCGTCGACCACACGATCGAGACGTACCAGGCCAAGCACGGCTGGGTATTTCGCGATACGCCGGTGTTCGACGCGGCGGCTGCCGAGCGGCACTGGCAAAGCCTGATTGCGCTGCTGGATGCGAAGCTGAAGGCGTAGCTGGGAGACGACGGCGAACGCGAGCGTCACGGCGTGGCGAGCGGCCGGAACCCCACCAGCTTCCACAGCGCAGCCGGATCGTAGGCTTTCCCACGCGCCACGACGAGCACCGTCTTGCGCACGTTGCTCACGTCCGCGAGCGGATCGCCGCCGAGGACGACGAGGTCCGCGCGCTTCCCCGGCTCGATCGTTCCGAGCTCATTTTCCCGATGCATGAAGCGGGCGGAGACGATGGTCGCGGCCTGGATGGCCTCCATCGGCGTGAAGCCGGCCTTCACGTAGAGCTCGAGCTCGCGGTGGATCGAGTGCCCGGGGACCGTGATGTCCGTTCCGGGGACGAGCGTGACGCCGCGCTTGTGGAGCTCCGCGAGCAGCGCGAGGTGCTTCGCGAACGCCGCGTCCCCCTTCTCCGCCAGAGAGGGGGGCATCCCGCCGAGGGTCGCCAGGAGCTCGCGTGGAAGGGTTGCGATCCCCGGCTCGCGCTTCGCGTCTTCCTCCACGGTGTGGAAGATCTGTTCCTCGAGCGCGAGCGTGTCGTCGATGACCACGTGGTGCGCGGCGAGCGACGCGAATTCGTGCACCATCGCCGGCGATGCGAGGTCGACGGCCGCGAGCCGCGAGAGTCGCTCTTCGCGGGCGAGCCCCTTGGTCACCGTTTCCGGGAGCACGGCGTCGAACAGGTAGGAGATGTGGCTGATCGAGTCGTAGCCGGCGTCGATCGCCTGCTGCGAGGTCATTCCGGTGGGGACGTGGCCGACGGCGCCCATGCCGTGGGCGTGGGCATACGCGACGATCGGTTTCACGAGCGAAGGGTCGATGCTCGAGTAGATCTTCACGTCGATGCACCCCTGCTTCTTCAGCGCGTCGATCGTCGGGGCGATGTCCTCCTTCTTCCTGATCCGCACGGTCCCCAGCGCCGCCTCGCCGGACCCGTCGACGATTCCTTCGACGAGCACGCGAGGCCCGAGCCCGCGGCCGGCGTCGATCGCGTCGCGCACGCCGGTGATGAATCCCATGATGTTGCCGAGATCGCGCACCGTGGTCACGCCGGCGGCGAGGTAGACCGCGCCCTGCTCCACCTGCTCGACGTGCGCGTGCATGTCCCACAGCCCGGGGATGATCGATTTGCCGGTCACGTCGATCGTCGTCGCGCCCGCCGGGATCGTGACCTTCGCGCGCGGGCCGGCGGCGACGATGCGATCGCCGTCGACGATGACGACGGAGTCCTGGACCGCGGGGCGTCCGGTTCCGTCGATGAGCGTCGCGCCCACGTACGCCTGGACGCCGGGCGCGCTCCGCTCCGCCCCCTTTGCCGCCGTCGCGAGCCAGGCGACGCCGTCCGCGCCGGCGGCCGTCGTGAGCTGCGGGAGGAGCGGGTCGAAGCCGTCGCGCGCCGCCTCGTGGTGATCGAACTCGGCGTCGCGCGTCACGACGGCCGCGAGCTCCCCCTTGTCGTCGAGCCACACATCCTCGCGTCCCCATACGAGGCCGCTCACGGCGAGGTGCTCGAGCGTCACCTTCCCGCTCTTGCCGTCGTAGCTCTCCTTCCCGCGCGACTCGATGGCGACCTCGCCTTCGGGGAGCATTTGGAGCGTCGCGGGGCGCCCGCGCTGGTTCCACGCCCTCAGCATGAGATCTTGTCCCAGCATCGGCGCGTAGCCGGACAGAACGACGGCGGCCCCCGCGGGCCTGGCGGTCGCCGTCCGGGCCCCTTCGTGCCAGACCTCGAATCCGCCGTGCCGGGCATCGATGCGCTCGTCGATCTGGGTGAAGCGGGAGGTGCGCCCCCACGCTTGGTATTCCTGAAGTGCCCCGTCCGCCCCGAAGTCGTACCGCGCCGCGAGTGGCACCGTGTCTTTGCGATCGCGGTACGAGAACACGGCCTTGGCCTCGGTGCCGCCATCGGCGGTCGCGATGTACGTGTCGCGTTCGGAGCCCACCTCGTTGAGGAACTTGTGGAGCGTGAACCGCACGTCCGCGCCGAGCGGCGGCGGGGCCGCCGTGAGCATCGGGATGCCCGAGGGGCCGGACGAGGCCGGTGACGGCGCTGCGGCGACTGGAGTCGGTGGCTGTGTCGCCCCCGCGGAGGCGGGGGTCGCGGGGGACGGCGCGGGGCCGCAGGCGAGCAGCGTGGCGAAGGGGGCGAAGGTGAATCGAAGGGCGAAGGGGCGGCGGCGCATGCGTGCACGATACTGGTAGCCGCCGTGAGGTGGGATCCCTCACGCGTGCTAATTGTCCGTGCGCGCGTCGCGCGGGCGCGTGCGGGGAGCCGACCCAGATGAATGCGAAATGGCACGACGCCAATCCGATGCCCGGGAAGCCGACGGTCCAGCAGCGCGTGCGCTGGCACCGCGCTCATCAGAAGCATTGCGGCTGTCGGCCCGTCCCCCCCAGCCTCCTGCCGCTGATGGGCCGCGACGAGACGAAGCCGTCGCGCCCGCGCAGCCGTGTGAAGTAGCGCCGCCTCGATAGCGTCGGCGGTCGGCTCGATCCCCACGCGCTAGACGGAGGCGGGGGCTCGCGCTCTAATCGGGTCTGAAATGACGCGGAAGAGAGTGGAGCCGCCGCCCCTGCGGCCGCAATCGAGCGACGTCGAGATCCGCGAGAAGTCAGCTCCCCGTGGAGCGAGGGAAGATGGGCCGCCTCGTCGTACGACCATCGAGGTCGACATGTCGTGGCTCGAGCACGAGGAGCCGGCCGAACCCGAGCGCATCGCGAAGGAGGTCGCGCCCCGGCGCGAGTCCACGTCCGGCCAGAAGGCCGCCGGGCGGAAGACCTCGAAGCCCAAGGTCGGCGCTCCGGCGCTGGGACCGGCGGCGAACCGACCGGCGCCCAGGGTCGTCGTGCGGAAGGTCGCGCCGTCGACGGAGAACGAGTCGCCTCCCGCGGCTCGCGAGCGAGACCGCGCCGCTACGGACGTGCGCCCGCGCGACACGGGGAGCCAGCGACCCACCGTCCGGCCTCCGGCTCGCGATCAGGTGGCGCCTCCGAACAGGAAGCGCGTGTCGCTGATTCCGCGCGAGGAGCCGGACTCCACGCCGCCGCCTCGACGCTCGAAGCCTCCGCGAGGATGAATCCGTAGCCCTCGGGCCGCGCCCGGTCGTGACGCCCGCGTGGGGTCGCTTGACGGGACGCGCGAGGAACGATTTTCTCAGGAATCGAGGGGGAGGCTGCTCGATGCCCGGAATCTTGAAGACCGTCGCCGTCGGTGTTGCGGCTGTCGTCGTGCTCGGTGCCGGAGGGGCGGGGGCGTACGTCCACTCGCAGACCGCGGCGTTCGACGAGAGCATGGAGAAGGTCTACGCAGTTCCGGTCCCGGCCGTGACGCGGTCGACCGATCCCGCGGTCCTCGCGCGCGGCAAGCACGTCGCCGAGTCGGTCGCAGCGTGCGCCGCGACCCAGTGTCACGGCGCCGACTTCGGCGGGGGAGACGCGATCGACATGGGCCCCGTGGGGCTCCTCACCGGGCCGAACGTCTCGGAGGGCGGTCTCGGTGCCGCCTACTCCGACGGCGAGCTCGTTCGGCTCATCAAGCACGGCATCAAGAAGGACGGTCGCTCTCTGCGCTTCATGCCGGCCTCCGACTTCTGCTGGCTCCCGGACGACGATGCGCTCGCCGTCGTCTCGTACCTCCGGTCGATGCCTCCTGTCGATCGACCCAACGGGATGATGGAGGTGAAGACCCTCGGCAAGGTGCTCGACCGCAAGGAGCTCTTCGTCATGGACGTCGCGCGGCGGATCGACCACGAGCATCCTCTCCAGGGAATGCCCCCGGCGCCGACGCCCGAGTACGGACGGCTCCTCGCGCGCCTCTGCTCGGGGTGCCACGGTGAGCACTACAGCGGCGGGAAGATCCCGGGCTCGCCGCCGAGCGTGCCGATCCCGTCCAACCTCACGCCGGACGACACGGGGCTGAAGAGTTGGGACTACGCCGACTTTGCCCGCCTCCTCGACACGGGGCTTCGCAAGAACGGAAAGAAGCTCGATCCGTTCATGCCGCTCGGGGCCGTCTCGAAGTTCGATGACGTGGAGCGGCATGCGCTCTGGGCCTATCTGAAGACCCTCCCCCCGACTCCGGTCGGACGGCGATGAACGGGGAGCGTCGCTCGCGCCGAGATGCGCTTCGCGTGCTGCGAGACCTGGGAGGCCTGGCGCTCGCGCTCGGCGGCGCGTCGGCCTGCAGGAAGGAGATGACCGCCTTTTCGTGCGTGGAGAGCGCGGGGCTCGCGGCCGACGACGCGTCCGTTCGGGCGACGCTCGCCTACATGGAGCCGGCGGTGGACAAGACGCGTGTGTGTGCGTCCTGCCAGCAGTTCATCGCTCCGCCCACCGAGGGCTCGTGCGGCACGTGCAAGGTGCTCAAAGGGCCGGTCCATCCGAACGGGTCATGCAAGGTGTTCACGGCGAAGCCCGTCTGACGACGCTGGCGCGATCACGCAAAGCATTCACTTCGGTGCAAACGCTGCTCGCGTCGCGCGGGTGAGCAACGCACTTCCAAGTAGCTGCGCGAAGGCACGCGAACTGCAGACTTTGGCGCCGTGTCCAAGGCGCCAGACGTTGCCCCCGATGCCGTCATTGTCGCGACCCTCCGCGAGCTCCTCATCGTCTCTCACGACGGTGAAGCCGGCTATCAACACGCTGCGTTGAGAGTCGAGGACGAGACGCTGCGGGAGGCCTTCCTCGCGCGTGCTCACCAGCGCGCCGAGTTCTCCGGCGAGATCCAGGAGTGCCTGCACCGATACGGCTGGGACGGGCACGAAGGGGGGTCTGCCGCAGCCTCGCTCCACCGCCGCTGGGTGAGCGCGAAGGCGGCGTTCCACAAGGGAGACTCTCAGATCATCCTCGAGGAGTGCGAACGCGGAGACCGGGTGGCGCTCGCTACGTATGAGCGAACCCTCCTTCGACCCGAGCTGCCGCGCGACGTCCTCTCGCTCCTCGAACGGCAGTGGTCGCAGCTCTTCGAGGTGTGCGCCCGGTATCGATGGCTCGCGGGCCCCCCGGCCGCGGTCCTTCATGGAGCGCCGCTGGGAGCGAAGGCCACCGTGGCCGGCGCCTGGACTCGCCTCGTCGATCGGTACCGGTTCTGGGAGACGAAGCTCGAGATCGAGGCGTGTGCGCTTCGACAGCCGGAGCACATGCGCGCGCTGCTCGATCGGCTCGGGCTCGAGAGCCTCGTTCACTGGCGCCTCGTGGAGGAGGAGGTCTTCCGGGCCCTCGGGTACGACCACAGGATGAAGAGCGTCGGTCGTCACGTCAGCGCGAATCGTGTGCGGCGCCTGAACGAGGACGAGCTCGGTCTCGTTCCCGTGAGGATACGAGACGACGAGGACGACGAACGCTGAGTGAGGATGGCTCCATGATGATGGATACGCGGGACAACCGGTCACCCGTCGACGTGCGCCCACTGGAAGCGCGGGATCTCGAGGCCGTCGTCGCGCTGGATAGGAGCATCGTCGGCCGTTCGCGACGCGGGTACTTCGAGCGCAGGCTCGCCTCGGCGCTCCGTGATCCAAAGACGCACCTCCAGATCGCTGCAGCGGGCCCCTCGGGGCTGGTCGGGTTCGTCCTCGCGCGCATCATCTCGGGTGAGTACGGGCGTCCCGAACCGGCGATCATGCTCGAGGCCGTCGGGGTTGCGCCTGCGGTGCAGCACGTCGGAGTCGGTCACAGCCTCATGAGCGCGCTCGGCCGGAAGGGCGTGGCGCGCGGGATCCGGCGCGTGGTCACCGAGGTCGACTGGCGCAACCACGGGCTCCTCAAGTTCCTCGACAGAGCGGGCTTCCTGCTCGCTCCGCGCGCGCTCCTGGAACGGAAAGTCCAGCGCATGCCGCTCCCCGCGACCGACGAGGCGCTCGAGCAGATGCCTCCGCGCATCCGTCACCTGCGCGCAGACGACTTCGATGCCGTCGTCCGGATCGACGAGCTCGCGACCGGTCGCAATCGGAGCGAGTACTTCCGGCGCAAGTTCGAGGAAGCGCTCCACGAGTCGGGGATCGCGGTCTCCCTGGTCACCGAGGACGACGGCTTCGTCGTCGCGTTCGCCATGGCCCGCGTCGACCTGGGCGACTTCGGTCACATCGAGCCGACCGCGTCCCTCGACACGCTCGGCGTGCAGCCGTCCTTCTCGCACAAGGGGTACGGGCGCGACATGCTCACGCAGATGATCGACAACCTCGCCGCGCTCCACGTCGAGCGCCTGGAGACCGAGGTCGCTCACGATCACTTCGAGCTCATGGGGTTCTTCCATCGCTTCGGTTTCGTCCCCTCGCAGCGGCTCGTATTCGAGGCGACCCGCGCGGCGCCGTCGCCCTAGGGCCGCAGCGGCGGCTCGTTGCGTCGCTCCACGCTCCACGCAGGACCATCGAATGTTCGACTTCGTTCTCAACGATGCGCAGCGGCAGATCCGCGACGAGGCCCGCGCGTTCGTCAAGACCGTGCCGCGGCAGCTCGTCCTGGACATGGATCAGGACAAGGTGGAGTTCCCATCCGAGTTCCTGCGTGAAGCGGGGCGCCGGAACCTCCTCGGGTGCCGCTATCCCCGCGCGCTCGGAGGGCGCGACCTAGACTGGGTCGCGACCGCAGCGGTGATGGAGGAGATCGGCGCGCTCGGGTACATCTTCGCGTGCGTCTTCGGCGTCGGCGCCGAGCTCGTGTGCGACGCGATCGCGATCCACGGGACCGACGCACAGAAGGAGCGCTACCTGCGGCCTCTGCTCCGCGGCGAGATCTTCGCGGCCGAGTGCCTCACCGAGCCGCGCGGGGGATCCGACTTCTTCGGCACGACGACCGTGGCCGAGGACAGGGGCGATCACTTCCGTCTCACCGGACAGAAACGCTTCATCGTCGGCGGGACTGCGGCCGACTACTTCCTGGTCTATGCGCGCACCGACCCGAAGGGGGAGCCGCAGAAGTCGATCTCGTGCCTGCTCGTCGACCGCGCGGAGGGGGTGGAGACGAGCTACCTCTACGGGCTGATGGGGTGTCGTGGCGGGGGCGCGAGCCGCGTCGTGTTCGACGACGTGCGGGTTCCCAAGGAGAACCTGCTGGGACGCCTGCACGCCGGCTCCGAGGTCTTCGACACGATGATGATCCCCGAGCGGCTCGGCACCGCCGCGATGACCGTGGGCGCCGCACGCCCTGCGCTCGAGATCGCGACGCGTTACACCACCAAACGCAAGGCGTTCGGCCAACCGATCAACCGCTTCCAGGGGGTCAGCTTCCAGGTGGCGGAGGCGGCGATGCTCCTGGACGCGTCGCGCGCGATGGTCCATTCCACCTGCCTCGGCGTGCAGGCCAACATCGGGGCCGGTCCCGTGCGGCGCCTCGTCTCCGAGACGAAGAAGTTCGTCACCGACTCGTGCCAGCGCGTGGTCCACAACGCGATGCAAGTGATGGGAGGCATCGGCTACACGAACGTCTACCCGATCGAGCGCATTCACCGCGATCTCCGGCTCGCGAGCATCTGGACGGGGACGAACGAGGTGATGTCGATGATCACCGCGAGCGAGTGGTACCGCGAGTCCAGAGCGCGCGACGCCGAGAAGAAGACACGCGATCACGAGCCCGACGCCGCGCAGGCCGATGCGGAGGGGGAGAAGGTCTTCGACTAGCCAGCCCGATCAGGAGGGCGGCGCCCCCTCGCGCGGAGCGATGGCCTCCGGCGTTGCCTCGTCCCTCCGCACCGTCACCTTCGTCCGCTCCCTCGCCGCCACGAGATGCGCGGCCTCGCTCGTCGTGAGCCCCAGGCGCTCTGCCCCGAGGAGCAGCTCGACGGCGAACGCGCGCAGGTGGCGCGGGAGCACGTCGCGCTCTTCGGCGGCGGCGTAGACGATCGCGTCGAGCGCGGCGCGCAGGTCCGCCATCGACGGGCGTGGCGGAACGGGCGGGGCCAACGGGGCGACGGTGGGCGTCGCGAGTTGCGCTGCATGCACGGTCGCCGGGACGACCGCAGGCTCCTCGGGCGGCGGGGTCGCCGCGGCTGGCGCGACGACGACGGGAGGCGGAAGCGGCTCCTCTGGGGGAAGGAGCTCGATGCCGAGGACGACCGCCAACGAGTTGTACAGCTCCGCGGGCGCCTGGTCGCACGCCGCGAGGAGACGATCCGCCTGTTCCGCCGTCGGGGGGTAGCCGTTCTCCCAGCGTTGCAGCGTCCGCTCCGAGACGCAGTTCATGGCCGCGAACGTCTTCTGGTCCACGGAGAGCGCCTCACGCGTGGCGCGCAGGTGCTGGCCGAGCTTCGTGATGCGCTTGCGTCGAGGGGCCATGTCGGTAACGACGCTCGTACCACGGGCCTGCACGCGCGTGGCGGATTGCTTGGCGGATGCGTCGTGGCGCTGATGAACCCGTTCGAGAGGCTCGTCGTATCCATCGTGACGAGGCAGGGAGAGGCGGTGGTGCCAGACGGAGCGCCAGGCGTGGAGCGCGGTCTCGTGAGCGCCGAGCGCATGTCGGAAGGAACGTGCGTCAGATCGATTCTGTCCGTTGTCGTATCGTCACGGATCGACGGGCGCGCGCGAGGGTCGCTTGTCGGATCGGTGCTCGCGCGCCGCATGGTGGACGCGTTTCATGGCGGATCGCACGTGCCGCACGGCGTATCGCTCGTGCGCGACGGAGCGATCCTTTCGTTCGATGGCGGATGAGCGCTCTCCGTACACATCGAGACCTTCGTCGATGTCGGATCGTATTACGGCGCCGTCATCGTGTTCATCAGGCACGTCGGATCGCATTCGTACGTCTCGACGGTCTCGTCGTGACGCGGCGGATCGGTCATGGCGTTCCTCGTCGTCGCCCTGCCGCCTGACGGATCGCTCTTCGGTCACCTTGGCGAGGAGACGCGCGTTGGCATATCGCTCGTGTCGCACGAGACGCGCGACACGGTGTGAGCCGGGGTCCGCTTGGAGGGCGACGCTTCACCCCCCACGCGCGCCTTCGCTCGTGCCGCGATGCGGACGAATCCGGAGCGGCTCGCGCGTCTCTTCGCGGAACGGCGTCATCGCTTCCCGACCGACGGCAGCACGAGCGCCTTGGCGCGCACGAGCCCTCGCGCCATCCCCAGGACCCATCCGGGGAGCGCCACCGCGCGCGTTTCGAGCAGGCGAGAGTCCGCGAGCGCAGCCGTCCGATGGGGCATGATCTTCGCGTACGCATCCGACGTCACCATGCGGACGAACGCTCGCCGCGACGGATAGTGAACGAGCAGCACTTCGTCCCACGACTCGCCGTCAGGCGCGATCAGCCCCTCGCGCACGTTCCCCATCCAGAGCACCTGGCCGCCGACCTCCCACAGGAGCGGGACGACCCCCTTGCTGTAGGTCGAGTACGCCTTGCGTCCGGTGACGCCCGCGGGGCCGTCGGGCCCGTAGTCGGCCGCGTCGCGGAACTTCAGCAGGTTCAGCATGACGATCGGCTTGTCGTCCGGCGCGCCTCGCTCGAACGCCTCCACTCGCTCCTGGGTCGGATTCACGGTCGCCATGCGGGGCACTGTCGCGCGCCGAGGTCGGTGTCGCAAGCGCGCGCCGCCCGGCTCCGCGCCGCCCGCGCGTCCGCGTTGCGCTATCGTCGCCTGGCTCCCCATGCGCCTCACGCGACTCTTGCCGCTGGCTGGCGTTCTCGTCGCAGGCGCGGCGCTCGTGGCGCTCGGATGGCGCGCGAAGCGGCAGGCGTCGCAGGTCACCTACGCCAGGGACATCGCGCCGATCGTCCTCGGCAAGTGCGCCCCCTGCCACCGGCCGGGCGAGGCGGGGCCGTTCAACCTGCTCACCTACGAGGAGGTGTCGCGCAAGGGGGCGCAGATTCGCAAGGTCACGGGGCGCCGCTTCATGCCCCCGTGGAAGCCGACGCCCGGTGCCGTGGCGTTCAAGGGGGACCGCAGCCTCACGCCCGAGCAGATCGATCTGATCGCGCGCTGGGTCGAGGCGGGCACGCCGCCGGGAGACCCGCGCGACCTCCCCCCGCCGCCGACGTGGCCCACGGGGTGGCAGCTGGGAACGCCGGACGTGATCGTGCAGCTCCCGGAGCCGTACGAGCTCTCGGCGGAGGGGAAGGACGTCTACCGGAACTTCGTCATCCCCTCTCCGGTGAAGGGGCTGCACTACGTGGCAGCGTGGGAGTTTCGGCCGGGCTCGCGCGCGATTCACCACGCGATCCTCAACGTCGACCGCCTCGGTCTCGCCCGCAAGCGCGACGCCGAGGACCCGGCGCCCGGCTTCGGCGGCATGGAGGTCGGCAACGTGCAGTCGGCCGACGGGTTCTATCTGGTGTGGGCGCCCGGCAGCACGCCGACGCCACCCGATCCGGCGCGGGCCTGGCGCGTGGACGAGAAGACCGACCTCGTCCTGCAGCTGCACATGCAGCCGCGCGGAGCGGCGAGCTCGATCCATCCCACCATCGGTCTCTATTTCTCGGATCGCCCCCCGACGCAGCAGCTCTTCAAGATCCGCGTCGGCGACCTCCCGATCGACATCGCGCCCGGCGACGCGCACTACACGATGCGCGACGACTACACGCTCCCCGCCGACGTGGACATGCTCGGCCTGTTCCCGCACGCCCACTACTTGGCGCGCAAGATGCGGAGCTGGGCGAAGCTCCCCGACGGCACCGAGAAGACGCTCCTCTCGATCGACGACTGGGACTTCAACTGGCAGGACACGTACACGTACGCAGCGCCGATCGCGCTCCCGGCGGGGACCGTGATCTCGATGGAGTTCGTCTACGACAACTCGGCGGACAACGTTCGCAATCCGAGCCGTCCTCCGAAGCGCGTGATGACGGGCGAGTCGTCTCTCGACGAGATGGGGAACATCACGTTCCAGGTTCTCCCGCACGACGCGCGCGGCCTCGTGCGGCTGCGCGTGGGGAGCTACGAGCGACTGCTGCAGCGCGACGACAGCGCGCGCAATCACTACAACCTCGCGAACGCGCTCGCCGACGACGGGCGAACGGACGAGGCCATGGCTCGCTATGCGAGCGCCATCGAGAAAGAGCCGGGGCTGGCGCCGGCGCACTTCAACCTGGCGAACCTGGAGATGGCCAAGGGGGACATCGACCGTGCGATCGCCGAGTTCCGCGTGGCGCTGAAATACACGCCGGAGGCCGTGGGGGTTCACGTGAACCTCGGGCATGCGCTCGAAGCCAAAGGGAGCCTGCAGGATGCCCTGGCCGAGTACCGGCAGGCGATCGCCGTCGGGCCCGGCGAGGCACTCGGTCACGCGGCGCTCGCGGCAGCGCTCGCAAAGAAGGGGGACCGCGCCGAGGCCGTCGATCAGTTTCGCCAGGCCCTGGCGATCGAGCCTGGGAACGGGCGCATCAGGGACGCGTTGGAAGCGCTCGTCGGTGACGCGGGGACGCGGTGAGCTCCACTCCCGGGTAGGGTCAGCTCCCCGAGATCGCGCACCCGATCGCCGGCGCGACCGTCTCGCTCGGCCTGTGCCCTGCGAGCACGGCCTCGATCGCGTCCTCGAGATCCCGGTGCGTCGGCTCGGGGCGCGCGACGCCGAAGTCGACCTGTCGATCGTCGATGCGCCCGTGATAGGCGAGCTCTCCCGCGCGCGTGAAGACCGCCCCCTCCGGCGTCACCTTCGCCCGGGCGCGCGCGACGAGCGAGTGGCTCGGGTCGCGGAGCGCCGTGAACGGGAACCCGAACTCGCGCACGTGATCGCGGATCTGCGCGGCGCTCTCCTCGACGCTCGGGTAGACCAGACGAAACACGACGCCCTTCGGCGCGAAGCGCTCGTAGATGCGGCGAAGCTCGGGCGCGTAGCGGTTCGAGACGGGGCAGTCGGTCGCGACGAAGACGAGGACCGTGGCCGTCGCGTCTGCAGCGAACGGATCGACGGGGTGGCCGGCGAGATCCGTCACGCCATCGCCGGCCCGTGCATGGCAGGCCACGAGAAGGAATCCGATGAGGGCGAACCGCAGCGCCCGGAGCCGCGACCCGCGCGCCATCGAGAAGGTCACTTCCTCGCAGCCGCCATCCACCGCTCGATCTCGTCCGGCTCCTTCGGCAGCTTCTCGCTCAGGTTCCGGTAGCCCGTCTTCGTGACGACGATCGTGTCCTCGATGCGGATGCCGATGTGCTTCTGCGGAATGTAGATCCCGGGCTCGATCGTGATGACGGCGTTCTCGGGGATGGGCTCGTACACCGTCGCCTGCCCGATGTCGTGCACGGCCAGGCCGACGTGGTGCCCGAGTCCGTGAATGTAGAAGTCGTAGTACCCCGCCTCGCCGATCACTTTCCTCGCGACCACCTCCAGCTCGTGCCACGTGACGCCGGGGTGGACCGCCGCGAGCGCCGCCTTCTGCGCGCGTAGAACCACGTCGTAGACCGCGCGCTGCTCGGCGGTGAACTTCCCGTTGGCCGGGAACGTGCGCGTCACGTCGGTCGCGTAGTGGTCGACCTCGGCGCCGGCATCGACGAGCACCAGATCGCCGTCGGCGATCACCCGATCGTCGCTCGGGTAATGGAGCACGCAGCCGTCGGGCCCCGACCCGACGATGGACCCGTACGCAAAGTGGCGCGCGCCTCCTTTGCGGAAAGAGTCCTCGATCGTGCGCTTCACGTCCCACTCGCGCACGCCGGGCTTGGCCATGCGCCACCCCTCGAGGTGAGCCGCGACCGTGATGTCGGAGGCGCGCGCGATCTTCTCGATCTCGCGCGGCTCCTTCGCCATGCGCATCGCGCGGAGCTCGCTCGTGGCGTCGACCACGTGAGCGCCCGGCAGCCGCGAGGCCACCTTCTGGAGCAGCGCGAGATCCGCCGGCTCGGGCCCTTCGAGCGAGGAAGCGCCCACGAGGAGCGAGAGCGTGCGATCGGGCGCGTGGCGCGCGAACTCGAGCACGTAGGACGGCAGCCGTCCGACGCGGCGCACCGCCTCGAAGCCGGTCCGCACCTCGATGGCGCGGCTAGGGAGCCCCGCGCGGTACCCCTCGACGCGATCGTGCTCGTCGTTCTTGTCGTCGAGGAGGAGCATCTCGCGCTCCACGGTGCCGGGGAGGAGCAGGAGCGCGGCGTTCGCCTCGTGCGTGAGACCGGTGAGGTACGCGAAGTTCCCCTCCTGGCGGTTCTCGTCGTCCTCGTCGATCTCCTTGGCCGCGAAGACGACCGCGACGCCCGGCTTCAGGTGCGCCATGAGCCTCGCGCGTCGCTCGCGGTACACGTCCGGGGCGAAAGGCTCCGTACCCGCCGGCGCCGCAGGAAAGTCGTCCGGGAGTCCGTGGGTCGCCGCGCTCGGGTACGGGACCGGCGCGGGAGGGACGGGCGTGCTCGGCGTCGCGACGCTCACCGCGGGACTCGCGGGCGCGCTGGGGGGCGGCGGTGCGGGCGCTCCACACGCCGCGAGCAGGAGGACCGACGCGAGGAGCGGCGTGCGCTGGCGGGAGATCATCGCGGGCGAAGATACCTCAGAGCGCGCGCCGCGTTCTCTCGATCGCCGCCGCGATGGCACGGCGCAGCGCGGCGGCGCCCACCGGCTTCTCGAGGATCGGGGTCGAGGTCTGCGTGAGTGCCTCCCGGGTCGCATCCGTGAGGGTGCCCCCGGTCATGAACAAGACGCCCCGCTCGAGCCCGCGCCCCTCGCGGCGGAGCGCGTCGTACACGTCGAGGCCGGAAAGCCCGGGCATGTTGACGTCGCAGAGCACGCAGTCGAAGCGCTCCGTTCGGCATCGCTCGAGGGCGTCGGCGCCGGAGGAGACCACGACGACCTCGTGCCCTTCGAGCGCCGCCGCGAGCGCCTTCCCGACGAACAGGTCGTCGTCGAGGATCAGCACGCGCCCGTGGACCGTCGCAGGCGTCGGCGCCGTGACGAGCGCGCCCGCGCTTTCGACCGCCGACGCGGGCGGGAGCACTACGCGGAACGTCGTCCCTTCGCATGGCGTGCTCGTGCAGCTGATCTCGCCTCCGAGCGAGGTCACGATGGTGTGGCACACGGAGAGGCCGAGGCCCATTCCCTTGCCGACCCCCTTGGTCGTGAAGAACGGATCGAAGATTCGCGACTTCGCGTTCGCCGGGATGCCGATCCCGTTGTCACGGACCTCCGTCACGACACGGCCGTCGCCGTCGGTGTAGGTCCGGACGCGGACGAGGTTGGCGGTCTCGCCTTCGGGGAGCGCGTCCACCGCGTTGAGCAGGAGGTTCACGAAGACCTGGCCGAGACGAAAGGCGTTCGCGGTCGCCACGGTCCCTTTCGCGTAGTCGCGCACGACGCGCCCGGTGTGGTGCAGCTGCATGGCGGCCACGTCGATCGCCGAATCCATCACCGCGTTGACGTCCACGGAGCCGACCCGCTCTTCATCGCCGCGGCCGAACGCCGTGAGCGTCTTGACGATTTGCCGCACCCGCTCCGCCCCCTCACGCGCGCTCTGCACCGCCTCCTGCATGCGCGCTGCGACCTTCGGATCGACCGGGGGAGAGAGCTGAGCGAGGCGCGACGCGAGGAGCTCCAGATTGAGCGTCACGTACGCCATCGGGTTGTTGATCTCGTGAGCCACCCCACTGGCGAGCCTCCCCAGCGACGAGAGGCGATCGGACAGCAGCAGCTGCGCCTGGACCTGCTTGCGCTCCGAGACGTCGCGCACGACGACCTGGAAGTTCCCGTCGAGGAGCGCCTTGGTCGTGAGCTCCCCGTGCATGACGCTCCCGTCGCTCCGGACGAAGCGGCGCTCGCTCAGAATGACGCCGCCGCGGGGGATGCTCCCGAACCGGATCGGGGCCGCCTGGAGGTCTTCAGGGTGGATGACGTCGTCGGCGCGGAGAGTGACGAGCGCCTCGTGCGTGTACGCGAGCATCTTGCAGGCGCTGTCGTTGGCGTCGAGGATCCCGCGAGTCGGCGCGACCAGGAAGATCCCCTCGAACGCCTGCTCGAACACCGCTCGGTAGCGCTCCTCGCTCGACTTGAGGGCCTCCTCGGTCGCGCGCCGTTGCGCCTCGCGATCGAACATCGTGAGCGCGTTGCTCAGGTCGTCGACGAGGCCCAAGAGGAGCCCCACGAGCTCATCGTCGAAGACGTGCGGCCGGTCCGCGTAGACGCTGAGCGCCCCGAAGAGGCGACCCGAGCGACGAAGCGGAAAGGCGCCGAGGGAGCGATAGCCGCGCGCTTCCGCGGCGGCGCGCCGGGGGGCGAACTGCGCGTCACTGGCGATGTCGTTCCCGATCCACGGTTCACCGCGCCGAATCGCGACCAGGACGGGATCATCGGGCACGAGCTCCTCGCGCAACTTCCCGAGGTAGCCCGCGTCGTGGCCCCACTGCGCCGCCAGCTCGATGGAAGCGCTGCCATCCGGCGGAATGACGCCCACCCAGGCGAACCGGAACAAGCCCTGCTCCACCGCGATGCGGCAGGCGTTGGTGACGAGCTCGGTCTCGCTCGTGGCGCGCAGGATGGTCCGGTTGATCTCTCGCACGACGGACGACGAGCGGTCGAGGCGGGCGGCCCGCGCTTCTCGCTCCTTGCGCGCCGTGATCTCCCAGATCACCCCGGTCATACGTACGGCGCGTCGCTCGGCATCGCGGAGGACGTACCCCTGGCTCGCGAGCCAGCGCGGGCTGGCGTCCGTCCGGTCCACGCGGTGCTCGACGTAGTAACCCTGCGTGTCACCGCGCAGCGCGCGCTCCACCGCGGTCGTGACGACCTCCCGTCCCTCCGGCGAGAGCGCCGCCAGAAAGGCATCGTAGGTCTGAACGCTCCCGCGTGGCTGGCCGAAGAGCTCGTCGATCCCCGCGGCCCGCGTCAGTCGCCCGGTCGTGATGTCCCACTGCCATGCGTACATGCCCGCGCCCGCCAACACGGCGAGCACGTCCTCGCGCTGCATGGTCTCCCCATGCTCGGAGCCACCCCCCAACATCCCACCCATTCATAGCGCAACCGCGGGAGTCGCTCCACGCACTGTCTGCGCGGCGCGCGACCGCTGCGCGGAGAGCTCACGGGCAGAGGCCTTGCGCGCCGGCTGCGTAGTACGCCTTGGCCTTCGTCACGAAGTGCCCGCTGTCGCTCTCCGCCGTCGTGCAGCCGGTCGCTCCGGCTCCGAACGCCGCGCCGACGGCGTGGGCCGCCGCGAGCTCGTTCATGTGCGCGAAGAAGTAGTCGACGCGGTTGTCCTGGTACTGGCCGGTCGTGTTGTTCAAGCTCGTGTTCCCGTACGGCGTCTGCCAGTACAGCGCGGCCTTGTTCAGCGCTTCGGTGAGCGCCGTCACGTACGCGAAGTCCTGGTGGAAGTCGGGGAGCGCCGCGTTGGTGGCGTCCCACCACGTGTTCTTGCTCTCGACCACCTGGTAGTAGCCCGCGTCGCGATCGCTCGTCTCCACGACGACGAAATCCGCGCTGGCTTCGCCACACGCGGCGAGGAACTTGGCGGTCTTCTGCGCCACGGTGGCCACGTCGAGCGTCGGGTTCGTATTGCCCGCGGCGTCCACGTTGGTTCCCCAGGCCGAAGCGTGCAGCGCGACGAAAGCGTGCGGCGCGTACTTGCGCACCATGCCGATCATGCACTGCCCCATCCCGGCGATCGTGTTCGGGCTCCCGCCGCAGTCGGTCGCGTTGGCGCTCGCGACCGCCGCGCTCAGCGAGGTCGGGTCCTCGTTCTGCTGCTCGGCGTAACCCCAGAAGTCAGGCTCGACGTGCAGGAGCGCGACCCCCTGGCCGATCTGCTGGAGTAGAAAGCGCCAGTCGGCGAAGTAGCGCGCCATGAAGGTGGCGTTCGTCGCCGCCTGCGTGACCTCGGGCGCCCCCTCGGTGACGCCGCTCGATTGGAGCAGCTGGTAGTAGGTGAGCATCGGGATCTGCGCCGGGCTCGCCGCGGCGCACGTGCTGGCGAACGTCCGCGCGTAGTCGCCGGGAGCGTCAGAATCGGACTGCCAGCAGCCCCACCAGGCGCAGCCCGGACCCGAATTGGCGCACGTCGTACCGTTCGTGGTGCACCCGGTCGCGCACGATGCGCAGGGGCCCGCGCCGTCCGCCAGCCCGCCGGAGATGTAGACGTACTGCAGATCGAACGGGGCCGACGCGGCGGTCGCCGCCGCCATCGAACCACCGACGAGCAGGTGATCCTTTCCGAGGGCGCCGAGGAACGAGGAGCCGATGCACGTCGTCGCGCCCCCCTCGCTCGACGCCCCCGCTTCCGGAGATCCGACGCTCGTCGAAGAGCCATCGCTCCCCGGACCCTGCGCGTCGGGGATCGAGCCGTCGGCCGTCGCGGCCCCCCCGCCGTCGGTGCTCGTCGCGGCGGTCGAAGCGCCGCCCGTACAGCTCGGTGTCATCGCCAGTGCAACCACGCCAGCGGCGACGATGCTCCACACCCGCATCGCTCGAGTGTAGCTCCGCGAACGCTCGCCAACGAGCGACGACCGTCACCGCAACGATCGGGCTCAGCGAAAGCGAACTTCGCTATGCTCCCCGTCCATGGGCAACCTCACGGTCTACGGAGGGTGGGATGCAGAGGGGGTGGCGGACTTCAGCCCCTTCTGCCTCAAGGTGAAGACGTACCTGCGAATGGCGGGCGTGTCGTACACGTCGAAAATCGGCGATCCGCGCGCGGCGCCAACGAAGAAGATTCCCTACATCGACGACGGCGGCACGATCATCGGTGACTCCGGGCTCATCGTCGATCACCTGAAGAAGAAGTACGGCGACGCGCTCGACGCCAAGCTCACGGCCGACCAGCGCGCGCTGGGGCACCTCCTTCGACGGACGCTCGAGGAGAGCCTCTACTTCGTGGGGCTCTACGCGCGTTGGGTCGAGGACGAGAACTTCCCGACGGTCGCGAAGCTCATGGCCCCGCTGATGCCGCCGGTGATCGGATCGCTCATCATCAACGGCCCCATTCGCGGTGGCGTGAAGAAGACCGCCTTCTTCCAGGGGATCGGAAGACACACGCGGGACGACGTGTATGCCATCGGTTCGGCCGACGTCGACGCAGTCGCGCACATCCTCGGCGACAAGACTTGGCTCTTCGGAGACGCGCCCACGTCCTACGACGCGATCCTCTTCGGCTTCATGGCGAACACGCTGGCGTTCCCGAAGAACGTGCCCGTATCCAAGTGCGCCGCCTCGCACGCGAATCTCGTCGGCTTCGTCGATCGCGTGAAGGCGAAGTACTGGGCGACCCCCGATACGAAAGGTTGAGCCGGGTCGTTCGCACCATATGAGCGAGCCGAACGAAGCCCGGTTGAACGAGCACCTCGCCGCGGAGAACGCGCACGACCTCGAACGGATCATGGCGACGTACACGTCGTCGCCGACGATCGAGCTGAACGGCGCGCGCATCGAGGGGCGTGATGCCGTGCGCGAATTCCACCGTGGCTTCGGCTTCGGCGCGGACGAGGGCGCGAGCTTCTCCGGCGTGCAGGTGGTCGAGCGACGGCGCCATCGCGCGGCCGGCGCCATCATCATCGAGCAGACGTTGACCGGGTCGCATACCGGAGTCTGGCGCGGCGTCGCGCCGACTGGGCGCGCCATCTCCATCGCCGTGTGCACCGTCTACGCTTTCGCGGACGGGATGCTCGCGCGCGAGAGCGTCTATCTCGACGAGGGGCGCATCCGTCACGAGCTCACGAAACGAGACTGAGGAGGGCAGGGGAGGGGACCCACGCCCCCGGGGCGCCATTCACGAGCCGAGGCGGCGCATTCGGGTGCCTTGCGAACCCGGGCGTGTGACCCTAGCTGCAACGCTGTGAGGTGAGCACGACTCAGCCGTGCTGAGCGCTCGCTGCCAGTCACATGAGCACCAAGACCCTCATCCGCGAACCCGTCGTCGTCGTCATCGGTGGAGGCTTCGGAGGGCTGAGCGCCGCGACGGCCCTCAGGCATGCACCGGTCCGCGTGATCGTGCTCGACCGCACCAACCATCATCTGTTCCAGCCGCTGCTCTACCAGGTGGCGACCTCGCAGCTGTCGCCCGCCGACATCGCCAAACCGATTCGGTCCATCCTCCGCGACCAGAAGAACGCGATCGTCTCGATGTCGTTCGTGAAGGAGATCCTCCCCGACTCGCGCGAGGTCGTCACCACGGGCCGTCGCATCAAGTATGACCATCTGATCGTTGCCGCGGGAGCGCGCCACTCCTACTTCGGCAACCCCGAGTGGGAGCCGTTCGCGCCCGGCCTGAAGAGCATCGTCGACGCCGTCGAAATCCGGCGCCGTGTGCTCACGGCGTTCGAGCAGGCCGAGAAGTACGACGACGAAGTCCGCCGTCGCAGCGCGATGACGTTCGTCATCGTCGGAGCCGGCCCGACGGGCGTCGAGACGGCGGGGGCCATCGCCGAGCTGGCCCACAACACGCTCAAGGCCGACTTTCGCAACATCGACCCGAAGCTCACCCGCGTGGTGCTCGTCGAGGCGGGACCGAGGGTTCTGCCGACGTACACGGAGAAGCTCTCGGAGAGCGCGCGCAGGCAGCTCCAGAAGAAGCTCCACGTCGAAGTGCTGCTCGATACCCGCGTCACCGGAGTCGGCGATCGGTACGTCGAGCTGAATGGCGAACGCGTGTCGGCGCACACGGTGATCTGGGCCGCCGGGAACGTCGCGACTCCGCTCGCGAAGCAGCTCGGCGCGCCGATCGATCGGGCAGGGCGCGTGGTTGTCGAGCAAGAGCTCACCGTGCCCGGTCACCCCGAGATTCAGGCCATCGGCGACATGGTCTCGATCAAGGACAAGCACGGGCAGCCTGTCGCCGGGGTCGCACCCGCCGCCATGCAGATGGGGCGGCACGCCGCGAAGAACGTGCTGCGTCAGCTCGCCGGCAAAGCGCCCGAACCGTTCTGGTACGTCGACAAGGGGAGCCTCGCCACGATCGGCAGGCACGCCGGGATCGCCGATCTCCACGGCCTGCGCTTCGGCGGGTGGCCCGCGTGGGCCGCGTGGGCGCTCATCCACCTGTTCTTCCTGGTCGGCTTTCGCAACCGCACGCTCGTCTTCCTTCAATGGGCCTGGGCGTACGTCTTCTATACGCGGGGCGCCCGGATCATCTCGGAGATCCCCCCGCACCGCACGCTAGGTCCCGGCGAAATCGGCACCGCGCCTTCTACGAAGTCGTGAGCGCGAGCCTCTCCCAGACGACGCGCGCGGCGGCATGACTCTCTTCGTCGTCGAAGCGCGCTCGGGGAAACACGGCGACGTTCCGGCCGGCGCCAATCCGCGCGAGCTCGCGCGCGTTGCTGCCGGTGGACTCGTCGGGCGTCGCCGGGGCGGAGAGGACCACCGACGTGATCGCGACGCCCGACGCCACCGCCGCCGCGAGACAGGCGCCGACGTCGTGCAGAACGCCGAGTCTGTCGGCCGCGACGAGGATCACGTGGGCAGGAAGCAGCCGTTTCACGAGCGTGATGTTGCTCTCCGTGTCACTCAGCGGCGAGAAGAGCCCGCCGGCGCCTTCGATCAGCAAGACGTCGACGGCGAGGGCCAGCTCGTCGGCACGCCGCCCGATGACGTCGAGATCGATCGGGCGACCTTCTTCGCGCGCGGCCAAGTGAGGCGAAACCGGTCGCCGGTACGTGAACGTCGGGTGCACGTACGGCGACCCGAGCGCTTCGGCGTGTCTCTCGGCGTCGTCGCACCGCCCGTCGATCCCCGTCGCCACGGGCTTGTACGCGCCCACGCGCATCCCGCGCGCCCGCGCGCTCGCCAGCAGGCACGTCGAGACGTGCGTCTTGCCGACTTCGGTTCCCGTCCCGACCACCACGACGCGTACCGGCATCATCGGCGGAGGGTGTAGCGGCAATCGTCGTCGGCGGCGACACGTCTTGGTCGCGATCGCGCACGAGCGAGCAGCGCAGAGCTAGAGTCGCACCATGGAAGGTCACATTCTTGCCGACGGGGGCATTCGTCGCGCGAGCACCTCGGACGAGATTCGCGCGGCGCACGCCGCCGGTCGAACGATGTGGGTCGAGCTCGGGGAGCGGAGCGAGGAAGCGGAGGCGCTGCTCGCGAAGACGTTCGGCATCCACCCGCTCGTCATCGAGGACATCTTCGGCGAGCGCTCGGCGCCGAAGATCGACGAGTACGACGGCTACATCTACGTCGTCATTCACGGTCTCCGCGACGCGAGCGACCCGATGCGCGCCGACCTCGGAATCATGGACGTCGTGATCGGCCGCACCTTCGTGCTCACGCAGCACCGCGAGGGGCCCGTCGACGATAGGCTCCGCGCGCGGCTCGCCGCCGCCCCGCACTTGCTCGAACAGGGGCCGGCGTGGGTCGCGCACGCCTTCATCGATCTGGTCATCGATCGGTTCCTCCCGTTCGTCGAGCTCGTGCGCGTGCGCGGCGACGAGCTCGAGAACCAGGTGGTCACGCACCGTGACGCGAGCGATCAGCGCGACCTGCTCCCGGATCTGTTTGCCTTCAAGCGATCCATCCAGACGCTCGGCCGCATCGCTCCCAACGAGCGCGAGATCCTCCAACGCCTCTCGCGCGAACCTTTCCCGGTCATCCCGAACGACGCGCGCCCCTACTTCAGCGACGTCTTCGACCACTTCTCGCGCGTGGCCGAGCAGCTCGACACGTACCGCGACGTCGTTCAGAACGCGATCGACGCCTACCTCAGCGTCCAGGCGAACCGGATGAACGAGACGGTCAAGCGGCTCACCCTGATGTCGACGGTCATGCTCCCGTTGACCTTCGTGGCCAGCTTCTACGGCATGAATTTCAAGTCGATGCCCGAGCTGAGCTGGGCGCACGGCGAGCTCTTCGTGCTCGCGCTGATGGCCGTCGTCTCCGTCTCGGTCTGGACCTGGTTCAAGTGGAAGCGGTGGGCCTGACGCTCGAAAACGCGCACCCCCTGCCGGTCAGCGCACCGCTTGCGCGCCTCGCCCCCTCTCTTCTCCAATGGCGCACGGGAGGCACGCGGGTCGCATGTAGGGTCCGGCATGAGCCCCTCATCCAAGCCCGTTCGCAACGTGATCCTCGTCGCCATCGACATGTCGCCGGAGGCGAAGAACGTCGTCGCTTCGGCCGCTGAGCTGGCCCGGAAGACCCCCGGCGCCGAGCTGCACGTCGTGCACGCGGTCGACCCACGCGCCGCCGTCCGGCAGGAGGCGAACAGCTCCCAGCCCTACGATCTCATCATCGCGACGCACTCGGACTTTCTCGACGAGCGAGCGCGCGAGGCGCGTGCGTCCTCCGGCGTGACCGTCGTCGGGCACCTGGTCGAGGACCCGCCCCCCCAGGCGATCCTTCAGACGGCGGCGAACATCGATGCCGACACGATCGTCGTGGGCACGCACGGCCGGAAGGGGCTCGCGCGCTGGGTCATGGGCTCCGTCGCCGAGGCCGTGGTTCGCGGCGCGGCGTGCCCGGTCTGGGTGCTGCGCGAGAAGAACCACGAGACGCCGCAGGCCGAGCAGATCGAGCCGCCGTGCCCGGACTGCGTCGAGACGCAGCGCGCGTCGGGGGGAGAGAAGCTGTGGTGCGCCCGGCACGCAGCGAAGCACCCGCGCATGCACCTCCACTACAAGAACATCGAGGGGTTCGGCGCCGGCTCGAACCTCCTTCGCCCCTGAGCGGGAGGGACGTGCTAAGGCTCTGTGCCTGATGTTCCTCTGGATTCATGCGCGTTTCGGGCTTCTTCGCGCGTGACGTCCGAGCAAGAGCCGTATTCGATGCTCGACTGGGCCACGGTCGAGCGGGCGCGCATCGCTGACGGGACCGAGTTCGTTCTCGGCCGGTACGGCGACGATTGGGTCATCAGGGTCGGCCTGCAGATCCTCATGTCCAACCGGATGCACGACTCCGAGGAGGAGCTCGCCGAGATTGCGCTCACGCGGGTGACCGCGCCCGGGGCCGTGCTCGTCGGCGGGCTCGGCCTCGGGTACACGGCGCGCGCGGTCCTGGATCGCGTGGCCACGGACGCAGAGGTCACGGTCCTCGAGCTCGTGCCCGAGCTCGTCGACTGGAATCGTCGGCACCTGGGCGGGCTCGCCGACCATCCACTCGCCGACCCGCGGTGCCGCGTCGTCGTAGGCGACGTGTTCGACACGCTCCGTCTCTCGCCGGCGACGTTCGACGCCATCCTTCTCGACGTCGACAACGGTCCGCAGGGGCTCTCGCAGGCGAAGAACCAGCGCCTCTACGGCGACTGGGGAATCCGCGCGTGTCTGACCGCGCTGCGACCCAACGGCGTGCTCGCGGTCTGGTCGGCGGGGCCCAACGCGCGCTACCAGCGGCGGCTCGAAGCGCACGGCGCCGAGGTGGAAGTGCTGAGCGTGCAGGCGCGCGCGGGCCTGAAGGTCCGGCACGTCGTGTTCGTGGCGAAGGCCAAGGTCGCGCGGTAGGCGTTACTCCGCGGGCAATAGTCCCGGGAGCGGCGTGAGCCTCGCGCCTCGCAGCGCGCGTGACTGGGATTCTCTATCGCGCCATCCGCGGGAAGGCCTCGCGGCCGGCGTACATCGCCTCGTCGCCGAGCTCTTCTTCGATGCGGAGTAGCTGATTGTACTTCGCCACCCGTTCGCCGCGGCAAGGGGCGCCCGTCTTGATCTGCCCGGCTCGCGTCGCGACCGCGAAGTCGGCGATGAAGTCATCCGACGTCTCGCCCGAGCGGTGGCTGATGACGATCGAGTACCCGCCCGCGCGCGCTTCGGCGATCGCGGCCAGCGTCTCGGTCACGGTGCCGATCTGATTCAGCTTGATGAGCGCCGAGTTCGCGATGCCCCCCTTCACGGCGTCACGGATGATCCCCGGGTTCGTGACGAAGTTGTCGTCGCCAACGAGCTGGATGCGCGCGCCGAGGCGCTCGGTGAGCCGCTTCCACCCCGTGCGATCGTCCTCGGAGAGCCCGTCCTCGATCGACACGATCGGGTACTTGCGAACCCACTCCTCCCAGTGCGCGATCATCGCGTCCGAGGTCTGACGGCTCCCATCGGATTTCTTGAGAAGGTAGCTCCCCTCGCTGCCGAACTCGCTCGCCGCCGGATCGAGCGCGAGGACGATGTCCTCGCCTGCACGGAACCCCGCCTGGCTGATCGCTTCGAGGATCACCTCGATGGCTTCGACGTTCGCCTTCAGGTTCGGGGCGAAGCCCCCCTCGTCGCCGACCGCGGTCGACAGGCCCCTCTTCTTCAGCACCCCCTTGAGCGCCTGGTACGTCTCTGCCCCCATGCGCAGCGCTTCGCGGAAGGTCGGCGCGCCGATGGGCGCGATCATGAACTCCTGAAAGTCGACGCTGTTGTCCGCGTGCGCGCCGCCGTTGAGGACGTTGAACATGGGCACCGGGAGCAGACGCGCGTCGACGCCGCCGAGGTAGCGATAGAGGGGCTCGCGCTCGTGCGCGGCCATGGCACGCGCGACGGCGAGCGACACGCCGAGGAGAGCGTTCGCGCCGAGCTTTCGCTTCTCGGGCGTCCCGTCGAGCGCGCAGAGGAGGGTGTCCAGGCTGGCTTGCCTCTCGGCGGGAAAGCCGATGAGCTTTGGTGCAAGCACGTCGTGCACGTGACGCACGGCTTGCGTGACGCCTTTGCCTCCAAAGCGCTTCGGGTCGTGATCGCGCAGCTCGAGCGCTTCGCGTGATCCGGTCGAGGCGCCCGAAGGAACGGCAGCGCGACCGAACGCGCCGCTGTCGAGGTACACATCCACTTCGACCGTCGGGTTGCCGCGAGAATCGAGGATCTCACGCGCGCGAATGCTCTTGATCGTCGCCATGGCAGGGCTCTCCTTCACGCTTCGCGCAATGCGAGCTTCGTGCCGGTCCGGCAGCGCGGGAACCGATACTCTCCGGGCGTGGGTTCCCTGGCGCGAATCGCGGAGCTCGCACGGGAGGTCGACGCGAACGAGATCGCGGCCGACGCCGAGACCGTCGCGGCGAGGCTGGGCGAGGGGCGGTTCTTCGTCGCGTGCCTCGGCCAGTTCAAGCGCGGAAAATCGACGCTCCTGAACGCGCTCATCGGCGAGGCGGTGCTCCCGACGGGCGTCGCCCCGGTCACTGCGGTCGTGACGGTCGTTCGCTGGGGCGAGTGTGCGTCGGCGCGCGTGCGATTGAAGGATGGCGTGTGGCGAACGATCGCGCTCGACGCGATCGCCGAGTACGTCGCGGAGGACCGCAACCCCGAGAACGAGAAGGGGGTCACGGGCGTCGAGGTCTTCGTGCCGAGCCCCCTGCTTCGCGAAGGCATGTGTCTCGTCGACACTCCGGGGATCGGCTCGGTGTTCGAAGGGAACACGGCTGCCACGCGAGAGTTCGTCCCCCACATCGACGTGACGCTCGTCGTTCTCGGCGCGGACCCGCCCATCTCGGGCGCCGAGCTCGCGCTGGTCGAGGAGGCGACCAAGCTGGCACCGCGACTCGTCGTGGTGCTCGGCAAGGCCGACCGTTTGACGGATGAAGAGCGCACCCAGGGGCGCGAGTTCGCCGCGCGCGTTCTCGCGCAGAGGCTCGGACGCGAGGTCGGACCGGTGCTCGAGGTGAGCGCTCTGGAACGACAGCGCGCGGGCCCGACGCGCGACTGGCGCGAACTGGAGGCAGCGCTTGTGCGACTCGCCGGGGAGGGCTCCGATGTCGTGCGCGATGCGGAAGAGCGCGGCGCGCGTCGCCTGGAAGACCGTCTCGCGCGCGAGTTCGATGAGCAGCTCGGCGCACTCGTTCGGCCACGCGAAGAATCGCAACGGCGGATCGATGCCCTTCGTCGCAGCGTCGCAGATGCAGAGCAGACGCTCGACGAAATGGGGTACTTGTTCACTGCGGTACAGGACCGGTTGACGCGGTCGTTCCAGGCGACCCGGGACGCGTTCCTCGCGCACGCGCCCCGCGAGGCCATCCTGGGGCTCTCGCGCGCGATCGATGCCGAGGGCGAACGAAGCGCGCGCGACGCGATGGCACTCGCGCAGTCGAGCGCTCGTGACCGGATCGAGCGCTGGCGTACGGAGACTGCGCCGAATGCGGAGGCTCTCTACCGCGAGGCCATGACCCGCTTCGTCGACCTCGCCAATCAGTTCCTGAAGCGCGTGGCCGACGCGACCGATCCCGCGCTCGCCGCGCTCCCGGCGAGTTTCGAGCCCGATACCGGCTTCAGGAAGACGGCGGAGTTCTACTTCAACGATCTGCTGCCCCTCGCCGACCCCAAGGCGTCGTCGCGGCTAGCGGCCTTCGTCGGCGCACGCGGCAAGCTCGCGCGTGACGCGGCCGACTACCTCGAGCACCTGCTCGACACGAACAGCGCGCGGGTCGTGAACGACTTCTCGTTGCAGGTCCTGGAGAGCCGGAGGCGACTGCAGGGCGAGCTGCGGGACGCGCTTCGGAAGGTGGTGTCGAGCGCGGAGCGCGCGCTTGCCCGAGCCGCCGAAGAGCACTCGAAAGGAGCACCTGCGGTCGACCTGAGCATCGCCCGACTCCACGCGGTGCGAGCGCGCCTCCTTGCGAGGACATGAGCCCGGACGTTCCGCACCGCGCAGCCAGCTTGACCAGCCGCGCGCGCGTCCCCTACGTTAACGAGCATCACGCTCGGCGATGGAGTTCGCCATAACCGCCCCGGGGCTCTCGCGCCGGAGCTGATGACTCCTACAGAACCCCGAAGGAGGGTCGTGTCTGTAGTCGAGTCCACCGAAGCGAGCGACCCCGACGTCCTTCTCAGGCGAGAAGGGTGACCGTGGAGAACCCGCTACGTTCCCCTCGATGGGCGCGGAAGATCATCGACTTCCGGCGCATGGCACTCTTTGCCATCCCCGTCGGCATCCTCTCCGGCTCCGGGGTCGCCGCGCTCGAGTGGACCTGCAACGCGCTCCTCTGGCGGCACCTCGGCGCAATGCACGTGGCCATTCGACTGGCCTGGCCCATCCTCGGCCTTCTCATCTCCGGATACGTGCTCCACCGACTCCGGGTGCGTACCGTCGGGATGCTCAACGAAGTGGTCGTCCACTACCACACCCCTCCGGAGGTGCTGTCGCTCGGCGAAGACGGGCTCAAGCTGGGCGCGTGTGTCGCCACGGTAGGTCTGGGGGCCTCGGCCGGCCTCGGCGGTCCAAGCCAGTGGCTCGGTGCACGCATCGGTCTTTACTACCTGCGCGCGCTGGGAAAGACCCGCATGCTCCGCGGCATCCTCCCCACGCACGCTCTGCTCGTCGGGGCAGCGGCCGGTGTGTCGGCGATCTTCCGCGCGCCGCTCGCGGGCACGCTCCTCGCTCTCGAGACGCCCTTCGCGCGTGACATGGACGGCACGGCGCTCGTCCCCGCTTCCCTTGCGGCGCTCACGGCGCACCTCGTGCACGGCTTCCTCGTCGATAGCACCCCGCTCCTGCCGTTCCCGTCGTCGTGTACGTGCAATGTGCACACAGTGCTCAGCGCGCTCGTCATCGGTGTCGCGGCCGGCCTGTTGTCACGACGGTTCCAGCGTGTGCTCGCCTGGACGCGTCGCGAAACAGGTCACTTCACGTGGTGGCAACGCTCTCTCGCCGGAGGCCTGATCACTTCCGCGACCGGCTGGGTGGCGTGGTTCTACTTCGGCGAGACGTGGACCTTTCAAGGTGGTCTCCCGCTCGCGCACGCGCTCTTCGCCGCGCGCTTCCTCGGCTACGCGGCGCTGGCTCTCCTCGCGCTCAAGCTCGTCTCGGTCTGGGCGACGTTCGGTACGTCGGGCGTCGCCGGGCTTCTCGTGATCACGCTCACGATGGGCACCCTCCTCGGCGCGAGCTGCCAGCCGCTCTTGCCTGCGCTCGATCCGCAGACCGCCTGCGCGATCGCCGTGTGCGCGTACCTGGCCGCGAACTACAACGCGCCGTTGACGGGCATCGCGCTGGCCGCCGAGTGGGGGGGGACGTCGCTCCTCGCGCTCGCCTGGATCGCCGTGCTCGTCGCCGCCTGGATCGGCGAGGGGCTCGCGAACACGCCTGCGAAGACGGGGCGACGTCACGCGCGAGCGATTCACCACCACTGAGGACGAGAGCCCGAGAATCGATGAACCTGCACCGGCGAACCCAGATCATCCTCCAGTGGATCGCGCTCGGCTGTGCGGTCGGACTGGCCTGCGGTCTTGCCTCGGCTCTGTTCCTCTTCATGCTCGATAGAGCGACGCACTTTCGCATCGACCACGAAGTCATCGTCTACACGCTCCCGATCGCCGGAATCGTGATCGGCCTCATCTACGAGCGCTGGGGGCACTCCATCAAGGGGGGCAACAACCTCGTCCTCGACACGATTCACGACGACTCGAAGCAGATTCCGATCCGCATGGCGCCGATGGTGCTCGTGGGCACCGTCCTCACGCACCTGTTCGGAGGGAGCGCCGGGCGCGAAGGGACGGCGGTGCAGATGGGCGCCAGCCTGGCCGACGCCATCTCGCATCGCCTCCGCCTTCACCACGAGGGTCGGCGGCAGCTGCTCGCCGCCGGGATCGCCGGCGGGTTCGGCTCCGTGTTCGGCACTCCAATCGCCGGGATGATCTTCGGCCTCGAGGTCGTGTGGGTCGGTCGCATCGAGTACCACGCGATCCTGCCTGCCCTCGTCGCCTCCGTCGTCGGCGACGTCGTCACGCGCGCCTGCGGCATCACGCACACGAGCTACCCAATCGTCCCCTTTCAGGCGATGTCGCCGCTCCTCGCGCTCAAGTGGCTCGGCTTCGGCGTGGCCGTCGCCGCGACGAGCACGAGCTTCGTCGAGATGACGCATCGCCTGAAGCGCTGGCTCGAGAAGCGTGTCCCTCGCCTGCCGCTTCGAATGATGATGGGCGGTCTCGCGGTCGTCGGGATGTGGAAGTTGATCGGCTCGAGTGACTACCTCGGCCTCGGCGTGCCATCGATCGTTCGCGCGTTCGTGGACCCGAGCCTGCCTCCCTACGCCTTCGCGGCGAAGCTCGTCTTCACGTCCGTCACGCTCGCGACGGGGTTCCTCGGTGGGGAAGTGACCCCCCTGTTCTTCATCGGCGCGACGCTAGGCGCCGTGCTCGGCCGCGTGATGGGCATCCCCGTGGAGCTCGCCGCCGGCGTGGGGCTGGCCGGCGTGTTCGCAGCGGCCGCGAACACGCCGCTGTCGCTCTCCATCATGGCCGTCGAGCTGCTCGGCGCGAACGTCATGCCGCACGTCGTGATCGTCTGCGTCGTTGCGTATCTCATCACGGGCCACCGCGGCATCTACCCCTCGCAGCGGCTGACGCGGTTCAAGACGGGGCACCGCCTCCTGTCACACGCCGTCCCGCTCCACGAGGCGCACGGCGTCGCGAATCCCGACGACCGCCGGAGCACGCGACCTCCGCCGAACGCGGATCCGGAGCAACCGCGCTGAGGCTTCGTCGGGTGCGGAACCGCGATCCGCCCGTGCAGCACGAGCCCCGATCGAAGTGAGATGACGCACGCCGCGGCCTTCTCTTGCCGCACCGCGGTGTCGTCTCGAGGTTGCTCGTGACTCGTTCATGAGTTACCTAATCCCTCCGGCGGGGGTTTCGCTCGCGCGGACCCGCTGTCGCAGGCGCCCTCGCCGCCGCGACGTTGACTCGGTGATCTCGTCTCGAGCGGTCATGTTCCGGAGGACTCGATGAGTCGTGTCGTTCTTTGCGTCGTCGCCGCGATCCCGCTCGCGCTCCTCGCGTGCAGCTCGACCAATGGGCCGTCGGGCTACGTTCCGCCCCCGTTGGGGATCGACGCGGGCGGCGGCGGGAATGGCGCCCAGGACGGCTCGCCTGGTACGCCCGGTTCTCCGGGCTCCGACGCATCAGCGGACGACGGTTCGGCGATTCCCAACGACGGATCGATGGGGACGATGGACGCCGGGCCCCCTCCTACGACGTGCCCGGAGACGTTTTCTCTCCCGGACAACGGCTACACGACCGTGCAGCTCGAGACGGACTACAACGCGTGGAAGACGGGCATCCCGATGGCGAAGAACGCCAGCGGTGAGTGGCAGGTGACCACGTCCGTCCCTTACGACACGGATGTCGAATACAAGTTCGTCGCCGACGGCAACTGGATCCTGAACACCAGCGCGCCCACGGTGGACCTGCCTTCGTCGGCGGGCATGAACACGAACAACATCGCCGAGGCGATCGCCTGCGGCCTCCCGGCGGCGGGGACGCTCACGCTCGTCGGCGGCACCGTCGCGACGACCGCGACGAGCTACTCGTTTCAGGTCACGTACGCTCCAGGCGGCGCTCCGCTCGATACGGCCAAGACGCTGATCACGCTGAATGGAACGCCGGTCGCGGCAGGCTCCGTACCCTACGACCCTACGTCGCAGACCTTCACGGTCTCCGTATCGTCGGGCATCACCGCCCCCAACAAATACGGCTATCTCTTCCAGGTCCAGGACACGTACGGCACCCCGGCCCGGTTGTTCGTCCCGTTCTGGGTCCAGGCCTCGTCCTTCGATTGGAAGGACTCGTTCATGTACGAGATCATGGTCGACCGCTTCCTCGCGGGCGGCACGAGCAAGGCCGGCCCGAACGGCTCGCCGACCGATCCGGTAGGGGACTGGAAAGGAGGCGACTTCGGAGGCGTGACCCAGAAGATCAACGAGGGGTACTTCGACGCGATGGGCGTCAACACGCTCTGGCTCAGCTCACCAGTCCTGGGGACGAAGCTGTGCGAGGAGGGGGCGGGCGCGAACGTCGGCCATTGCCTGTCCGGGTACCACTCGTATTTCCCGATCGCGAGCGGCTGGACGTACGGTTCGGAGAACGATCCGCTCTTCTCGGGCAACGGCGTCACGAACCCCATCGAGCCCCACTTCGGCGTCGCCGCCGATCTCCAGGCGCTCGTGAATGCCGCCCACCAGCACGGCATTCGCGTCCTCACCGATCTCGTCGTCAATCACGTCTTCGCCGACCCCACGCCGCCCAATGGCCAGACGGCCCAGATTGCGCCGCTCGCCGTCGCGCACCAGTCGCAGTTGGCGTGGTTCAACATCCCGTACGCCAGCGGCACCAACGACTGCGGGGACGAGAACCTCTGGGATACGGCCGAGACCTCTACGTGGAACCGGGCCGACTGCTGGTTCGATCCGTACCTCCCCGATCTCAACTCCACGAGTCCGTCGGTCGATGACGAGATCTCCAATCACGCCGTGTGGCTGATGGAGCAGTTCAACCTCGATGGGTTCCGCGTCGATGCCGTCAAACAGGTGAACAACGCCATCTGCGTCGACATGCGATCCAAGATCGATGCAGCGATCTCGACGGGCCTCCCCTTCTACATGGTCGGCGAGGCGCTCGGTGGCGTCGTTGCCAACGTCATGGATTGCGTCGGGCCGACGATGCTCAACGGCTCGATGGACGACCCGCTGCACAACACGATCGTGGGGACGATCCTCTCGGGCGACGCAAACACGGGGACCGACCTCGACAACGGCGCGGTCTCCGATGAGGCGACGTGGACCGGCGCGGTGCCTACCGCGCTCATGGGGCACTTCTTCGGGAGCCACGACACGGCGCGCGCCATCAGCATCGCCGCGGGGGAGGACACGGGCGATCCCTGGACCAACCCGCCGCCCGCACAGGAGACCAACCAGACCGCCATCAGCCGTCTCCGGCTCGCGCATGCGTTCCTGCTGACGTTCGACTCGATTCCGATCATCTGGATGGGCGACGAGTTCGGGCAGCCCGGCGCGATCGATCCCGATTGTCGTCGCATGATGCGGTTCGGTACCACGGACCTCAGCGCCAACGAGCAGGCCACGTTGGCAAATTTCCAAAAGCTCGGGACCGTTCGCGCCGCGCACCCCGCGCTGCGTGAAGGGGCGCGGACGCGGCTCTGGGTCAACTCGACCTTCTACGCCTACGGTCGCGTCAGCGGCTCCGACATCGTCGTCGCGGCCTTCAACTTCGGAACGGCCGCGGCCACCGAGACGATGAGCGTCACGAACATCGGCCTCACCGGCACGGTCACGGACCAGCTCACGGGAACGAACACGGCGACCGTGTCCGGCGGCAACCTGACCATCACGTTGCCCCCGCTCACGGCGGCCGTCTTCACGCAGTAGCAGCTCGGTCTCACGGCTCGCGCGCGAGCCGGTCGTGAAACGCGAAGAACGCGCGAAGCACGCCGTCCGGGTCTTCTACCTGCGGGTAGTGCCCGACGCGCGGAAGCTCGGTCACGTCTGCCTTCGGAACCAGCTCGCGGTACCGCGCCGCGAGGTGAGCGCCCGAGACGGGGTCCAGTGAGCCGTCGATGAGCCGGAGCGGCACGGACGTGCGGAGCAGCGGACCGACCCAGCGCTCGCGGTGGCGCCGCCGTTCGGCCATGTAGCCGATTAAGCGATGAAGAACGCGCTGACCGTCGGCGTGGCGGAGGAGCGTCCAGAGCTCGTCGACCAGCTGGGGACTCGGCGGCGTGTGTGGACCGAAGACCGCGGTGAGCCCGGCGCGGAACGTCGCCTTGCTCGAGAGGGCGCCAACCGCAAAGCCGAGCGGGCTGGCGAGGAGGTGCTGAACGAAGCGCGGTCGATGTGCCTCCGGGAAGAGGCCGCCGTTGAGGAAGCAGATCGACGAGATCGCGGGGCCGCTCTTGCCGCTGGAGGCGCGCGCTTCGTGGCGAGCGAGGAGCTCCTGCGCGACCGTGTCGCCGTAGTCGTGCGCGAGGACGTGAAAGCGCTCGACGCCGAGCGTCGCGAGGAGCCCCTCGTGCAACGTCGCTTGATCGAGGATCGAGTAGTCGTACGCGCGCGGCTTGTCGGAGTCGCCGAAGCCGATCATGTCGGCGGCGATCACCTGGAAGCGAGCGGTGAGCCGCGACCAGAGCGGCGCCCAGTCCCACGACGCGCTCGGGAAGCCGTGGATCGCCAGCAGCGCGGGGCCTTCGCCTTCGGCGCGGTACGCAATTGCGTGTCCCCGATGCCGGTAGGTGCTCGCCGTCCTACGCCACTGCTCGAAGCTCGGTGCTGGCGTGTCGCCGCTCATGGCTCGCTCTCCACGGGAACCCTCGCGCGCGTCAGGGCGGGATACGCGAACACTGCGCCAAGGACGATCGAGACGCCGAGGTAGAACGTGCCGCCGAGCTCGCGCCGTTCGCCGAGCAGCAAGCTCGCCAGCGTGATTGCGTAGACCGACTCGAGGTTGGTGACGAGCTGCAGCTCGTATGCCGTCAGGTGCTTGAGCGCGACCAAGGAGAGCGCGAACGGCAGCAGCGTGCAGCAGGCGGAGAGCACGAGGAGGAGCCCCGCGTCGTGTGCGCTGGGGATCGGGAAGAGCGGGCCGCCGTGCGCGCGCGCGAGCGCCAGCACCGTGAGGAGCAGCGTACCGGCGCCAAGCTCGAGGCACGTCACGGTGAGTGCATCGGCGCGGCCACTGAGGCGCTTGTTGACGGCCCCGAACAGCGCGACGAGCAGCGCCGACGTGGCGCCGAGGAGGACGCCCACGTGCATCCGAGCAGGGATGCCCCCGAGGACCAGCGCGACCCCGGGGACGACCACGACGCCGAGCATCAGCTCGACCGGCCGGAAGCTGCGGCGCGCGATGCGCGGCTCCACGAACGCGAGGAAGACGGGGGCCAGCGCGAGGCACGTCGCCGCGACCGAAGCGTCCGCGAGCTTCACCGCCGCATAGAAGGACAGCCAGTGAAGCGCGATGAGGGCGCCGGCTGCGGCGTACGAGAGCGCGAGGCGGGGAGAGAGGCCGCGAAGCCCTCGTCGGACCCGCGGCACCAGCAGTAACGCCGAGACGACGAGCACCATGCGCCACCAGACGAGATCGAGCGCCGACAGCGTGATGAGCTTCCCGAGAATTGCCGTAAAGCCCCAGAGGAACACGCAAAAATGAATCTGCAGCTGGGCTCTTTGCTTCGGTTGCATTGCGGGGGGCGCCGGGGGGCTATCGCCTACCACGGCGAGCGCCCCCCCCGCTCTCTGGTGACTCTGACCCGCGTTACGTGCTACCGCAGGCACGTGCAGTATTCACACACCTCGACTCACCTCCTCCTCGGCCTGCTTCCCGGCGCGCTCTGCGCGCTCTTCATCGGTGCGTGCGGCGCCAGCGGTTCTGGTCCTGCGCACGACAACGCCGGCTCCGACGCCGGGGTGAGCACGACCAGCGTCGGCGCGGACGCTGGCGGGACGGTGGGGAGCTCGCCGTCGAGCGAAGACGGAGGCGCGGGCGCCAGTTCCGGGGCGGATGCTGCGAACGGCAGCGGCGACGCCGGTACCGTTGGGACGGGGGCGGGTGACGCCGGGTCCCTACCGGCGGGCACCGCGCTCGTGCGTGTGCACTACCCGGCCGGCACTCACTCCGTAACGGTCCGTGGGAGCGCGGCGGGATTGAATTGGACGACCGGCGTCGCGACGACGGTTGCGGCTGACACGTTCAGCTACGCGCTCACCGGTGTCACGACGGCGATCGAGTGGAAGCCGCTGCTCGACGACACGACGTGGGCCATCGGGCCGAACTACCACGTCGCCTCCGGCCAGACGATCGACATCTGGCCGCACTTCACGGCGACGACCGGCACCGTGTCGACTCTGATCGCCGACTTCCACTCGACGGTGTTGAACGATGATCGCGCGATCTACGCGTACCTCCCTGCGAGCTACGACGAGAACACCGACGCGACGTACCCCGTCGTCTACATGCACGACGGCCAGAACCTCTGGGCCGCGCTCCCGCAGCTCGCGTTCGGCGCAACGTGGAACGTCGACACCGCTTTCGACACGGCGTCGAATCTCGGCGGGTGCTCGTCGGGCGGCGTCATCGGGTGGGGAGCGCAGCCGCTCGGCGGGACGGCGACGACCTGCACCGGCGACAGCGACTGCACGGCCGGAGAAGGGTGCGCCACGTTCCCCGAGGCGATCGTCATCGGCGTCGCCAACAACGCCAACCGCGTCTACGACTACACGCCGACGGTCGACCCGTCCGAGGACGACGCCGGCCTCGGCCCCCAAGGCGGCGCCGATCTGTACCTCCAGATGCTGGTCCAGGAGCTGAAGCCGAAGATCGACGGCATGCTGCGCACGCGCCCCGATGTCGCGTCGACGGCGATGGCTGGTAGCTCGCTCGGTGGCCTCGTGACCGCGTACGCGGGGTTGAAGCGGCCCGACGTGTACGGGCGCATCGCCGCGATCTCTCCTTCTTCGTGGTGGGACAGCGACGTCATCGTCACCGACGTGCAAGGGACCCCCGCAGCGCCTGGGCGCCCCCTCATCGTCTATGTCGACTCCGGGCAGGGGACCGTTGACGACGAGGCTGATACGGATCTGTTGGCCGCGGCCTACCTGGCGCTGGGCTACGTCAACGGAGCTAACTTCCGCCACGTGATTCAGCCGGGCGCGGCGCACAACGAGACGTACTGGGCGGAGCGCTTCCCAGGTGCGATGCAGCTCGTGCTCGGCGTGCGCTGAGACGGCACGCTGCCGCGTCAGCCGTACGCGTCTTCGACGAGGCGGAAGTTGAATGGCAGCGGTCGCGCTTCGTCGCGCTGGACGAGCAAGCGAAGGAGATCCGTGCTCGTCACCAGCCCCACCAGATGAAGCCCTCGCACGACCGGGATCGCGTCGATCTTCTCCTCTGCCATCGTGCGCGCGAGCTCGCCTACGTCGCTCGATTCCTCGCAGGTCCGGAGCGGGGTGGGTGTCATCGCATCATCGACGATGAGGCCCGTGGGGAGGTGGAGCGCGCGATCCTTGCCGAGCGTTCCACGCGTGAGCACGTCGCGGTCCGAGAGGATACCGATGAGCGCCCTCGCGCGGACGACCGGAAGGTGGCGAATCCTGTGGCGCACCATGATCTGCCAGGCGACGTCGAGCGGCAGCTCGGGCGGGACCACGATCACGTCACGGGTCATGGGGACGTTGGCGCGCATGCCAGGGGCCGAGAGCAACGCGCGTGCCTCGGGGCGGCCCTGTTTTCACGCCCCACGAGCAGCTTTCATGGTGGTGGGAGCCCACGCAGACGGTGCACTCGGCCCGCGAAACGTGCGCGCCGACGTTCTGGCGCTAACGTCCGCCTGCCATGCGTTACGAAGGAAGGCTCTATCGCCCGCCGTCGGAGGCCGATGCGTACATCGTCCAGGCCACGATCGGCTGCTCTTGGAATCACTGTACGTACTGCGACATGTACAGCGACAAATCGTTCCGCGTGCGCGAGCTCGGCGACACGATCGCAGATCTCGAGGAGGCGGCGCGTTCCTTTGGCCCGCGCGTGGAGAAGGTCTTCGTCGCGGACGGCGACGCGCTCGTCCTCCCGATGGATCACCTGCGGCGGATCCTCACGCGCGCTCGCGCGCTGTTCCCGAACCTGCGCCGCGTGTCTTGCTACGCGATGGCCAGGAACATCGCGGGTAAGAGCGAGGCGGAGCTCCGCGAGCTCAGGGAGGGGGGGCTCACGACGCTCTACATCGGGCCCGAGTCGGGTGACGACGTCACGCTGAAGCGGATCGCCAAGGGGGATGATGCAGCATCGCACGTGGCGGCAGCTCAGAAGGCGCGCGCGGCGGGGATGGCGCTCAGCGTGATCACGCTGCTGGGAATCGCGGGCGAACGAAGCGACGAGCACGCGCGTGCGACGGCGCAGCTCGTGACCGAAATGGACCCGCAGTTCTTCGCGGCCCTGACCGTGACGG
>Ga0302319_10000884_pt1 | contig 67172 bp, 46 predicted proteins | sample Bog_T0_2_FD_203319 | JGI IMG/M metagenome (GOLD analysis project Ga0302319, IMG submission 203319) | Peat permafrost microbial communities from Stordalen Mire near Abisko, Sweden - Bog_T0_2 | ecosystem: Environmental > Terrestrial > Soil > Wetlands > Peat | place: Sweden: Abisko, Stordalen Mire...
AAAACCGGCTCTCGACGGACCAGCATAACGCGCTGCGGCAGTTGCGCGAGGCAGCCAGGGAAGCGGGGATGATTCTGTTCCTGACTGGGGACGCGGTACGCGATCTGACCAGCGGCCACGCCGTACGGGATCTTGAAGTAGCAGTTCATGGAAATGCTATTAAGCTTAAGAAAACAGTTGAAAAACTTGGTGCAAGTGTCTGGGGCGAAAGTGAGATTTCACACACGCTCTACCTGTGTTTTCCGGGCACGGTTCGCGTTGATGCGGTGAGTACGCACCGCATCGATTACGCGAAACTGGGACAACCGGTTTATCAAGCGGCTTCCATCCAGGAAGATTTGCGGAGGCGAGACTTTACGGTGAACGCCATGGCCATCTCGCTCAACGAGGGGTCTTACGGCCTGTTGATGGACCCGCTGAACGGTGCAGCAGACATTGAGGCCCGTACGCTGCGGCTGGCGTCGAACTACGGATTTATCGAGGATCCGTCGCTGCTGATTCGCGCCACGCGGTATATTGCCCGGCTGGGTTGGGAACTCGATGCCAAAACCAGGACCCGGTACGAGAATGCGAAGGGCGATGGAGCGATTGAGCAACTCTCAGAGGAAGGACGCAGCCGGGAACTGGAGCAGATCGGGCATGAGGACAACGGCCTGAAAGTTCTGCGCGCGTTGGAGGAGGAGGGTTGGATGAAGGCCCTTTTCCCGCCGTGGACGGTCGCCAAGGCGGATGAGGAGAAGCTGAAAGCGCTGCACGACCTGGCTGTCGAACTGCTGATGCAAGGGGTGCATCCGGATATGTCGGCGGCGCAGATGCAGTTGCTGACAGCCAAACTTGCGCCCAAGGATCTGGCGGCATTGAAGAAACTGCTGCTGCGTCCGGGATTTGTGGAGGAGTGGAACGGCCTGGATTCGATGGCGGCGACATTCGCCAAAGTGCTACTGGCAAAGGAGAATTCCACAGCCTCAGCCGGCTTCAAGCTTTTTACGAGCTATGATCCGGAAGCAATTCTATGGCTTGGTTTTACGAGCAAGGACAAAGCCGTCCAAGAACGCTATCACCAGTTCATGAAAGTGTGGCCCGAGGCGCGCCAACGGATACCCCACGCACTGATGCAGGAGATGCGCATCACGCCGGAACTGGGCTCGTACAAAGAGATCGTGCAGAGCGTCTTCCTGGAGTTGATTGACGGACGCCTGACGACTCCGGAGGAGCTCCGAGCCTTTCTCGAGCCCCATTCACCCCCGGCGCCGCCGCCGCAGGTTACCGTCAAAAGACCGCGCGCCAAGCGAGGCGAGGCCAAAATTAAGGAGCGGACCTACGACGACGAGGAGCCCGAGGATGCTGTTGAGGAGGACGACGATCTGGACGATCTTGGCGGCGACGAGGACGAAGTTGACCTGGGTCTGAATCCTCCCAAGCTGGATCTGGAGCCGGGAATCGGCGAGGATCTGGAACCGGAGATTGTGGACGACGATCTGGATGCCGACGAATCTGAACCGGAGACCGATGCGGAGACGATTCCGGCAAAGCGTGGCGCGAAACCCGCTTCAACTTCCAAAGGCTCCACAAAGGTCCAATCGCAAGTAACCGAAGCAAAATCAGTGCCGGCAGCAGCTCCGGCCAAGGCGTCCGCTCCCCCGGTGGGCAAAACCGCCTCAGCAGCCAACACCAGAAAGGAAGACAAGATGGCCAAATCGACGAAGGCGACTCCAACCGGAGCGAATGCCCCAGGTGTGAAACCTCCACAAGTCCAAGCTCACGAGTTGACGCCGGGTGTAAAGCCGCCGCAAGCCGTGGGGTCGATGCCCGTGGGTCCGGTGGAACCCCTGATCCCCGGGGTCAAGCCCCCGCAAGCGGTGAGCGCTGAGGTTGTTGCGGCCACGCCCGCACTGGTGCCCCGCGCTCCGGGGGTGAAACCTCCGCAGGCCATAAAAGCCCAGATTGTAAAAGCCCAGGTTGTAAAGGTGAAGCCGGCGGCAAAAAAGACCAAGTCTGCTGTGGTGGCAAAGAAGCCCAAGGCCACGGTGAAGGCTGCACCGCCGAAGAAGAAGGCAAAGGCGGTTGCCAAGCCAGCCGCGAAACCGGTGAAGAAGGCTACAAAGCCCGTGAAGGCCAAAAAGCCCGCCAGCAAGTCCGGAAAGAAGCGCTAGGAGCGCAGCCAGGCATTTCGTCCCACCCAATCCGTCGTGGTATCTTCAGGGCATTCGCGCCTTCCCGCACTCTCGCCCGCATCCCCGGAGGTACCCCGATGGACTGTTTCTCCTTACGCAACTTTCTGTTTCTCAGCTTGATTGCCCTGGTTTCGATTGCCGCGCCCTGTTCGGCCGCAGGCCCAATCGCACTCCTCCCCTCGGGTCACTTATCCAATTTTGAATCGGGCGCATCTCCCGCGCAGGCGGCTGATCCCCGCCTTGCAGGCGGCTACAAGTTCAACGAGGGCGGCTGGACCTATGTGCATCTGGAAGGGACTCCGGAGCAGGTCGGCTTCCAGCACGGGTATCTGTTGGCGCGTGAGATCGAGGACAATATCCAGGTCTACATGGTGACCGCTCCGCATGACGATAAGCGTCCGTGGAGCTTCTTTCGCGAGGCAGGCAAGACCGTATTGTGGCCGCATCTCGAACCGGAGTACCAGGCGGAATTGAAGGGCATTGTGGAAGGGCTGCAGGCGCAGGGATCGAAGCTCGACTTGTGGGACATCGTCGCGCTGAACGGCGACATTGAACTGACCAATTACTATCTGCCCATGATGAACAAGGCGGAAGGCCGGTCGAATCCGCCGGTGGCCGTTGCGCCGGGCAAGTGCAGCGCGTTTGTCGCGACTGGGACGGCCACCAAAGATGGAAAGATCGTGATCGCGCACAGCAACTGGTCTTCGTATGCGGCGGGCGAGCGCTGGACCGTGGTATTCGACATTGTGCCGGCACACGGGCAGCACATTCTCATGGACGGCTTGCCCGGCGTGATTACCAGCCAAGACGATTTCGGCGTGAACGCGAGCGGCCTGATGATTACAGAGACCACGCTGCCCATGGCTAAAGGGTTCGACGTTGAAGGGATTCCCGAGTTCGAGCGCTCGCGCAAGGCCATGCAATACGCCACGTCCATCGACGAGTATGCGGCCATCATGCGCAAGGGCAACAACGGCGGTTACGCCAACTCGTGGCTGATCGGGGACCGCAAGACGGGCGAGATCGGCTACCTGGAACTGGGCTTGCACAATACGCCGCTGACGAAAAAGACGGACGGCTATTTTGTGTCGTCGAATTTCTCGGCGGACCCGAATCTGATTCGCGACGATACGCCGGGCTTTGACGCGAGCAATGCGGAGAGCAGTATGAATGCGCGGCATATTCGCGCCGAGCAGTTCATGAAGGAGCACTACGGCAAGCTGGATACGGCGCTGGCCGAGGCTTATCTCTCCGACCACTACGATAGCTACGAGAGCAAGATGGATGCCGGCAAGCGCAGCCTGTGCGGGCATGAGGATACGTCTCCGGTGGGCGAAAAGGTGTGGGGAGATCCGCCGTTCGATCCGGGAGGGGCGGTGACGGGCAAGGTGATGGATTCGGACTTGGCGGCGAAGCTGAGCTTCATCGGCAGAGCCGGTCACCCCTGCGGCGAAGACTTTTTAGCCGCGCCGTTCCTGGCCGCGCATCCGGAGTTCGAGTGGCAACGGCCGATTCTTCATGACATGAAGGCCGGCCCGTGGACGGCGTTTACGGCGGGAGAGAAGCCGTAGACCGAAAAGGAGAAAATTGCCACAGTCCCCGCAAAATCTTGCGCAATCTCATTTTTGAAACAGTGCAGGTTACTGATTCTATTCGTTATCTTTTCGGAAGATGAATTGCGTGCATAACCCTGTTAAAAATGCGCTCCTGAGGAGGGAACGTTTTTTCGGAAATCCCCCAGGTTTGCAGTTCAAATTACCGGCGAGGCGGAAATGGCGCCTCGGATGTCCCCCACAGATCGGTTTCCCCCCGAAAATTCCTAAGAACCAACTTCCGCACGAGGTCTAAAAAAGTGTGTGCCCATTAGCCGGCATTTCTCACGGGTCGGAGCGACGGCCCGGAAATCCAGGCCTGGGAGTTCTCTGAGGGCCGGGAGGCCCTCAGGACAGCCGGTCTGGAGACACGGCGCTACGATTTTTTGCTACCTGTGAGAAATGCGGGTTAGTGCCACCAGCCGAGAACCCGCATGGAGTCCCTGCCCAACCCATTGTTTCCGATATTTCGGAGTACGAGAAAGGGGAAAAGATGAAAAGAAATATCTGTTTGCTCACCGGGGGACTGGATTTACTGCTTGCGTCCTCGATAAACGCCAAAGCAGACACGTCGCCGTTGACGGAATGCGGGGAGGTTTTATCCGGTGTTGGAAACCCCGCGTTCATCTCCGCCGACTCCGGGCCCGGCGGAAGCGCTTCGATCTCTGGCGGTGTGGGTACAATCACCTGCAACGGCTTCAAGGTCCCCACGGGGTTCGCGCTCACTCAGGTCACGGTGGAAACCTTGGACAACGCTTCCGGCGTGATTGACCCGGTCAACTGGACCTGGACCTACAGTGGAGAGCCATTGACTCCAACTCCGGCCGCCACGAACTCGGAAGACAGCTCTTCCACTCTATCTTGCAGTGGCACTTTGCAGTGCAATGGGTTCTCAAACTTCAGCACGATCAACCCCTACAGCGGCGGCCAAACCACCGGCGCATTTTCCTTCATTGTGACACCAGGGGGCAACTTAACCGGTCAAGACAATGCTGAAGTGTCTATCGATTTCACTTACGTGCCGACGTCGACACCGCCGCCGGCTACGCCGGAACCGGGAAGCCTGATGCTTCTATGGACGGGCCTGGTCGCAATGGGCGCCGGGCTGCGCCGGAAGCTGCTGGGCCGGTGAAGCAGCGCGCGCTCCGCCAACAGGAACTCGAATCGACGGTGCACTGCGAGGGCATCTGACCGGAATGGATCCGGACGGATGCCCTTTTCGCTTGGCAAGAAGTCCAGTCCTTGAATTCTAAGCCGTTGCGCCCGGGGCCCCCTGGCGTAACTCGAATCCGAGGTTCTAAGTCACACCGAGGCGGCGATCGGCTCCGCCGTAACCGAGGCAACCATTTCGCGGATCGAGTTGATCACCAGTTGCGGGTCGTCGAGATGGATCCAGTGCGCGCTCCCTGGCGCAATTACCTGCTGCACGTTGTCTCCGATTGAACGCAGGCATGATTCGGAGAGTGGCGTCGATTTTCCGGGCGTGAGCAGCAGCACGGGGATGTCGCGGATGGGTTCGGCGTGCTGCATCTCGCGGACAGAGTCGGGGACGGCCTTGACGTGGTTGCGCATGCCGACATAGTAGCCGGGGCGGGACCAGTGGGCGGCGACGATGGGCCACACTTCGCGGGGCATCTTGCCCACTTCTTCGGTGACGCGCTTGAGGACGTGACGCCCGCCGTTGCCCGCAACGCCGGCGAGCTGTCCGGAGATTTTGCCCGAGCGGCACAGCAGGGAAGTGACCGCCAGCCGCGCCAGTCCGAAGCGCGCAATCGGAACCGCATAGTTCGAGAGCATTCTGGCGCGATCGACTTCGGCCTGCCTGCCGGGATTCATGGGCGGCCATTCCTCGCAGCGCATGGGATCGATCAGGACGATGCCCGCGACGTCTTCCGGATAGCTGAGCGCATAGCGGCGGACAACAAGGCCACCAAAGGAGTGCCCAACGAGGATGTAGGGCGGCTTGATGCCGGCGCGTTCCAGCAGGTTGTGCAGCTCTGAGGCGCAATTGGAAGGGGTGCGCGCGGTGCGGCTGGGGCCGCTCCAGCCCAGCCCGCCACGATCGTAGGAGACCGTGTGGGTGAAGTTGGCGATGGTTTCCTGGATATGGAACCAATTCAGATTGGTGGCCGCGATGCCCGCCTCAAACAGCACCGTGGGGCCGCCGGAGCCCTTTTCAAGCATGAAGAGCCGATGTCCGTCCTCAAGCTCGACGGATCTGCCGGGCGAGGTAAAACGCAGCCGGTCGCGATGCGAGCCGATTACCTGATAGAGAAACCCCGCCGTGATGAGGAGTGCGGCGAGAGCAACGAGGGAGAGGACGATGAACATGGTTGATCCTGAGAACCGGTAGGCGTTCAGAAACGAGCGATGCTCTCGGGAGAAAAATCCCGGGCGCTGAGATTTGCTTTTGGGCTGCCGCGATTGATGATAAGCAAAGTGGACCCCATCTTGCCATGGGTTTTTTCTTCAATCTGGGTGGCTGACCAGATTCCGCCCTCGTGACGCAAATCGAAGGAGGTAAATTCCTTCACGGTTGCGCCCTCTTTGAGGGTCTTTTCCGCATAAATCGGCGCGTGGATGCTCTGATCGATCCAGGTGCGAACTTCGGCGTAATGGGTTTTATCGGCAGGGCCGGGCGTACTTTTCACGACATCGCAGTCGCGAGCGCCGCGCCGGGCCGGTTCCAGGGCGGCTTGACCGGGCCAGTAGTACTGCTGCTCGAGAAAGTCCTCGTAGCTGAAGCCGGGGCCCAGCGGGCCGTCGTTCCATTGGTCCAACGGGATCGAAGACAATGCCGTGTCTCCGGGATGGGCAATGCGAATGGAATTCTGGCCATTCGGCCGCATTTCCAGCAGAATATGGGCGCGGGAATCGGCGGGGCCGGTGATTTCGACCAGCACCCTCAAGACCCCGGGAAAGAAGTGCGCCTTGATGGAGACGTCTTCGCTGGTGCGTTTGCCGGCGGCATCCACGCGGACCAGGTGGCCGGAGGCGCGATAATCCGCTTTTTCGATAGCCTGCCGGGGGCCGGCCAGGATTGCCTGCGGGTCGGCCGCATTGGCCGGGAGGGCGGTCAGAAGTGCCATAGCAAGCGCGGCCGGGACCACTCTCATGCTTCCACTTTCCCGTCGCGGATGCGAATATGGCGCGGCGCGGCGTTGGCGATGTCGTTCTCGTGGGTCACAATAATGAGCGTCATACCGCGTTTCTTCTGAATACCGGTGAGTATCTCCATGATACGCGCCGAGTTCACGCTATCCAGGTTGCCGGTTGGTTCGTCGGCCAGCAGAATGGAGGGATTGTTGGCCAGCGCGCGGGCAATTGCAACCCGCTGGCGCTCGCCGGCGGAGAGTTCGTTGGGGTACTGGTTGAGGCGGTGTTCCAGTCCCAACTCGCGCAGGAGTGCTTCGGCCCGGTCGGCCCGGTTGCTTGAGTTGGAGGAAACGGCCATCATGGGCACCTGCACATTTTCGATAGCGCGCAGCGTGGGCAGCAGATAGAAGGCCTGGAATACAAACCCGATTCGATGTGCACGGTACTCGTCAAGATTGATGCTGGTTCCCAGGACCGCGTTCTCGAAGAGCACCTCGCCGCTGGTGGGGATGTCGAGGCCTCCGAGCAACTGCAGCAGGGTGGATTTGCCGCTGCCGCTGGCGCCACTGATTGCCACGTACTCACCCGCTTCGATGGTGAGGCTGACGCCGCGCAAGGCCTCGATGCGCCCATCGTCGTAGCTCTTGCGCAGATCTCGAGCTTCCAATTGCGGGCTGCTTCTAGTCATGGCGCAAGGCCTCGACCGGGGAGAGATGCGCTCCGCGCCAGGCGGGGTAGGCTCCGGCGAGCAGTCCCGAGAGTACGGAGATGGCCAGCGCTTCGACGAAATGCACCCAGGAAAGCGAGGTGGAGGCTATGCTGGCAGTCTGCGGCAGCGTGGAGAGAAGATGAAGCGCGCTCCACCCGAAGGCAATGCCGATGAACCCGCCTACGAATCCGAGGACGGTTGCCTCCACTTGGATGAGCAGCATCACCCGCCAAGCCTTCCAGCCGATTGCGCGCAGAATGCCGATCTCGCGGGTGCGCTCGAAGACCGACATCGCCATGGTGTTGGCGATGCCCAGAATGCCCATGAGCAATGCGATGGACGACGTGCCCCAGGCCACGGCGTGTGCCACGTTCACGAACTGGTTGTTGGCGGCGCGTTCCGAGGCCTGTTGGGCATTGAGGCCGGGCACTGCGGCCTCAATCTCCTTCTGGGCGCTCTTCATATACTGATCCGGCGATTCACCCGGAGGCGCCGGCCGCAGCCGCACATGAAAACCGGAGACCTTCCCCTGCAGGCTGGTGAGCTGCTGAATCTGATCGAGGGGCATGATCACCGCGCCGGTTTCCAACGCCGTGCCGCCGTGGAAGATTCCCGTGACGGTGAAGGCCGAACCTTGCAATTCGACCGTATCTCCAACCTTCTTGTCCAGATTCTTGGCCAGAGCTTCGCCGAGGATGATCTCCGGCTTGCCGTCATGAAAGCGGCCACCGGAGCTGAAGGTGAGTGAATCGAATTCGTAGGTGTCGTCGAGCCACCCGAACATCAGCGCATTCACCTCCGGCGTGATGTCCATGATGTTGAAGATCATGGGCTCGGCCCTGGCCACCACCGGCACCGCGCGCAGTTTTTCTTGCAGCGACTGGCTGACGGAGGAGTTCATGAAGTCTTTGTCGACCACGGCGATGTCTGTGCCGCTGGAGGAGTAGAGCCGCTCCCACTCATGCTCGAAGGAGCGGGAGAAGCCGACCAGAGCTACGAATGCGCCGATGGCCATGCCGATTCCCAGCAGCGTAAGCAGGGTCCTCAGGCGTCGGCGGCCAAGATTCTTCCACGCAAAACCTGTAAAGGAAAGTTGAGACGGCATGATGCTGGAGACATTCCTCGGTTATTCGGGACTGAGTGAATAGCCAGTTTATCGGGCCGCACAGCGAAAAGTCCAAGGATGCGCGGTAGGCCGGGGAAAACCGGCAATTGCAAAGCGAGCTGAAGGATGGCCGGGGTACAGCAGAAAGGGCAGCCTCAGCTGCCCTTTCCAATGTTAATGGGATGCGGATTTGAATTGAACCGGATTGAAATCGGACTTTGTGATCTTCATCGGCCGGAGCGCAAGCTCGCGTCGCTCACTCAAGTGCACAGAGTGAGCTTCCTTTCCCAAGCTCGAATCCGGGGCCCGATGTTTGGACCGAATTCGACAAGACTTAGTAACGGCCGCGGCCGCGCGATGCGCCCGCGCCCGCGCCGCCACCGGAGCCTTTGCGCGCCTGGTAGCAGTCCCGGCAAAACACCGGGCGATCGCCGCGCGGTTCAAAAGGTACTGTTGTAGGCTGGCCGCAACCGGAACAAATCACAGGTGTTCCTGTGGCCGGAGCCGAACGGTAGCCGGAGCCCCCCTGGTCTTGCTTCTTTGCCTGACGGCAAGTCTTGCAACGTTTCGGGGTCGAATAACCACGTTCCTGGAAGAACGCCTGATCAGCAGCGGTGAAGGTGAAGTCCTGCCCGCAATCGCTGCACGTAAGTGATATATCTCCGGCCATGGGTGTCCTCGTGGAGATTGTACACACCATTTTGTGTTTTGCGTACAAGGAAAGTTTTTGAACATATAAAACTTTCCTAAGGGTTGTGAGCCCGCGAGCCTTTCATACCTGGGCGTGGGGCATCACGATATAGTTCTGAGGGGAGAAGTGTTACTAACTCCATTAAGGCTTTTTGACGTTTGACCGCGTTCAAACCCTCTATGACAGCGTCGAACCCAGAATTCGAGGCAGACTGCATCCGCCGCATCCTGGCGGGCGAGAAACAATTGTTTCACTCGCTTATCCGGCCCTGCGAGCGCGCTATCTACTTTCTTCTGCTGTCCTTGCTACGCAATGAAGTGGAGGCCGAAGATGCGGCGCAGGATACTGCGATCAAGGTCTATCTAAATCTGAGCAATTTTCGCGGCGACTCGCAGTTTCGCACCTGGGTGCTTTCGATTGCCCGCAATGAAGGCCTTGGTCGCCTGCGCAAAGCGGCTTCGCGCCGGGAAGACTCCCTGGACGCGCAGATCGACGAGCAGACCGGCGACTACACTCCGGCGCTCCTCACCAGTTGGCGCGAAGTGCCCTTGGAAGCGCTCGAACGGCAGGAGTTAGGAGATATTCTGCGCAAAGCTGTCGAGGGTCTTCCGCCGATTTACCGTAACGTTGTGCTGCTCAGAGACATCGAACAAATGGATGTGCGCGAGACGGCAGCGGCGCTGGGGATTACCGAGGGATCGGTAAAGGTGAGGCTGCACCGCGCGCGCGCCATGTTGCAGCGGGATCTCGCGCCAAGGCTGGAGGGGTTCGCGCCCAAGCGGACAGGCATGTTTGGGTGGTTGAAATCATGAGAATCGACTGCAAACACGTCTGGGAACACATCTCCGGCTACATTGACGGCGAGGTGGACCAGGCTTTGCGCGCCGAAATCGACCGCCACCTGGAAACCTGCGAGATCTGCTCGGCGGTCCTGGATTCCACGCGCAACGTGGTGGTGCTGGTGGCCGATGAGCGCGTGTTCGAGTTGCCGACGGGGTTCAGCGAGCGGCTTCACGCGCGGCTTGATCGGGAATTGGAACTGGCTGGGTCGTCATGAAAGATCAAGATGGACCGGCATGGATAGCGGCTGGCAACGGTCCCGTTCGGTGAATCCTGGTGTGGGTCCATGTTTCTAGACCGACCAGCAGCAGCGTGACGATGGCAAGCGCCACCTGCAGCCGTTCTGAGCGCTTTTGTTTCGGACCGATCGGCCGCTTCCGCCATTGCGCTGAAGACCGCGCGCGCAAGCGCCAGATCCAAGCCAAAACAGCCAGGTTCACAACCGAGCCGGCGGCGGCGAAGACTAGCATGGGAATGCGGATTGCGTCCTGATGAAAGCCGCGCGCGGGAGCATAGATGCCGCTTACCGCAGCCAGCGCGGTAAGGCCGATAGCCAAGCGAAGCCCGCTTACAACGAAGACAGCCGTGCACAAGCTCTGCAAAACCGCCATGACCAGGCTGACTCCTCCGAGCGTCCGCAGGCGCGCCGGGATTTCGGGATATTCTCCGCTCAATGTGGTTGCCTCGCTGGTTTGGATGCTGGCATCTCCGCGACACTCCAGCCAGAATCAGGGTAGCCTATGTGGCTGAACGCGGCCAATCGGTAAAGCGCGACGCAGAGGGTAGCGTGCAGGCACCGTCGCGTGGCAGCGGCAGGGAATCCGATAGGCGCGACCGCGCGTACTACCGGCAGTGAAGAATTCCGGAAAGATTTTCATTTCCAGACGGACCAGTTTCCCTGTAACCTTTCCGGCAGGTCGTTAGTCTCAGAGAACACGGAAGGCGGGCTCGGCCAGGGTGCCAGCCTCGCAAGGCGAAAACCAGCGGAGAACATCCGCCTCAACCCCCCAAACGAGGTCAAAGGATCATGACAAAGAATCAATTCAACGCATTGCTTCTGACGGCGGCGCTCTCCGGCCTGGTCGGTGGAACCTCCGTAGCGGCCAAGGCGGCCACCAACGGCTCGAACCGGGTTTCCAGCGTGACCGCGGGCATGATGCTTGCCGCACAGGACAAGACCCCGCCTGCCAAGCATTCCTGTAAAGGCAAGAACGGCTGCAAGGGCACCGGCGGCTGCTCCACCGGCGACCAGGGCTGCAAGGGCAAGAATACCTGCAAGGGCAAGGGCGGTTGCGCAACCGACGGCTCCAAGCCACCCAGCGCGGTCTAGCCTTCGCCTCCATTCGAAGTCGCGGAAGGCGTTCCCATCTTGTTTCGCTTTCCGCGGCCTCGTGTCATTGATTCCCCTAAGGAAGCTCTCAATTAGCCATCGGCATTTGCCCAGGGGCTGGAGCCCGCGTTCATTGTGGCGCTTACGGCACGACTAAAGTCGTGCCCTTTCAAAACATCGACTTGTTCAGAGGTTCGCTAACCGACTCTTGATCATTATCTCTGCGAGCTGTGAACTAAGAACTGAGAACTGAATTTCATGCCCGGCAATCCATTCAATGCGTATCAGGATCACGGCGTCGGAATCGGCCTGCGCATTCCCCATTACAACCACATCTTCTCGCGCAAGCCAGTCGTTGACTGGTTCGAGATCATCTCGGAAAACTTCATGTGCGACGCGGGCCGGCCGCTCGCCATGCTCGACCGGATTCTGGAGCAGTACCGCGTTGTGCAGCACGGCGTGTCAATGTATTTCGGTTCGGTGACGGCACCCGATCCCGAGCACCTGAAGCGGCTCAAAGCGCTGGTTCGACGCACCAACACTCCCTGGCTCAGCGATCACCTCTGCTGGGGCTCTGTCGACGGCACCTACACGCATGACTTGCTCCCGCTGCCCTACACCTGGGAAGCCGTCGAGCGGACGGTCGAGCGTGTGCGCACGGTGCAGGACTACCTGGAGATTCCGGTGGCCGTCGAGAACGTGAGCTCCTACGCCGCGTTTACCGGCTCGCAGATGACCGAATGGGAGTTTCTTACCGAAGTGGTGGAGCGCGCCGACTGCGGCATTCTGCTCGACGTGAACAACATTTACGTCTCCAGCGTGAATCACGAATTCGCGCCGATGGATTACGTCAACGCCGTGCCTGCCCATCGCGTGGCGCAGATTCATATCGCCGGACACTCGAAATACGAAAAATACATTCTCGACACCCACGACCATCCTGTGATCGATCCGGTGTGGGAGCTTTACGCACGCGCCATCGAGCGCTGCGGGCCAACGCCCACGCTGCTCGAGTGGGACGACCACATCCCCAGTTTTGACGAAGTGCACAACGAGGCCAAGAAAGCGAACCGGTATCTGCATCAGCAAGCCGACACCATGGTGGAGGCAGCGCGATGAGTTCTCCTGCCGCAACGCCCGAGGCGATGAGCCTGGCCGAGTTGCAGCGGCAGATGGCCGCTGCCATCATGATGCCGCTCACGGCCGACGAGGACATGCGCGCCCATGCTCCCGACGGCAGGCGCATGACGGCGGTGGCTGCCGGCTTCATTGCGCCCAACAGCCGGCTCACGCCGTTCGAGCGGCTGGAAATCTATAACCGGCAATACTGGTATCGTGTGCTTGACGCGCTGGCCGAGGATTTCCCCGTGCTGCGCGCCGTGGTGGGCAGCCGCGCATTTGAGCAGCTTTCGATCGAATACCTGACGGCGCATCCGAGCCGGTCGTTCAGCCTGCGCAACCTGGGTTCGAAGCTGGCCGAGTGGCTTGCCGATCACCCGAAATTCGCGGGGCGGCGCCAGAGGTTGGCGCTTGACGTAGGGCGGATCGAGTGGGCGTTCATCGAGGCATTCGACAACGCGGAACGCACTCCGCTCACGCTCGATCAGATCGCCACGCTCGACGGCGGATCGGCGCTTGGCCTGCAGCCGCACCTGAGGCTTCTGGCCCTCGACTACGCAGCCGACGACCTGGTGCTGGCGCTGCATCAGCAGCAGAAGCGGGGCACGACGGAAGCGGGCGTGAAGCACGAGGAAGGCCCCGAGCCTCCGGTCAGGCTGCCACGCCTGCGCCATCGGCCCACTTGGCTCGCAGCGCATCGCTTCGACAATGCGGTCTACTACCGGCGGCTGGAGCGCGAGGAGTTTCTCACCCTCGGCGCCATTCGCGCAGGCTTGCCGCTGGGCGAGGCTCTGGAAGCTGGATTCGCTGAATCCGCGAAGCCTGAGGAGCGGAGGCCGGCTTTGGTTCGCGCTTGGTTTGCGCACTGGGCCGAGTTGGGCTGGATCTGCGCTCCGGAACTCGATTCGTTGTTAGAAAAATAGGACGGAACGAAATGGCAAAGATCGTCGATATGGGGATTTCTGCGTATGGTGGCTTGGCTTCGCTGCTCAACTCACTGCAAAGCCCGCTGTTGCTGGCCATTCGCCTTTACTGGGGTTTTCAATTCGTGCAGGATGGCTGGGGAAAGCTCACCCATCTGGCCAAGGTCACGGAGTTCTTTTCCAGTCTTGGCCTGCCCGCACCCTGGCTGGCTGCGCTCATGGTTGCGCTTGTGGAGTTATGCGGCGGCACACTCTTCGCGCTCGGCATCGCTTCGCGGCTTACCTCGCTGGTTCTGTTCGTCAACATGACGATTGCCTATCTCAGCGTGCCCGACGACCGCGTGAACTTCTCGCACATCCTTTCCAAGCCGGACGACTTCTACGGGGCGACCCCGTATACGTATTGGTTCGCAGCGCTGCTGATTCTGATTCTCGGGCCGGGCGTTTTCGCTGTCGATTGGCTGATTGGACGGCGCTTCGGCGCGAAACCCAAGGCTTGACAGGTTCTGGGTTGCATTTCAGATTTCCCGCTCCTCCTCAAGAGTGCGGCGAAGTCAGCGCGTCCGTAGTTCACGAGCGAATCCAAGCAAGGATCCAAAAGGGCTCGCGGCGGCAACCAGGATTGCCAAGCTTGTTGATACTAGAAGCAGAATATCTACCGGGGAATCAAAGAAGCCGCTGAAGTCGATGTGTGGCCATGCTGTTGCAACGAGATCCCAGCCCAAAAGCAGAGTCATGCATGCCGCGCTTGCTCGAAACGATTTCAACGCCATCAGAGTGGCAGGCAGCGCAAGAAGAAACGAAATGGCGCTCAACATAGGCGCTGAAGGGAACGCTATGAGCCCAGCGACTGAAACCAGGGCAGCGATCAAGAAAGCTGGAAGCCACAGCGCCACATAGATCACACACGCACGCCGAATCCCACGACGGCCAAAGCTGGTCTGATCCATGACCGGAGTATAGATTCGCGTCTTGGGCGAATCAATCAAAAAATCCTCCGACTCGAAAGTTGAAAGGCCCGAAGAGGAATTTGAATCCTGGAGAACCGAACCACCTTGGCGTTGCGCATTGCGGTATTATCGATTCCACAACACTCCGTGTTGAAATCGAGCCATCTTCGCATCGTGTATGTGCTCACTTCGCTCGGCATGGGCGGAGCGGAACGGCAGGTTCTGGCGCTCGCCTCGCGCATGGCCGAGCGGGGACACACGGTCGCGTTGATGGTGCTCAGGCCTCGGCTTGAGGAAGAGTGGCCCACGCGGCTCCGCGTCGTTCATCTTGACATGCAGCGGACGCCGGCAAGCGTGCTGCAAGGGCTGGCGACTGCGCGGCGCTTTCTTCGCGCCTACCGGCCCCAACTGATTCATAGCCACAGCTTCCACGCCAACGTCGTTGCGCGATTGCTCAAGCTCCTGGTGCCTGCGCCTGTGGTCCTGTCTACTGTGCACAACGTGTACGAGGGCGGCTTGCACCGCATGATCTGTTACCGGCTGACCGATTTTCTCTCGAAACGCACTACCGCCGTGAGCAAAGCTGCCGCGGAGCGCTTTGTGAACCTCAAGGCTATTCCGCGGCACAAATGCGTGGTCGTCAGCAACGGCATCGATGTCTTGGAAAATTTGCCTTCCCAGGACCGGCGCATTGAGACGCGGGCGGCGATGCAGTCGGCAGATCGTTTCATCTGGTTGACTGCCGGCCGCCTGGTGCCGGCGAAGGACATTCCTAACCTGCTGCGCGCATTTGCGCGGGTACGTGCGGAGATGCCGAACACGCAACTCTGGATCGCGGGCGCCGGCGATGCTAAAACAACGCAACAAGCCGGCGGCCCAATCCGGCATTCCGCGACCCAGGATAACGTCCGATGGCTCGGACTGCGGCGCGATCTTCCCGCCTTGCTCGATGCTGCCGATGGATTTGTGCTAGCTTCCGCGTGGGAAGGAATGCCGCTGGTGGTTGGCGAGGCCATGGCAATGGAGAAGCCTGTGGTTGCGACGGATGTGGGCGGCGTGAGGGAATTGGTGAGGGAAGCCGGCGTGATTGCACCGCCGGGGAATTCCGAGGCGCTGGCCGCGGCCATGCTGGCGCTGATGCGAAGCAGCCACGAGGTCCGCCAGAAGCTGGGCCGTTCGGCGAGATCGCGCATCGAAAACTACTTCAGCATGGAAACGCGAGCCGATCGGTGGGAGTGGTTGTACCGCTCCCTCGTTGAATAAAGGCCGGTGTGTTGCGCCCCGGCCTTTTTGCGATCAGGCAACTGGCGATCAGAATGCGAAAGAGGCGCTGAAGCGGATCACTCGCGCCGCGGAGCTTTGCGAGAAGGTTCCGCCTGCCAGGCTGGTCGATTTGCCGAACTGCTCACCGGGGCCGTAGAGGCCGGTGGTTGGATTCAGCGTCGGAATCACGCTGCCCACGGGGGTTCCGTAGTTGATGTCGTTGAACAGGTTTGAGGCCTGGGCGCTGAACGTCAAGGTGTACTTCTTGTTGATTGTCGGCCCGCCAAAGCCACGCGGGCCGCCGCCGCCGCCAAATCCGCCGGGTCCAAATCCGCCTCCGCCACCGCCGCCGCGACCGCCACCGCCGCCGCCGGGACCGCCATAGCCTCCGCCGGGAGGCGGTCCGCCCGCGTTCGCTCCTGCGGCAAGTTTAGGGCCGATTCCAAAGGCGCGGCTGAGGCGCAGGTTCACCGTCACTGAGGCTGGCCCGGTGCCTTCATTGATGGGGATGGGCGTGTAGGTCTGTCCTGGAACCGCAGGCTCTGTATCCAGGCAGCCGAACTGGGTGAGGGCGTAGGCCGGGTTCGGAGTGGTGCAGAAGGAATTGGCGGCAAGCGAGGGGCGATTATTGAAGAAGTTATCCCCGGTAAGATCGTTGGTGGTGGTGATGTTGTAGGGTCTTCCTGAATTTGCGATCAGGAAGGGATTCAAACGGATGCCCCAAGGGCCAGTGTAATTGGCCAGCATGAAGACCATGTTTCGCGCGGCAAAACTGGCGCGGCCGTAATCCTGACTCAGGTCATAGGAGTTCGACACAGCGTTGCCGGAACCGCCGTCGGAGTCCGCCGCAGTCAGGTTGTAGAAGCCCACAACGCTGAAGTTGGGAGTGAAGCGGGCATTCACGTTCACAATCATCTGATTCTGCTTGAAGACGGCTTCAGGGTAGTACTCTTCCACGATGCCCAGGTTTGGATTCGGCCTGGTGGGCGGAGCGACGTCGGGCAGATATGCATTGGAATTGCGCGTGGCCAGGGTGTGAACCCCGAAGGAGTGCAGATAAGTGAGGGTGAGCGTGGTGGTTTTGGTCAACTGGCGCTCCAGGCTGGTTCCGAACTGTTCGGTATAGGGCGAGCGGAAGCCGGGTGCTACCTCGTTGATGGTGCTGGTGCTGGATGCGGCCGATCCACAGGTGGCGAGGTTGATGTTCGCCAGACTCGCGGAGTTGAAGCAGGTGGGATTGGTGATGGTGGTTTGTTTCTGGCTGTCCGGGCTTCCGTTGTAGCGCACCGTCGACAGCAAGTCGGCAATGCCGAAGCGGTCGTAGAAGAAACCAAAACCGCCGCGGACGACGGTCTTGGCCTGCTTTTTGTTTTTGTGGCCGTCGAGCGCATAGGCAAAGGAGACGCGCGGCGCCCAGTCGTTGTGATCGGCGATGTGGTTCTGCGATTCCCAGCGCACGCCGCCGGAGAGGGTGAGGAAGTTGTTGAACTTCCAGTCGTCCTGGAAGAAGACCGCGGCGTCAAAGACGTTGGCTTGCGCCGCCGTGTTGCCACTGGCGAAATTCAGCCTGCTGGGCGCGTTGGTTGTCCCGCAGACGACCGGGGAAGTTGTCGAAGGATTGGCCGGACATGCTACTCCGGCCTCAAGATTGAGCGCGCCTACATAATCCGCGGCCGAAGTGAAGGTGAAGCTGCCATTGAAATCGCTGTTGGACGTGTTGGCGTCCAAATTGTCGCGCAGCCGCGTGCCGAACTTGATGGCATGCGCTCCGATGGACATGGTGGTGAGGTTTTGCAACTCAAGGTGATTGGTATGGTCGTTCGATGTTTGCACCGTTGCGCCGCCGGCGGTGAGTGTCTGCGGAATGCCGATCTGGGGACCGGAGCTTGCAGGAGACGTGGACGAGTCGTCGCGAAGGTATTGAAACCGCGTCTCGTTGACGGCGTGCTCGTTGACGATGAAGGAGTCGCTCAACTGCAGGGTGCTCTCAGTGGAGGTCTGAGTGGTGGATTGAGTGGGCAGGGAAGTGGAACCGATGTTTCCGCTGGTGCTGTTGCGATAGTACTGGTAACGCGCCGTAAGCGTGTTCCTCTTTCCCAGTTGCAGGTCAACGCGCGGCGCAATGTTGGTGCGTGTAGAAGGGTTGAGGAGCGCGCCGGAAAGCGGGCCAACTTCATACGGATAAGGAGCCGGGCCGGGAACCGGGGCCTCGATGATCGAGTAGATGTTGTCGTTCTGGTTGTTGCGCTGGTCTACGCTGATGAAGAACGAGGCCCACTTGGAGAGCGCTCCGTTCATGTTTCCGCTGTACTGCAGGCTGTGGTAGGCGGGCACCACCTTGTCAAACGGGTTTGCGGTATTGAAGATGTCGTCGTTGCCCTGGGTAAGAAACTGGCCGTGCAGCTTGTCTGTGCCGGGCTTGGTGAGGATCTCGATGCGGCCATAGCCGAGCTTGTCGTATTCGGCGGAAAAGGGGTTCTGGTTGATGCGAATTTCGCGGATGGCCGATTTGGGCGGCAACTGGCCGCCGGTAAAGCCGTCAATGTAAATCTGCCCTCCGTTTGGCCCCGCCGAGGGACCGGCGAGAGCCGTGAGCTCGCTCGACAGTTCGTCGGGATCGTCGGACAAGGCGTCGAGGTCCTTGCCCTTTAGCACGATGGCGCTGGAGTTTCCGCCGGCATCGATGTTGACCTGCGGCGTGTCGTCAGTGACAGTGACGCTCTGCTGCGCCACTTCAATGGCCATGGCGATATCCACCCGCTTCGATTGGCCCGCACCGAGCACGATCAATGGCGAACTGAATGGAGCAAAACCCGCATAGGTAGCGCTGAGAACGTAACCGCCGGGGGCAAGGCCGCTGACGGAGTAGGCGCCCGAGGAATCTGCCGTGGCGCTGCTTACGATGGTTCCTGATGAGTTGGAGACGGTCACCTTGGCGCCGGGAATGAGCGCGCCGGTGGGGTCAGCGATGTGTCCGCGCAGCGTGCCGGTCGAGGCTGGCGCGGAGGGTGCTGTGGCGGCAGGCTTGTCCGCCTGGGCTGGCGGCGCCTGAGCCTGCGCCGCGATTCCCGCGGCGATGCCGAGGGCCAATGCAATCAAAGATCGATGAAAGGAGTGCATTTTTAAGTACAAGAGTCCCTCGCTTGTTTCGAATGAACTTGTTCGTGCGACTATTGGGCTGCGGCTTCCGCGCCGCCAGCGCCGCCACTCATGCTCCAGTTGTTAAGCAGGCTGCTGGCCGCGGGAGCTTCCAGCAGGGGTTCAACGCCGGCCACCAGCGTGATGGCTGTAACGTCTGTGGCGCCGTCAGTGGACACGATCATCACGGCATCGCCCTTATTCAGATCGGAAAGCTGGATGGTGGGTGCGCGGCTGAGCATTTGCTGCGGATCGCCGCCGCCCGCGGCACCCTGGCCGCCGGCCCATTGCCCTCCGCCACCAGGGATTTGACCGGCACCTTGACCGGCTCCGGGGCGCTGTCCTGTCCCAGCGTTGGCGGCCGGTGCACCACCTGCCTGCCCCGATGAGCCGCCATTCCAACCACCACCGCCGGAGGTCCCCTTGAGGCGCATGGCGAGAAAAGCAGCCATGCGGTCAGAGAGCTTGCGCATCTGCACGTCGGGCGTGATGTGAATGGTGACCTGTTTCTTGGTGATCAGATCCTTGACGACGAGTGTGGAAGAAGCCGGATCGGTCGATGAGACCGTACCTGAAATATTGCGGAACGTGCCGGAAACGACTTCGTCCGCATCGATGCTTGTGCTGTCGGCGTTCTTTGCTCCGCGCGCGCGCAACTGGTCGCCGGCATGAATCGCGTCAATCGGCGCTGCAATCGCCGCATCGAAGCGTACGGAAGCCGGTGCGTAGCGCTTGAGCATGGTGGCACTGGAGGTGTGAACGGCGATGGTCTTGGCCGTTGCTCCTGCGCCGCTGGTCAATACAATGACGCCGCCTGCCGCATCGACGCTCTTCACCAGGCCACCCACGCCATTGCGCTGCCAGTCATCACGATCCTTCTGCTGCTTGGCCGCTACGTCAGACTGCTTGATGGCAATGATCTGCACGGCCTGCGAAGTGCCGGCCGGCGCCGCGGGATCGAGCTTGACCAGCGCACGGTCGCCAACCGCAAGGTCGGTAAACTGGATCGTCTCCGCGGTGCTCAGGTCCTTTTGTCCCGGAGCAACACGCTTGATCTGCGCGGCGGATGGAACTTCGACCTGGTAGGTCTGGCCGGCATCGGTCTTCACCGTGAGAGTGGTCCCGCTGATAGCGGTGATGGCGCCGATGAATCGCGCCGGCGCCTGGGCGGCGACGGGTGCAATCAAGGTGGTTGCCGCCAGCAAAGCGATTGAGAGCGCCAGCCGCGCCTGCAAAGGGGAAGTCCGAATCATGAGCGTGCGATCCATAGGCCATTTTCTCCTCGGTCCGGATCGATCCGGCTGCCGGGGCAAGAGTGATTCCTAATCCGGTAGACGAGCCACCGCGCCAAAAGGTTGAGCGGAAGCCAGGATATAATTCGGATTCTGAAAAATCCCCGGGGAACGAACGTAAAAGTCTATTTTTGTGCAGCTTGCGTCTACGTCAGGCTTAACCCTGCCTTACAGTTCCGGAGTGTGCGTTGCGGCTGGAATTAACCGCGCAATGACTGAATATGCGTGTCAAAACAAGCCTCGCATGCGTCAATTCTGATTCGCCAGTTCCGCCGTCTCAAGAAAGATGTAATTCCCTGATGGAGCGGGCGTCACATGCGTCAGCCTGCGGTTATGCACCACCAACGTGTCGCGGTACCAGAGGTTGATTGCCGGCAAGTCACGGGCAAGAATCTGCTGCGCCTCGGCGTAGTCGGCGCTACGGCGAACAATGTCTGCGTTTTCAGCCGCGTCGTCAAGCAGCGCGTCGAGGCGCGCATTGGAATAGTGGCCGCGGTTGGCGCCCTTGGGAGGAATTCGCGCCGTCGAGAAGGCATACCCGAATATATCCGGTTGTTCGTTGCCGCCCACCCAGCGAAGTGAGTACATCTGAAAGGCACCGCGCGCTACGTCGGAATAAAACGTCGCGTACTCGAAGCTGCGGATGTCAAGTGCAATGCCCACCGCGGCCAGTTGCTGCTGCAGCACAGCGGCCAGCAGGCGCGTTCCTTCATCGTTGCTGGTCTTCATGGTCACGTGAAAGCGGACGCCGCTGTTCCCGCGCGGATGTCCGGCCTCGTCGAGAAGACGGCTGGCGCGCACCGGATCGTAGTCGAAGCGCGGGCCATCGCCGTTGAAGGCCCAGTGATTCGGCGGAAGCAGGCTCGAAGCGGCGCGCGCGCGTCCGCCGAGCAGCGTCTTGATGATGAGGTCGCGGTCGATGGCGGAGGAGATTGCCTGGCGCACCCTCGCATCTGTCAGCAGCGGGTCGCGCAGGTTGAAGCCGAGATACTGAATCTCTGTTCCGCCCGTCTCTTCAATGCGCAGATCGGGCCGCGCGGCCAGCACGGGCAGCGAATCCATGGGAAGGGAATTGATGGCTACGTCGCCCGAGCCCTTTTCCAGTTCCAACGATTCGGTAATTGCATCCGGAACCACAGCGAACCTGACTGTTTCAATCTTTGGTACAACAGTCCAGCTCTGCCGATTGCGCTCCACGATCACATCCTGATCGATTTGCTGGCTGACAAAGCGGAACGGCCCTGTGCCCACGGGATGCTGCCAGAATTCGCGTCCGCTGCCCTCGGGGACGATTCCGATTGCGCCGGTGGAAAGATTGATCAACATAAAATTGTCGGCATGTTTGAGATGCATCACAACGGTGTGCTCGTCGGGAGCTTCCATCGTGTCAATCGATGCGTAGGACGCGGCCTTGGGAGTGATCACACCGCCGGGCCGCGCGGCGTTGCGCATGGTTTCGATGGTCCAGATCACGTCGCGCGCCGTGAGCGGGCGGTCATCGTGAAACAGAACCCCGCTGCGCAGATGGAACACGAGCGTGAGCGGGTTGGGTTGCTCCCAGCGCTCGGCCAGTGCGGGAGTGAACTGAAAGCTGGCATCGCGCGCCACAAGTCCGTCGAACAGGAGCGCGTCAATGCGTTGCGACTGCGCGTCGGTGCCGATGCGCGGATCGAGGTTGGCAGGACTGCTCTCGATGAGAAAGACGACAGTGTTTGGGTCCCGCGGCGCGGAACGGCAACCTCCCAGAATCGCCGCCACAACGAGAAGCAAGGCCGAAAAGAGAAACTTGGGTGCCCCATCCTTGCGAGGTTCTGTCTCGCAAGGGTGGGAAACCCCGAACCTCAACCTCCGCAATCGGGTCTTAAACATACGTTATCTGCCCGAGAATTACGGTTCGCTTTGCGCCCGTTGCCGCCGGCACATTTCCCGGCAGCCGATGCCATGTTTGCCACGCAAGCAGCGCAAAGGCCGCAGCCTCCTTGGCTTCAGCAGGCAAGCCAAATTCTTCGCTTGCCGCGGGTTCGCAGCCCATTGGCTCGAGTCGCTGCGCCAGCATCGCCATCAAAGTCGAATTCCGCGCGCCGCCGCCGGAAACAATGTAGTCCACTCCCACGTGCATTCTTCTCTTCACAAAACGCGCGTAACTCATGGCAATGGTTTCGGCCGTCAGTGCGGTCGCTGTCGCAATGGCGTCTTCAGGCCTTTTGCTCAGCCGCCGGCACGCCGCAAGAAACCTTACCGCGTACCCGCGCCCAAACTGTTCGCGACCGGTGGTGCGCGGGGGCTTAAGCTGAAAGTAGGGATTGCGCATTGCTGCATTCAACGCCGGGGCCAGCACCTCGCCCCCAGCCGCGATGGCTCCATTGCGATCGAATGGCTTCGAGAAAAGCTCCATCATCAGAGCGTCGATGACCATATTGCCGGGGCCCGTGTCAAACGCGATCACTGCATCAGGCGCGGCTCCCGCGGGAATCGCTGTGAGGTTGGCAATGCCGCCAATGTTCTGCAGCACGCGGCCTCGCACCGGATGAGCGAAGAGCGCGTAGTCGAGCATGGGAACGAGTGGCGCGCCCTGGCCGCCGGCAAGCATATCCGCAGGACGGAAATTCGAAACCACCGGAATGCCCAGCTTGGCCGCAATTACTTGCGCCTCGCCGGCCTGCCAGGTACAAGCAAAACTGCGGCCCGCATAACTTGCATTGCGGGCCTGGTGATAGAGCGTTTGCCCGTGGCAGCCGATGAGATCGAGTTTGACGCTGTGACGCCTGATTGTCGCCTGAACGGCCTCAGCGTACGCGATGCCAAGCCGCCAGTTGAGTCGCGCAAGTTCCGCCGTTGATGTGGAAGGCGCGTTCATTGCCGTGAGCACCGCGCGGCGCAACGGAGCGGGGAACCGAAAGCCCTCATGGGCGAGAAGCGCAAGCTTCGGGCGAAGTTTGCCCGGCGCGATCCGCACCACGGCCACATCGATTCCGTCCGCGGATGTGCCGCTCATGATGCCGGCGACGGTCATGGCCTTCGCGTTCATCGAGGTTTCGTCTCCTGCGTTGGCTGAGTTGCAGCGATCATTTCGCCGAAGCGAAGGATGCGCGTTCGCAGAGCTTCAAACGGCTTTGTCGTAAGAGGGCGAGGAGCGAAGTTCGCGAGAATCCGATGCTGTTTCCGCGATGTTTCTGCCGCGCGCGCAAACAGCAAGTTGCGGAAGCTCTTCGACCTGTCCGCTTCCGTGAGCAATGACTCATAGGCGCGAAGAATCAGCTCCGGGCTGTGGCAGATCTCGATCAGGTCCATGCCCGCGCGAACCGCGGCGATCACCGCTTCCTCGATGGGCAAAAATTTGAGAATGCCGCCCATCTCAAGATCGTCGGAGAAGATGATGCCTCTATAGCCGATGCGTTTGCGAAGGACGGTAGTGATCCAGTAAGGCGATGCCGACGCGGGGAGATTTCCGCCTGGGGTATCCGGATAGGCTGCGTGATTCACCATGATCATCGGCAGGTCATTGCGCAACTCGCGATAAGGAACAAGGTCTTCGCGATCCATTTCGCGAGTGCTGCGGCGGATTGCCGGCGTCTCCCTGTGTGAATCGAGTGTGCCGCCGCCGAGTCCGGGAAAATGTTTGCCGCATCCCGCGACGCCATGTGCCGCAAGGCCCGCGAGAAAGTTGCGAGCGTAATCGACCACCCCCTGCGGCGTTGCTGCCGATGCGCGCGTGCCCAATACCTTTGAAGAGGCGGGCAGTGCGAGATCAAGCACGGGCGCCAGAGTCGTGTTGAAGCCGAACGCACTGACCGCACGCGCCACTAACTCACCTTGCTGGCGAATCAGGTCAGTCTTGCCCGTGTTCTGTGCCGCGCCCATTACGGCTTTCGCGGAAGGGATGGGCGCGAGTGCGTCGCGCAGCCGATCAACGGCGCCACCTTCCACGTCCACGCAGCGAAAACTGTGCGGCACACAGAGCCGGGCTGCATCCTCCAGAAGAAGCCTCGTCTGGTTTGTGTCCGTGATATTGCGGTGGAAGAGAATGATTCCGGCGGGCCGCACCAGCTTGAGCCAGGCGCGCTCCAGATTTATGAGCTCTGTGCCCGACAGGCCTACGACCAGCAGGCTTCCCGCCGCGCGACGCAGATTCGCAGTCAACTCTTCTCCTTCAATTCCTGCTGCAATTCTTCGAGCAGATTCAGCGCTTGCAGCGGCGTGAGCGCGTTCACATCCGTGGCTTCGATCCGGTCCACGATGCGCTGCGAGAGAGGGGTGAAGATGGTCAACTGCACGGGCGCGGCGGTTTCCACCTGCACGCTTTGGCGTTCCTGCTTCTCATGCTGTCGCAGCACCCGCTTGGCCCGCTCGATGACTGCCGAGGGCAAGCCCGCGAGACGCGCTACTTCGATGCCATAACTCTTGCTGGCCGCGCCAGGCTCAATGTTATGCAGGAAGACAATGCCGCCTGCAGCCTCTTTCACGCCCACGCGCAGATTGCGCACGCGCGGCAGCTTCTCTGCGAGCATGGTGAGCTCATGGTAGTGCGTGGCAAAGAGCGTACGCGCACCAGTTTCTGCGTGCAGGTACTCGACGGCAGCCCATGCCAGCGAAAGGCCATCAAACGTGGCAGTGCCGCGGCCCATCTCGTCAAGAAGAATGAGCGATTTTCTTGTTGCGGTATTCAGAATCGTGGCTGTCTCCATCATCTCGACCATGAATGTCGAGCGACCGCGGGCCACATTGTCGCTGGCGCCAATACGCGTATAAATTCGGTCAACGAGCCCGAAGCGCAAACTCTCCGCGGGAACGAAGCTGCCCATCTGGGCCAGCAGGACTAACATGGCGGCCTGGCGCAGATAGGTGCTTTTCCCGCCCATGTTAGGGCCAGTTATGAGCAATAAGCTCGGGCCGATGCCGCTGTCATCGGGGGCGGCCGCGTTGAGATACAAATCGTTGGCGATGAAGCGGCCTTCGCGGGTATCTTCCATCCATTGCTCGATGACCGGGTGCCGTCCTGCGACTGCCTCCAGCACGGATTCCTCGACAATGGTTGGACGCACGTAGCGGCGCAATGCGGCAAGATGTGCGAAGTCAGCCAGCAGGTCAGCCTCAGCCACTGCCGACGAAGTGCGGCGAATGCGGCCTGCCGCTTCCAACACTGTCTTGCGCAGCTCGGCAAAGATGCGCTTCTCAATCTCGATGGACCGGTCGTGGGCGGTGAGTATCTTTCTCTCGTACTCCTTTAACTCGGGAGTGGTGAAGCGCTCCGCGTTGACCAGCGTCTGCTTGCGTTCATAATCGGCCGGAGCTAACAATAAGTTAGACTTGGTGATCTCGATGTAATATCCAAAGACCGAGTTATAGCGCACCTTCAACGAACCTATGCCGGTCCTTTGCCGCTCGCGCCCTTCGATAGCAGCAATCGATTGCCTGCCCGTTAAAGAAATGGTGCGCAGTTCATCCAATTCACTGTCGACGCCGGCGGCAATTGCGCCGCCATCCACGAGGGTGAGCGGAGGGTCGGCCACCAGCATTGTCTCGATCAGCGTTGTCACGTCGATGAGCGTGTCCAGGCGCGCAGATAGACCTTTCCAGAGTGCGGTCTGCATTGCATCAACTGAAGTTTTCAAACCAGGAAGCTTGGCGAGACTTGCGGCGATGGCACGGACATCCCGGGGGCCGCCAGAGTCGAGGGAGAGACGCGCAAGAAGCCGTTCGAGGTCGAGAATGCCGTGGAAGGCGCGGCGAATTTCCTCCCGCTTCAGCAAATCACTGTGGGCCTCTGCCACGGCTTCGTAGCGAGACTCAAGTGATTGCGCATCGAGCAGCGGGCGCAGAATTGTCGCGCGCAGCAGGCGCTTGCCCATGGGCGTCTGGCATGCGTCGAGCGTGTGGAAGAGCGTGGCGCGCGAGTCCTGCCCCACGAACATCGGTTCCACGAGTTCGAGATTGCGCACAGTGACCTGGTCGAGCTCAAGGCAGGTGGAGTGCTCTTGAAACTTCAGGCTGTCAATGTGCAGCGCCTCGATCTTTTGCGTCGTCCGCACGTAGTGAAGCACCGCGCCTGCGGCAATGGCGGCTGCGGGATGGGTGTCCAGACCGTAGCCCTCAAGCGTGCGCACGCTCAGTTGACGCTCCACGAGCGGCACAGCGAAGTCGCGTGTCCACACCCAGTCTTCAACGCGAGTGCGCGCCGCAATGCGCTCCAGTCCGCGTTCAAGCTGCGCAGGCAACTCGGCGCTGGCCGGCAGCAGGACTTCGCTGGGGCCGGCTTTCGCGATTTCATCCACCGCCTGCTGGCGGGCTGTAGGGCCTGTAAACTCGGCGGTGCGAAATTCGCCAGTGGAGACGTCGAGCAGAGCGACGGCGCAGACCGGCTCTTTTGCGTTCCCCGTCTCGAACAGCGCAGCGAGAAAATTGTTCTGGGCCTGATCGAGGGCGTTGTCGAGCGCCGTGCCAGGTGTGAGCACGCGGGTAACCTCGCGGCGCACAATCTTCTTGGTGAGCTTGGGGTCCTCCATCTGGTCACAGATGGCGATGCGGTAGCCCTTGCGCAGCAGGCGAGCAAGGTAACTCTCAACCGCGTGATAAGGGACGCCGCACATGGGCTGCGAGCGTTCCCGGTCGCGCGCGGTGAGGGTGAGCTGCAGCTCGCGGCTTACGGTTACGGCGTCGTCGTAGAAGAGTTCGTAAAAATCGCCCATGCGGAAAAAGAGCAGTGCGTCGGGATTCTCACGCTTTGCCGCTGTCCACTGACGCATGAAGGGAGTGAGGTCGGCGGTAGCCTTGTCGACGGGCGCCCTGGCGACCGGGGGGAGACTCGGCGCCGATTCGGGAGGGACCTGGTTTAATGCTGGCGGATCGAGCACAGGCAAGTCCGGCGGCGCGGGTTGAGTGTCTTCCCTGATCACGTTGGCTTTAAGAATACCGTTGCCGAGGCGCCCGGCGGCTTCATGTTGTGGATTGTGGCTCCTTAACCGACATCTGTGCCCGAAGGCTTGGCAAGGGGTAGACTACTCCGGGGACGCGGGCGCCCTGAGAAAAGCGATTGGGGCCGGGCGAGAGAGGGATCGAATGAGAATGCGGAAGTTCATCTGCGGATTGCTGGTGTCAACGGGAATCGCGCTGAACGCGGGTTATTCGCCGGCTGCCAATGCAGCCAAGCCGCTCAGCGACAAGAAATTGGACGTGCTGGCAACCGCGGCGCTTGAGGCCATGAAGCAGAAAGCCTCCGAGTTGAACATCCAGGGCGTGGCTGTGGTGAGCTACGCTGCCGGGGATACTGTGGAGCGCTGGTCGTCGAAGATGGCGGTTGTTGGCCATCTGACAGACCCCAAGGCCAGCGCCAACGGCAATAACCTGCTCGGCATCGCTTATGCGAAGTCGGCAGAGATGGCGCGAACCCTGAAGGACTCAGGAACGGCTGGCGGCGCTCCCATGACCGGCGAATTCGGCTGGCAAGGCGGGGTGATCTTCAAAACCAACAGCGGATACGTGATTGTGGCCTTCAGCGGCGGCAAATCGGAGGACGATGTGCAGGTGTCGAAGGCCGGGCTTGAGGCGATGAAAAAGGGGCTCCTATGATGCAGCAAGTTAGCCCGCGCTGCGCGCGGTTAGCGTGTCAGCAGGTTAGCGGCGGCGTCTACCGAGTCCGAGTCATCTAGTGATTTGGATCACAGTATACTGAGCAGTTACGCCTTTATGGTGAAGGTCGATATGTATCTGCTCTGGCTTCGAGTTGCGGCTATTTTGTACGCGGCGGCAGGTGTCGCCATTTTTCCGGCCGTGCTCTACAAAGTCGACCGCTGGCGCCGATGGTGTGTCCACCTGGGCGGAATGGCCTGGTTCTTCCACTTCGTGTCCGCGGTTGAAATGCTGGTGCAGGCGCATCACTGGGTGCCGGTCAGCATGCGCGAAGTGCAGTCGCTGCTGGGTCTCGCGGTGGTCACAGTGTTCTTCCTTGTCTGGTGGCTTTATGACGCCATCTCCCTTGGTTTGTTTGCCTTGCCGGTAACATTCTTTTTGGTTCTGGTGCCCGCGCTGGGCGCCGAGCGCTATGTGTTTCCTTCGCAAGGGGTACGCGTAAGCTGGCTGATTGCCCACATTGCGGCGCTGCTGCTGGCCTACGTGGCGCTGGGTTTCAGCCTGCTGGCCTCAATCCTTTACCTGGTGCAGGAGGGGCGGCTGAAAGCCAAGCCCAAGACAAAGTTTTTGACCGCAGAAGACTCCTGGTGGGCGCCGCTCGACTGGTTGCCGCCGCTCGACACGCTGGAACGCATCTCCGAGGCCATGCTGGAGTTCGGCTTTCCGTGCATGACGGTGGGCCTGGTGATTGGCACGGTGCTGGTGCAGGAGAGCGCCCTCGGCGCGTCGTATTTTCTCGATCCGAAAATCATTGCTGCGTTTGTCAGTTGGGCCATTTATGTCCTGCTGCTGCTGGTGAGGCGCGCGGCGGGGCTGCGCGGGCGCAGGGCGGCGTATCTTTCCGGCGCGGTCTTTGCCGTGATGGTGGTAGTGTGGACGGCCAATCTTTTCAGCCATGTGCACAGGTTCGGTGCCCCATGACACTGGCCATCGTTGGCGTGAACTACAAAACGGCGCCCATCGCGCTGCGGGAACGCATTGCGATCAGCCGCGAAGACCTGCCGGAGACCACCCGGGCGCTGGCCGCCGTTGAGGGTGTCAGCGAGTGCATGATCGTGTCCACCTGCAACCGCGTCGAACTGCTGGCGGCTGTCGACGGGCCGGATACGGACCTGACCGGCTTCCTGCATCAGTATTTTGGTCTCGACCGCGCACTGCTTGAGCCGCACATCTACCAGCAGCGCGACCGCGATGCGGTGCGCCACTTATTTCGCGTGGCCGCCAGCCTGGACTCGATGGTGGTAGGCGAGCCCCAGATTCTGGGCCAGGTGAAGGAAGCATTCGCCGTGGCGCGGGCTGCCGGCACGGTTGCCGGCCAGTTGGAACATCTGCTGCAAAGCGCGTTTGCCGCCGCCAAAAAGGTCCGCACCGAAACAGAAATCGGGTCGAGCTCAGTTTCCATCGCTTCGGTGGCCGTTGATCTGGCAAAAAAGATCTTTGGCTCGCTGCAGGGGCGGACGGTTTTTCTCGTGGGCGCGGGCAAAATGAGCGAACTGGCCGCGCGGCATTTGGTCCAGCAGGGAGCCGGAGCCATCCTGGTAAGCAACCGGACGCAGGACCGCGCCCGCCACATGGCGGAGCAGTTCAAGGGGCGCGTGATTCCCTACGAACAGCTTTACGAGGCAGCCAGCGACGCCGACATTGTGATCAGCTCGACAGGCGCGCCGCATCCCATCTTCCGCCGCGAGCACGGGCAGGCGTTCATGCAGCGCCGGCGCAACCGGCCCATGTTCTTTATCGACATCGCCGTTCCGCGCGACGTGGACCCGGAGATGGGAAAGCTGGAAGGCATATTCGTCTACGACATTGACGACTTGCAAACGGTTGCTGCGGCTCACCTCGCCGAGCGTAGCCGCGTGGCCAGCGACGCTGAGACGCTGATCGCCGGCGAGGTGGAGCGTTTCCAGCAGAAACAGCGCACGGTAAACGTGGCCCCGGTGATTGTGGCTTTGCAGCGGCAGGCGGAAGAGATTCGCCAGGCAGAGTTGCGACGGGTGCAGGCGCGGCTGGGCGGGCTGAGTATCGAACAGATCGCGGCTGTGGAGGCGCTGACGCGTGGGCTGGTGAACAAGTTTCTTCATCCTCCCATGCAGGCGCTCAAACAGGCCGCTCGCGAAGGTGACCAGATGCGGCTGGAGGCGGTTTGCGAAGAGTGGTCGGTTTCAGCAAGCGCGGATCGTGCAGGTGAGCATGGTTCGTTGTCTGGCCGGCCGAATGGTGAAGCTAGCCAACCCCTGGAAACAGAGAAGCCCGAAAGCGACCGTGTGAGCGCGGCCGAAGTGGAGACGCGCCGATGAAGCTGCGCATTGGAAGCCGTGGATCGCAGCTTGCCTTGTGGCAGGCTCACCACATTGCCGGCCAATTGCGCGGCCAAGGGCACGAAGTCGAGATCGAGATCATCAAGACTACAGGCGACAGATTGCAGGAGGTCACGTTCGCGCAGGTGGGCTCGAAGGGGATGTTCACAAAGGAGATTGAGGAAGCCCTGGCCGAGGGGCGCGTGGACCTGGCCGTGCACTCGCTGAAGGACCTGCCTACGGCGCTGCCTGAGCCCTTTGCGCTGGCGGCGACTCCGCCGCGGGTCGACCCGCGGGACGTTCTTGTGTCGGTGAATTATGGGAGCCTGACGGAAGTGCCGCTGGGTGCGCGCGTGGGAACGAGCAGCCAACGGCGCAGAGCGCAGTTGAAGGCGCTGCGGCCGGATATTGAGGCTCAGGAGTTTCGCGGCAACGTGGATACGCGGCTGCGCAAGCTGGCCGAGGGGCAAGTGGATGCTATCCTGCTGGCGGCGGCGGGGCTTGATCGCCTGGGAAAGACGGAGTGGGTGAGGGAACGGCTGGAACCGAAGGCCTTTTGCCCGGCAGCGGGGCAGGGATCGCTGGGGATTGAGTCGCGCAAAGACGATGCGGCAACGATTGCGGCGGTTGGGTTTCTGGACGATGCGGCGACCCGGTTTGCGGTGACGGCAGAGAGGATAGCCCTGGCCGAGCTGGGCGGAGGTTGCCAGGTGCCGATCGGGATTTACTGCCGCGTTCGCCCAGAGGAAGCGTGGGAGAGTGCCGGCGGGTCTCGTCTCTACGATGAAATTTTTGGCGTGGTCGCGGATCCGGAGACGGGGGCGGCGGTGCGCATCTACCATCGCGCCCCGCAGGGTGAGTTTGCGCCGGAAGCCCTGGGACGGCTTGCGGCTCGAATGCTCATCGAGGCGGGGGCGGGACCTCTGCTCGCGGCGGCTGCGGATGGAGACTTGCGGTGAGCTCGTTGCCGCTGGCCGGGAAGCGCGTGCTCGTAACTCGTGCCGCCCACCAGGCGGGAAAGCTGAGCGACGGTTTGCGGGCTCTCGGAGCGACTCCGGTCGAAGTTCCGGTGCTGGAGATTCGGCCTCCGGAAAATCTTAAAGCGCTGGATGAGGCTTTGCTCTCGCTCGCAGCTTACGATTGGCTTATTCTGACCAGCGCAAATACCGTTCGAGCGCTGGCCGAACGTGCAGTCTCTTTGGGGGTTGGATTCACGCAGCCAACGGGTTTGAAGGTGGCTGCTGTGGGCCAATCCACAGCCGCGGCGGCACGCGATGTGGGATTGCAAATTACCTTCATCCCCGTAACATACGTGGCCGAAAGTCTCATCGATGGACTGAAAAGCTCCGCCACAGGGGAAAAGATTCTCCTCATTCGCGCTGAAGTTTCTCGAGACGTGATTCCCGAAGCGCTGCGGGATGCGGGCGCACTGGTCGATGCGGTGGACGCCTATCGAAACGTCATGCCGGAGGCCGCGCCAGGGCACTTGCGGCAAGCCTTGCAAACAGGCATCGACGCGGCGACCTTCACCAGTTCGTCGAGCGTGACACATTTAGCCGCGGCGGCCCGCGCGGCGGGGGTTCCGTGGCCATTCGCCGAGGTTCCTGCCGTATCGATCGGACCGATTACGAGCGGAACACTTCGGGAATTGGGGTGGGAGCCGGCAATCGAGGCGAATCCGTCCGACGTTCCGGGACTGATTGCGGCTGTGACTCAGCTTCTTGGCGGAACCTAAGTCTGAATCCGCTCGGTAAACACTGCGGCCAGCGTTTCTACGTTTCGGGCCAGGTCGTAACTTTCCAAAACACGAGCGCGCCCGCTCAGCGCGAAGCGATTGCGCAGACCGGCGTCGTCCATAAGACGAGCCAAGGCCCCAGCCAACGCATCGACGTCACCTGGAGCCACGAGCAGCCCGTCAATTCCATCCCGAATTAACTCGGGGATGCCGGCGATGGCAGTCGTCACGCAAGGAATCTGCATGAACATGGCCTCCATAAGCACCACGGGCAGCCCCTCCGCGAAGCTGGGCAGGCAGAAGACGTTCGCATTCGCGTAGATGTCGCGAATTCGATCCTGATTCACCGCACCTTCAAAGATGACGGACTCGGGATGTACGAGACGAGATGCGGATTCCCGCAGGGATGCATCGTCAGGCCCACTGCCGACCAAACGCAGGCGAACGTTGCGACCTTGTTGGGTGAGTCGGTCGACAGCGTCGATTAGAATGTGTTGCCCCTTGGCGGGAATGAGGCGGCCGACGCAGAGGATTTCAAAGGCGTCTTCAGTTTCGGAATGCGATTGCGGCGAGAAGAGTGACGGATCGACGCCGAGACGGACGACGTCGAGCTTCTTCCAATCGGCGCAGGGGGAAAGATTCATGAGTTGGCTGCGGGTGAATGAACTGATGCAGACGATGAAACCGGCGGCGGCAATCTTCTGTTCCAGGTATTGGCCTTGAGCATCGGAGAACTCATCGGGCCCGTGAACGGTGAACGAGTATCCCACCCGGAAGACCTGCTGGGTAAACAAACCGACGCTGGCGGCCTGCGAAGCGAGGTGGACGTGCAGGTGACGCTGGCGGTTGCAGCGCATCCACTGGCCCACCATCAGCCCTTCGGTGAAATATGCCAGGTTGAGGAAGAGCCGGCCTAGATCGAGTTCTGCCAGGCGGAATGCGAGGGCGATCCCACGCCAATAGCCACCGAAGTTTCCCAGCAGCGTTTTGGCGTGGGCAGCCGCTGCGCCGGCGACGCCGTGACCCTTTACGCAGTAAGTACGACCAGCTTCTTCGCGCTCTATCGCCGTGAGCTCTGCCGGCCTGCGGTCAGGCAGGTTGATGGACACTGTCTCAATGCGAAAGCCCAGAGCGCGTAGAGCCAGCACTTCGCGCAGCACGAAGACCATGGAGAGGGTCGGGTAGCGGCTGACCAGATAGGCGATTGACCGCGCCGGTGCGTTGCCCCGCGGTGGCGCCACGGCTTCGGGTTGGGCTGCGGGCGGCATGGGTTTAGGCTGCCCAAAGTATAGAGGCTCAAGGCCGTTGCCACTCGCCGGAGCCTCTGCGCCATGCCCCCAAGTGCAGAATTCAGCGCCTGTGCCGCCTTTGGTGATACTTTACCTTTTGGCTACGTTCCGGCTGGCGGCATCCATTTGAGTGAGGCGGAGCGCGCACCACAGTTGCGGCACTGACCTTCTGTCAGGTTGAACGAGTTTCTGGAGTTGGCTTTTTATGATGGAATTCCATATTTCGCGGAATGCGCGTGAACGGTACCAGTTCGCGGAGTCCATTTTTTCCTATAACGGCAATGTAGTGTTCGCAAACATGGCGGCGTGCAGGCAGTTTGCGCACCAAATGAACCGGGTGCGCGAGGTCGACAAGCATCCGGAGCGGGCGGTTCATGCCGGGCAGCTTTTTGCCATGGGCCTGATTGACGAGGCCAGCCATGTGCTCATGGCGCGCTACCGCGAGCAGTTCGATCCTGAAGTGATGACCGGCGCGTTGGACTGGTTTGGATCGCAAGTGGGTGCTGACCAGCTGGACAAGCTGTTGCTGACATTTGTCGAGCACTTTCCCGGATCGAGCGTGATCCAGAGCAAAGAGACGCCGCGTGAATGGCTGGCCGGCTCGACTGCGGGGATGCCCCACAAAGCAGCCGCGCTGGAAGAACTCTTGCTTCTCTGGTCCGCGAATCGCAATGAGGCTTTCAAGCCCTTCGATGAGCTCTTCGAAGACAAGCCACTGGCTGAGAAGACCGTTTACCGTGCGGTAACGAAGCAGTTGCCGGAGTACTTCGCCACGCGGCCACTGATTCCGCTGGAGGGCGCAAAGCCGGTAAGTCTTTTGGACCTGCTGCGCGCGCCGGCGGTCGGCTCTCCCGGTTCGTTGAGCGACCAGTTGGAGATGATCCGCAAGTTGTGGAAGCCGCTGCTGGGCGAGGATTTGGAGCGGTTCCTGCTCATGGCCGGGGAGATCCTGCATGAAGAAGAACTGGCCATCTGGGCCAGATTCAACCCGCCCGATCCGGATGTGCAGGCCCGGGCGCTCGCGGCTGCCGAGGCAGCAGCAGCGCGGCGACGTGCGCTCGGGCAGGAGCAGTGGGCTTCTGTGGCGAGCCATGCGGATGTGCCGGAATTTGGCGATCAAGCGCATGAATATGAGAAGTTCAGCCCGGACACGGCATGGATGCCGAACACAGTCCTCATTGCCAAGAGTACGTATGTTTGGCTGGCGCAGTTGAGCAAGCAGTACGCCCGGCACATTCACCGGCTCGATCAGATTCCGGATGAGGAACTGGCCACGCTTGCCGCGCGGGGGATCAATTCGCTCTGGCTTATCGGTGTGTGGGAGCGTAGCCGCGCGTCGAAGACCATCAAGCAGTTGTGCGGCAATACCGATGCGGTGGCTTCCGCCTACTCGCTCTTCGACTACAAGATTGCCGAAGATCTGGGCGGCGAGGGCGCGTACATCAATCTGCGCGACCGCTGCTACCGGCACGGAGTGCGCCTCGCCAGCGACATGGTGCCTAACCACATGGGCATCGATTCGCCGTGGGTGATCGAGCACCCAGAGTGGTTTATCTCGCGGCAGGATTCACCCTATCCCGCCTACAGCTTCAACGGCCCCGATCTCTCCTCCGATGGGCGCGTCGAAATTAAGATTGAGGACCACTACTTTGAGCAGACTGACGCCGCAGTGGTCTTCCAGCGGCGCGACCGGTACACCGGCGACACTCGCTACATTTATCACGGCAACGACGGCACAAGCTTTCCCTGGAACGATACTGCGCAGCTTGACTACCTGAATCCGGCAGTCCGCGAACAGGTGATCCAGACCATCCTGCATGTGGCGCGGCTGTTTCCGGTGATTCGATTCGACGCGGCGATGACGCTGGCCAAGCGGCATTTTCACCGGCTGTGGTTTCCGGGGCCGGGAGCGAGCGGCGCCATTCCTTCGCGCGCCGAATATGGCATGAGCCAGGCCGAATTCGATCGCCACATGCCCCAGGAATTTTGGCGCGAGGTTGTCGATCGCGTCGCCGCCGAGGTTCCGGGCACACTGCTGCTTGCGGAGGCCTTCTGGCTGATGGAGGGCTACTTCGTTCGCACGCTGGGAATGCACCGCGTTTACAACAGCGCTTTTATGGTGATGCTGCGCGATGAGGACAACGCGAAGTACCGCTCGGTGATCAAGAACACCCTGGAATTCGACCCCGACATCATGAAGCGCTACGTGAACTTCATGAGCAATCCCGATGAGCGTACGGCGGTTGATCAATTCGGCACCGGCGACAAGTGCTTTGGCGTAGCGGCGCTGATGTCCACTCTGCCCGGTCTGCCCATGTTCGGGCATGGCCAGATCGAGGGATACACAGAGAAATACGGGATGGAGTATTATCGGCCGCGCTACGACGAGACGCCGAACCAGGGGCTTGTGGAGCGTCACGATCGCGAGATTGCCCCGCTGCTGAAGCGGCGCTGGCTATTCGCCGAGAGCACCAACTTCCTGCTCTACGACTTCTTTCTCGATTCCGGGACGGTGGACGAAAACATCTTCGCCTACTCGAATCGGAACGGAAGCGAGCGGGCGCTAGTGGTCTACAACAACCGCTACGGGTCGACAAGAGGGACCATTGACTTTTCGGCCGCATTCGCCGACAAGGGCGCGGGACAGATGCGCCAGCAGCGGCTGAGCGAGGGCCTTGGCTTGAGCGGCGATGGAGAGGCGATTCTGTCCTTCCGCGACTCGCTGACGGGCCTCGAATTTCTACGCCGGTCAGGGCAATTGTCGAGCCAGGGGCTCACGCTCCATCTGCATGCTTACCAGTGCCATGTGTTTCTCGATTGGCGCGAGATGCGCGCCACGGCGGAGCACCCCTGGGACCGGCTCTGCGATCACCTCAACGGCACAGGCGTGCCCAGTCTGGACGATGCGCTGGTGAGCCTTGAACTTCGTCCGGTGCACGACGCGCTGCGCTTGCAGCTTGACTCGGGCGTTGTGCGCCTGCTGGCCGACCTGGCAGAGCATCCTCGGTCTGTCCCTGACGGCAAGGACAAGAAGCTGGCGGATGAGTACGCCCAGGAGCGCAAGGAGTTCTTCGATCTGTCATGGCGCAGGTGCGAAGGCTTCCTGCGCGAGGCGCAGTCGGTTTATGTTGCACGAATTGCGCGGGAAGGCCGGCAGAGCGCGCGGCCTACCTCGCCGGCGCTGCTGGGGCCGGTCTTCCGCCAGCGCCTGCTGGCTGCGATGCGGATTCCAGTGATCGAGGCCGCGTTCCCACGTCCATGGACAGCGGCGGCGCGGCGGGTGCTGCCCAGCCCGAGTCCGCAGTTCACTGCGACGGCAATGTGGGGACCGCTGCTCGGCTGGTGCGCGCTCGAATTGCTGGCCGAATCCATCGACGCCGACGCACCGGAAAAGATGGCGCTCGATCTGTTTGATCGGCTGAAACTGCGTGAACCCTTTGGGCAGGCCTTTGGGGCGCTTGGCTTTGAAGGCGAAGAGGGCTGGCGCGTGGCTGCGCGCATCAAGGTGGTGCTGCTCAGCGAATCGGGCATCGGCAAGCCCCAGCCCGTTCCGCCCGCAGCCGATTCCTCATCTGTCCACACCGCTCCGCCTGTCCAGTCCCAACCGACAGAGCTTCCCACAGGTTCCGCCGCGGAGGGCTTTGTAAAAGGGCACGACTTCAGTCGGGCCGAAACAGCACAACAAGACACCGGGGCTTCAGCCCCTGCCACTGGCTTTCCCCAGCCCGCGCCCACTCCCAACCCACTCCCATCATGCGTTGAAAGCGTAGCCCTCGCACCCGCGCTGTGGCTCGATCCCGACGTGCGCTGGCTGACCGGCGTGCATGAGGCAGATGGCCATGCTTACCTGGTCCGCGAGCGTTACGAGGAACTGCTCTGGTGGCTGCTGATGCCATCGCTGCTGTGCCTGGCGGGCGAGCCCAAGCTCGACAGAAAGACCATCGGCCAGATCGGCAATCTGGTTGACGAGGCGCTGGAGTCGGCGGAAGCTGCGGGTTACCGGATCGACAGGCTGCTGGGGACGCCCGTGGAAGCCGGGGTGCCGGAGGCCGAAACGCCGCCAGCCGCGCCGGATCAAGCCGACCCGCACGAACCCGATGCTGAGCCAGTTAAGCCCGTCGACTAACAGCTTATCCGTAAATAGGAGCGCCGAACTCCAGGTCGGCTGTCGTGTGGGCCTCCGTGCCCGCACACGGACTCTGTCGGCGTGGACGCCGCCAGTACAGCCGGGCTGGAGACCGGCGCTACTCGAATGAGCAATTTACGGATAAGTTCCTAAGTTGAGTGTGTTCGGCGATCCTTTATTTGCATGGATGGTAGACTCGTGTGCAACTCGGCTCCATGTCCAGCAAATCCTCCAAGTCGGTTGCGGTATTCGCGCAGATCGTGCTCGGGTGTGTCTTTGCGGGGCTACTCGGCCTGTTGTCGGGACTGTTCACCCTGTATCAACCGCTCGCTGACTGGGTAAATAATGCGCATCACTCACTGTGGATTCTTGGTTCCAGCCTGATCGTGGTCCTTGGCGCAATGATTGCCGTGGGAATCTGGCAAAACCGAACGTCGAAAGACGGCAAGGAGCCCTTAACCTCGGAAGACCTCGGAAGACCTCGAAGCCGCGATGCGAAAGGTGATGGAAGAGAATTACGACCGGGCGCGCAGAGAGGGCCGAATTCCGGCACAGAATGACCAGGAAAAAGACGCCGAAATCACGCGCCTTACCCAGGAACTCCAGAAACTCCAGAAAGAGGTCGCCGCGCGCTCCTCAGAAGCCCCTGAGGCCGAGCTCTCCAAGGCCCTGCACTCAGGAGATCTCGACTGCGCCCTCCGCCTCAAGTCTGAACAGGTGCAAGCTCGCCGCGAGGAATCTGGAAAACTGCCCCGCGACCTCTATGAGCTGGGAACCATTCACGAACTCCGCTTCGAATGGCCGCAGGCGCTCGCCGCCTACCGCGACGCGTGGGAGCTTGGGCATCAAGAGGAATACGGAATCAAATACGCCCAATTCGCCCAAAAGCTCAACCGTTTCAATGAGGCCATCGCCGTTTATGAAGCGCTGCTTTGCATCCACCAACTCGTGGGTGACCGCGCTAGCACAATGAACAACCTTGGACTACTTTATCGCGACACGCAACGCATGAATGATGCCGAGCAATCTTATACCGCGGCGCTTGCCACATATCGCGAACTCGCCGAAGCCGACCCCGGCGCCTACTTGGCCGATGTCGCCAGCACACTGAACAACCTCGGTCTCCTCTATAGCGATACACAACGCCGGAAGCAGGCCGAGCAGGCATTCGCAGAGTCGCTTGCAATCCGCAGGAAGCTCTCCGAGGCCAATCCCCAACAATTTCAGACCCGGGTTGCAGGCGTGCTGAACAACCTTGGTAACCTTTATCGCGCCACCTGGCGTATGAATGAGGCCGAGGACGCCTTCGGCGAGGCGTACACCACTTATAGCGTGCTCGCCGAGGCCGACCCTGACGGCTACGTGCCTTACGTCGCGATTACGCTGAACAACCTTGCCTGCGTCTTCACCGAAACCCAGCGCAGGGATGATGCCGAGGAGGCCTACGGCCAGGCGCTCGAAGTCTACCGCATTCTCGCCGAGAAAAGTCCCGAAGAGTATCTGCCCCACGTCGCAATCACGCAGTGCAACCTGGCCAATCTTTATGCCGAAACCACGCGCCCGAAGGAAGCTGAGGAGGCTTACAGCGAGGCGCTTGCGATTCGACGCAAGCTTGCCGATGCCAATCCCGAAGCATACCTGCCCTTTGTCGCCAACACGCTGGACGACCTCGCGATCCTGTACAGCGACACCGAGCGCCCAAAGGAGGCTGAGGAGGCATACAACGAGGCGCTCACGATAAACCACCGCCTAGCCGAGGAAAACCCCAATGCCTACCTGCCGTTCGTCGCCAACACGCTCAGCAATCTGGCAACTCTCTACGGCGAGACCAGGCGGCTGAAGGAGGCCGAGGAAACCAGCGAAGAGGCGCTCTCAATTCGCCGCAAGCTCGCTGAGGCCAATCCCGAGGCCTACCTTCCCTACGTGGCCACGACGTTGAATAACCTCGCATCCTTCAACATCGCGATACGACAAATCGAGAAGGCGCAGGCGCACGCGTCGGAAGCGGAATCTATTATCGAGCCGATCTGGAGCGCCAATCCTGTGCTGCGCGGCGACCTGATGGCAAAGGTTTTTTTGAATCTTGCATTCATTGCGGAAGCGACCGGGCAACCCGCCAAAGCCCAAGCGTTCGCCCACCGCGCCCTCACTGCGACCTACGACCCCGACCTGAAGCGAGGAACTCAGGACTATATCGACCGCCTCTGCCCCGAGCCTTCCGGCTGAGCGCATTCTCTCCGCATTTGTCCCAACCGCCCGCGACCCGTAGAATCACAGGAGGCCGTGCGGCGACGCTGGCCAGCCATGGCACCAGGAACAGATGAGCGAACAGCAAACAGGAAATCCCAACCAGGCGCAGCCGTCTTCTCCGGCGTGGATCAATGTTGAGCGGGCGCGGCATCCGCAACGCCCCACTCCCATGAACTTCATCGAACGAATTTTTACCGACTTCAGCGAGATTCACGGGGATCGCGCCTTTGGCGACGACGAGGCACTGGGTTGCGGCATGGCGCGGCTGGACGGCGAAGAGGTGCTGGTGATTGGCATCCGCAAGGGCGGCCTGCTGAAGGAACGCATCAAGCGCAACTTCGGCATGCCCAGCCCGGAGGGATACCGCAAGGCGCTGCGGTGCATGAAGATTGCGGAGAAGTTCAGCCGCCCGGTGATCAGCTTCATCGATCTGCCGGGAGCTTATCCCGGCGTGGGAGCGGAGGAGCGCGGACAGGCCGAGGCGATTGCCCGCAACATTCTGGAGATGTCGCGGCTTCGCGTGCCCACCATTTCCGTGATCACGGGCGAAGGCGGATCGGGCGGGGCGCTGGCTCTTGCAGTTTCCGATCGCGTGCTGATTCTTACCAATGCCATCTACTCGGTGATTTCGCCGGAACAATGCGCGGTGATCATGTGGCGCGATGCGGCGCAGAAGGAACTGGCGGCGGCGGCACTGCGCATTACGGCACGCGATGTGTCCGCGCTGGGTTGCGTGGACGAGGTCATTCGCGAGCCAATCGAGGGCGCGCAAACCGATCCTGCGGCAGCCGTCGAACTGCTCGCATCGGCGCTGAAGAGGCACCTGTCAGATCTGAAGTCCATGACGGTGGGCGACCTGGTGGCTGCGCGGCAGAGAAAATTCCGCAACATTGCGCAGTTCTACTCCGAGGAGTAAGTCCCATATTGTTGGAAGCCGATTCTCATCGTTCTAGTCCTGTCCGCAGATCATGTCGTGTTTGCTCTGCTTTGTTGGTGTTGTGATCTGCTTCGTCCCAATGGCTTTCAAGATTTCTGTTTTCATGCGCTTCTTAACTCCTGCTGGCATTGTCATAGAGATATCCTCGTCGGAGTCTCAAATCACATCCAGATACTTGCTCATGGAAATGTTCCGTCCCACGGAAACTTCCGTTCCTGACTGTTAATGGCCTGGCGCGCTCGATCCAGTAAGGTCCACGGACATGTCGAGGGTTCCGAGATTGTGCGTGGACATGTCGCTGATGCCCAGGCGAAGACGGTATTTCCCCGGCTTGAGAGTCAATTCCTGATGCAGCGGTACCCCGTCAGTGATGGCGATCTGATATTGATCCGGCGCCAGATCGAGCTTGAGCAGGCCGGAGGCTTGCGGCGGAGCGGCGACCTGCTGGTCGCCATCGTTCAGTGCGACGAGCAAAACCAGGAACTCCGCGTGGTGCTTGCCATCGGAAGTCGTGGTGAAGCCCGCATTCGACGGATCGAGAACGGAATCGACGCTCAGGGCTGGATGCTGCGCGGTGGGCAGCCGCACCCGGGCTCTGAGCGCAAGCATCGTGGACTCCGGGGTCGCGGGCTGCATTGCGATATGCAGATCCTTCACGCTATCGCCGGGAGGGTGCGTATCGGGATCGGCAAAATACCCGTGCCGATAGTCGAGCGACCCGCTCTTGCCGACTAGCTCCACATGAATCTTGCGGAACTGGCCGTTCCACTTATCGTTGGATGGACGGTAGGCAATGGTGTAATAGTTGGCGCCGTCCAGCATGCTGCGCCGCAGGGCTCCGGCAAAGTCGTTGGTTCCCACAAACGCTTCGCCGCCGGTTTGATCGGCCAGATCGTTGGTTGCGAATCTGAGATCCGACCTAGCGCTGAACTGGTTTTGGTTGGTGTCGCCCATCTGTGGATGTGCTGTCGAGCCCGACGGTCCGCCAATTCCCGACACCGACCCCATCCCGCTGCTGCTCGACGGAATACCGCTCTCCTCCAGCCCCAGCAGGCTGATGGGGTATACGGATATCTGAGAATTGGCAATCAGGTTGGCAGTCTCGCGAGCCTGCGCCAGGTCGGCTGTGCCCCGCCTAAAACGCGGATCAGTGATCTGTGCTCCCACGGAGACTGGAAAATCCTCCGAAAGCCAGAGCAGATTCTTTCTGCCGGGATATCCGCTGGTGGCTCGCGCCAGCTCCGCCAGAGCCGCGACGGTCAGGTACCCGCGATTGTCCTGACGAATGGCGTCCTGGTCTCCCTCCGCAGCCTTGAACTTGGCGGCCGAACCCCCTGGATCGTATCCGATTGATTGCGAAAAATAGGTAATGAAGTCGTCATCCTGCTGGGCCTCCGACTTGGACCGGATGAAACTCATGTCGTTGGGATTGATTGACTGCGCCGCAGCCAGAAGGCGGTCTGAGCTGCCGGTAAAATTTTGCACCATGTGCAGCGTATCCGTCAGCACAAAAAGCGCCACGCTCTGCCCAGGAGGCAATTTCTTCAGGAACTCGAGAAGTTGCTTGCGGGCGTAGAGCAGATCGGATCTGGGCGTGTTCAAAAGATCGAACAGGATGATATTGATGGCGCCCGCCGCAGCACCGCGCTTGGCAACATTCGCAAATTGCATTTGCGGTGCGGCAGGGGGCGGCGACTGCTTCTGGGCCGCAAGAGCTGACGGATCGAAGCTGTGCGCTGCAAAGAAATCCACCTTCTGCTGGCGCCCATCTTCCTCAATCTTGAAGTCCTGCTGTGTCAGGCCGCGAATGACCTGTCCGCTTCGGTTGCGAACGACTATATCGACATAGACAAGGCGGCTGTTGAGCTGAATGGTTCCGGCGTCGGGGAGATTCTGTTCCTGGCTTTGACCCGACCCGGCGATCGCGAGAACCAGGCTCGCGATCACAAAAAGACAAATCATGCGAGCCATCGACTCTGACCCCCTTTCAGGAACCAGCGGCGAGCCCGGCCCTGCACTCGCGTGAGCGAACCGATCCTTCCTCAGAAGACTAGCAGCCGGCGATTGCCCATGGCAATCATCAACAATGTCTGATGGCGCGAGGCCTTTGCCGCGCTGTACACGAACAAGTCTTGACTCATCCGCGTAGCGGCGATACCCTGCACGGGCGGCCGTACGAGGGGCATTAGGAGGTCTCGATTTGTCGACCTTCTGATCGCGGGGATGGTTGTTGCAAGTTCGGTTTTCCTTGTGAGCGGAGCCGGATTGTGGCCTATTTTCCTGGCTGAGGCACGATCTTCTCCAACTGAGCTACCTGCTGCTTGACCACGTCTGCACTGGGCCCGGGCGCCAAGTAGGTCAAGCAGCGGCGCAAGTGATCCAGTGCAGATTTGTAATCACCTCGCGCTGCGAGCATGACGGCCAAAAGCTGCTCGGTGTTGGGAGCGACATGGTTGGGGTCCATGCTCAGAGAAGTTTCAGCGGCGGTTTGAGCAATCGAAACGTGACCCAGATTGAAGTTTCCAACGGCGCTGAAATACCAGATTTGCGGCGAACCCGCGGGGACAAGTTGCAGTGCATGGTCGGTCGCATCCACCACATCCTGCCATTTCTTCTGGACCGCGGACAGCGCCGCGATGTGCTCATACGGAGGAGTGTATCTCGGATCCGCCGTCGCGGCCTTGCGATACGCGCTCAAGGCATCGTCCGGTTTATCCGTCTCCTCAAGTCTGCCCAACTGGTACCAGGCCTCGGCAAATTGCGGGTCGATATTGACGGCCTTCTGCAGGTGGCGCCGCGCGCTGTCCATATGCTTGTCGTTCTCGTCGGAATGAGCTTTCTCGAATTCCTTGATCGCATCCGCGGGGGCTGACGCTGTGGTGAGGCTGAGCGAGGATCCGTTGGCCATCTCGTTCTGATGCAGGTGGATTGTTCCGATATCCGGGGCGTCGGTGATGTCGCGGTTGACAATGGTCACGGTCGTCGAGTCGAATCCATCCAGAGTCGCACTGACCTTGCAGCCGACCAAGTCAGCCGCAGTCACCTGTCGCAGATCGTCTTTGGTTTTAACAATTTCGCTTTCCGGGAGCTTGGCATCGACCATGATGCCGAAAGTCCCTTTCGCATCCGCAACCGTGTTGTAGCGTGTCTTCCCGTCGCAGCTGACCACGATCGGAATTGGATTCCAGAGCGGCCTTGCGCCGTCCACGACCACTTTCCCCAAAAACTGCATGCTCCCGTGCTGCTGACTGATCAATTGGCTAAAATTGGCGTCCTTGCCCACTCCGCTGATTTCCTCCGCGTTGCGGTTGGCCGGCGCTTGAGCATTCGACAGCGGGACACATGCAACGGTCAAGATTGCACTGATAAACAGATTGGGTTTCATAACCCCTCCCGGTACGCAACGAATTATACGCACCTTCAGGCCGTGGCCAGGGCATGACGAACCTTACGCGTGACGTTTGCCAGGCAAACCATTTCGCCAAAGGCGTTTGAGATTCTGAGCCGGGAGCGGAAACTTCCTCGATGAGGCGCAAGTACATGCCACCAGATTCCCGTAAATGCGCTACCTCTCTTCTCATTAGACGCAATTCGGGCCATCAAGTTGGGCGCCGCAAGGCTCGATGCGGACATCTTTATTGCACACGAGGGGAAGCAGGTGCATTCGCAGGCGATGCTTTTGCGCCGTCTGTCGGATCGCGCGGGACGGAATCGACCTGGGAGGCCTGGCTGCCGGCTTGGCTTTCTTCGGTTTTCTTTAATTCGGAAAAAATATCCCGCTCCTGCTGGGCTTTTTCGGTCATCTTTGCCCGCGCATAGGCCTTGGCAAGGTTGAAGTGAATCTCCGGGCTGCTGGGGCTGAGCCTTGCGGCAATCTCCAGTTCGCCAATTGCCGATGCCTGGTCACCTGCTTCAAGAGAGGCTCGCCCCAACAGGTAGTGAGCATCGACGGAGTTGGGAGCGAGTCGAAGGGCACGTTGCGCCCACGCAAGTGCGGCAGGAGCGTCGTGCTGGCGCAGGGCGATGGAGGCCATGCGGACGCAGGGCAATTCGCTCGCGGGAGAAATGGACATCTCCGCCTGCATTTGCGCGGCGGCCTGGTCGAACTGCGACAGAGCGATCAAGGCGGTTCCGTTGGCGTAGTGAAGAAAGGGAGTGTCCGGATAACGCTGGAGCAAGAGCTTAAGTTGAGGAAAGGCTTTGTCGTATTGGCTCTGAAGCAGAAGTGATTCAATGCTGCCCGCGGCGGTGACGAGTTCTTTCTCGGCCGGGCTTACCGAGTTGGGAAATTCGGCTCTTCGCAGGAGCACCAATCCAAGCGCAAACTCAACCTCTTGGGCCAGAGGCACCGAAGCATCGGCGGCCGAAGAGAGGATGCCGGCGGCTTGTTCAAACCGGCCCGCGTGGACCAGCAGAATGCCGAAAGTGTATTTGGCCAAGAATAAGGACTCGGAACTGGCGCTCATGCCGAGCCGTGAGCCACGGTCCAAATGAATGAGGGCGTTGTCGAAATCCTTCATCGCGAATTCCGAAAGTCCCAGAAGCGCCCATCCCGTGCCGCTGTCCGGGGTTGTCGCGAGCCACGCCTTCAAATCGATCGTCGCGGCAGGGTACTGTCCAGCGGCGTACTCCGTCATGGCGCGGTCCCAGCGCTGTTGATTTGCCTCCGGAGCAGTGCCGGCCTTCATCGCGGCATTGGAATAGAGGAGGATCATCCGCTGCTCGGGAGCCAGATTGCCCGCGGCGCCCGTCGCCACAAAAGCCTTCTCGGCGGCGGCCTGCTGCGCGTTCCCCGCCGATTGCCAGGCTTGAGCGAGCACCAGGTGGGCGTCTTGATTTTCCGGTGAAACGCGGACGGCCTCTTGAGCCGCCTTGAGCGCATCAGTGACAGCCCCCAGTCGAAGGTCGAGACGGCTCAGTTCGATCCACGGCACGGGGCTGACCGGAGAAATCCCGGTCTCCTCAAGAATCTGTTCCCGTGCCTCTTTCTCTTTTCCGGCCGCGGCCAGGGAAAGTCCGTATGCGTAATGGAGATAGGGTAATTCAGGATTATTCCTGACCAAAACGGCGAGGCCGGCTTGTTGCCCGGTTCCGGCGGCCGTGGCCTCTCCGGCAGCCTGCACAAGCGCCTCCCGAGACGGATCAAGCTGGCCGGGAAGCAGGGGAACGCGCAGCGTTGCGAGCCCGAGAGCAATCTTCGCCTGTGGCGACACTATGTCTGCGCCGAAAGTTCCCAGCAACAGATTCGAAGCACGGTCGAATTGCCCGGTGCGAACCCAAAGAATCCCCAGATGATAGCTGGAGACACGCGCAATATCGTCGTCCCTGATTCCAAGAGACTGCGCTCTCTCCAGATGGATAAGGGCATGATCGTAGTCGGCCGTCTCGAATTCGGACAAGCCAAGAAGACTCCAGGCGATACCCATGCCGGGCGCAATGTCGGCGACCTTCTGAAATGTTTCTTTGGCCTCCGCGAACCGGTCGCTTCCATACTCGAGCATTCCCAGGTTCCACATCCCCTCTTTCCAGTCGGGACGCTGCACGATAGCACGTTTGTAGTCGCGTATGGCGTCTTCGGCTTTACCGGATTGCTCCTCGTCGAGCGCCTGCTGCTTCAGCAGATCGATATCGGCCGCAGGGCTTGCCCCATTCTGGGGGATGGGCGGCGTTTGCCCGGATACCTGTGCAACAGACGCCGCAAAAGCGATGGCCATAGCCAGCCAGATTGATCGAAGCATCGAAATCGGCATAGACTGTATCCGCCAGCAAGTATACTTTGGTCTCCTCCGTACAAGATGGAGAACAGCGAGCGCTTGCTCTCACTGGAAGGGATTCGCGACACAGGCACTCTTCAAAGGCCCGGCACGGTAGCGAAAAAAGAACAAGGAACGAGCGATCACATCCTCCTTGCGGCGACATACCAAGAAGGCTTCCCCCGTAGCGCAATGTCAATTTCCAAACGCTGTAAGCAGGTTGGAAAATGGTGCATAAGAAGGCCTCACCACCGTCGCACTTCCCGCTTACCCATGGCCAACCACGGACAGCGCGCGGGGCTCTGTGGCTGGCGTTGTTGCTGGCGGGGCCGAGCGGGGCGCAGGTTCGCGGCACTTCGCCGAGCCTGCCTACGCTTCCCAGCGGCGTGCCCGTCGGCAGCAGGGACGACTATGACATTCCGAAGAATGACCCATCCGAGGAGCAACGGCGCCTGCGCGCCGTCAATGCCCAACGGCAAAAGCGCGTGGCTTCAGACGCCAGCAAGATCCTTAAGCTGACCAATGAACTGAATACGGAGATCTCTCGCGCGAACCCGGATTCGCTTACTCAGGCCCAGCTTGAAAAGCTGGCCAAAATTGAAAAACTCGCCCGCGACCTGAAAACAAACATGACCGCCGCCACGCTGCCATCGACTGGCATTCAAAATCCGATGGATCCAAGCCTGCGCTGAGGCGCTCGATTTCTCTCGCTGCGGTCCTTGCTTTGCCGACCTTCCCGCTGCCTGGTCGTGTTCGCGATTGCTAAAATGAGGAAGGCGAGTCGAAGCAACAGGCTATTTGCGGAGTGACGGAAATGGAATCGTCGGTTTCCTGGGCGGCGAGCCCGAATTGGCGGCGCTCAACGCTGCCTCGGATTGTTGCCTCCCGATCATTGAATGCCGGTAAGACAAAAGCTGCGCAAGGCGCGCGCCGATCAAGGTGAGGACGCCCCGAGAAATCCTCACGCGCCGAAGGCTGCTGCGCAACCTGGGCATGGCGGCCACGGCCGGTCCCGTGTGCGGATCGCTGCTTGGCTACGCCGCTCAACCGGCGACCTACGCTTTCGATGAAGTTCCGCCATCGAAGAGCGGCATTCGCTGGGTTCACTCAGCGGGAAGATCGGCGGAAAAGTATCTGCCCGAAAGCAGCGGCGCCGGCTGCGCCTTCCTCGACTTCGATAGCGACGGTTGGATGGACGTTTATCTTGTCAACAGCGGCAAATCAAATTTCTTTAATCCTCCCCACCCGTTGCAAAATGCTCTTTATCGCAACAATCGCGACGGCACGTTTACCGACGTGACGGCAAAGGCCGGTGTGGCCGGCGGCGGCTACGGCATGGGCGTCGCTGTGGGAGACTACAACGGCGACGGCTTCCCCGATCTCTACGTCACACAGTGCGGGCAGAATATTCTCTACCGCAACAACGGCGACGGCACATTCACCGACGTGACCGCGCAGGCGGGTGTTGCAGCCAACGGCTGGAGCTCTAGCGCCGTCTGGTTCGACTATGACAACGATGGCCGGCTTGATCTGTTCGTCTGCCAGTTTGCCGAATTCGATTTGCTGCACGGGTGCGGCAAAGACTCCGCGGGGGTTCGCCACTACTGCATTCCTAAGATATTCAACCCCATGCCGAGCTGGCTGTTTCACAACAACGGCGACGGCACATTTACCGACGTAAGCAAAGCTGCCGGAATCACCGAACATCTGGGGAAGGCATGGGGAGTGGTAGCCGCGGACATGAACAACGACGGCAGGATGGATCTGTTTGTCTCGAATGACACCGCGCCCAATTTTTTGTTCATCAACCGCGGAGGAAAGTTCGAAGAGAACGGCCTGGCGGCCGAGGTGGCCTATAGCGGGGATGGGCGGGCTCGCTCCGGCATGGGGGTGGATTCGGCCGACTTCAACCAGGACGGCTGGATGGACCTGTTTGTCGCCAACATCGACGAGGAGTTTTTCTCTCTCTACCAGAACAACGGCGACGGCACCTTTGACGACGTCGCGATTCCGGCCGGGATCGGCATGTCCACACGCTGGATGAGCGGATGGGGGCTGAAGTTTCTCGACTACGACAACGACGGGGAACTCGATCTGATCGTGGCGAGCGGATTCCCCGACGATTTGTTCGACCAGGCGTCTTCCGCAATCCAGTGGCGCCAGCCGCTGCTGCTGTTCCACAACGACGGGAAAAAGTTTCAAGACGTGAGCAGCGGCAGCGGGGCGGTGTTTGCCAAGAAGTTTCCCGCCCGTGGCCTTGCCATCGGGGACTTTGCCAATGACGGCGGGGTCAGCGTGCTCATCAACAACAACAATGAGGCTCCCCTGCTGCTGCGCAACAACGTGGGCAGGCTCAACAACTGGCTGGGCGTGAAGTTGGTCGGGCGCAAGGCCAACCGCGATGCGATTGGGGCTCGCATCAACTATCGGGCCGGGGATTTAAAGCGCACGCGTACCAAGGTGGGCGGCGGAAGCTTTCTCTCCTCGCACGATCCAAGAGTGGTGCTGGGCATTGGCCGGCGAACAAAGATTGACAGCTTGGAGGTGACGTGGCCCCAGCCCAGCGGCAAGGTTGAACGATTCTCCGATCTGCCGCTGAACCGCTACATCACCATCGTGGAGGGCGCTGGCAAATGGAGCTAGAGCGCTACTCCGGAAACGGCTCGCCTGGGTGAACGATACGGATGCGATGGTCGGTGAAGTCGGCGTGCATCTCCGGCACGTAGACCTTTTGCATGTGACAACTGGTACACCTGCTTGCAGCTACCGGACAGGCCGCGCCGGGACGATCTTTCGTCGGCGTCTCTCCTGACTTGGAAACGTGGCAGTTCCGGCATACCGGATCGTAGTCCGAAGGATCGGTCTGCAGTTGCCGGTGCGGGTCGTGACACGCGGTGCAGGTCAGCCGGTCGTCTCCCGTACCCCAGCACTTGCTGGTGACCAGCCGGTAAGGAGCAGACTTGGCGGTGGAAACGCCGGTGTTTCCGGAGAGCTTTACATCCCACCACGAACCGTGACATGCGCCGCAAAAATCCACCGCATCGGAAGCAAGCAGATCCCCAGGGTTGAAGATGGCTGACTTGCCGGCCCCGGACTTGCTGGCCGCGCGATTGCCTGTGAACTTTACATGACTTGCGCCAGGACCATGGCAGGCCTCACAGGTGACCCCGGGCATCATGTGCCGCTCATCGAATGCTCCGCCAACATTTGCGGCGGTGGCATGGCAGCCGAAGCACCGACGCACTTCATCCATGGCAACTGGCCGGTACATGGCTTCCTGGATGCTGGAGGGGGAAGCAAGGGCACGAGCCGGAGTGAAGTCGAGGGCTTTCAAATTGGTAAAGTAGCTTGCCCTGGCCTCGTAGAATTTGCCGTCGTCCTGCTTGAACAGGTAGGACTGGGCGACGCGACCGGTTCCAATCGCCCACATCAAGGGGTAGGACAGGTGCTTGCCTTCTCCCGAGATCGAAAACGAACTCTGAGTTGCATTCGTATCGATCCGGTATTCGAACTTGTTGGCGGAAAAGGCCAGGGCGGGATGCGCATTTAGAATCTCTGCCTTCGGAGCAGGCGCCATGTTCATTGCCATGGGCGTTTCCGTCTGGGTTGCCATCTTCGCGGCATGGCAGCGCGCACAGGCCGCCGCTCCAACAAATTCCGCACGCGAGGGTTGCTCCTGAGTGGGCCAGAAGCCGGGCTCGGCAAGGTGGTCCTGAGTCGAAAGCTGGCCAGACGCGGCGCTGGTGGTCAGTGCGATTGCCCAAGCGAGGAATAACCAGCAAAGCGCAGCTTGAGGCCTGTGTTGCTTTGGTGGCCGCGGAACGTTGCCTTCCCTGGTGTGGCCACGAGCGAGCGTTTGTGGGGATTGACCCTGTAGATCCAGCATTCCCCACTTATCCTATCCGCTTCGGCCCAAGAGCAAATTGCCGGATCTCCGAATCACGGACCGTTGCCTGCTGTGCGGGCTTGAGCGGCACCGCCGAACGCATGTGAACTGCTGGATCTACCGGCTTTTCCCGCTTCATGAAACGTGTCCTCGGGTGTACGACTCCGAGGAGTGATTCTTCACCCGCGGCGGATACTGTTGGTCCGAAAGGGCGAAAGTGTTGCGAAGATGAGAAATGGTCTGCAGGGGCTACGCCGAGGTTTACTTTGATCGGAATTCGAACAAATCGTGGCCAAAAGGGCAGAAGGTACGCCCTTTATCCTGCCAATAGATCAGACATCTGCACATATCTTGACTAAATGATCAGATAATGTAGAATAGATCAAATAATTGTTGTTGACAGCGCCCGATGATAGCGTTACCATTCCAGCGAAGTTGGAAAACTGTTGGTGATGTCTTCTAAACGAGAAGAAATCGCGGCGGTCTGCTAAAACGTTTTAGTAGAAGACGCTCGATTCTCCGATAAAAAATGGCAGCCAAACCGGCTCACAATTGCAGTATCAGGAGACCAAAATGATGCGATCAGGAGCAGCAAGAGGTAGTACTGCGGCCCATTCGAAGTCAGGGATACGCGCGCTTCTCATCATGCTAATCATGGTAGGGACGAGTTCCGTCGCCATGCATGCGCAAGCTTATTACGGATCGATCGTCGGCAACGTGACAGATCAGACCGGCGCCGCGGTTGTGGGCGCAAAGGTGACCGCCTTCAGCGCAGCGACGAACGTAAACTTTGCGACAGTCACTTCAGGCATAGGCGGATACTCAATCCCGCAGATGCCGCTGGGAGTCTATGTCGTCCACATCAAAGCGCCCAACTTTAAGGAATTCACATCGACCGGCGTGGAAGTGCACGTATCCACCGACACGTCAGTGAATGCCGTCCTTCAACCGGGTGCGGTTACAGAGAATGTGACCGTCCAAGCCGACACGGTCCAGGTTGAGACCAGCTCAGCATCAGTCGGCGAAGTGGTAACCGGCACAGAGGTGCGCGAGCTGCCTTTGAGCGGTGAGAATTTCGTGGGGCTGACACAGCTTTCTCCGGGCGTCAGCGCCGCGCAAGGCGCGAATTTTGTGGGCAAGGGGCTGGACGGAGGCGTGAACTTCTCCGTGGACGGCAACCCTTACAACATGAACCTGTTCCTGGTGGATGGCGTGAACAACAACGACGTCGGCTCGGGGCGCACCATCCTGGTCTACCCTGCGGTCGATACCATCGCGGAATTCAAGATGATTCGCAACTCCTACGGTCCTGAGTACGGACAGGCCGCCGGCGCGATCATCAGCATCACCACCAAGAGCGGCCAGAACAGGTTCCACGGCGGCGTCTTCTATGCGGGGCGCAACGACGCCCTGGATGCGAATAACTGGTTTGCCGATCACGACAACCTGGGCAAGGCCAAGGAACGCCGCGACGATTACGGTTACAACATCAGCGGACCGGCAATCAAGAACAAGGCATTCTTCTGGTTCAACCAGGAATGGAACAAGGAAATACAGGGCGTGCCGCTGGCCGCATGCGTCCCCACCGCTGCCGAAGAAGGCGGCGATTTCAGCGCATACGGGGCACCGGGGCCCAAGGTCGTCGATCAATGCGGCGCCACGGTTCCCACGCTTCCCGCATACGCGGGATCGAATGGCAAGATTACTAGTCCGGATGCGGCAGGTATGCTGATCGCGAGTTTTTATCCGACAGGTCCCATTGCGACCAGTGGCGGAAATAATTATTCCCAACTGCTCAACAACAAGCTGGACTGGATGGAGTGGAACGTCCGCGGAGACTACGACATCACTAAGTCGAACCGGGCTACGTTCCGCTGGACCAATGAACATTGGAACAATCCGGCGCAGAACGACGGCAGCCCGTTCTGGGGAGAGTCCGATTTCCCGACGATCGACTCAAGTTGGAGCCAGCCTTCCAGAAGCGTCCTGGCGAAACTGAGTTCGACCATCACCGCGACCATGGTCAACGACGTCGAATTCGGCTTCGGTCAAAACCGCATCATCACGACGCTTGAAGGAACCGAGGCAGCCAATGTTCCTGCGTTGCAGGCCGCGTATCCGGCGACGTTCCCATCCTCGATCAAGCAGAAGGGCGAGTTCTTCGGCGGATGGGGCGGACTGAATCCGTATGGCTACATCGGAGGCACCAGCGGCTCCGGAACGACTTCAATGTGGAACATCGCGCCTTACGGCAACCACGAGGACCTCTACACCATCCAGGATAACCTCTCCAAGGTGCATGGCAATCACCTCATCAAGACCGGCGTGTTCCTGAGCTTCAATCAAAAGATCGAGAGCAACGGAGCAGGCGCAGATCGGCCCGGGTTGCCCGGCAACTGTTCGATCTCGACAGGCGTGTATTGCGACAACACAAATAACCCGCTGGCCAACATTCTACTTCCCGGCACGGGCCCGAACGCGCAGGTCTTCACGGGCGTTGGCGAGAACAGCATCGACGGAGTTGCCGCCGTTAATTGGCGCGATATTGAGCCATATGTCGGCGACACCTGGAAGATGAACCGGAAGCTCACTGTCGCCTACGGCTTCCGCTGGTCGCTCTACCGTGAGCCGTACGCCAGTTCCAACGGCGGTAACACCTCGCCGGCCTTCCAGTCGGGCGGCAATTACCCCGACCAATGGGCCAACTGGAGCCCTTCTGCCTGGAGCGCAAGCGAGGCGGCTTCGAATCCATCGGATGCCTGCAACGGCATCTTGACCGTGCCGGGCACAACGCCGTGCGCGAATCAGGCCAAGTTCCTCAACGGCCTGGGAGTCAACCTGACACTATCCAGCGGCACGGCGGGTCCAAACAATAGCCTGGTGCAGCAAAACAACCACAGCATAGCTCCTCGCGTGGGCATTACTTACGATGTGTTCGGCAATGGGAAAACGGCAATTCGCATTGGCGCCGGCCAGTTCTTCCAGCGCGAAGTGGTGGGTCTCGCCGAAGGCATGGCTCGCAATGCGCCCTTCGTCCTCGGCATCAGCACCAACCGTTCTTTGGATACGCCTGCGCCCCTGACCAGCGCCTCGGTCTCTCCGAACTATGCCAAGAACACGCAAGGCAAGCTTCCCAACTCCTGGCAATACAATCTGTCGATCGAGCAGGAAGTGGCTCATAATACTACGGTGCAGGTTGGATATGTGGGCAATGCGGGTCTGCATCTTACCGATATGCGCGACTTCAATGCCATCACGAACAATAACTGGCTGACAGGCGCCTTCACCGGTGGGGCGGCGCAAAACGCGTTGCGCCCCGCGTTCAACTTCGGACAGATTGGCGGTTTTTCGCGCGGAGGCCAGGCCAACTACAACTCATTGCAAGCGCTGTTCAAGGCGCAGACGGGGGCCTCGTCGACCTTCCAGGCAGCCTACACATGGTCCCATTCCATCGGCGACGTCGAGGAGGACAATTCGTCGGGCAGCTTCAACCAGCAGGCGACCACGGATCAATACGATCCCGGCCTGGATAAGGGCAGTACCAACATTAACCGTCCCAACATCTTCGTAGCCAATGAGGTCTTCTACCTGCCCAAACTGGAGAAGCAGAATGCCCTCATGCAAAACATTGCTGGTGGATGGGAGGCCAACAGCATCTTCACCATGGCGCAAGGAAGTTCGTTTACGGTCCTTTCGTCCGGCGCAAGCGGAGCATGCACCCTGAGCTACCCTGCGGGTACGATGGTAGGTGGGGTCGATGTTAGCGGCCAATGCGAGCCCGGCTATTCCAGCACTCTCAATGCACTTGTCGGAACCGGGTACACAGGCAATCAGCGGGCCCTGCTATCGGGCACGGGAAGCTGCAGTTCCGGGACCGGCGGTGTCAATCGCTTGAACTACTCAGCTTTCACGTTGGTTGGCTATAAGATTGGCACCTTCCCGAGCAATCTGGCGCACCGCGGCACTTGCTTCGGATCGCCCAATACCAATCTCGATTTCCAGTTGGCGAAGAACTGGAATGTCGGCGAGAAATTGCGGGTCAAGTTCAGCATGGACTTCTTCGACCTGTTCAACCACCCGAACTTCAACAGCGGGAACCTTGAAGCCACCGGCTTCACATCATCGAGCCCGGTCTACTGCGGGGGAGCCACAGCAAGCAGCGGGAGTCCCTGCAGTGAATCCAACAACGTCATTTCCGGCGTCAGTACACCCACCGGCTTCGGCCAGGCAGGCTCGGAAAACCTGAACGAGGGACGCACCTTGCAGTACACCCTCAAATTGTCGTTCTGAGAGAGGCAACTCGGACCACGCTAACCCGCGGCGGCAAAGCCAGAGGAATCTGGCTTCGCCGCCCTGATATCAACAAGGACTGCCGTCCGTTCAGCGACCGGGCAGGTGGCTTCAAATCAAACCGACAAGTTAAAGGGCGGGGCTTGAAATCTATAGCCCCGCCCTTTAGTCTTTAACTCGATGGAATGTAGGCTTGCGATGATTCTTTTCCTTGGAGAGCCTGCCCCGCGGCCTGACAAAAGACAAGCACGCTTTTTGCCATTCACATTCGCCCTGTTGCTGCTGCTAGGCCTTCTTTCGACTTTCCCGTACTCCCTCTTTGCCATGCCGCTCGCGACCATCCAATCGGCCAGCCAGCCGCAGGACGAGCTTGGCAAGAGATTGAAAGCGGCCACTGCTGCGCGCGATTCACGCGACCAGGCCGCCGTGGAGCTAGCCAACGAGCGCCTGATCGCGCAGGCCTTTCGCGATTTGGCTCGCCTGCGGCTGGTGGAGGGGGATTATCAGCAAGCGATCGACCGATACAACGAATCGCTCCGCTATGAGGATATCCCCGGCACTCGCATCGACCTTGCATTCGCCGAACTTCAGGCGGGTCAGTTAGACGACGCAATCAAATTGGTCAAAGATACCCACGCAACGGGCGCAGACGACATTCGCGCCAACATCGTGCTTCGCAACGCGCTCATGCAGCAAGGGGAGTTTGTCGCGGCTCTGGAACCGCTGAAGCGCGTAGCGGATGCGCAGCCCAGCGTGGAGAATGACTACTTGCTCGGGATCGGCTTGCTGAACACGGCTAAGCCGGAAGACAAGCTACGCGCCCAGGCCGTCTTCGAACGAATGCAGAAATCTTCGGGCGATAGCGGCTCGTTGCATGTTCTGATCGGACGCGCCTATCGTGACAGCGGCGACACGAAGCGCGCCATTGAAGAGTTCCAGCGGGCCATTGCACTCGATACGCACACTCCTCATGCCCATTTTTTCCTGGGCCTGACCGAAATATCGCTCAACGATTGGAAGCCGACCCCAGAGGGTGAGGCCGAGTTCAAAAAGGAGCTCGATGCCTTTCCGAATGACTATCTGGCCAACTTCATGATTGGCTTTTATAGTTCCATGGAACGTCAATACGGCGAATCGGACAGGTACCTCAATATGGCGAGCAAGCTCTCGCCCTCCTCGCCTGACCCAGTTCTCTATCTGGGGTTGAACGCATTTTCTCGGAATAACATGGAGGCTGCCGAGGCGATGTTGCGCAAGGCCGTCCAACTGACCGGCAGCGATGAATCTCGCACCAACTACCAGATACGCCGGGCCTATGTGGATCTGGCTCGGATCCTGATCAAGTCGGGACGCAAAGAGGAAAGCGATGTCTTTGCCGCGAAAGCACGCGATTTGCAGAACAAGGTGATGGTGGAGAGCCAGCAGCATGTCTCGACGATGGTTCTCTCGGGTGGGGCCGGTTCGGCTGCCGCAGTGATGCCGCTGAGCCGCAAGCAGGAAGACCAGGCCGCCCCAACCACCGCAGACAGCGACGACGCCGCTGCTCGCAGCAAGCTGACGCCAGCACAGCGCGCGGCGGCCGAGGCCGGCGGCAAGGAGCTCCGTTCGGTGCTCGCCCTGGCATACAACGACCTGGCTACATCGCAGGCTATCCGGGGCGGATACACCCTGGCCCTGGACTCCTATCGGCAAGCGGAGCAGTGGGATCCCAACTTTCCAGGCCTGGAAAAGAACCTTGGTCAATGTGCATTCAAGGCCAACAACTATGCGGAAGCGGTTCGCGGGCTTTCGCAGGCGCTGCCGCTTGAGCCCGGTTCGCACGCGCTCCGCGCCATGCTGGGGATTTCCTATTTTGCAACCGACCAGTATGCGGAAGCGGCACGAACATTTACTCCCCTCGGCACTGCGGGGATGCTGGACAGCGAGACCGGTTACGCCTGGGCCGCGTCGCTCACGCACACCGGGGACATGAAGGAAGCGTCGCGGGTGTTAACTGCCTTCGAATCGGAGCCGCGCCCGGATGAAACGCTGTTGCTGATCGGCCAGCTGTGGACGGAGATTGGCGATTACGCCCGCTCCACGGCGACCTTCGAGCGGGCGCTCCAGTCCAACCCATCTTTGCCGAAGGCGCATTTCAATGAGGGACTCGCTTATATCCGTTGGGAGCATTGGGCCGAGGCCGAAAGGGAATTCAAGGTCGAGCTGAGTCTCAACCCGGGCGATCCCGATGCAACCTACCACCTCGGCTTCGTATACTTGCAGCAATCGAAGATCGAAGATGCAGCGGCGTTGTTTCTTGAGGTCATTAACGCCTATCCTGATTATGCAAATGCCCAATACCAATTTGGAAAGATTCAACTTGACAGGGGACAAGCCGCTCAAGCGCTGATGCATCTGGAAGCGGCAGCCCGGCTCAGGCCGCAAACGGATTACATGCACTACCAACTGCAGGCAGCCTATCGCAAGCTTGGCAAGAGCGCGGATGCCGATCGGGAACTGGAAATCTACAAAGCTCTGAAAGCCAAATCCAGAGAACGCGCTGTGGATGCGGCGAAGCAGACCCCATAGGGAAGGGAACCATCGGATTGTTCACTCGACGCCTTCGGGCCAGCCTGGCGCAAAGCCTCACTGTCTGGTTCTGTGCTTTGATCATTGCGGCAGCGCAAATGGGTGGACACCCCACACCTCCTCCTCCGCCGCCGGGCGCGAAATCCTCCAAGTGCAGCGGGCGCCCGGTTCCACAGTTGGAGGATATCACTGCTCAGGCCGGCATCACATTCAAACACACTTCCGACCCATCCAAGCGATACATCGTTGAGTCCATGAGCGGAGGCGTGATTCTGATCGATTATGACCGCGACGGCTGGCCGGACATCTATTTCACGAACGCGCCAAGTGTCGACATGGCCGTCAAGGGAGAGAAAAGCTCCGGAGCCCTCTACCATAACAACCACGACGGAACGTTCACCGATGTGACAGTCAAGTCGGGACTGAACACACCGTGCTTCGCCATGGGCGGCGCAGTGGGAGACTTCAACAACGACGGCTGGCCCGACCTTTACCTCACCTGCCTGGGCGGCAACGTTCTCTATCGCAACAACGGCGACGGCACCTTTACCGACGTGACGGCAAAGGCCGGAGTTGCCGATGGCCGCTGGTCGACCGGCGCTGCATTCGGCGACTACGACGGGGATGGATTCGCCGATCTGATGGTGGTCAACTACGTCGACTTCCATCTCGACGATCTACCCGGATTCGGCAGCGCGCCGTTCTGCAAATACAAAGGAATCGATGTGCAATGCGGTCCGCGCGGACTGCGTGGAGCGGGCGACTCGCTGTTTCACAACAACGGCGACGGCACGTTCACCAATGTATCGAAGGCGGCAGGCGTCAGCGACCCCGAAGGCTATTACGGATTGGGCGTAGTGTGGGCGGACTTCAACAACACCGGCCGACCCGATATCTACATTACCAACGATTCGACCCCGAAATACCTTTACAAGAATCTTGGCAATGGCAAATTCGAAGACATCGGTCTTCAGTCCGGCACCGCGGTCAGCGAAGACGGCTCGGAACAAGCTTCGATGGGAATTGCCCTCGGCGACTACAATCACACCGGCCGGCCATCCATTTTCGTTACCAATTTTGCCGATGAAAATGTTCTTCTTTATCGCAACGACGGCGACTGGAACTTCAAGGAAGATTCGTTCGCTTCGGGCGTCGCGCTCCCTTCGCTGCCATCGGTCAAATGGGGAACTGCTTTCGTCGACCTCGACAACGACGGCTGGCTCGATCTCATCCTGGTCAACGGCCACGTCTATCCGCAGGTCGATTCCCTGCCTTCCGGCGCCGGCTATCGCCAACCGAAGGGGCTTGAACTCAACCAGAAGAACGGCGCCTTCTGCGATGCCAGCGATCAGGCCGGGAAGGCACTCTTGGAGCGCCGCGTCTCGCGCGGCCTGGCCGTCGGAGATTTGTTTAACGATGGAAACATGGACGTCGTAATCGAAGACCTTGACGGCAGCCCCATGCTACTGCGTAACCACGGCGTTCCCGGCCGCCACTGGGTCAGCTTTGAACTCGATGGCACCAAGAGCAACCGCCTCGCGCTCAATGCGCGCATAGTGGTTGTTGCAGGCGGGATGACGCAGACCGACGAAGTTCACAGCGGGGGCAGTTACCTGTCGCAGAACGATCTGCGCATCCACTTCGGGCTGGGCAGCGCGACCAAGATCGACAAAGTCGAGATCCATTGGCCATCCGGTCTGACCGAAGACCTCACGAACCTGGCAGTCGACCATTTCTACAACGTGGCGGAAGGCAAAGGCATCGTGGAAGCAGCGAAGGCGAGGCCTGCTGATCTCAAGCAGCCGTAACCGGCTGGCCCCGGCAGATCGCCGGGTATGGGTTTCTCGATGGCCACCAGGCGGTGCTCGACACTGCGGATTGCGGTGTCGATCTCCGAGGCCGTAAGATTGACGTGGGTGATGCCTGCAAGACCGAGTTGAGCCAGCACCGATATGACGGTCGGACCTTTCCGGACGCCGTTCACCCGGTAGTCGAGTTTAAAGGAGGCTTCGGGATGGTTTTCCAATGGTCCGTCGATCCGCTTTCCACCTGTACCTTTGAGGCCCGGAACCCGGACCTTCCATGCGATCGACTTCCCCTTCCGCACTACAACAGGGCAATCCGGCCGCTCCCGCTTGTCCGGGCCCGTTGCTTGGTCCTTCACGTTCACTCGAACGGACTGCGTCAGCCTTGCCGTTCCGGCTGCCATATTTCACCTCAGGTTGGAGGGTAACCGAGGGTATGGCACAAAAGTCCGGTAAAAACGTGGTTTGTGTACATTGCTCAGTTCTACACGGAAGGTTAGCGCATGAGTTCGCCTGAGACCGGCGGCGGCCGCATTCGCGCCTATCTGCAATTCATCGCCGCAATCTGCTACTTTTTTCTGGCGCGTTCGCTTGCTCATCACGGTGCGCAAGGGCTTACCATCCCCGCGGCGGTGCCGCTGGTGGAACAGGGCATGCTGGTCTTCCTGCTGCTGCTGGGTTATGCCGCCATGGGCTCCTACATGGACCGGCAGAGCAGCCCAGTGAACGCGCAGGGTTTCCCGCGAAGGGCCGGCTGGCTGGGCGAGGTGGGGCTGGGACTGTCGGTCGGTTGGGCGATCGCGGTGATCTGCGTGCTCCCGCTCGTAGTTGGCGGGGGCATCGCCGTCGTGCTGGTGCTGCAACCTTCCGCCTGGGGATGGCTGCTGGCGGATGCGGCATTTTTTGCGCTGTGGGCGTTGGCCGAGGAGATTGCATTTCGCGGCTACGGGTTCCAACGATTTGTTCATGCGGTCGGGCCAATTGGCGCGGCGCTGGGGTATGCGGCGTTCTATGCCATCCTGCAGGCGCTGCTGCCGGAGTCGAGCCACGCCAGCGTGGCAGTGGCCATTGCATTCAGTCTCGTGCTCTCCATGGCTTACCTGCGCACGCGCGCGCTGTGGGTAAGCTGGGGAATCAACTTCGGCTGGAAGGCAAGCCAGGCGCTGGTCTTCGGCCTGGCGGTGAGCGGCCTGAGCAGCCACTCGCCGGTGGTGCAGGGCGATCCAATGGGGCCGTTCTGGCTGACCGGCGGAGGCTTTGGCCTGGATGGAACCTGGCTCCCGTTCTTCGTTTTTCTGGCCGCGCTGCCGGTGGTCTATCGCCTTACGCGAGAACTGGATTTCGTCTACAACGCGCCGGTGATCATTGCCGGCGGCATGCCGGTTGACCTGGACGCCGCAGCCCGTGCGCAGCACGAAGCAGCCATGGGCGCAGCCGAACCGGCCGCGCCGGGGCTGGTGCAGATTCTGCCCGCGGCATTGCCGCCGCCCAAGCCCCCTCAGGGATCGCCGGCGAACCAGTCCTAACCTCGAGCAGAGCCCATGTCCGAAGCGATTGCCGCTCCACGGATTTGACCTTTGTGTCGGAACCGGGCTATCGTTTGGCCAGTGCAGTTCGCATGCATGGGAGGCTCCCATGATCCGGTTGATCCCGTTCCAGATGAACAGAAAGAGCTTGCCAGCGGTCGCGAGAACTGCCGCAAACAGCGCCTTTCGCCCCATAGCGGTTCTCTGCGCATTTGCGCTCCTGGCTCTCGCGTCCGCAGCTTCGGCGCAGATCACCATTGATTCACACACCGGCGTTGTGACCAACGACTCGAACGGCAGTGTCCTCAGCAACGTGGACAGGCGGTACCAGCAAATTACTCCCACCAAGGTGCCCCTCACCAAGAGCGAACTTGACCCCAAGACGCGGCTAGAGCTGATGCGGCTGATGCAGGCGGAGCAGGGGTTCGCCATGCGCCCATTTCCGCGCGGCCACAAGGGCCTGACGCTGGAAGCGAACGGGAAGCTGGAGCCGGCCGGCGAATCGTACCTGAACATGGCGACCTCTCAGGGGATCTCCGCCAAACCCGGCGACCGGGTGGTGATTACCGACGTCAAGATCGATCGCGCCAAAATCGTATTCGATTTGAATGGCGGCCCCGATCCCAAGCATCGCCTCCTGCGCCATATTGAGATCGGCGCTGGTCCAATGACGAATCCGGTGGTTCAGGACGACGGGCAGGAACCGGTCGGCGCAAGGCTCACGCTCGCCTTCCAGGGCCATATTCCAGAGCTTACCGGGACCGAGGTGAAGGCGCTGCTGGCGCCGTTGCTCTCCTTCGATGTGAAGACGCCTGTGCAGGCATACACTGACACACTGCCGGCCAAGCTGAAGGATGCGATTCTAAGCCACCATGTGCTGGTAGGCATGAACACCGACATGGTGCTCTATTCCAGGGGCGCGCCGGACAGCAAGTCGCGTGAGATGGATGGACAGATGCCTTTTGAGGAATGGATCTACGGCAAGCCGCCCAACGAGGTGGATTTCGTTCGCATCAACGGCAACCGCGTAATTCGCGTCGAAGTTGCCAAAATGGGTGAGGATCCGGTGATCTTTACCAAGGATGAAGTGGAAGGCCTGATGCGCACCGACGGTACGCCGCTGGTGCCTGACACCACTCGGGTTGCTAAGGCCGGCGATGCGGAGCGCGATCCAAACAAGGAAGCTGCAGCCCCGCCACCGAGCCTGCGGAATCCGGGCGAGACGCTGCCCAGCGACGACCCCAGGAATCGACAAGGGGCGATGCGCCCGGTGCAGTTCCCCAAGCCGAAGGCCGACCCGCAGCCGGGAGCCAATCCCGACGGGGAACCGGATGCTTCCACTCCGTCGACTCCAGCTTCCACGCCGGCTCAGCCTGCTTCGAGCGGCCAGCCGTCGGGCGGTTCTCAGCCAGCGGCTCCAGCCACGCAACCCCCGGCGGGAAATCAATTGGTTGGCGGCCTCGGTTGACGGCGGTCTGTTTAAGACGGGGGGGTGCGGTTGATCGCGGCACTGGCAAATTGAGAAGGAGATGAGATGAAAGCTCTTGATCCTCAAAGATTACGCATGGTTCTGTGTTTCTTTCTTCAAGCGCTGTTTTTGACTTCTTTCTTCGGGGGAATTCATATGAAGGCCCGCATAGGAGTTGTGTTGCCACTCGCCCTGGCGGCGTCTCTGTTTTTGCTTTTAGGACTCCGCGCTGCCTATAATCTCACTTCCGATTCAAACTGAGACACCACCTGCGATTGTGCTCCGAAATTGGCGAAACATCCCATGATGTAAACTGAGGGGAGCGAGCCTCTCCGTCTTTGCAGGGCATTTATTGTCTTGAAAGCCGGAGAATGACCGCGCCGTTGAAGCCGCCCGCCGCCAGGTGGGCGTGTGCAGAGACAACCCCAAAAGGAGACACACCCCACCGATGGCCAAGATTGCAAAAACAGGTGACCGCAAGAAGGAAATGGACACGACGAAGTCGACCGACTGTCCCAAGTGCCACAAGCCGACGCGCATTGTCAAGCGCGTAAAGGACCGCGAGCGAGGTATTCCGGGCGGCGTCTACATCTCGTGCTCTGCGTGCGACTTCTACGAGAAACTTTAAGCAACATTTGAGTTTGCATTTCAAGAAAAAGCCCGGCTCATTGCCGGGCTTTTTCCATTCAGAAGCTCCTCGAAAGATAGGCCGGGTGACGGTACTATGGGACCGGCGATCCGCTTGGCGAGTACCCAATATTCGTCAGCGCCGACGGCCCAAGGCGCTCCTTCAGTTGTTCGAGGTAGAGGCTCTGCGGCTGGACTGGTTTGCCCGGCGACTCAATGATGACGGGGTTGAGCGGAGGGCGGCTTAATCCGTCGAAAGTGGGAAAGGGCGGATTCGTTTCTTCGCCGCGATTCCCGATGGACCAGATTGCGGCGCCGGGAGGCATGTTCATGCCGAAGGATCGGGCGGTGTTGTTCCAGGTTACAGCCCAGCCAATGGTCCAGCCGTGGCCGGAGCCCATTTCACCGCGATTCATGAAGTCGATACTGCCTTCCGGTACGTCGCAGTTGTCGACAAGGAGGCCGGTTGACCAGCGCTGGTGCGGCTGAATGTAGGAATCGCCCTTGAAGCGGCAGTAGAGGACGACGACAGGGCCTTGCTGGCGCGCCTGGGTGGCGAAGTAGATGGTATGGTTGCCGCTTCCGGTGCATCGGTCAAAAAGGATCTGTGACCCGTTGGCGGAGTAGTCGAAAGGCCGTGCCGGGCTGGTGACGGGCTCGTGCTGCACCACGTCGCACTTCAGCACTGTGACGCGCTCGGCGCCGGAGTCGATGTGAATGGAGTTGGTTGTCTCCTCCATGGCCACTTGCTGCACCCAGCTATCGACTGCATCCTTCATTTCGAGGCCGTCAAAGGCCGGATCATCGAGCGAAATACTGCGCTTCGGCGCGACGATGCGGAGATCTTCGACGCCGACGTATGAGATTTGGCCGGTAAGGTTGACCTTCTTGACCTCCGCGCGGGCTCCAGCGAAGAACTTTGCGTCGTAGGAGTCCATCAGCGGGAGTTCAAGGGTAATCGCGTTTCCCGAGATGGAGGCGATGCGTCGGCGCACATCCAGGTGATCGGAGCCGATCCAGTGCTCCTCGGTGCCGGGACGGCGCAGGTTGTCCATGCCCATGAAATGCAGCCACTCATCGGTGACTGGCTTGCGAATGAGCAACTGGTCACTGGGATGAAATCTAGAAGCATCTTCGACGTGGATGGTCGAAGCGCCGGCGGGAACGTAGGCGTCGACGATCGTAGTGTCAATGCCCACGCCTGATTGCTGCAACTGGCCGCCAATATTGAGGGCAAGATGGGGCTTGCCGGTCATCACGATCGTTGTGCCGCCTTTTCCCATCCCCGCGCCGCGCAGGACGACGCCGGAGGCGGTGATGGAGATCGTCTGGGAACAGCGGAATGTGCCGGGAGCAAGTTCGACGGCGCCGCGAAAGTTGCCGGAGAGCGGCAGGGCCGAAACCTCGTCGATGGCTTTCTGGATGGCGGCGCTATCGTCCGGGCCGGAGGGTGATACGGTCCGCTTGGCAGCCACAGTGGGTAAGGCCACACCGCCGCCGAGGTAGCCGGCGCTGGAAAAGTCAGGAATGCGGTCGCCCCTGGGTGATTGTGCGTAAGTCAGTTGACCGTTGGTTCCGAAGTGGACCCAATGGCTCTCCGCGCGCAGGGAAGCTGATGCGAAGGGAAAGACTGCAAGGGGGATGAGGGCGAACCGGAAGGAAAATGGCGTGTTCTTCATTGTCTGGTTCCCGCATTGTCGCGGTGACGAACCAGACTAGCGCAAAAGTCGAGGCCCGAACAAGGGGTCAAAGCGCCTCGGCCATTTCCTTTAGGATTGCTTCGGCTGCTTTGGCGGGATCCGGGGCCTGGGTGATGGGGCGGCCGACCACCAGGTAGCTGGCTCCCTGGCAGAGCGCTTCAGCCGGCGTTGCGATGCGCTTCTGATCTCCCACTCCTGCACCGGCCGGACGGATCCCCGGAATGACCAGGACCCCTTCAGGACCGGTAAGGGAGCGCAGGGTTGCCACTTCCTGGGGTGAGCAGACGAAGCCACGGATGTTTTCGGCCAGGGCCATGCTCGCCAACAGTTCCACTTGCTCGCTTGCAGGGCGATTGATGCCTGTTGCAGCGAGCTGGGCGGAGTCCATGCTGGTGAGGACGGTTACGGCAAGCAGTTGCGGCGGATTGAGCATTCCTTCGAGAGCATCCCTGGCTGCAGCGAGCATCGCCGGGCCGCCCGCTGCGTGGATAGTGAGTTTGTGGACACCGAGGGCCGCGGCAGAGCGCACTGCGCCGCCCACGGTGTTGGGGATGTCGTGGAATTTGAGGTCAAGGAAGACCAAGTGCCCGCGCTTGAGCAGGTGCTCAATGACGGCAGGCCCGACAGAGGTGAACAGCTCCATCCCCACCTTGAACCACTGACAGGTATCTTCCAGGCGCGCGGCCAACTGAATGGCCGAGGCGGCATCGGGCACGTCCAGAGCAACGATGAGCCGCTTGCGCGCCTCGGCAAGCAGGTTGGCCGTGCGCAGATTCGCAACGGGCCGCTTCGCAGGCGTGAAGACGGGATTCAGACGCTCTGGGATAGGCATGCCTTCATCCTAAAGGAAGTCTGGCTCAGCCTGGATCAAAATGTGATTCCGGCCTTTACTCAAGCCTGGGCTGCCAGACGTTCGCCTTCGGCGGCGCGCACCATTACCTGGTCCGGTGCGGGAAGAAAGCGGCAGAGGTAGTCGATCGGGTCTTCGGCGGCGGCCATCTGGCGCAAGTGATACTTCCAAACGTCCGGTTTGATGGTGCGCCGGGTAAAGGGCTTGCGGGTTACCTGAAGGACGTCTCCCTGGGAATTCACACGCGAGTAGGTGACGGCCGGAACCATGAAGCTCATGTGAGCTCCCGTGCGCCAGAAGCAGCGGGCAAACTCGTGAGAGAAGATGAGCGTGTAATGGCGTCCCTCGACGGCCATCAGCGCGAGGGCCTCTTCTGCGCCGGGCCATATGGGACGGACATGCGCCTGAAACCAGCGGCGGAACTCGAATCCGTTAAACTGAGCCTGATTGAGCAACAAACGCAGCAGATCTTTTCGATTCATTTCACCAGTCCTTGATTGAAGAGAAGAATCCGGGGCTAAACGACGCATGAGGGCCGGTCATGGAAAGCGCTTTGGAAGGCCCACTGTTGCTCAATAACGTCAATTAGGTGGAAGTTTCCTTTTGGGAAGAAACGAGCACGATTTGTCCGATTTGGAAAAGCGGCTTTGCGAACGGAATCACTACTGGTTGATGCGCGAAAATTTGGGGAAACGGGTCACTGATTCTGAGGAAATCTCTCTACTGGGACTGTGAAGTCAAAGATTGCATTGATAGACAACCTGGCCCAGGCGCGGAGATGATCACGGTGCATGGCAAGAAGGAGAATACGGGTTGAAACCGGGATCGTTTTGTAGGCGCGGTGCGGGGTGGGGAGTGATGTTGCTGGCCGCCGCGAGCGTTGGCTGGGCCTCCGGAGTTCATACTAATCCGCTCAACAACGATCCTCTGGTGAAGGAAGCTTTCGAGCATTTCTACCTGTTGGATTATCAGGGGGCTGTGGAGCGCTTCGAGCGATTCCACGAAATGCATCCCGGCGATCCGCAGCCGACCGTGCTGCTGCTCGATGCCGTGCTTTTCCAGGAACTCTACCGCCAGGATCTGCTGGATACGACCTTTTACGCCAACGACGGCTTTCTCACCGGCCGGCACGCCACGCAGGAAGAACCCATGGCGCGAGACCGCATCTTTGGGCTGGCTGATGAAGCCATCCGCGAGGCCGACTGGCGCCTGGGCAAGAACCAGAACGACCTAGACGCCCTATACGCGCGGGGCTGGGCGCGGGCACTCAAATGCACCTACGTCGCTATGGTGGAACGCGGCTTCGGCGCCGGGTTCAAGCTGGCCCGCCAGGCCAAGGACGACCACATGCGCGTGCTGCAACTTGATCCGGACTACGTGGACGCCAAACTGGTGGTAGGCGTTTACGAGTACGTGGTCGGCGCGCTGCCGCTGCCATTCAAGATCATCATCGGCTTTGCCGGCATCACCGGCTCCAAATCCCGCGGCCTGGAGATGCTGACCGACGACGGCAACCGGGGCGTCGTGACCAACATCGAGGCGCGCACCACGATCGCGCTGTTCCTGCGCCGCGAGGGGCGCTACAAAGAAGCGATCGAGGTGATTCGCGCGCTCAAGAGCCAGTATCCGAGAGACTACCTTTTCTGCCTGGAAGAGGCTAACCTGCGCAAGGATGCCGGCGAAGGCATGGGCGCGGTAGCGGCCTATCGTGAAATCCTGGTTTCCAACGCCAAGCCTGGTTATTTCTACTCTCCGCGGCTCGAACTGACTTACTTCGGCCTGGGCGACGCGTTGCACGGTCAGCGGCACTACGGGGAGGCGGCGCAATCGTACGAGCAGGCCGCCGCGACGCCAAATGTAAGCCCGGAACTCAAGATTCGCTCGCTGATGGCGGCAGGGCAGTGTCACGACCTGAATGACGAGCGGCAACAGGCTGTCCAAGATTACCAGGCGGCCATTGCGACCGGCCCCAACACCTCGCGGGCCGATACTTCGAGGAAGCTGCTACGCAGTCCGTATGCGGGAAGATGAGGCCCTGAAGGATTGGCTTTCTGGGCGGTTCGGGGTCAGGGAACGGAACCGTTGCAGCTTTCCTTCCGTATGTAGACAATGATGGAAGGTTCTCCCGGAGGGTTCGAATATGGCCGTCTATTGCAATCGGTGTGGGACCGCGTTACCGCACAGCGCTCGATTCTGCTCCAGTTGCGGCGCAACCAT
>Ga0302319_10000885_pt1 | contig 67162 bp, 59 predicted proteins | sample Bog_T0_2_FD_203319 | JGI IMG/M metagenome (GOLD analysis project Ga0302319, IMG submission 203319) | Peat permafrost microbial communities from Stordalen Mire near Abisko, Sweden - Bog_T0_2 | ecosystem: Environmental > Terrestrial > Soil > Wetlands > Peat | place: Sweden: Abisko, Stordalen Mire...
AGTTCGCGGACAGGCCCCACCGCAAGTGCGTCCTGGCCCCCGTCGGATGCTCGAGCAACCTCTGCCCCTACGAGGACCATCCGTTCCCCCACCGCTACTTTGACGGCACCGTCTACCTGAACCTCTCGAGCGACCCGTTCGCCTTCTCCGAGGCGGAGTGGGACAGGATCGTGGTGGAGCTCCAGGCCACCCGGCCCGAGATCCTCGAGGGGGAACCGGTGTACCTGGCGCTGCTGGCGCGCGCCGTGACGCGGCGCCGGGTGTCAGTGCCGTCCGTGCGCGCGGTGATCCTCACCTACGGTAAGGCGAGCCAGCAGCACGGGCGCCGCATCGCGGAGGCGTTCCCGGCCCCGCAGGTCGACCTCTACGGCTCAACGGAGGCCGGTTACCTCTTCGTCGGCGAGGCCTTCAGGGACAACTCCCGGGTCATCGACGACAACGCCTTCATCGAGCTCGTGCCCTGGCGCCCGGACGTCCCCGGCGTCCACCAGATCCATGTCACCACCCGGGGGCGCGAGGCGATGCCGCTCCTTCGGTACCACACCGGGGACATCGTGATGGAATGCCCGGAGGGCTTCAGGATCCTCGGGCGAGAGCGCGACCTCTATTTCAGGCCGGACGGCTCCCTCGTCACGGCCAACGACGTGGACGCCGCGCTCCCCCCCGGTTTTGCCTGCTGGCACTACTCGCTCTGCCAGACGGGCGACACCCGCTGGGACTTCCAGTATGTCGCGGACCACACCGCAGACCACAAGACCCTGGAGCGGGCGGTCGCGGGCCTTCTGGGACCCGGGGTGCGCGTGAACGCATTCCGCCGCAAGGCGATCGCCCCCGCCGCGAGCGGCAAGTTTGCCCTTCTGAAGCCCCTCGCGAAGGGGTAGGCCCTAATGTGCCCGAACAGGGCGGCTTATCTCATGGGCCCACGACTGACGGTCTCTCTTTACACCCGCCGTTAGTGCCTTTGGAATGGTGCCGCGCTTTCGCACGATGGACCTAGCCCGATACCTCTTCCGCAGCACCATTGGCAGGAAACTGATCATGGCGGCCACTGGCGTGGTCCTGATCGGCTTCATCTTTGGGCACCTGGTCGGCAACCTCCAGGTCTTCGAGGCACCCGACAAGATCAACGGCTACGCCCACTTCCTGCAGTCCCTGGGTCCCGCCCTCTGGCTCGTGCGGCTGTTCCTCCTTGCCTGCGTCACGCTGCACATCTGGTCGGGCACTGTCCTGGCCCTGGAGAGCATCCATGCGCGCGGCGGGGAGCCGTACCGGGTCAAGAAGTGGATCGGCGCCACGTTCGCATCGCGCTACATGCGCGGCACCGGCTACGTGGTCCTGGCCTTCATCCTCTACCACCTCGCGCACTTCACCGTGGGCCTCGCCCAGCCGGCGACGTTCAAGGCGAACCTTCCCCCCTACGTGATGACGGGCGACTACCACATCCTCGGGGTCACGGTCGTCCCCGCGGGCACGCAGGTCCTCGACTGCCGCTCGATGGTGATCGGCGGGTTCAGGAACCCGATCGTCGCGATTTTCTACATCGTTGCCGTCGGGCTCCTCTCGCTCCACCTCCTGCACGGCGCCGAGAGCCTCTTCCAGACCTTCGGATGGAGGAACCACCGGTGGGAGCGCGGCCTCAGGGCCGTGGTGACCCTCATCTGCGCGGCCTATTTCCTGGGCAATCTCGCGATTCCGGGAGGCGTCCTCCTCGGCATGCTCCGATAGAACCGGCACGTCATGGCAACACTCGACTCCAAGATCCCCCCGGGAGAACTCTCCGCCAAGTGGGTCCGCCACAAGGCGGCCATCCGCCTGGTGAACCCGGCGAACAAGCGCAAGTACGAGGTGATCGTCGTGGGTGCCGGCCTTGCCGGTAGCTCCGCCGCGGCGTCGCTCGCGGAGCTGGGCTACAAGGTGAGCTGCTTCGTGTTCCACGACAGCCCGAGGCGCGCCCACTCCATCGCCGCCCAGGGCGGCATCAACGCCGCAAAGAACTACCAGAACGACGGCGACAGCGTCCACCGGCTCTTCTACGACACGCTGAAGGGGGGGGATTACCGCTCGCGCGAGGCCAACGTGCACCGGCTGGCCGAGGTCTCGGTCGACATCATCGACCAGTGCGTGGCGCAGGGCGTCCCCTTTGCCCGCGAATACGGCGGGCTCCTGGACAACCGCTCCTTCGGCGGGGCCCAGGTCTCGCGCACCTTCTACGCGCGGGGACAGACGGGGCAGCAGCTGCTTCTCGGCGCCTATGCGGCGCTGTCCAAGGGCATCGCCGCCGGCGGCATCACGCTCCACACGCACTCCGAGATGCTCGACCTGGTGGTCATCGACGGCAACGCGAAGGGCATCATCGTCCGCGACCTGGTCACGGGGGCGATCACGCGGCACGCGGCCGACGCCGTGATCCTCGCCACCGGGGGCTACGGGAACGTCTTCAACCTCTCCACCTATGCGCGCGGCTCCAACGCGTCCGCGATCTGGCGCGCGTACAAGCGCGGCGCCTGCTTTGCTAACCCCTGCTTCACGCAGATCCACCCGACGTGCATCCCGGTGACCGGGGACTACCAGTCGAAGCTCACCCTCATGTCGGAGTCGCTGCGGAACGACGGCCGCATCTGGGTGCCGAAGAAGAAGGAGGACAGGCTGAAGCCCCCGGCGTCGATCCCCGAGGCCGACCGAGACTACTACCTCGAGCGCATCTACCCGAGCTTCGGGAACCTCTGCCCGAGGGACGTGGCCTCGCGCGCGGCCAAGCGCGTCTGCGACGAGGGCCGCGGGGTCGGGGTGAGCGGGCTCGGCGTGTACCTGGACTTCGGGGACGCGATCGGGCGCCTGGGCGAGGCGGTGGTGCGCAGCCGGTACGGCAACCTCTTCGACATCTACAAGGAGATCACCGACGAGAACGCCTACCAGCAGCCGATGAGGATCTTCCCGGCCGTCCACTACACGATGGGCGGCCTCTGGGTGGACTATAACCTCATGTCGAACCTTCCGGGTCTCTTCGTCCTCGGCGAGGCCAACTTCTCCGACCACGGCGCGAACCGCCTGGGCGCCTCGGCGCTCATGCAGGGCCTGGCCGACGGCTACTTCGTCGTGCCCTACACCGTGGGCGACTACCTGGCCACGCAGAAGCCGGGATCGCGGCCCTCAGCCGACGATGCCGCGTTCAAGGCGGCCGAGGAGTCCGTGGCGTGGTCAACGAGCAAGCTCCTGACCGTGAAGGGAAAGGAGCCCGTCAGCCATTTTCACAAGAGGCTCGGGCACATCATGTGGCAGTACTGCGGGATGGCGCGCAACAAGGCGGGCCTGGAGCAGGCCATGAAGGAGATCCCGGCCCTGCGCGCGGAGTTCTGGGAGAACGTGAACGTCCCGGGTTCGGGCGACACGCTCAACCAGTCGCTCGAGCGTGCGGGCAGGGTGGCCGACTTCCTGGAGCTCGGGGAGCTCATGTGCCGCGACGCTCTGGCCCGGGAGGAGAGCTGCGGCGGGCACTTCCGCGAGGAGCACCAGTACCCCGACGGCGAGTGCAAGCGCGACGACGTGAACTTCGCCCACGTGGCCGCCTGGGAGTTCGCGGGCGACGGCAAGGTGCCGATCCGCAACACCGAGCCCCTGGTCTACGAGACGGTCAAGATGAGCGTACGCAATTACAAGTGATGAGCACGACGACCTTCAGCGTAACCGTCCGTGTCTGGCGCCAGGAGGGCCCCGGCAAGCCGGGAGCCTTCGCGGACTACACCGTCGGCGGCGTGAACCCGGACATGTCGTTCCTCGAGATGCTCGACGTCCTGAACGACGACCTGACGGCCAAGGGGATCGAGCCGGTCGCCTTCGCGCACGACTGCCGCGAGGGGATCTGCGGGACGTGCTCGCTGGTGATCGACGGCAAGCCCCACGGACCGCACCATGGCGTCGCCTCGTGCCAGACGTACATGCGCAGCTACAGGGAAGGCGATGTGATCGTGGTGGAGCCCTTCCGCGCGCGGCCCTTTCCGGTCATCAAGGACCTGGTTACCGACCGGACCGCCTTCGAGAAAATCCAGCAGGCCGGGGGCTTCATCTCGATCCGGACGGGATCGGCGCCCGAGGCGAACTCGGTCCCCGTGCCGAAGGAGGTCGCGGACCTCGCGATGGACGCGGCCCAGTGCATCGGCTGCGGCGCCTGCGTCGCCGCGTGCAAGAACGCGAGCGCGATGCTCTTCGTCGCGGCCAAGGTCTCTCACCTGGGCCTCCTCCCGCAGGGCCAGCCGGAGCGCGACCGCAGGGTGCTCGCCATGGTGAGCACGATGGACGGCCTCGGGTTCGGCAGCTGCACGAACCAGTACGAGTGCAGCGCCGCCTGCCCGAAGCTGATCTCCCACGACTTCATCGCGCGGATGAACCGCGACTACGCGAAGGCGATCTTCCGCTCCTCGTTCAAGCCGGTGGCCGCGGGAGCGGACGAATAGGCGAGCACGCCCCCCGGGGGGATTCCCCCATTTTCCTGTAACTTTGCGGGCGGGCCGGTGTTTTCTTGGTAACCAATCCAAAGAAAATGAATACCGACAATCTTCCCCTCAAGGCCTTCCTCGCTTCCCTCGGCGCAATCGCCCTGTTTCCCTTCACCGCCGTGGCGGCCGCAGCCACCTTCACCGTGACCGGGGTCTTCGCGATCATCGTCGCCGACTACGGACGCACTATCGAACCCCTGCGGGTCAACGCGCAGGTGGTGCCCTTTGCCGGGGCCGCCAGCCATTATTCCGGGGAGCAAGCCGCCTAAACCGGCGCCTCCGCAGGGTAACCCCCGTGCCGGCGCGTCTTGCGCGGCCCGGGGTCTTCTTTTTTGCCCTTCGGGAACCCGCGTCGGCGGCTGCCCCAAGGCGGCGGCTGGCACCTGAGTGCTCCGGATTGCCCGGCAGGCCCTCGAAATCTTCAGCAACTTTTCAGGGGTGGCGGTGTTCTCTTGGAAACACCACATCATCATGAAATCCAACCTCCTTCCCATCAAAGCCTTCCTGGCATCCCTCGGCGCAATCGTCCTGTTTCCCTTCACGGCCGCGGCGGCCGCAGCCGCCTTCACGGTAACGGGCATATTCGCGATCCTCGCGGCTGACTACGGGCGGACGATCGAGCCCCTGCGGGTTTCCGCGGAGATCGTGCCGTTCCGCGCCGCCGGCCAGGTGGCCGCGCTGCAGGGCCGGGCTGCCTGAGACCTAGAACATCGATAGCGCGTGAGCGCTCTCGAGGAGCACCCAGGCGCCCCCGCCCACCAGGGCCGCCACAAGCGCGAACCTGAAGAGCTTGCGGCCACGGAGCACGGCGTCCTGGAAATCCGTGTTGAGCGTCTTCCGGTTGCTCTGGGAGATGAAGCTCACGAACCGGGGGTCCCTGAATTTTCCACGGTTTCCCTGCGCCATTCCGAAGCGGATGGCCGGTCTGTGGAAAAGATTCTTCAGCAGGAACTGCATTGGACTTCAGCGTCGACTATCGGTATTTTGAGGTGGTTTTTTCAAGGGGAAACTCGCTAATGTCTGGCTTTCACGGATTTTTACCAGTCCGCAACCAGACCCAAACATGCATCACTTTCGGTACGCCGGCCAAAATCTTCACTGTGAATCCGTAGATCTCGCGGAAGTCGCGAGGCTCTACGGCACGCCGACCTACGTCTACAGCGCGGCGACGATCGAGGACAACTACACCCGGATCGCCGGGAGCATGAAGGGGCTCGACGTGCGGGTCTGCTATGCGGTCAAGGCGAATTCCAACCTAGCTGTTATCAGACACTTGGGAAACCTGGGGTCCTCGTTCGATTTTGCGAGCGCCGGGGAGATGCGCCGTGTCCTGGCTGCGGGCGCGAGCGTCAAGGAGAGCGTCTTTGCCGGCGTCGGGAAGACCGAGACCGAGATCCGCCTGGCGCTGGAGGCGGGGATCTATGCGTTCCATGTCGAGAGCGAGCCCGAGCTTGCGCGGATCAACCACGTCGCGGGCAAGCTGGGCATGAAGGCGGCGATCTCGATCCGCGTGAACCCCGACGTGGACGCCCACACCCACGCGAAGATCACGACGGGGACGAGCGCCAACAAGTTTGGCATCCCGCTGAAGCAGGCGGCGGCTGCCTATGAGGCCGCCTCCAAGTACCCGAACATCACAATCCGGGGGATCCAGTCGCACATCGGCTCCCAGATCACCGAGGTGGGTCCGTTCGTGGAGACCCTTGAGAAGCTCGCGCCGCTCGCCGCGGAGCTCAGGGAGAAGTACGGGATCTCCTACATCTCGATCGGCGGCGGCATAGGCGTCGTCTACCGGGACGCCCTGGCAAGCGGACCCTTCTCCTGGTGGGAGACGATACCCGAGGCCAAGCGCCCGCTGACCCCCGAGGTCTACGGCGCCGCGCTGGCGCCGACGCTGGGCAAGCTCGGGCTAAAGGTCCTCCTCGAACCCGGCCGCTCCATGGTGGCCAACGCGGGCGTCCTCTTGACGCGGGTCGAGTACCTGAAGCGCGGGCAGGGCAAGAACTTCCTGATCGTGGACGCCGCCATGAACGACCTGGTGCGCCCGGCCATGTACGACTCGTTCCACGAGGTGGTGCCGCTGCGGCGGGATACCACCCGCCGGGCCCTTGTGGCGGATGTCGTGGGCCCCATCTGCGAGAGCACGGACTGCTTTGCCAAGGACCGCCAGATCCAGGAGGTGGGCGAGGGCGAATACCTTGCGCTCATGAGTGCCGGGGCCTACGGCCACGTGATGGCGAGCCGCTACAACGCCCGACCCATCCCTGCCGAGGTGCTCGTCAAGGGAAGCGCCTTCGAGCAGGTGACGGCCCGCGAGACCTTCGAGCAGCAGATCGCCAACGAGAAGATTCCCGCATTTTTGAAGTAGCAGGCGGGGGTGGCCGGGGTTAGAAGGGCCCCATGAAGTTCTGCGTCGTCGGGGCCGGAGCCTGGGGCACGGCGTTTGCGCTGCACCTTGACCGGGGTGGGCGGGGCGTCGCCTTGGTGCCGCGGCGGCCGGAGCAGGCGGCGCTCATCTCCTCGAGCCGGGAGAACCGCGAGTACCTGCCGGGCAGGATGCTGCCGGGATCGATCCGGGTGACCTCGGACCTGGCCGAGGGCCTGCGCGGGGCGGACGTGATCCTCCTGGCCTGCCCCGCCCAGACGCTCCGGATCACCTCCAAGCACATTGGCGAGGCTCTGGGAACCGGCCCTGGCCCGCGCCTCGTGGTGAGCCTGGCAAAGGGACTGGAGCTCGGGAGCCACATGCGCCCCTCCCAGGTCGTGTCCGAGGAGCTGCCGGGCGTCGTCGTGGGGGCCCTGTCGGGGCCGACGAACGCCGCGGAAGTGGCCCGCGGCCTGCCTGCCGCGATGGTGCTGGCAACCAAGGGGGACGCCGCGGCGGCCTATGACGTGCAGGCTTCGATCAGCGGGCCGACGCTCAGGATCTACACGACCGACGACCTGGCGGGCGTGGAGTTCGGCGGCAGCCTGAAGAACGTCTATGCGATCGCCGCGGGCTGCTGCGAGGGGCTCGGCCTCGGGGACAACGCCAAGGCGGCGCTCCTCACCCGGGCGGTGGCGGAGATGGTCAAGGTGGGCGGGGCGCTCGGGGCCCGGCCGGAGACGTTCTATGGGCTGAGCGGGTTCGGGGACCTGGTGGCCACGAGCCACGGGCCGTGGAGCCGCAACCGGGAATTCGGGCACCGGATCGGGGAGGGCAAGGGCATCCCCGAGCTCCTGGCGGGCCGAAGGACGGTCGTCGAGGGCTACGAGACAACCCGCTCCTTTGCCGGACTGTGCGCGGACCGGGGGATCGACGCCCCGATCCTAGGCCAGACGAACGCCATCCTCTTCAAGGGACGCCGGCCGGCCGACGCCATCTCGGCCCTCATGATGCGGGAGCTCAAGCGCGAGACCGTATCGGCCTTCGCGCCGGCCTGATTGCGGAGGCTTGCGTCCGCGGGCTTCGTTTTGTTGCCTCTGGCGCCCCGGTTAGCCCCAATACCCCCTCCCTATACCCCATGGCCGAAGAAGCTGCGTTGGATCGCAAGCACAAGCTCGTCATCATTGCGTCGTCGCTCGGGACCGTGTTCGAGTGGTACGACTTCTACATCTACGGGACCCTCGCGGCCTTTTTCGGAAAGCTGTTCTTTCCGGCAGACAACGAGACCGCGGGATACCTCTCGAGCCTGGCCCTCTTCGGCGTCGGGTTCTCGGTGCGCCCCTTCGGCGCCCTGGTGTTCGGCAGGCTCGGAGACCTCGCCGGCCGCAAGTACACGTTCCTGATCACGATCGTCGTGATGGGCCTGTCGACGGCCCTTGTGGGGCTCCTTCCCACCTTCGCCAACATCGGCTTCGCGGCGCCGATCATCCTGGTGTTCCTCAGGCTCGCCCAGGGGCTCGCCCTCGGTGGCGAGTATGGAGGCGCCGCGATCTACGTGGCCGAGCACGCCCCGGAGGGAAAGCGGGGACTCTACACCGGGTGGATCCAGACCACCGCGACGCTCGGCCTCTTCCTGGCGCTCGTGGTCATCGGCGTCCTGCGCAAGTACATGAGCCCCGAGCAGTTCGCTGCGTGGGGCTGGAGGGTGCCGTTCCTGCTGTCGTTCCTTCTCCTGGCGGTCTCGGTCTATATCCGCCTCAAGCTCGAGGAGTCGCCGGTCTTTGCCGAGATGAAGGCCCAGGGCAAGGGATCGAAGGCGCCGCTCACGGAGAGCTTCGCCCGGTGGGACAACGGCAAGGTGGTCCTGAAGGCCCTCTTCGGCGCGACGGCCGGCCAGGGCGTCGTCTGGTACGCGGGCCAGTTCTACGCCCTCTATTTCCTGAGCACGACGCTGAAGGTCGACTACGTGACGACCTACTACCTGATCGCGATCTCGCTGGTCGTGGGCGCCGTCCTCCTGGTCAGCTTCGGCAAGCTCTCCGACGTGATCGGAAGGAAGAAGATCATCATGACGGGCATGCTGCTGGCCGTCCTCACGTACCAGCCAATCTTCAGGAACCTGACGCGGGCCGCCAACCCCGCGCTCGCAAACGCGATGGAGCGCGCGCCGGTCGTGGTGTCGACGGCCGAGTACCGCGGGAGCGGCGCCCTTGCGGTCGAGGCGCTGGTCGACGCCGCGAAGAAGATCGTGCTTCCCGCCAAGCCGAGGACCGAGACCGACAAGGCCCGCAATTTCCTCAACAGCCGGGGCATACCGTTCACGCTCGCGCCGCTCCAGGGCTCGGGCTACGAGGTCGCGATTTCGGTCGGCGGCACCCAGGTGAACGGCTTCGACGCGAAGGCCTACGAGGCGGCGCTCGCCCCGGCGGGCTACCCCAAGAGCGCCGACCCGGCGTTCGTGAACAAGCCTCGGGTCGTGACGCTCCTGATCATCCTCCTCTCCTACGTGGCGATGGTCTACGGTCCGATCGCGGCGTTCCTGGTCGAGCTTTTCCCGACACGGATCCGCTACACCTCGATGTCGCTGCCCTACCACATTGGCAACGGATGGTTCGGGGGTTTTCTCCCGCTGATCGCGGCGTCGATCGTGGTCTTCACCGGCGACATCTACGCGGGTCTTTGGTTCCCGATCGGGGTTGCCGCAGCCTCGTTCGTCATCGGGTGCATCGTCCTGCCCGAGACGAACGAGCGCGACATCCGCGGCTAGGCGCCTCTCAGGCCGCCCGGCCGCGGCCCCTGGCGGCCATGGCCGCGAGCAGGCTCCCGAGGTAGGCCGCCGCCACGAGCAGGGACAGGCGATGGTTGCCGATGACCATGCTCAGGTATTCGCAGAAGCCGCCGAGCATCGCGCCGATCAGGTTTGCCCCGAAGAGGGCCGAGGGGGAGTCGGACTCGCGGAACGAGGTCGAAAAGATGATGCCCGCGAAGAATACGGGAAGCGGCACGACCAGGAGCGTCCAGAGCATCCGCCCCTGGAAGCTGAACCCGAGCACGGCCTCTCGCGGCACCACCAGCAGCAGCAGGAGGGCCGCGAAGAGGGGCGCGTACAGCCAGGGGGAAAACCCGCGCAGCCGCTCGGCCAGCAGGTTTGCCGCGATCACCATCAGGAGGACGCCCACCACGACCACCATCGTGACAAACCACGTTGCGCCGAAGAAGAGGGTGGTGTCGCTGATGCTCTTGGTCTCCAGCATGAGGAAGCCCATCCCGAGCAGCCCGAAATGGACGTCGTTGAGCCCGAACGAGCCGCGCCGCAGCAGCGCGACACCGGCGACGGAGAAGGAAAGCAGGCAGGCGATCGCGACCAGGTAGTCCTTGGGTATCGTCCTTTGCGAGAGGTACAGGAAGGGCCAGTCGTCGGTCGGCAGGTCAAGCGCCTGCGTGCCGGCGTAGGAAACCTGGTGCATCGGTCCGGCAACGGCGGGGAGGGGGCGGCCGTCCTTCGTGACGCAAAGGTCCATCCCGACCCCGACGTCGGCCAGGTAGACGACGGGTGTCCGTCCCGTGGCCGCGGCGACCAGCTGGTAGAGCTTGGGCCCGAGCCACCGCCTGCCGAGGGCAAACGAGAGGTTGAGCATCCCGTGGTCGTTCAGGAGCCGGTAGGCCGACCGGATGCTCTCGACCGTGTAGACGTACCCGTCGAGCCGGACGTTGTTCATGCTGCTGAACAGGGCCTGCGAGTCCAGGTACCCAAAGGCGACGAGGTCGTAGCCCGGTTCCGCCTGGGCAAGGAAGGGGCGCGCGTCGCCGATGTGCACCCGCACCCGAGGGTCGTCATAGGGTGCCCCGGCGTTGAACTTCCGGGAGATGCCGACGATCGCCGGGTCGATCTCGACGGCGTCCACGTGGCGGGCTCCGGCCAGGAGGGAGGCCTGCACGTCGGTCCCCCCGCCCGCCCCCACCACGAGCACCCTGTCCCTCGCGGCCCCGAGCGCGTAGGGGAGGTTGTACTGGGGCAGGTAGTCCGCGAGGGCGCGGGCCTTGGCGGATCCGGGGTCGTAGCGCGCCGGGTCAAGGGCCAGGTCCTGGTGGTACCCGAACTGGTTCACGTTGACATTGTAGAGCGGGGGGTTGCGCATCGTGCGCAGGTCCGCGGGCGGTCCGGATGCGACGATCGCCCCGTCATCATAGGATGTCACCGTGATGTAGTAGTAGGGGGACCAGATGGCGTGCGGGTTGCCGCCATGGACGACGGCGGCCAGGACGGCCGCAAAGGCGGGGATCGCGAGAAGCCACCGCCTCCGCCCGCAGATCGCCAGGTACACCAGCATCACGACCGCCATCCCGAGGACGGGCGAGAACAGGCGCAGCGAGAACAGTCCGAAGCAGAGGGTCCCCACTAGGCCGCCCGCCAGGTCCCACGAATAGGCCGAGAGGCGCGGGAGGGCGTTGAACAGGACGCCCATCCGCTGGCCCAGGGGAACAAACATGAGCGCGTTGACCGCAAAGACCGAGACGAGCACGAATCCGTTGAACGTGGAGGGGGCCAGCTGGAAGAAGCGCGCCTCGTTCGCGGTGCTCCCGAGCACGGCGTTGCGGCAGAGGAGGAGGGTGGCCATCTGGCAGGCCAGGAACACCGGGAACCAGCCGAAAAGGTTCCAACGCCTGCCGCTGGCCATGGCCCCCGCGCCGAGGCCAAGGAACGAGCTAAGGAGCATGAGGTTAGCATAGTACGCGACCAGGTGCACGACGGAGGGCACCCACCGGATCACCATCATCTCCAGGAAAAGGGCCGCGAACGACAGGGCGAACATCTCCAGCCGCATCCGGGCCTTCTCGGGGGTTGAGCCGATCATTTGCCGATGCAGACAGCGCCGGGGCCGATTTTGAATACAAAACGATCGACCGGGTCCCCATGCTGGTTGCGCCGGTCCTAACCTGATAAAGGTGAGAATGTTGGGAAGTATGCGGCAAGCACTCTGGGCCCGACCCGGAAGCTCAATCGCGGGTTGCCGTGGGGCGCCCTATTGCCCACATTGCGCCCAGATGAAGATTTCCGCCGGCTGCGTGCTGCGATACCAGGTCGTAGCGCCCAGCGCCTCATTCACCTTCAACGTCCTCATAAACACGGGTCCCGAGCAGCGCGTCCTCTCAGAGACCATCCGGTGCACCCCCGACATTGCGACGGAGATCGCGTCCACCTCGAAGGGGGAGCGCGTGCTCCGCATGGAGGTTCCCGCCGGTCCCCTTGAGCTGGCCTATTCGGCGCTCGTCGATGTCGAGCGGCCCGAGATGCCGGCAAGCGTTCCCGCGGACCGGCCGGGCCGGCTGCCGCTCAGCATCCTCACCTACACGCTCCCGAGCCGGTACTGCGAGAGCGACCGCTTCGCCCCGGTTGCCTGGGACCTGTTCGGCAAGGTGGACGACCGGGCCGAGCAGGTGCGCTCGATCTGCAAGTGGGTGGGCGAGAACATCGAGTACCTGCCCGGCTCCACCGATGGGAGGACCTCGGCCTGGGATGTCTGGCAGACCCGCAAGGGCGTGTGCCGCGACTATACGCACCTGGCGATCGCCTTCTGCCGGGCGCTCTCGATCCCCGCCCGCTACGTGGGCGGCTATGCCGTCGGGCTCGAGCCCATGAACTTCCACGCCTGCATCGAGGCCTACTTGGGGGGCGCCTGGCGCCTGTTCGACCCGACCGACAACATTGTGCCGGGCCTGATCGTCGAGGCCACCCGCGGGCGCGATGCGTCCACGGCCGGCCTGACGACGATCTTCGGCAAGGTCCAGCCGGGCACCGTGCAGGTTCAGTGCACGGTGTCCGCCGAGGCCGCTCCGGCGGAGCCTCAGTCCGCGGGGATCCGCATCGAGTAGAAGCTGCGGTACACGAAGACCAGGGCCACGACGAAGATCGCCGCTCCCAGGGCGTGCTTTAGGACCGGCTCCATCTTGACCGCGATCTCGACCGCCAGGAGGCCGAAGAGGGTGGTGAACTTGATGACGGGGTTCAGCGACACCGAGCTCGTGTCCTTGAACGGGTCGCCGACCGTGTCGCCCACGACCGTCGCGGCGTGCAGGGGGGTGCCCTTCTGCTTGAGCTCCACCTCGACGATCTTCTTGGCATTGTCCCAGGCGCCGCCTGCGTTGGCCATGAAGATGGCCTGGAAGAGGCCGAAGAAGGCGATGCCGACCAGGTAGCCGATGAAGAAGTACGGGTCGAAGAACGCGAGCGAGAGCGCGAAGCAGAACACGACGATGAAGATGTTGACCATCCCCTTCTGGGCGTACTGCGTGCAGATCTTGACGACCTCCTTGGAGGCCGCGACCGACGCGGTCGTCGAGTCGAGCTTCATGTTCTCTTTGATGTAGACGACGGCCCGGTAGGAGCCGGTGACGACCGCCTGGGTGCTGGCACCCGTGAACCAGTAGATCACGGCGCCGCCCATCAGGAGCCCCATCATGGCCTCGGGGTGGACGAGGGAGAGGCGCTCGATCGTGTCGGGGTGGAGGCGCTTCAGGAGCATGATGATGCCGAAGACCATGGTCGTGGCGCCCACGACGGCGGTGCCGATCAACACGGGCTTGGCCGTCGCCTTGAACGTGTTGCCCGCGCCGTCGCCCTTCTCGAGCTGGTGCTTGGCGTTCTCGAAGTCGGGCTTGAAGCCGAACTCCTTCTCGATCTCGGCGGCCGAACCCTTGTTGGACTCGATCTGGGAGAGCTCGTAGACGCTCTGCGCGTTGTCGGTCACCGGGCCGAAGCTGTCGACCGCGATCGTGACCGGGCCCATGCCGAGGAAGCCGAAGGCGACCAGGCCGAACGCGAAGATCGGCGCGGCAAACTTGAACTCCTCCGGCATGATCGCCTGGAGGGCGGGGCTGCCGGAGATCAGGTAGGCGCCGAACATGAGGGAGAGGATCACCAGCCCGGTCCAGAAGGCCGAGAAGTTGCCCGTCACGAAGCCGGAGAGGATGTTGAGCGACGCGCCGCCCTGCTTGGAGGAGGTCACGACCTCCTTCACGTGGCGGCTCTCCGTCGATGTGAAGATCTTGGTGAACTCGGGGATCAGGGCGCCGGCGATCGTCCCGAAGGAGATGATGCTCGCGAGGACCCACCAGAGGCCCTCGGGGCAACCCTCCTGCTTGGCGAGGAGCACGTAGGTGGAGGCGTAGGTGACCCCGATCGACACGATCGAGGTGATCCAGACCAGGTTCGTGAGCGGCTGCTCGAGGTTAAAGTCCTTCTTGTCCCCGTAGAGTGCCTGGGCGATCGCCCCGTTGATGAAATAGCTCAGGAGCGAGGTGATGAGCATCAGGATGCGCATCGCGAAGAGCCAGACGATCAGCGTGCCGCAGAGGGAGGGGTTGGAGACGAGCGCCAGGGCCAGGAACGCGATCAAGGCCACGCCCGTGACGCCGTAGGTCTCGAAGCCGTCGGCCGTGGGCCCGACGGAGTCGCCCGCGTTGTCGCCGGTGCAGTCGGCGATCACGCCCGGGTTGCGGGGGTCGTCCTCGGGCATGTTGAAGACGATCTTCATCAGGTCTGCGCCGATGTCGGCGATCTTGGTGAAGATGCCGCCGCAGATGCGCAGCGCCGAGGCTCCCAGGGACTCGCCGATCGCAAAGCCGATGAAGCACGGGCCCGCCAGCTCCGGCGGGATGAACTTCAGGATGCAGATCATGAAGAAGAGCTCGATGGCGACCAGGAGGAGGCCGACGCTCATCCCCGACTTAAGGGGGATGAGGAGGGTTGCCAGGGGATTGCCCTTCAGGGCGGAGAACGCGGCGCGGGAGTTGGCGACCGTGTTGATGCGGATGCCGAACCAGGCCACGCCGTAGCTGCCCAGGATGCCGAGGATCGAGGCGAGGAGGATCACCACCACGTGCCCCACGGACTGCTGGGAGAGCACCCCGAAGTAGTACGTCATGCAGGCTGCGATCAGCACCCACAGCACCGCGAGGAATTTTCCCTGCTGCCCCAGATACGTCTTGCACGTCTCCCAGATGATATTGGACACGACCGACATCGACTTGTGGACGGGCAGGTTCCTGGTCTGGATGTACTGTATCCAGCCGAAGACCATGCCGCCAAGGCAGACGACGAGGCCGATCAAAAGGACGGCGGATCCGCTGAGGGCGCCTCCCATGAACGAAACCGCGTTCAGGTCGGGTATCTTGATGTCGGACTCGCTTGCGCGAACCGACGGGATGAGGGTGGCTGCCAGTACTCCGGCTGCGCCCAGTTGCCAGGCTTTGGGTGACTTCATAGTGACGGGTAGGGGGTTGAAACTGCCTGCCCAAGCCTGCCAAGAGACCCCCAGCGTGAGCGAGTCTTTTGTCCCCCTCCGCCGATTCAATCAGCCCAGTGAATCGCGTTTAGTAGCTCGGCCAGATGGTAGGCGGACTTGGCGAGGCGCTCGGTCGCTAGCGGAACGCAAGTATCATCATAGTGAGGGGGAAGCGTGATTGCGATCCGCTTTATCCCACCCTTCCCGTCGGCAGTCAGGGCCCCGTAGGTGATGCCGGCAAATGCGGTGCGCGCGGCGGCGAGGCTTTCGGTCGCCCAGCCCTCCGGCCAGTGGTGGTAGTCTCCCGCGCTCTTCCATGAGGCACCCTCGGCGGACACCTTTTTCCCGATCACGGCGGCGACGGCTTCCGGGTCCTTGGATCCGGCTATTTTCTCCACGAGTTCGAAGTCCCAGTAGCCGTGGAGCTCGTCGTACCTGCCCGGGCCGAAGAAATCCGCGTTGCCGCCCTTGTCATTGGGCAGGCCCTTCGCGGCCACGGGATCCTCGACGAGCCTGGCCGTGCCGTCGGCAGCCGTGGCGAAGACGCCGTTTCCGACATGGAGCGGCTGGTGGAGGTCGCCGACGAAGTGCACGACCATGCAGAGCGCCTCGCGCGGGGAGATCCGCTTGTCGCCCGTCCCCTCGAGGACGTTGATCGCGGCCTCAAGCTCGTGCACGACGTCGTCGTCGCGCTCGTAGTCGCCGTTCAGCTCGTAGGCCTTCACGCCGAGCGGCAGGTCGACGTAGTGCCATTCGCCGTTGTGCGGGAAGAGGGCGTTGAAGCGGAGCGCCTCCGGGTCGCTTCCCAGCGGCCCGGAATGGTACGCCGCGCTCCTGACATCATCCATCCATACCGCGATCGAGGAGAGGTCGTCGCTGCCGAGGATCTTGACCACTTGCGCGCGCGCCGTCTCCGAGAGATTCGGGGTCGCCGCGAGGGCCATGGCGTGGTGGCCCTCGGAGGCCCAGGGGTAGGCCGTGGTCGCTAATCCAAGAGCCAGGGTCAGGGAGGCGCAGGTCTTCGGGAACGGGGATGTCATGGTTCCCGAAGGTTCGCCCCGCGCAGCGGTCGTTGGGAAGCCTAATTTCCGGGTTCACCCGACTTTTGCCGGTGGCCCCCGTTGCGCCACCGCGGCCTCTAATGGCCGGTGTTCGGGGTCCTTTTACAGGCTGCGAATCCAAACCTGCAGTTGCAGCGAGCCGTTCTCCGGCTAGGGTCTCGGAGGCGGCCCAGCGGACAATCCACAACCCCATGAAGCGTTTCACCATTGCAGTGCTCGGACTAGCCTTGCTAGGCGGTTGCCAGAGCAACTACTACGCCCAGAAATACCGGAACGAGCTGCCCGCGGGAGCAGAGCGCTCGTTGCTCCCCCACGCGGGGCCCGTGGAGTACATTCGGGTCGACGCAGGCGACCTTGCGGACGAGGCCCAGAGGGCCCAGCTGCGCGGGTACACGGTCATAGGCTACGCGAAGTTCACGGCCGACACGGACGATTACGTGCCGATCCTGCACGCCCAGGCCGACGCGGTGCAGGCCGACCTGGTGCTCTCGAGCATCACTCCGGAGGGTTTCTCGAACCAGGTCGTGGCGATGGACCAGGCGACACCCAACCTGAACAACCAGAACAATAGCGGAGGCTATCAGGTTTCCGTGGGAGGGAGGGCGCCAGCCGCAAGCATGGGCAGCCTTAACGCCCAGTCCAACATGGGGGGAGGCGGCACGGTGATGGGCTCGGTTCCTCGGAGCATCTATAGGGCCGTCTTCCTGAGGAAGCATGTCGAAGAGGCCGTGCCGCAGCAGCCCGGGAAGTGATGTCCGCCGCTCGGCCCCACGGCGGTGCCGATTGGGCCAGGTCGCCCGGGATGGCGACAAAGGCTCGCCTTCGGGCGGTGGATTCCCAGAGATTTCCCCCGAGCAAGATGCCCGGGTGGCGGAATGGTAGACGCTTCGGACTTAAAATCCGATTTCCGCAAGGAAGTGTCGGTTCGAGCCCGGCCCCGGGCACCACTCTCTATAGTGACGCTTCATCCCAGCTGGCAGAATCGTCACGCGGCAGGTGTCGTGTGAGTTGTGGCACGGCATCAGTTGGGCCGGAGCTGAATCGGGCGAGACTCGCTAACCATGCGGCAATTCCAGGACTGCCCGACCCAATATGCGGGTTTGCGCTCATTTTGCCGCCAGCATAGCCTGCACATCTTCTGGCCGTGCTAGTACTGGAAAAGGAAAATCCCCTATGACCTTTAAAATTCGCCGTGGGGATGCAGATTTGGGAACGGCGACCCTCGACGATCTGCGCCGTCGTCTGGATTCCGGGGAATTGACCGGAGGAGAGCATGTAAAGACGGAGGGGGATTCAAGCTGGCGGCCATTGCAGGACGTGCTGATTGACGGAGGATTGAGCGCGGCCCCCCCCGTGCTCGCCCCGGAATCCCCAAAACGGAGAGCTAAGAGGTTGCGGCTTCTCATGATTGCCGGAGGAGCGGTGATAGCCCTCGGCGCCACGGCTTATTCTGTTCTAAAAGCAAACGGGACACGCCCCTCCGTTCCCGACGACGGTTTGGCTATCGCGATGTTGCCCCTGCCGATCGCAAAGACGCCGACCGTAAGGGATGTGAATGCCCGAGCTCGCGAGTTTTATCTTCGCCAATGGCTTGAGGGATTCCAAAAACGCGGGATTCACAATGCGGCAACGGATTCCGCGGCGGAGGAATTCATCCGCGTCCACATCGACCGGAAATACGGGCCCAAATCGGCCAGCCCCCTCTCCCTCGAAACCGAGGGCAGGCGACTGGCCAATGACCCGAACCTCAAGGATCCGATCGTCATCACGTTGGCGGCAATGAACACGCTCAATTGGTATGACCGTGTGAAGCTCTACAAGCGGGCCTTGGAACTTTATCCATCCACCGGCCACCTCGCCTTCCCGGCGTTCTGCGCCGGCGTCAACCTGATGAACGAGTCAAAGTACGACTATGACCAGGAAGGCGAGCTTAACACCACGGCGCTATTGAACCTCTCGAGATGTTTTTCGGACGGGAGCTTTCAGCCCGGCGATCAGCGGGAGTTGGCCGAAATACTCGTCAGCGGATGGGGCAGTACATTTTTCGGCAAGAACGATTCCGCCGTCTGCGATATCGTTAACCAGGCGGGGCCTTCCTACCACTGGCTGGCACTCCTCCTGGACGGCGAGCGATTCATAACGGAAGCCTGGAAGGTGCGCGGCGACGGGTGGAGCAATTCCGTCAGCGACCAGCAGCGCGCCGAATTTAAGAGGCTCCTGGGAGAGGGGGTCACACCTCTGACCGAAGCCTGGAGACTTCACCCCGATTACCCCGAGGCAGCTAACCTGATGATCGAAGATTCCTTGGGCGGCGCGGGCTTGGCCGCGATGCGCACGTGGTTCGACCGCGCCCTTTCCGCGCAGATCGATCACCCTGGCGCCTGGAACAAGATGCGGTGGGGCTTGCGCCCGCGCTGGTACGGCAGCAGACCCGCCGAGCTGGCGCTGGGAAAGGCGGCCGTGAACACCGGCCGGTTCGATACCGATGTTCCGCTCAAATATTTTGATTTTGTGACGGATGTGGAGTCTGAGTCCGTGATGCCTCCCGGCACTCGGATATTCGGCCAGCCCGAAATCTGGCCGGACCTTCAGAGAATGTACGAGGGCTATATCGCGGAGCCAGCACAAGCGGCCTCGCGGAACGACTGGCGGTATTCCTATGCAGCCGTCGCCTATCTCGCGGGGCGTTACGACATCGTCAGAAAACAACTGGAGGTCCTTGACTGGAAGCTGCCTTCATCGGCAGAGACCGGCTGGGGCGTTGATCTTTCATCCATGCCGCTCGAGGTCGCGGCCCGCACGGGGCCCCTAGGGGCGGAAGTGACCGCGGCGGAGGCGGCCCGCACGGCCGGCGACAGGGCCGGCGCGCTCAGGAGGTTTTCCGAGCTCGCTTCTAAACACACAAGCGATGTTCGCACCGTGGCATTCATAAAGCTTCGACTCTCGCGACTGACGGACGAGCAGCACCTCGCTGAAGGCAAGTGGATCGGCCTTCTTCCCGCAAACGACCAAGATACCAATTGGGTGTACAGCTTCGGGAACGCGCGCAGGAACCCAGACGGATCTCTGGACGTTGAGTACGGCCCGAAGGGACACATGCTCTTTCAAAAAATGCAGGTTGGGGGGAACTTTGAGGTGCGCGGCCGATTTGAAGTCATCCGCTCGTCCAACACCAATTTCCAGGCGGGGATCGTGATCGGTGTGCCCGACATCGATACCTACAACTGGTACGGATTTCGCATCAAGCGGCATGACGAGGAAGGCGACGTCGTCTGCTTCGGACTCGGGTGGTCCCTGCGGGAGATCGTTCAGCACGTCGCGCTAAGCGACAGATCCAACTCATTCGACCTCGTTCTCAATGACGGTCAAGTTACGGCGTCCGTCAATGGCGAGCAGGTATTCGATGGGGCCGACACCCCCTCCCAAATCCAAGTGGCACCGGATTCCTATTTTGTCGGGTTGGGCGCATTCAGCGACAGCACGGACGCAGTGGTGCGGTACCACGACGTGGAGGTGAGGAAAATCCTCCCTTCTGACGAAGGGAAACTTTCGGGGGCCCCCGTCGTCCAGCCGACGCCCACCCCAACGAGTGTGCCTCCGGGGGTTCTTTCGGTTCCTTACCAGATCGCTGCGGACAAGGACGAGATGAACCGTGCCATCGAGCGTGTTAAACAGATCGTGAACCAACCGGCCTTTTCGGTACCGATTAAGGAAGGGATGAACGTGACCTGGTGGAGCGACATCTGGTTTCACCCGGGCGTTTCCGAACCCGATTACGGTATTGTCGACATAACAAAGTCGCAGCAATTCCCCTATTCCAAGTGCGAATACGTGGCGTCGAACCAACACCCCGATATCGCGTTTCTCGCGTCAGACCTCGAGTTTAACCCCTGGACCAAGTTTTTCTACACAGACTGGTCTGTTCCGAAGAAGCGGCTGACTCGATCGGAGATGGCAGAGGTCAACCGCCTGTACCGGGCTATCGGCAGGTGCAAAGCGGACCTAGCCCGCCTGGGATCCCAATGAACGGTCAGGATGTCGTCTCAAAGCGAGGTGGCGTGTGCTCCGCCCCAAGGTAAGTGCGTGCGGATAGAGATCATTGCCCTCCCAGGGGCCCTCTAGTCCTTCTCGTGCCGGAGGCGTATCATGAAGTCCTGTTCGAAGAGTTGGTAGATAAGGCGGCCCTGTTGCATAAATAGGTTCCTCGCCCTTCAAGGGCTTCGCTACGCCTTAAAGAGGTTCTTTGGGGTGCTCCAGGAGTTGGGTATATGGGCACGGAGGAGTGCCTCTCCGACTTGGTTGGACCAGCGTCTGGATCGGAGCGAAGGACCAAATGCAGCCTTCAGGCGGTGCATGGCGGATTCAGCAAGGGATCGCCCTTTTTCCTGGCGGGGTAATGAGACTCGAGCACCGTCTTCGTGCGGCTTCATGGCACATCTTGCGATCATAGGCTCCGTCGCCAATGATCTCTATGCCCTGAGCGGGATCGGCAACCCGGAGCACCTCAGCAAGCATCTCGGAGTCATGTTTTTGGCATGGGGACACGACTCCGCTCACGATACGGGAGGACACAGGGTCTATCCCGAGATGGATCTTGCGGTAGGTGCGCCGCTTGTGGCCATGGACGGTGGTGAGCCAGGTGTTGGGCCCACGGATCTGCAGGCCCGTGGAATCGATCACGATGCAGGCCCCCGCGCCGACTCCCCGAGAGCGTGGATCAGTACGAAAGTTGCACTGGCAAAGGCTGGGCTTATACCCGCCTCCAGCGCGGTCGCCGTCGCGACCCATATACCCCAGGGGTTCCCCAAGGCGGCATAACCGCCTCAGGCATCAACCTGATTTATGCAAAAAAGCCGGATCGGGAGCATTTTGTCACTCCAAGGCCTTCGTTCCCCACAAAGGCCGGCGTGACAGCGTGGTTGGGTCCCCAGGGCCCGCATAAGGCATCTCCGCGGAATTCTCAGTAGACATTCACCGGCTCAGCGCCTAGACAGCGCGGCGACAAGTCTCCAAGGTCGGCTGCAAACAAAAGGATTACCCAATGAGCCACGTCCGTGTCCTCGTAGGAACCAAGAAGGGTGCGTTTATCCTGACCTCCGATGGCAGGCGAAGCCAGTGGAAGGTCGAGGGCCCCTTGTTCGGGGGTTGGGAAATATATCACCTCAAGGGATCGCCGGCGGATCCCGACCGGCTTTACGCCTCCCAGTCCTCCGGCTGGTTCGGGCAGCTTGTCCAAAGGTCAAGCGACGGCGGCAGGACATGGGAGCCCGTCGGCAACGCGTTTACCTACGATGGTATTGCCGGGACCCACCAGTGGTACGACGGGACCGCGCACCCCTGGGAGTTCAAGCGGGTATGGCACCTGGAACCGTCGATCGAGGATCCGGACACGGTCTACGCGGGCGTCGAGGACGCCGCCCTTTTCAAGTCGGCGGACGGCGGGAAGACATGGGCCGAGCTGTCGGGCCTCAGAAAGCACGGCACGGGTCCGCGGTGGCAGCCCGGCGCCGGGGGGATGTGCCTGCACACGATCCTCCTGGACCCTGTCAACAAGGGCCGGATGTTCGTCGCGATCTCGGCGGCGGGCGCATTTCGGAGCGACGACCACGGGGCCACGTGGCGGCCGATAAACAAGGGCCTGAGGTCGGAGCACATCCCGGATCCCACGGCCGAGGTGGGGCACTGCGTGCACCGCATCGCCCTGCACCCCTCCCGTCCGGAGGTGCTCTTCATGCAGAAGCACTGGGACATCATGAGAAGCGATGACAGTGGAGATTCCTGGCGCGAGGTGAGCGGCAACCTGCCGAGCGACTTTGGCTTCCCGATCGAGGTCCATGCCCACGAGCCGGAGACCATCTATGTCGTCCCGATAAAGAGCGACGGCGAGCACTTCCCGCCCGACGGAAAGCTGCGGGTCTACCGCAGCCGCACGGGGGGAGGCGAATGGGAGGCGCTCACCAAGGGCCTCCCCCAGAAGGACTGCTATGTGAACGTCCTCAGGGACGCGATGGCCGTCGACTCGCTCGATGCGTGCGGCATCTATTTTGGGACGACGGGCGGCCAGGTCTACGCCTCCCGGGACAGTGGGGACACCTGGGAGCCGATCGTCCGGGACCTGCCGGCAGTGTACTCGGTTGAGGTGCAGACGCTGCGATGATCCGGGTAATCCTCCCCGCGCACCTGAAGAACCTCGCCGGCATCACGGGCGTGCTTGACCTGGAGATTGCGACGGCGGCCACACAGCGGTCGGTCCTTGACGCTGTTGAGCGCGCATATCCGATGCTGCGCGGGACGATCCGGGACCACGCGTCAGGGAAGCGCCGGCCGTTTGTGAGGTTCTTTGCCTGCGGCCAGGACGTGTCCCACGAGCAGGCTGACGCGCCGCTGCCCGAGGCCGTCTCCCTGGGGCGGGAGCCGTTCATGGTCATCGGGGCAATCGCAGGGGGTTGACGTGGGGTAGGCGCCGGATGGGCGCTTGACCACATGGCCTCGGGCGCCGGTGCCGTGTCCTGGCGGTCGTAACCCTGGACACGGATGAAAGGGGACTGGGCACATTGACTTCTTTGGTGCGTGCGGGATCATGCCCCTTCGATTTTCTGCAGGGACGATCCAATGCCTGACCCAATCCCCGTAAGCGTCCGCATTTGCGATTTGTCGAAGCGCTACGGGGGCGTGGACGCCCTCGATGGTATCAGTTTCAATGTGGGGGCCGGCGAGATCTTCGGGTTGCTTGGACCGAACGGTGCTGGAAAGACAACCGCTCTCGAGTGCGTTCTTGGCCTAAGGCGCCCTGACAGAGGCTCTGTATCCGTTTCTGGAATCGATGTCCTGGAGAATCCCGGCGACGCAAAGCAGTTGATCGGGGCCGTTCTCCAGGCTGCTACGCTCCAGGACAAGGTCACGCCCCGCAAGGCCCTGCGCCTCTTTGCATCGTTTTACCGCAAGCCGGCCGACGTCGGGAGTCTGCTCGGGCAGTTTGGACTTTCGGACATGGCAGATGCGCCCTTCGACTCCCTTTCAGGTGGCCTTAGGCAGCGGTTGTTTCTCGCCCTGGCCTTTGTCAACAACCCGAGCCTGGTGGTGCTCGACGAGCCAACAGCCGGTCTCGATCCCCGCTCCCGCCGTGATCTGCATGACATCATCGTCGGGATGAGGGACGCCGGGAGAAGCGTGCTCCTGAGCACCCACGACCTTGACGAGGCCCAGGGCATCTGTGACAGGGTCGCCATCCTCGACAGGGGAAGGATCGTCGCGGCGGCCCGGCCTTCCGAGCTGATTGAGCAGTCGCGCTCCGGCCCGCGCGTCGAGGTGAGGACGTTGAAGCCCATTCGGGAGGCCCTTTTGGCATCTCTGGACGGAGTGACGCGGTGCAGCAGGAAGGGCGACGGCTGGACCCTCGAAACGACCCATCTCAACGGGACGATCGCGGGGCTTTCGCAAAGCGTCGAGGCGACAGGGAACCAGTTCCTCGAACTTCGGATACTCAGGCCGTCGCTCGAGGACGTCTTCCTCTCCATCACGGGCAGGGCGTGGGACGGCAAAAAGGAGGACGGATGAGCGGCGACCTCAATAGGTCCCGCGGGCTGTACCGCCATTTCATCCTCACGCTGGACCTCAATTCCAGAAGCGCGCAGGCGATCGCCTATGGATACTTGGTTCCCGTGCTTTTTCTGGTGGCGTACGGGAGCGTTTTCCGCGCGGAGACACCCGCGCTCCTGGGGCAGATGGGACAGCTTCTGACGATCACGATCCTCGGGGGAGCATGCTTTGGTATGCCAACGGCCTTGGTGGCCGAACGGGAGCGGGGGATCTGGCGCAGGTACCGCCTTCTGCCGATCCCCACCGGGGCCCTCGTCGGCAGCGTCCTTGCAGCGCGGCTTGTGATCGTGGTTTCGGCCGCCGCCTTACAAATTGGCCTGGCCCACGTGGTATACGGCACGCCGCTGCCGCTAAACCCAATGCAAACCCTCGCCGCGGTATTTCTGGTGACCGCGGCTTTTCTGGGCCTCGGACTTTTGGTGGCCGCGCTCGCCGATGATGTGCCCTCTGTTCAGGCGCTCGGCCAATGCCTGTTCCTGCCCATGATCATGATCGGCGGCGTGGGCATTCCCCTGCTGGCGCTTCCTCGCTGGGCGCAAGAGCTGGCGGGCTTCATGCCGGGGCGTTATGCCGTCGACCTGCTCCAGCTCGGCTACTGCGATCTCGCCGGAATCCGGCACGGGGGGTTCAATATCGTTGCCCTCGCGGTCATTGGGGGTGGGGCAGCATGCGTGGGTGCCAAGACCTTCCGGTGGGAGGCCGGCCGACGCGTCGGGCGCTCCGCATGGGCTTGGGCTGCCGCTGCACTCTTGGCGTGGCTCGCGATAGGCCTTGCCGCAGCCATGACCGGTCACCTTGCGCCCGAGCTACCTCCCGACATCGGCTACGCGGCGATCACAGATGGCGAGATCGACAGCATCACGTTCAAGGACCTCCCGGGCGACCAGGAGTTCGTGAGCCGGCTGGCGCCGCCTTTTGGTGACGGCGAAAGGGAGAAGGCCCTGGGCGACTTCGCGGTAAAACTCGGCTCTTGGGGGCCAGGACACGGCGCGGACGCGGGCCAGAGCGTGCGGTACCTGCTCTGTGTCGCGGGCATTGCGGACGTGAGCCAGGATCTCCGCGAGGGCGAGATTGCCCGGCATGTTCTCGACGACCTGCGCGCGCGGTACGGCGATGAACGGCTCAGCCGCATCCTTGCCTGGATCATCCTGTATCCAAGAGACGGTGACGTGCTCACGTCGGTGCCGGCGCTTGGGCTCTCGCGCCGATACCGGGAGGATATCGTGCGCGAGCGGACGGTACTCTACGCAAAGAAATTTCTTGGACGATTGCGCGGGAGGATCAAAGATTGAGCTGGTTGAATCGGGCTTGTTGATGCACAATCATCTCGTCATTAATCTCTTACGGTGATGATCGACGCCATTTTCAACCGACCCGGGAACGCATCGGGTGGGGAAGGAGTTTCGTCCGGGAAATCGCATGAATAGAAAAGCCGTGATCGCCGTGGGCGTCGTGGCGCTTGGGGTTGCCGGCGCGTGGCTAGCTTTCAACAGGATCGCACGCGGGGGACGTCCCGCCGCGGCCCCGGGCTCTGCGGTGCAGGTCGGGCGTGTGCGGCAGAACCAGCCGCTAGATGAAGACTATTTCAGGCCCCACCCGATCGGCAGGCCCCTGGAGGGCAACCCCTGGATAACGGACCTCCTGATCTGCGACCTCGACGGGGACGGCCTGAAGGATGTGCTCGTGGCCGACGGTCGGCTTAACAAGGTGACCTGGATAAGGCAGGTGAGCCTGGGCAAGTTCGAGGAGCAGGACATCGGGGGACCGATCCAGGGTCCCGCGCATCTCGAGGTGGCGGACCTCCGGGGGACGGGCCACCTGGACGTCCTGGTGGCGTCCATGGGGATCATCTTTCCGGACAACGACAAGATCGGCTCGGTCGTGATCCTCGAGAACGACGGCACAAACCACTTCACGAACCACGTGCTGCTCGACAAGGTCGCGAGGGTCACCTACGTGCAGGCGGCTCGGCTCACAAAGCATTCGGTCCTGCCGGACCTCGTAATCGGGCAGTTCGGCTACCTCGAGGGGGAGATCCGCTGGATGGAAAACATGGGCAACGGCACCTACAAGAGCCACCAGCTGCTGGACCTGCCGGGCACGATCCACGCGCCGGCGGCGGACATGCACGGCGACGGCAACATGGACATCGTGGCGCTCGTCTCAAAAAAGGTGGAGGAGGTGCACATGTTCACCGGTGACGGACAGGGCAACTTCAAGGACCAGGTGATCCACGGATCTACGAACCAGGACTACGGCAGCAGCGGCCTGACGATTGCGGACGTGAACCAGGATGGGCTGCCTGACGTCATCTTCACCAACGGCGACGGCTTCAGTTACGCCACCCCCGGTCCGCGCCCCTGGCACGGGGTCCATTGGCTCCAAAACATGGGTGGCGGCAAGTTTACCTACCACAAGGTGGGTGACTTTTCCGGGGCCTTCAGCCCCATCGCCGTGGACCTCCGGGGCAGCGGGCACATGGACATCGTGGCGACGAGCTGTTTCAACGATTGGAGCGACAAGGATGCCGTCTCGCTCATGGCGTTTGAAAACGATGGACATGAGCGCTTTACGCCTAGGATTCTCGCGCGTGCGCCGACCCACCTTGTAGTCGTCAAGGCGGCGGACATGTTCAACGACGGACGGATCGAACTGGTCACGGGTTCTTTCGCATTTTACCCACCCTACGACCATGTTTCCAGAGTCACGCTCTGGGAGCATAAGGAATGAGCCGGCCTGGGTCAGGGGGCCTTCACCCAAAGCATGCAAGCCGGTCCGCGGGACCAGCCTTTCCCCGGTTGATGTTCGAGCGGCCCGGGATATTACGGTCAAGTAATAGAAGAATCGTTTTCGCGAGGGCTCTTCCTATAGCTGCCTGCATGACCCTACCCCTGCTACGCGGGGCCGCGCTGTTTGTCGCGCTCGCCTCGCCCGTCTTCGTTTTCGCGGATCAGGATGCGCGACTGGTGGTGCATGCGGACCAATCGGGCCCCGTCATCAACAAGAACATCTATGGGCAGTTCTCCGAGCACCTCGGCCATTGCATCTACGGGGGCATGTGGGTCGGAACGGACTCCCCGATACCCAATACGCAGGGCTACAACACTGCCGTCCTGGAGGCGCTCAGGAACCTCCATGTCCCCATCCTGCGCTGGCCGGGCGGCTGTTTCGCAGACGAGTACCACTGGAGGGACGGCATCGGTCCGCGGGAGAAACGCCCGTCCATGTACAATTCCCACTGGGGCGGTGTCGTGGAGGACAATCATTTCGGGACCCACGAGTTCCTCGACATGTGCGAGATGCTCGGCATCGAGCCCTACGTTTGCGTGAACGTGGGAAGCGGGACGGTAAGGGAGGCGATGGAGTGGGTGGAATACATGACCTCGGACGCAGACTCTCCGATGGCCAACCTGCGGCGTGCCAACGGGCGCGACAAGCCGTGGAAGGTCCGCTACATTGCCGTGGGCAATGAGAGCTGGGGATGCGGCGGCTCGATGCGGCCGGAGTACTACGCGGACAACTTCCGCCGGTACAACACCTTCATCAAGAACTATGCCGCGGCGCCCGAAGACAGGATCTACCGCGTGGCATGCGGGCCGAGCGCGGAAGACTACGATTGGACCGAAAGTTTGATGAAGATTGCCGGTCGCCAGATGGACGGTCTTTCGCTCCACTACTACACCCTCCCAAGGGGAACGTGGAAGAACAAGGGCTCGGCCACGGAATTCGGGAAGGACGAGTACTACGGGGCACTCGGCAACACCCTCAAGATGGAGGAGCTCATCCGGGGACATTCGGCGATCATGGACAAGTACGATCCAAAGAAGCGGGTCGGGCTCGCGGTCGACGAATGGGGCATCTGGACCGACGTGGAGCCTGGCACCAACCCGGGTTTCCTCTTTCAGCAGAACTCCCTTAGGGACGCCCTTATAGCAGGCCTGAACCTGCATATCTTCCAGGCGCATGCGGACCGGGTGGTGATGGCCAACATCGCTCAGATGGTGAACGTCCTCCAGGCAATGATCCTGACGGACCATGAGAAGGTTGTCCTGACGCCGACGTACCATGTTTTTGAGATGCTGAGCGTCCACCAGGGGGCGACGTTGATTCCGATTAAGTTGGCCACTACGAATCTGCCCGGGACGAAGGAGCAGATCCCTACTGTGAGCGCCTCTGCTTCGAGGGACGGTGCGGGCCGCATCCACCTCTCGCTTGTGAACACCAACCCCGACGGACCGGTGACCGTGTCGTGCACGATCGTGGGCCCGGCCCCCGTCTCCGTGAGCGGGCGGGTGCTGACGGCCCCTTCCGTGACCTCCCACAACTCGTTTGCCAACCCTCACGTCGTCGAGCCGAAGGCATTCGACGGGGCGTCTTTGGACGGATCGAGTCTAAAGGTTGTCCTTCCTGCGGCGTCGGTCGTGGTCTTGGAGCTCTGAACAAGGAGGCAGGGTGGGCGTTGCATCGTTCGCGGGCAATACCCGCGGACCCGGTTCGATTTGCTCAAGCGTTAGTCGAGCTGGAACTCGTAAATCTCGACGGGTCCTGTGCCGGTGTCCCTGCCGGCGCCCAGCACCGCGGTCGTGCACGCTATTGTGGCCATCTTGGTTACTTGTGCTGAGGCACCAGATTAGACTTAAGGGGCGCGCGATCCGTCCGAAGCGAGAGTGATGAGCACCGTCGCCTACACCAAGGACGACCTCCTGAGGCTTGCCCAGGGGTTCGCGGGCACCCCGCGCATACTCTCCCAGCTCACGCAGCTCATCCGCGACCACCGCATGGGCCTTGCCGATGCCGCGGTCCTCCTTAGGAGGGACGCCAACCTTGCCGCCCGGATCATACGAATCGCCAACAGCGCGGCCTTTTCCCCGAGCGAACCGGTGGCCTCCATCGAGGCTGCGAGCCAACTGGTCGGGCTCCAGGAGATCCATCGGATCGTGGGCGTGATGGCCATGGACCAGATTGGTCCGGATATCCTTCCGGCCTACGGACTTACAAAGAAGCAGCTGCGGATGAACTCGATCCTGGTGGCGCTCCTTATGGAGGAGTTTGCAACGGCCGCCGACGAGGATCCCCCGACGGCGTATGCGATCGGCCTCCTGCGCCCGCTGGGCTTGCTGGCCTTCGACCTGATGATAGCCGAGGCGGGCAGCCCCGAAAGGGTGGACCCTGCGGTGAACGCCGACCTGGGCGCGTGGGAATCCGACGCCTTTGGGCTCACGAGCTCCCAGGCCACGGCGCTCATCCTCGAGGCCTGGCACTTCCCTGGGGAGATCCCGAGGGCGATCCGCGATCACCGGAACCCTACGGGAAAGCACCTGCCGTTCATCCACCTCCTTCACATCGCCGCGCGCATGGCCGACAAGCTGGGCTACGGCCTTCCATGCGAGGCCGCCATCTGGACCGATTCCGAGGAGACCTGGCGCAAGGCCGGGCTCGACCCGCGGGACACGCAGCGGCACGTGGACCGCGCGTTCATCGCGTTCGACCGCCTGTGCCGCGCGGTCGCCTGAGCCGCCCTCAGAGCGCGTGGGTCCTCACGCGGAGCCCCGGGACGGCCGCGGAGGCCTTCTCTATTATCTCTATGTCCTTGATCCCCCGGAACCCGGAGAACGCCGCGGCATAGAGAGAGCCCTTCTCGTCCTCGAGCGGGACGCCGCCCTGCCATCCGATGAAGTCCGGGCGGTTAATGCCGGTCGGGCCCTCATCGAGCTTGCCCGCGTAGACCAGGCGCTCGAACTCGCCGGTTGCATAGCCCGTGCGCCATACCTGGATCACCTTCCGGCTCGCGATCCCGAAGCACCAGCGCCCGCGGTCGGGGTCCTTGCCGAAGACGCGGCCGGTCGTTCTGCCCGCCGGGTCGATCACCAGAACGGCCGCATTCCCCTTTGACTGGGGGCCGTCGACCGGATCCTCGAGGAAGGAGGGAAGGAGCCGTTCAATCTCGTCCACAAGCTGCTCGGCGGGGGTGCTCATGGCCCGATCGTGGGTGCCTTGGGTCTTCGCGTCGAACCCGGAAATAAATGGGCCCCGTAAGGGGGCCGGAGAAAGAATCCTTCCTCTGGGGCTGGCACGCGTGTAGGTTCGCAGTGGAAACCGTGCCGTCCGGCGCCCATGAGAATCCCCGCATCACTCTGCCTCGCCCTGGCGTGGGCTGCCCCGGTCATGGCCGAAGATGACCCGGCCGCCACCCGCTGGCTCGCTGGGGCCGAGGTCGCCCCCGCCTTTGCGGCACCGCCGACGAGGGCCCAGTGGGAATCCGACCGGCTAGGCGTTCGAGCCGAGCTCCTGCAACTCCTTGGGCGGCTTCCCCCGCGCCCGGCCGTCCCCGCGGTGACAACCCTTTCCCGCGAGGACCGCGGCGATTACATTCTGGAGAAATTCCAGTTCGACAACCTCGCCGGGGCCACCGTGCCCGGCTACCTCCTCCTGCCCAAGGTCGCCCGCGCCCGCTCGCCTGCCATCCTCTACTGCCACTGGCACGCGGGCGAATACGACCTTGGAAAAGAGGAGCTCTTCCAGGACAAGCACACGCCGGAGCCGCCGGGTCCCGCCTTCGCGAGGCGGGGCTACGTCGTGATCGGGGTCGACGCGAGCGGCTTTGGGGAGCGCAACGGCACGGGTCCCGACGGACCTGGCGAGCGGGACATGCCTGCTGAGGAGACCGCGGCCAAGTTCAACCTGTGGGTCGGAAGGACGTTCTGGGGGATGATGATTCGGGACGACCTGATGGCCCTCGACTACCTGGCGTCGCGGCCCGAGGTGGACCCGGCGAGGGTCGGCGTCATGGGCATGAGCATGGGATCGACGCGCACGTGGTGGCTCATGGCGCTCGATGAGCGCCTGAAGACGGGGGTTGCGATCGCGTGCATGACGCGCTACCAGAACCTCATCCTCCACGGTTCGGTCCACGAGCACGACATCGGCTATTTTGTCCCGGGGATGCTCAACCATTTCGACAGCGAGGCCGTGATAGCGCTCATCGCGCCGCGCCCGGTCCTGTTCCAGACCGGCGACCGGGACGGAGGGTCGCCGGTCGACGGCATCCACGCGATCGAGGCGGCGGTGCGCCCGGTGTACGGCCTCTACGGGAAGGCCGACGATTTCCAGAGCATCGTCTACCCGGGCCAGGGCCACATCTACACAAAGGAGATGTGGGCGCGGACCCTAGCGTGGATGGACGAGCACCTGGCGAAGTGACGTCGGATCCGGAAGTTGGTTAGGCGTTTGTCAGGTCGCCCTCGAACGTCTCCGAGACTTCATACATTCCCGGATCAAACTTTGCGATCGCCAATGCCTCCTCAAAATAGTGCGCGGCCACGTTATTTTGCCTCATGGCGTTGTAAGCTTCGATGCTTCGCCACTGGGCGTACATCGCCACCTTGGTACCGTCCAAACTGCGATGCAGGCCTGCGGAGACAAAGCCCGGCGCGTGGCGCACGGATTTCGAGGTGGCCTGAGCGAGCAGGTTGACAAGCCGTTGCTGGTTGGCGGGATCAACGCTGAAGACATTTATGAGTGTAACGAACTCGTTTTCTTTGGTGACCGTTATCATGGGAGGAGTACGCAGGCCATTCGGTGCCTGGCTTGGAATTAGTCCGGCCCCTACGGGAGCGGGGCGGGGGAGGAAGGCGCGGGGCCGCCCTCTGGGGTGGCCTCCATGATCTCGACCCGGGTGCCGTCGGGGTCGTAGCAGTTGACCTGGCGCTTGTGGTTCCTGCCGATCCGGGCCGCGTCCGGGGATCGGCATCCCTCCGGAAGCTTCCTGTCCTTTAATTGTTCGGCGACGGCCGCGGTGCTCGCGACCTCAAGGCACAGGTGGTGGAGGATGTGGAGCTGCTCGAGCGTGGGCTCCTTCTTGATGAGCATGAGCTCGATGTAGTCGGCCCCTTCGGGCACCCTCTCTGTCACCCAGCTAAGGGTAACGCCGTCGCTGCTTCCCCGCCAGGTCTCCGTGAGCCCCAGGATGTCCCTGTAGAAGGCCAGGGATTTCTCCAGGTTGCGGACGGTGATCCCCGCGTGGCTCATGCGCGCGGAAACGCGCGTCTCGGGTGTGAATTTCCCCGCATTCGCGAGCGTCCAGCCATCGGGCTCGTACTGCGTGAATTCCACGATGTGGTGGTCGGGATCCTCGGTGAAAAAGTTCAGGTTGCCGATGCGGCCCTTGCCTGCGGTTGCCGGCAGGGCCTTTCCCCCGGGTGCACGGACTCCCCTGGCCCTCAGGTACTCGAGCATGGCCTTCGCGTCGTCGGTCTCGAGCGCGATGTGGTAAAGGCTGTCGCCGCCCGCCGGCGTGCTCGCCGAGATCGGGAAAAGCTCCACGCTCTGGCGGTCGTTTATCTTGATCCACGCGATCGAAGTGCTGCCGTCGGCGTTCGTGAGGGAGTAGGGCTCGGCGAAGCCGAGGTAGCCCTCATAGAACGCCCGTGACTGCGCTAGGTCCTTGACCCAGAGGGCGACGTGCGAGAGGCCCGTTATCCTGGGGCGCGTGGGCGTCCCAGCCGGAGTGTCCCCAAGGAGGCGCCCGGCCGCAAGCGCGAGGATTGCCAGCATGAGGGTTCGGTTGCGAAGGAGGTTCATGGGTTCCTGGGGCCAATGCCGGCGCCAAAGATCACAGACCCGAGGCTAGGGGTCGCGGCAGGTCCCATGCAGCATGAAAATCCAGCCCTCCCCCAGGCCCGCAGGGCCCGTTCCTGCGAAGGTAGGGGGCGGGACTTGTGAAGTTGGTCCGGAGCCTGCTTACCTCAGTCCATGGAAAACGACCCCGTCCTGCGTCCACCCAATGGCCTGGTGTACGGTATCGAGGACCGCATGCCTCCGGGTCCGGCGCTCCTGGTGAGCCTCCAGCAGGTTTCTGCTATGGTCGTGGGGGTCATCACCCCGGCGCTCCTCCTCTCGAATATCCTGAAGTTCTCGCCAGCTGATACGGCCTACCTGACCAGCATGGCGCTCGTGGCGGCCGCCCTGGGAACCTTCCTCCAGACGACCCGGATTGGGCCGATCGGGTCGGGGCTCCTCAGCGTCACGGGGACGAGCTTCGCTTTCATACAGCCGCTTATGCAGGCCGGCAAGGTGGGGGGCCTTCCCCTCATGTTTGGAATGTCGCTGGCCGCGGCCCCCGTGAACCTGCTGCTGGCCCCGTTCCTGCCGAAGCTAAGGCGCTTCTTCTCGCCCCTGGTCTGCGGGATCGTGGTCCTTCTGATTGGCATCTCGATCATCCCGGAGGCGATGTACGGCATCATAGCCTCCCCGGGGCCGGGTGCGCCATCCTGGGCGGGGGCCGCCGTGGCGGCCTGCGTGATTGCGGCCGTCGTCTTGGCACAGGCCGTTGGCCAGCCCTGGACCCGGCTTTCGGGGATCCTCTTTGGCGTTGTGGCCGGCTACGTGGTCTGCGGCATTTGCGGATGGCTGCATGCCCCGCCCCCGAACGAGAGCGGATGGGTCACCCTCCCGCGCCTGGCCCCGCACGGGCTTTCGTTCCGATGGGAATTTCTCCTTCCGTTTGCCTTCATCTACGTCATCTCCGTGATCGAGTCCCTCGGGGACATGACGGCGACGGCGCAGCTCTCGGGGCTAAAGACCCGGGGCGCCGAGCACGGCTTTCGCATGCGGGCGGGGATCTACGCCGACGGCATCACGACCGTCATCTCGGCCCTCATTGGGTCGTTCCCGAGCACGACCTATGCGCAGAACAACGGTGTGATCCAGATCACCGGTGTGGCGAGCCGGTACGTGGGAAGGTGGATGGCCGCGATCCTGGCGCTCCTCGGGCTCTTCCCGGTGGTGGCCAGATGGGTCACAGCCATGCCCCCGGCAGTCCTCGGCGGCCTTGCGCTCATGCTTTTCGGGCTCGTGTCGGTCGCAGGCCTCCGGCTGATCTCCCAGGCGGGACTCAGCCACAGGAATGCGCTCGTCGTGGCGCTTTCCCTCGCGGCTGGAATCGGCGCACCCTCGCAGGGCCCGTGGCTCGAGACCTTGCCTCCGGTGCTGCACGCGCTGCTCGAGTCCGGGGTCGCGGCGGGAGGCGTCATGGCGCTGCTTCTCAATCTGTTGCTGCCCGCCGACCAGGAGGCGCCGGTGGCACTCGGCTCGGAGTGACCGGGTATCCATCAGCATGCAGGCCGGCAGTCCGTGGCCCAAGCAAAGGGCTCGACGGGGCACCGGCACATCTCTAGCTGGAGCCTCCCCATGATACGCATCGAGACCTCGGAGGGTTGGACGCTCGTGGAGCACCCCGAGCACGCGCGCCTTGCGGGGCGTTTCGCGGCCCGATGGGGAAACGCGGAGTTTCCCGGCCCGGAGCCCCGCATCGACCTCCTGGAGGCGGTAGCGCGCCATGACGACGCGTGGGCCGACCGGGACCGGGTGCCGTTTCTCACCCGGCAGGGCCGCCCGAGCGCCTTTTCCCAGGAGCTTGTCGGCGCATACAGCGCCTTCGAGGAGATCGATCTGGCGGACTATCTCGCGGTCCGCGGAAGGGCTGCGGAGGCGGTGGCGGCCGACAATCCCTACGCTGCGGTTATCATCTCCATGCACACGGTGGATCTTCTCACGACCCACGTCGACCTAAGCGGGCTGAGCGATGCGGACCGCGAGCTCCACCGGGTTTTTATCGAGGGCCAGCGCAAGAGGCAGGCCGAGCGGATACGCGCACTCTCCACCTCGCAGCGGCTGGCGCCGTTTTCCACCTCGGGCAGGCTGCAGCGGGCATTCGAATTCCTTCAGGCCTGCGACAGCATGTCCCTCACCATCTGCTCACGGTATCCCCGTGCCCTCCCCCTCAGGCACCAACACCCCCGCCGGGACGGCTCAATGGCTGAGATCGTGTGCACGCCCCTGGGCAACGACACGTATCGCCTTTCGCCGAGCCCGCTCGACGCCGCGGAGGTGGTGTTCGAGCTGCCCTGCAGGCACGTGCCCGGGAAGGAGTTCTCGAGCCAGGATGCGTTTCGCGCAGCCTATGCTGCCGCGCCCCTCTCCAGCCTGAAGGTGACCCTGGTAAAATGAGACCCGATTCCCACACGGCAACGGCCCCCTGAACCCATGGGCTCACTTCGCGACGCCATCGTGCTCGTCGGACCGGGGCTGGAGCCCTGGCGCTGTAGAAGCTTCGATTGGGGCGATAGCTCGATCACGGCCATTGACCGGGTCGAGCCGGTGCTGGCGCTTGACCGCGGCGCCCTAGTTGTGATCCCGGGTCTCTTCAACAGCCACACGCACATGGGGGACTCGTGCATGCCGGACGGTGCCACTGGGCTGACGCTCGAACAGGGCTTCTTCCGGCCGGACGGCTTCAAGTACCGCCGGCTCGCGCAGATCAGTCGGGAGGAGCACCTGCCCCATGTCGTCAATCACCTCCGCTACATGGCCCGCACGGGAACGGTGGGACACATCGATTTCCGCGAGCAGGGACCCTATGGAAGCGAGCTCCTGCGGGAGGCCTCGCGCATCACCGGCGTCGAGTCGGTGATCCTGGGGCAATTCTCCGGTGTGCCCTTTGGCGAGCGTGAGCTCGCGGCAAACCGCGCGCCGCTTCCACCGGAGAGCCGGAGCGAGCTTGAGGCCATCCTTTCGGTTGCCGACGGATTCAGCGAGAGCACGATGAACGACCTCACCGACGTGGCCTGGGGCGAGATCCGCAGGCTGACCGAGGGAGCGGGCAAGCTCCGCGCCATCCACTGCCTTGAGAACGCCGGCTACAGGAATGTGAGTGTCGCTCGCACGGGGCGCGGGGACCTGGCGCGCGCGCTGGAGATCTATGACCCGCACCTGATCGTCCACATGACGGTGGCAAGCGCTGATGAGATCAGGCTCCTCGCGTCCTCGGGAAAGACCGCGGCGCTCAATCCTCGGGCCAATGCGAACATTGGCCTGCCCATGCCTCCTGTAAGGGACCTGATGGAGTCCGGGGCCAACCTTCTCCTTGGCACCGACAACGGGCTCCTCAACAGCCCGAACCTGTTCGCGGAGCTCGACTTCACCTTCAAGCTTGCGAAGAGCCAGTACGGGGACGCGGTCAAGCCCGACCCCCTCGCCATCCTGCGAATGGCGACATCAAATATCTCGCCGGTGCTGGGTTCCGGCCATCCCGGTTTTCTTCAGGTCGGCCTTCCCGCCACGTTTGTCGTGCTCGACTTCAACCAGCCCCACCTTAAGGCCTCCCAGCATATCCCCGCCTCGATCGTGACGCGCGTCACGCCGGAGGATGTGCTGGCGACGTTCCGCAATGGCCACGCGCTCTTCGAGTCGGACCGGATGGACGGCTTGTCGCTCTGAGAGCTCGACGATTGGAAAATGCCCATCGAAGCCCCCTCCCACCACCTTCTCGACAGATCCCGGTCCTGCAACCGCTGGAACCGGGACTACCCGCCCGTCCTCACGGTCAATCCGGGCGACACGGTCTCCCTTTCCATGAGGGATTCCAGTGACGGGCAGGTCAGCCCCGGCATGTCCCTGAAGGAATTTGCGTCGATGGACAGGTCACGGGTGCACGCGCTAACCGGCCCGGTTGCGATCAGGGGTGCCGAGCCCGGCGACGCGCTGGAGATCGAAATCCTAGGGTTCAAGCACGAGGGATGGGCCTGGACGAGCGTCATGCCGGGCCTCGGCGCATTGGGGGACGAATTTGCCGAGCCCTACCTGCACATCTGGAAATTGGAGGGAGGCACCACGCGCAGCATTCCGGGGGTCACGCTCGACCTCCACCCGTTCTGCGGGATCATCGGCGTTCAGCGCGCCGAGCACGGGGAATTCAGGACGCGTCCCCCCGGGGCATTTGGGGGCAACATGGACGTGAGGCACCTGGGTGCAGGCTCCCGCCTCACGCTCCCCGTCTTCACGCCGGGTGCCGGCCTCTGCGCCGGCGATGCGCATGCGGCACAGGGCGACGGCGAGGTGTCGATCAACGGCATGGAGGCCCCGATGACGGTCACCCTGAGGGTTCACCTGAGAAAGGGCGCCGCCCCCGCGGGCCCCTATGCCGTGGTCCCGTCGGCGCTCCTGCCCCCGCGATACGCCACCAAGCCTTTCCACGTATTTGTCGAGTCCCACGAGGATCCGCGAGAGGCCGCCCGCGCCGTGGTCAGGCGCGCGATGTCGTACCTGGGCGCGCGCCTTGGACTGTCGCGCGAACTCTCGCTCATCCTCTGCAGCGTCGTCCTGGACCTAAAGATCAGCCAGATGGTGAATGGGCCCATCACGACGATCTCAGGTTACATCCCTGAGGCGATTTTCGATTGAGGGGTGCGGCCAAGCTGTCAGGAAGAGGCTCATGGATCCAATCGAGGAAAAACTGAAGGGACTAGGGCTGGCGCTGCCAAACCCCCCGGTTCCGGCGGCCAGCTACCTTCCGTTCCGCATAAACGGCACCACGCTCATCCTTTCGGGCGTCATTAGCGCGAGCGACGGGGCGACTACGCATTCCGGGCAGGTGGGCAGGGAGCAGACGGTCGAGTCAGGGTTCCTGGCGGCCCAGGTGTGCGCTCTCAACACGCTTGCATCGATCAAGGCTGCCCTTGGCCGGCTGGACCGCGTGCGGGAATTTCTCTACGTGGGCGGCTACGTGAACGCCGTTGCGGGGTTCGACAAGAGCCCGCAGGTCATAAATGGGGCCAGCGACCTGTTTGTCGCGCTCTACGGCGAACGGGGACGCCACGCGCGCGCTGCGATCGCGGTCGCGGGCCTGCCCCGAAACGCTACGGTGGAGATCCAGGTGACGGTCTCCTTCGATTGAGGACCACAGTCATCGCCGTTGAAAACACCTCTTCTCTCCCCCAAGGCGGCGGTTTCCGTGAACCCGGCCAACGGGGACGGCCCTCGTGCCGCGATCGTTTGCGCGCGGTCATTTTTTCGGGCAACAATTTCCGGCCGTTGGTTACTCAAGGGCGAATGAACGCTTCCATAACGGTACGTAAGGGAAGTCCTTCGCGGGCGCACGCGACATGGTTCATCGCCAGGATCGCCATGCTCCACCTGGTCTTTGCCGGAGCAGCAAGCGTAAGTGCGGCGGGGTGGGGCGAGGCTCCGCCGGCATTCATATCCCTCAATACCGGCATCACCGTATCCGTGGCACAGCAGAATTGGAGCGTCTCGAGTTCTGATCCAAAGATCCAGGTCGCATGGTTCAAGGATCCCAGCGGAAACTGGCACCCCCAACTCATGGCGCTGCTTGGCCATGGGACCGCGGCGAAGGTGTTCACGGGTGTTGCCAACCTGCACTGCTTCACGATGCCGGGAGTATGGACCGGTGAGGTTCTGGTCCAGACGGCACCGATTGAACTCACGCCGCCCTCGAGCCTCTTCCAGATCGTGGCGGGCCCGACACCTTTTCTTGTCGGGGCTCCTACCCCGACACCGACTCCCACTCCAAGCCACACGCCCACTCCCACTCCGTCACCCACTCCGTCGCCGACACAGCCGGAGCCCACGCCCACGCCCACTCCCACAGCGGCGGACAGGTTGTTCAAGTAGGCCGCCGCGGATCGCCTTTTGCTCCCGTCCGCTCTCGGGCGAGATCCGGGATCAATCTCCAACGCGTAGCTTCTTTGCGCGGGCATTGTAATGAACAATGGGGCGCGGCGTTAACGACGTGATTTTCGCGCTCTCGCAAAAACTCTGTAAAACAGGGCGCCCTATGGGCCCATGCTGTTGACATTCGATTGCGAGCAAATCGTGTTGCCCGTGTCGAAAACGAGCATGCGCAAAAACGAAGACGTTTCAAAGCTGCCTGAAGAAAGTCGCATGATGTCGACTTTAGGTGGCGCCGCTTGCCTGGATCGCGAGACCCGCGATTCCCAGAGGGAAAATGAGCCTGGAGGGGAGACTTTCCTCAGCGTGAGAGTGAGCGGCGCGAGCATTCACGCCGCGAATCCGAAAGCGGAGACCCGTTTCGCTCAAATATTTCTCATTCACGGAGTGGGGAATCGACCAGTGAATCGTGGACTGCCCCCCGGCAATGCTCGTCCGGTTTAACGCGAGCCCATGTATACCGAATATTGGCCATGCAAAACATGAGGGCACGTTATGAACGCGACACTACAGTCGGTCACGGAGGGCGGGCCTCCTGGCAAGGCGACGCTGCTACCATTTGCGCCGTCGCAGGATTCCGGCCATAAAGGGTCGACCCAAGCGGGGTCCGTAGCCGCCATTCCCCACGGGATTCCCCCGAGGGAGCAAGCGTACCAGATCAGCGCTGTGCTGCTGATCGGGGACTGGCTGGTTGCGTCACTCGCGACGTTCTTGGGCCTGCAGATCCGCGAATGGCAGCGCCTCGGCTCCGTTTTTGACGAGGCGCACCACCTGGTGCTCAGTCCGGTTCTGACGCCATGGAGCGTCATCGGCGGCGCCGGGTTCACGTGGCTGCTCGTGATGTTCAAGACCTACGAGATAGCGAACATCTACCGGATGCAGCGGTGGCTCAAGAATCTGCTAAGGTCAGCGGTGCTCTGGTCCATAGGGATATGGGCCTACATAGGGCTGTTCCAGGTGGCGGACTACTCACCCCGCCTGGGGGTGGTTTACTGCGTGGGTATCATTCTCAGCCTTACAACGCTATGGCGCCTCGTGGCATTCATCTTTCTTATCCAGCCCAGCGTCCGCGAGAAGGCCAGCTCAAGGGTGATAGTCGTCGGCTGGAACGAAAAGGTCACGCACCTGCGAAAGGCCATGCGCCAGGACCTTGCGCAGCTTGGAGAGATTATCGGTTGCGTGCCCTCGCCGAACGGACGTTTCGTGTCGAAGCCGCCCCATGAGGTTGCCGTGCTCGGGAGTTACGCGGCGCTTTCTAGGCTGGCAGCCGAGTGCAGCGCGAATTCGATCATACTGGCGGACTGCTCCGGCTCGGCGCAGCAGATCCAGCTCCTTGCAAGGTTCTGCCAGCGAGAGCTTCTCGGATTCCAGATAGTGCCCGAGTACTTTCCGGCCCTCAGCTCCGGGCTGCAGGTGCAGTCCGTGAGCGGCGTCCCGCTCCTCGGCGTTTCGGAACTGCCGCTCGACCGGACGATCAACCGGGTGATCAAGAAAGCCGTCGACCTCTTCGGAAGCATCGTGGGCCTGATCCTCTCCGCCCCGGTGATACTCCTCTTTGGCGCGATCGTCTTCATTGAGTCGCCCGGGCCGATTTTCTACTGGCAGAGGCGCACGAGCCGGGGCGGACGCACCTTCAATATCTGCAAGATTCGCAGCATGCGGCTCAATGCGGAGTCGGACACCGGCGCGGTCTGGTGCAAGAAGGAGGACGCACGTCGGCTTCGCATCGGGGCATTCATGCGCAGGTACAACATCGACGAGCTCCCCCAATTCTGGAACGTGTTCACTGGCGACATGAGCCTTGTGGGGCCACGCCCCGAACGGCCTGAGCTAATCGAGAAGTTCAAGGGCGAGATTCCCAACTACAACGCCCGGCACGAGGTCAGGGCCGGTATAACAGGGTGGGCGCAGATCCATGGGCTCAGGGGGGACACCGACCTGTCCAAGCGCATCGAGGCCGACCTCTACTACCTGGAGAACTGGAGCGTGATGCTCGATTTCTACTGCATGGCCGCGACCTTTTTCAGGAACAAGAACGCCCACTGAAAACCGGTGCCTGAATGCTGCGCAAAACAACTACGGTCATCTGTATGCTAGCAACCGCTTCAGCATCGTTCGGCTCCCTATGGGCATCTCCTGATTGGGCCCTGACCTCGGAAGACAGCGCCGGCGTGGGCTTTGACAGCAACCTCTATGACCGGAGCGGAGGGGAGGGAGATGGCTATGCCCTCATCGCCCCAAGCCTGTCACTCCAGCGCCTGAACTCCTTCACGAACGTGAAGGTGAGCGTGGGCGTCCAGTCATACACCTACTTCCACCTCCAGGAACTCGATTCGTTGAATCCGTTCCTCACGGTCTCGGTGAAATACCCCTATGACCAGGACGTTTATCCCACTGAGGAGTTCGGCCTCGTGGCGTCCCGGACGACGGAGGCCAACGCCCAGGTCGGGGGAAGGCTCCGTCGCGAGGACCTCGGTGCCGACTGGGACGGCAACATCGTGGCGAGCGAAAAGACGATCCTCCAGGGCAGGCTCGACATCCGCGAGGTCGACTACCTTACACCGGGATTCAACGACAACCAGTACGCCGCGGGTGGACTGACGCTTGCCTACATCTCGAACGAGCACCTGGACCTCGGTGTGGGGTACGATTATCGCTACAGTGTCTCGCGGCCAAAGGAGGCCGGCCAGGTCGAGTCTGACTTCAACCAGCACCTGGTCACCTTCCGCGGCCGGGGCGACTTCCTGCCAAAGCTGAGCGGCAGCTTCTTCGTCGGGGCTGCGGACACCCTCTACCGGGGCGCAACCTCGCAGGACAACATCGATGTCGAGGGCGAACTGGACCTTATCTGGCAGGCGACCGAGCGGGGGAAGCTCACGATTAAGGTGAGTCGCCAGACCTACTTCTCACCAAACGGCTACGCCTATATTCCCGGGAGCATCGGCCCCGAATGGACGCAGGAAATGACTGGGGGCTACTCGGCGACGTTTGGTGTCGACGTGCAGCAGATCCTGTATCGGTTCGCCTCGACGTCCCGCACCGATGAGGCCCGCGGGGCCTACCTCAGGCTCAAATACGCGCTCACCGAAAGGTTCTCGATGACGTTCTCGGCCGATTACACGAAGCAGAAATCGCCCGAGGCCATCGTCAACTACCAGCGCACCGCATTCCTCGCGAACTTGGACTGCAAATTTTGAACCTAATCCGGACCGCCATGAAAATCCTCAGCCTAGCCGCGATCTGCGTATCGCTCGCCACACCGGCGCTCTCGGCCGAGAGCGCCCCGCCGTCACGGACCTCCGATGGTGATTACCGTATAGCGGTTCGAGACACGATCCAGTTCCAGGTCTACAACCAGATCGACATGACGACCGTGCAGCGGGTGACCGCGAACGGAGAGATACGCCTGCCGCTCGTGGGCACCGTCAAGCTGGCGCAGCTCACGCTTCGCGATGCGGAGCAGATCCTGGAGGCGATGTACCGGGACGGCGGCTACTTCATCCACCCCCAGGTGATCCTCTCCGTGCAGCAGTATGACGACAGGTATGTCGCCGTTCTGGGACAGGTGAAGGAGCCCGCGAGGATACCGCTCGCCTCGGAGACCGTGACGATCGGCATCCTTCACGCCATCACCGAGGTCGGCGGTTTCACGCGGGTCGCCCGCACCGACGCGGTGCAGGTCCTTAGGGCCGGACCGGACGGCAAGGACGAGCGCCTGGTCGTGAACACCGACTCCCTCCTCCTTCCGGCGGGCGGCAACGCCCCCGAATTCCAACTCGAACCGGGAGACATCGTTTTCGTTCCCGAGCGGGTGTTTTAGCACGCAAACCGTCCCTATGCAGCCCAACCAAACCACGCCTCCGTTCGATATGAACCCGACCGGCAGGACCTCCGGCCAGACGTCGGTCCCCTTTGGGCATACCAGCGCGCCCTTTGGGCAGACAGCTTCCCCCTTCGGGATGGCCGCCTCAAACGGCCAGACCGGCGCGCCCTTCGGCCAGACGCAAAAGGCCCAGTCGGGGCTGCACCAGTATCCGTTGGGCGCCGGCCAGGAAGAGCTCACCCTGAGCGACATCGGGCCCCTGGTGCGGCAGCTGCTCGTGCAGATAAGGGCGCGTTGGATAACGGGGCTCGTGGCCACCGTGGTCGTGACCGGTCTCGCCGGCTGGTTCTTCTTCCACAGTCCGCCGGAGTTCACCGCCGAGACGACGATGCTCGCCCAGAGCCCCCTGGACAAGATCCTGAGCACGGGAAGCGACTCGGCAACGCAGTCCACCGACACGACCCAGATGACCCAGGAGAACAACCTCAGGAATCATCTCTCCGTGATGACGAGCCGCACCTTCCAGAAGAGAGTGGCCGACAGCCTGACTCCAGAGGAGCGGGGGCGAGTGATCGGTCCCTACCTCAAGAAGAACAGCGACAAGACGGAGGAGGAACAGATCTTCGACCTTTTCGACGACAAGATCGACATAGAGAGGGAGCGGGGACGGGACTTCTACACCATCGACGTAAAGCACCGAAGCGCGGAGGTCGCCGTCATGCTCGCGGAGCGCTATACGTCGGAGTACCTCGATTACGTCCAGTCGGAGTACCGCAACGCGGCGCAGTCGGCCACCGCGATACTCCAGCACCAGGCTGACCAGCTGAGTGCCGAGATGCGCAAGATCGAGGACCAGCGCCGGGAATACCGCAAGGCCTACAACCTGATCTCGGTGGAGGAGAACCAAAGCATCATTTCGGAGCGCCTCCGGCGGATCAATGCGGCGCTCTCCGACGTGCGCGTTCAACGGGTGGGCTATGAACTCCAGCTGAAGCAGGCGAAGGAGGACATGGCCGCCAACCCCACGCCCTTCAACAATTCCGTTCTCGCGACATTTGGCAATACGCCCGATCTCCGGGCCAAGCTCGATGCCACCAAGGCCGAGAGGGATGTCTTCGCCAAGGAGTATGGGCCGAAGCACCCCAAGATGATCGAGGAGGATGGCCAGATAATCGGGATCGAGCGCTCAATCGAGGGGAATTTCCAGACGGCCCTTGCCGACCTGCAGAGCAAGTACGAGTTGGCGGTGGCCTCGGAGAAGCAGCTCAACGCCGAGCTCACTTCGGCCTTCAACCAGTCCCTCGACATAGACAGGCTGGCCAGCAGCTTCAACACGCTTGGCGACGAGCTGGATGCAAAGCAGAAGACACAGACCGAGCTCCTGAAGCGCATAGCGGACACGGCCATAAATGGCCAAATGCCGGCCAATGTCATGAGCGTCGTGGATCCGGCATACCAGAAGGAGGTGAGTCTGAAACGGCAGATTCTCATCGCGGCGCTCCTCTTGATGCTCGCGATGGGCACCTTCGTTGGCACGCCCGTTATGCTTCATCTTTTTGACGAGCGGCTCTCGGCGAGCGCGGACATCGAGAGTGTCCTCGGGAAGGAGCTGCTGGGAGCGGTCCCAAGGCTGTCAAAGACGAGGGAAGAGGACCGGCCGCACATCGTCCGGGACAACGTCGACTTTTCCTCGGTCGAGGCGTTCCTGGGCGTGGCGGCCCAGCTGGACCTGATCTCCGCGAAGCCGCTTCCCAAGAGGCTCCTGGTCACGAGTACCCTTCCCGGCGAGGGCAAATCGATGGCTGCGTCCAACCTGGCCTCCACCTACACGCGGATCGGGCGGCGGACCCTGCTCGTGGATTGCGATTTCCGCCGGCCTACGCAGAGTGTGCTCCAGCAGGTTGGGGATGGCCGGGGCCTCCTGACGTGGGCGGCAAACGGGTACGCGCAGTCGCCGGACCTCCTGCAGCCCGGGGGCCCTCTGGGGATCGTGGCCCTACCCGACGGCACCCTGTTCTTGCCAGCCGGCGGGACCGACGCCCAGCCGACGCGCCTTCTCATAGCTTCCGCCGTGGGCCTGCTCTTCGAGCAGATGAGCGGGGAATTCGACATCATCATCGTCGACACGCCGCCCGCGGGCGTCTTCCAGGACGCGCTCATCTTGGCGAAATACTGCCACGAAACCATCTTGATAGCACGCGACGGGAAGGCTGAGACGGCTCAGGTCCAGCGGGTGATCGGCGAGCTTGAAAAAACGCTTTCTCCGGCAATCGGCGTTGTGCTCAACGCCTTTGCGCCCGGGGCGACCCACCCCCAGATGGCCTATCGCCACATGGCGGAGAAGTACGGCTACGGCTATGGCTACGGCAAGGACGGCAAGGGAAAGAAGCCGGCAAAGGCCGCCGAACGGCCCACCAGGAAGCCTGATGCCAAGGCGGCGCTGCAGGAGGCCAAGATTGCGGCAGCCAACTGAGCCCGCGGATGCGTCGGACGGATTTGGAAGCAGGGTAATCGAGTTAGGAAATATCAAACCCAGCGGATTGGGCCCCGGTCGCTCCAGAAGCGACGGGGCGAAGCCTTAATAGGACAAAAGGGGGTGGTCTGGCACGCCCGCGAACCCTCCCCGAGTTGAAGAAGATCCAAAATGCCCATCCTTAGTCGCGCTCCCGACACCCGTCATGTCGGGGCCTCTCGGGGCCCTGATGGCCCCCTTGGGGTCGTCTTGATCGCTCATGCGGATTTCGACTCGCCGTTTGTCGTCGGGAGCCACCATATCCTTCGCGAGCTTCGGTCAAGGCCGGGCGTCACCGCTCTGGGCGTTGAGCCCTTCGCCGGCTGGCGTAAGCCGCGGGCAACCGTACGGTTCCCGGGAATCATCACCCCAAGGTTGTGGCTTCCGCTCCGGTTCCGGAGCCCGGTCGTCCGCGAGTGGGTGCTCCGGCTCAACGCCCGGCTCTTCCGTCCCGCGGTTTGGCCGATGCTGCAGGCGATGCCGAAGGAGCGCTGCGTCATACTCGATAACCCCTACGCCGTGGACGTGGCGCAGTGGCTAAAGTCGCAGGGGTTTCGCCTCGTGTTGCGGCTTACGGACTGGATGCCCGGGCAAATCCAGTCGCCCGACCGCGAGACGAATTTCAGAATGCTAAGGCGGGCGATCCGGGCCTCCGACGCCGTGATCGCGACGAGCGGCCCGGTTGCCAGGTCCGTCAGGCTGGTTTCCGGGCGCCAAGCCACCGTGGTCACCAATGGCGTCGATGCGGCCTTCCTGGCGCATCCTCTCAGGCCCGGGCTGGCAGATCCGCGCCGGGTCATCTACTACGGGGCCCTCGACGATCGCGTCTGCCTTAGGTCCCTCGCCGCTATGGCCCGGTTGATGCCGGAAACGGCGTTCGATCTCTACACTCCGTCGCCAATCCGGCACGGTCATCGCGACCTTCCCGCAAACATTCGGCTTCATGACACGATCCCGTACGGGGAGCTCCCCAAGGTCCTGGCGCGCTACGGCTTTGCCATCCTGCCCTTCCGGAATTGCCCGTCGAACCACGGCCGCTTCCCCATGAAACTGTTCGAGATGGTCGGAAGCGGCGTCCAGGTGGTGGCACCGCCGCTTCAGTCGCTCGGGGGCCTGGGTGCTCCCCGCGGCCTGCACTTGAGTCGGGGATTTGACGGCGAGGCGCTCGCGGGGGCGCTGCGCGCCGCGCAGGCTAGCTGGCTCGGCGCGTCCTACGGTGAGCGAGAGGAGCTATTGACCGGGATGAGGGAGCTTGCGGTGGGCCAGACATGGGACCGGAAGGTGGACGAAATCCTGGAGGTATGCCGATCCCGAAGCTGATAGTCCTGGGAAACTTCCTGAGGCAGCGCCCTACGGGAGTTCAGCGCTATGCGATCGAGCTTACCCGCGCGCTTGCGGCGAGAAACCCGGGCCTTGTGACGCTGCTTGCCCCGCCCGGCGTGCCGGTGCCCGAGCGCCTAAGCGACGTGCCGGTTGTCTTCGGAAGCTGCCTCGGGACACTCGGCAGGGGGTTTCCCGGATGGGCCTTTCTGGATGCACCCGCCTACCTGAACGCGCGGGGCGTCGACGGAGCCGTGGTCTGGAATCCCTCGAACATCGGCGCCCCGCATATCCCGAACCAGGTGATCACCCTCCATGATCTTAGCTTTTATCGTTACCCTTGGTTCTTCTCGCGGAGGTTCCGGTACAAGCACAAGGCGGCGTGCGCGGTCACCTTGCCGAGGGTGCTCGGGGTTACCACGGTTTCGCAGGCGGTGAGGACGGAGATCGAGGCGAGGTTCCCTTTCCTCCGCGGGCGCGTCGACGTGGTTTACAACGGGGTCTCGGAGCACTTCGTCCGCAGGGGGCGCGACGCGGTAGCTGGGCTGCGCCTCAAGCACGGCCTCCCCGAGCGCTACTTCCTCGCTATAGGGTCGCTTGACCCCCGAAAGAACATCAGCGCGTTGATCCGAGCCTATGTCGACGGAGGGGTTCATGCCCGGACGGGCATCGGGCTGGTGCTGGCGGGGGGCAAGTTCTCAAGCTTCAGTGAGGACCGCGGGCTCGCCTCGTTGCTGGCCCAACCTGGCGTACGGCACCTGGGCTATGTTCCGGATGACGACCTGCCCGCACTCTACTCGGGCTGCCAGGCCTTCGTCATGCCGTCCGTCTACGAGGGGTTTGGAATCCCGATAATCGAGGCCCTGGCGTGCGGCGCCCCCGTGTTGTGCTCGGACATCCCCGTGTTCCGGGAGGTTGGGGGCAGTCGAGTGAGATATTTCTCTCCTTACGCCCCGGACTCGCTCCGCGACGCGCTTTCCGCTGCATGCGTGCTGGCTCCCGACCCGGGCAACCTCGGCGGTGCGATCGCCGCGGCTTTCTCTTGGGATAAGTCTGCAGAGCGGTTTGAGGCGACGCTGCGTCGCTTCCAGCCAGCTCGTGCCGTGGAGGCACTCGCCCAACCCTAGCCGAGCCCATGTACGCGCAAAGAAAGTTCATAGAGAACCGTTGGCTTTACGTGCTTCTTATCCTGGCTGTCCACGGCGCACTCCTGGTGACGTTCATGAACACGAGCGCTGCGAGCCTCCTGAAACTCTACGGAGCACAGAAGTTCACTTCGGACACCGCCACGGCATACCTGATCGCGTTCGCCGCCGTGTTCTCCGCGGCGTTCATGATCGGCTCGGTATTAGGAGTCCACGTCGTCACGGCCGTCTTCTCTGCAAGCCGCGGCTTCCTGAACCCGGGCAGGCTCCAGGTGATCCTTCTCGTCTGCGCGGCACTCGTGATCCTCGGACATCTCTCGCTCTTCTACGTCGGCCGGTCGATCATGAAGAACCTTGAGGAAGCGACGGCGGCCAAGCAGGAGGCCGTCCTGACGGGCACCCACGCACCCCTCTTCCTCATGGCACTTACGCCGCTCTTTGGTGCCCTGGTCGGATACTCCCTTTTCGGCCAGTCCTCTCAGCGCGTGATGCTCCTGGCGGGACTGCTTGGGCTCGCCGTGCTGGGCTGCGTCGGGATCCGGTTCCTGTATTTCGAGCGCCTTCCGCTATTCGAGCTGGGAACCCCGATGGTCTGGTTCCTGTTCCGAAAGCTCAAGACGCGTACCGTGATTCTGATGTCCGCCGTTGGGATTGTGGTGTTTTTCGCGCTCTTCTCGGTGGCCGAATACTTCCGGAGCTGGCCCGTGTACGTGAGCAGCGGCCTCTACCGGAACACACCGGGCGATTTCGTCGAATTCATGTTCTACAGGGTTATGGGCTATTACATCACGCCCGTTAACCACCTGAACATGCTGGTGAGGGAGCATTTTGGTCGCAGCTCGCAGGGGTATTACTCTTTCAGGTTCCTTCTGAACGCGCCGGTCGTGGGCAAGGTGGTGTCCGACACGGTGCCGGCATTTCACGGCCTGGCGGAGAGAAACGGGGGGATCTGGGTCTTCCTGCTGGACCCGCAGTACGGCCTCAACCCCGAGTACAATATGTTCGGATTCTACGGGATCGCGTTTCTCGACTGGGGCTGGGGAGGCCTCTTTCTCGCGGGAATCTTTGGCGCCGCAGGGGGGACGCTGCTGGCCTCCTCAAACCGCGGACTGACGCTCGGAGTCCTCGGCTTCCCGATATTCCTGATCGGCTTGGCGGACTCCCCGAGGCTCCTCTACTGGTGCCACGAGCGCGTGTTCCTGTCTTTCCTCACTCTGCTGATCGTCTCAATCGCCCTGCCGCGGGTCGGCGAGCCCGAGCATGAATAGCGTGAATCCAGGGCCAAACCCATGTCTCCTGCCGGGCGCGGCCTCGGCCGGTGAGCAACAAAACAGCTGATGCAGGCCGCGCTGATGCAGTTACGGGCGATCGCGATCAAGGAGGGCGCCGATCCCGCCGTCGTGACGACGTTCCTCGTGCGGGTCACGACCTCGTTCGTGCCGTTCATCAGCGTATTGATCGTCGTCAGGTTCCTGACGGTCGAGCAGCAGGGCTTCTGGTACCTTTTCACGAGCCTCCTTGCGATCGCGGGAAACGCGGAGCTTGGATTCGGCCAGATCCTCTCGAGGCTTTGCGCCATCGAATGGGGTCGCAGGGCCGAGGGCCACGGGGACAGCGCGGTGCGCCTGCAGAACCTATTTAAGGTGTCCCTTGTCTTCGGACTCACCTTTGGCCTCGTTGCCGCGGTCGGCACCGGATTTGCCGGCTACTATTGGATATCGACGCGTCCTGCCGTCCAATCGGCACACATCGACTGGAAGCTCACGTGGTGGCTGAGCTCGGTTGCCGGGCCGCTCCTCATTGCGCTCTCGATGGTCAACAGCTTCTTTGAGGGCTGCCAGCTCATTGCCACAGTGAACGTCCGGCGATTCGTGATGTCCTGGGCGGGCCTGGTGGGCTCCGCTGGGGTCTTCCTGATGGGCGGCAATCTCCTGGGCTTTGCCGGTTCGCGCCTGCTTCCCTTCGCCGTCGGCGTCGCGATGATCGGGGTTCAGCACCGGGAGTTGATCTCCTCGCTCGGCGACTGGTGGTCGGCGGAGAAGCTGGTGAGCTGGTCGGGGGACATTTGGCCGCTCCAGTGGCGCTACGCCCTGAGCTGGTCCTCAGGGATTCTCATAAACGCACTCTATGTGCCGGTCGTGTTCAACTACCTCGGTCCGGCCGATGGGGGCCGGTTCGGCCTAAGCATGAGCATCCTTACGTTCATCTTCATGACGACGACCATGCTGGCCGGCGCCAAGTCCCCAAGGCTGGCCATGCTCTTCGGCCAGCGGAAGTTTGCCGAGATGCGGCACGAGCTGAAGAACATGTGCCTCCTGACGCTCGCGACCTTCGTTGTGCTCGCGATGGGCCTGGTGGCGGTGGTTGTGGCCCTCCAGTCAACCCACTCGCATTTCGCGAATCGCCTGGTTCCCCTCCCGCTGATCGTCCTCGGATTGCTCGGCGTGCTCGGGAACGCGGTATTCACGCTCAGCAGCACCTTTGCGCGCTCCCTCCGCGGCGAGCCGTTCGTCGCGCTGTCGATCGTGCAGGGCCTGCTGACCCTTGGGCTCGCCTTTTGGGCGACGCGCAGCTTCGGGGTCGCAGGAACCCTGCTTGTCTACAGCTCACTGTGGGTGGCCGCTGGAGCGTGGGCCGTAACAATCGCGCGCTCGAAATGGGCTGCCGTGACGGCCGGAGGGGGACGCGCCGCATGATCACCTTGGAGCGAAATGCCGCCGGTGAAGGTGCGGTCGCCGGTCGCCGGCTTGGAGGGGAAGGGGAAGGCGGGATTTCCGTCATCATTTGCGCCCATAACAGTGCCGCCCGGCTTGGGCCCACGCTCGCAGCCCTTAAAGGCCAGAGCACCCCCAGGGAAGGGTGGGAGCTTGTGGTCGTCGACAATGCGAGCACCGACGCGACGGCGCACGTATGCAGCGAATCCTGGGTGGGCGAGAAGGTTCCCCTGTCCATCGTGAGGGAGGACCGGCCGGGCCAGGCCCGAGCACGGCAGGCGGGGATCCGGAACGCGCGGCGCAAGTACCTGTGCTTCGTGGACGACGACAACCACCTTTGCCCGGGCTACCTTGCGCGCGCAGAGGAGATAATGGACCGCCATCCCGATGTCGCGGTTCTTGGGGGCTGCGGGGTCGCGGCTTTCGACGGCGAGAAGCCTTCCTGGCTATGGAATGGCTGGCAGTCCCATGCCGTGGGCCCGCAGGGAAGGTCGGAGGGCTACGTGGGTGACGAGCGGGGCTACGTGTACGGGGCGGGCGCCGTGATCCGCAGATCGGCGCTCCGCGAGCTGGGCCATGCGGGTTTCGTGTCCGAGCTGACGGGACGCTCCGCCGGGGCGCTCGGTTCTGGCGATGACATCGAGCTCTGCTTCGCCCTGCGCGTCCTGGGGTGGAGGATATACCAGAGCCCGGAGCTGAGATTCGGCCATTATATGCCCGCGTCCCGCCTGACCTGGGAGTATTGCCTGCGCCTTTTCTCGGCCTATGGGGAGGCGAACGCGGTCCTGGACCTTTATGCGCCCTGGACTGCGGCCGGGCCGAGGGCCGCCGCCAAGCGGACCCTCCCCGGCCTCCTGTGGCACGAGGTGATGGAGCTGCGGCGAATCAAGCGCCGGCTCGACTCCCTCGCGGAGGGAGAGATGGGCGACTTCGACGTCCTGAGCAGGATGGAGGCGGCAGGGAAGCGCGATGCCATCCTGCGCAACCTCTTTTCCGGTCGGCTGCTCTCGATCCACCGCAACCTCCGCCGCCTTTTCCGGCATGCCCGAAACGCCGCGCGGCAGCAGTATCCCATGGAGGAATTTGTGAAGACGGGCGCTGTCGAAGGGGTGGCGTGCAAATAGATTTTTATTGGAAATGCGCGGGACAAGGTTCCCCCGGCCCAATGTTCTCCGGCACATCGAGCGCCCCCCAGGAGGTCTCCCTGCCGAGTGACGGGTCCCGTCGGGGGCTCCTCGTGCTGTGGGGCCTTCTGGCCCTCGTCAGCCCTGCGGCCGGGTCGACGTTCAACGTGCGCTCCTATGGAGCCGCAGGGAACGGCGTCACGGACGATACCGCCGCCATCGGGGGCGCGATAGCCGCGGCTCAGGCAGCGGGCTCGGGCTCGACCGTGTACCTTCCCACCGGCACCTACCTCTATTCCGCCGTCCTCAATGCTAACGGGATCACGATCGAGGGAGACGGCATCGGCGCCACGAACCTCGTGGCGGCCGACTCGAACAACTCGTCCCTTTACATCACGGGGAGCGGCCCGGTCGTCACGGGGCTTTCCATCACGACAAGGACGGCGCCCACCGTTCGAAATCCCAATCCATCCGGGACAGGGATCCAGGTGCTCAAAGCAAAGGGCTTCACGATAACAAACGTCAAAATTAGCCAGGTGGCATCGGCAGGGATCCTGGTGCGCCAGTCGACGGGCGCGACCGGCGGCGGCTACTCGGAGATCCAGAACTGCGAGATCAGCGGCACGCTGGCCGACGGAATAAACGTAACCCAGGTCAGCAGCTACCTCGAGGTACAGGGCGACTACATCCACGACACGGGCGACGACTTCATCAGCGTTGTCTCCTATCACGCAGACGGAGCCGAGTGCGTGAACATATTAATCCATAACAACATAGCGGAGCGCAACACCAACGGACGTGGCATAGCCGTGGTCGGCGGCAGCTCGCTTCAGATCTACAACAACCAGGTCGTGAGCACTGTCGACTCCGGGATTTACGCGGCATCGGAACCCACCTACGACACCTTCGGCGTCGATTCGGTCAGCATCCATAACAACCTCGTCAAGTGCTGCCCGAAGCTTGCCATCTCCGGCCATTCGGGTGTGACGCTGCTCGGCAGGGTCGACCCCGCCAACCCATCGGCCACGGACCTTTGGGTCACCCATGTGACCGCGAACGACAACACGGTGCTCAATAGCGCGACCTACGGCGTGTCGGTGGGGGCCTGCACCGGCGAGATCACTCTCTCGCTGAACCATATCGGGCTGGCGGCCTACGACGGGGTCACGATCTCTTCCGGCGCGTCGGTGATCAACTGCCTGGGAAACACGATCCAGGACGTGGGCCAAAATGGGTTTACCGTGCAGGCGGGCGCGACCGAAGTGTCAATCGCCGCGGACCCGGCCACGGGCCTCGGCAACACCATCTGCAACACCGGGAGGTACGGCGTTTATGTGAATACGGCAAACAGCGCGGACGTCGTGACCATCGACAGCAACATCATCGACTCCGTTAACCGTGAAAACACGAGCTATGTCGATGTCATCTGCGTCGAGGGCACCGGCTCCGGCGCGACGATAACGATCGAGAACAACCAATACATGAACTCGGCCAACGGCCCGGTGAACCGGTTGATAGAGTCGATCAACACGCCTCTTGCCCAAGTGTCCGGGAACTCGTCAACCATCACCCTGCCGAGCCTGTACACGCTCATGTAGCGGACGGGTGGCCCGGCTGCCATTTCAGCGAGATCGGGCCGATGGGGATTGGCGCGGAGCAGGGGGACAATCTAAATGGTAACAGCAGCGCTTGATGTGGAGCCACGCCCGATTGCGTGGGGAGGACTGCCCCCGGGGCCCCGGCCACGGGCGCGCCGGCCGCTTCTCCGGGCTCTCTGCCTGCTGGGCTTGGCGGGGGGCCTCTGCCGGGCGCAGGACGCCGGCCTGCCCGAAAAGTCCGTCAACGTGAGGGATCTGGGGGCCGTCGGGGACGGGGTGGCGGACGACACGCGCGCTATCGAGTCCGCGCTGCGGGAGGCCCAGGGGCTTCCAACGGGCCGTGCGCTCTACCTTCCGGCCGGCACCTACCGCTACACCCGGAACATCAGGGTGGACGGTGTCGCGGTCCACGGGGACGGCGCCGACAGGACGATCCTCGTGGGCTCCGACGGCCGCCACCTGGCTTGGGTGCTCACCGGCGACTCCCCTTCCATCCGCGACCTTTCCATCCGCGCGGCGAAGCGGCCGTCGGCGCGCGACACGCACGACACGGCCGTCGGACTGGAGGCGAACCTGGCGAGGAATTTCTCCATGGTACGCGTGGGGGTTGGGCCCGTGGACAGCGCGGGTATCATGGTGCGAAGGTCCGGGGGCGCCGGTGGCCGCACGGCGGTGGTCCGCGACTGCGTAGTGAGGGGAACCCTTGCCGACGGCATCCACATCACGGCGGCGAGCCATGACATCGAGGTCTCGGGCAACAGGGTGGGCGACACGGGCGACGACTTCATCGCCGTGGTCTCCTACAGGGCCGACAGGGGGCTTTGCCATGACATCAGCATCCATGACAACACGGTCGCGGACCAATCCCATGGGCGGGGAATCAGCGTGGTGGGCGGCACCGGAGTGAGCATTGCCTCCAACAGCATCAAGCGGTCGTCCGGGGCCGGAATCTACCTGGCCTCCGAGGCCGGCTACGACACCTATGGGGACGCCGAAGTGAGGGTGCTCCGCAACAGGCTCTCGGACGTGGCCACCGACGCAAGGCTCGGGCACGGCGCCATCCTGCTGGTTGGCCGCCCGAGTCCCGAGCTCCTCGAGCCGGCGCTCGAGGTGAAGGATGTGTGGATCGAGGGAAACAGCGTGGACGGGGCTTCACGCAACGGCCTTTACCTGGGCGCGTATGCCTCGGGGGTCACCGTTATCGGCAACTCGATCTCCAACACCCACGCCTGCGGGATCTCGGTCTATCCCAGGGTCGCGGACATCTCGATAGGGAGCGCCGATCCGGGCTCGCCGGCAAACATCGTGGGTCCGTGCGGCGAAAGCGGGATCGAGGTGGACCCCGCGGGCAGCCGGGGCGCGCTCCGCATAAGCGGGGTTGTTTTCCGATCCCTAAACACGAGAAACATCGGGCACGCGGACGCAGTCAGAATCGGACCTAACTCGGGGTTCGCCACGATCTCCATCACGGGCAACCGCCTCGGGCAGCCCGCAGGCCATCCCTTGACGCGGTTCATTGAGGCGCTCTCGCCCGTGAACCAGGACGCCGGGAACACGGCCGATGCCCAGCTGGGAGGCTCCCTCCCGCACCCATGAGCGCGCCTGCGCACCGCCACCGAATTTCGACATGAACCGCATCGTCTACAACGTGCGCACGCTGTCCGCGCCCCTGACGGGGGTGCAACGCTATGTGCGCGAACTCGACGCCCGCCTGGGTGGCGATTTCGAGCGGGTGGCACCGTCTATCGGGGCCCAGGGAGCAAGCGGGCACCTCTGGGAGCAGCTTGTGCTCCCGGTGCGCCTGGGCGGCAGGATGCTGTTCTCCCCGGGGAACACGGGCCCCGTCGGCTACCGGAGGCAGGTCGTCACGATACATGACGCCTCCACCTTGGACCTTCCCGATGCCTTTGCGGGGGCGTTCGGGCGGTGGTACCGCTGGATGTTGCCGCGGCTGGCGCGGCGGGTCCTGGGCGTCGTGACGGTGTCGGAATTCTCCCGCGCGCGGATCGTTGCGACCCTCGGCGTGCCGCGCCGCCGTGTCGCGGTTGTCCACAATGGGGTGACGCCCGCGCCCGGGCCCCTTGCTGGCGACCTGCTTTCGGCCGTTCGCCTTCGCTACGGCCTGCACGGCAGGTTCCTCCTCTTCGTGGGATCAAGGGACGCTCGCAAGAACGCGGCTTTCCTGGTGAAGGCTTTCGCGGCCTCTGGGGTGCGGGGGTTGGAGCTCGTCCTGGTCGGGGGTGGCAACGACCGCCTTTTCGCTCCGGGCGAAGGCGCGTGGAAGCCCGGCGTCCGCGTGCTGGGCCACGTCGAGGACCGGGACCTGGAGGCGCTCTACGCGCTCGCCGAGGGCTTCGTCTTCCCGTCCCTCTACGAGGGCTTCGGCCTTCCGCCGCTGGAGGCCATGGCGAGGGGCTGCCCGGTTCTCTGTTCCGACGCCACCTGCCTGCCCGAGGTGTGCGGGCCGGCGCTCGAGAGGGGCGGGGCCCCGATCTATTTCTCCCCGAGGTCGGAGGCGTCGCTCGCGGAGGCGCTCTCCCGCTTCGCAGGGCTCCCGGCCGGCGTCCGGCAGCAGATGGCTTCCGCCGGGCGCGCGCGTGCGGGCGGCTATACCTGGGACCGCTGCGCCAGCGAGACCCTGGCGGCGGTCACCAGATTCGCGGCGGAGGACCGGCGCCTGCCCGGGACGGATGGGGTCCCGCACCTTCTTGGGCAGACCGGGGAGGAGTCGCGATGAGCCTTCCCCAGATGGCGCGGCCTGATGCCGCTTCTGGAAACCGGCCACCGTCGGCGCTGAAGGCCGGCGAGACCGCGCTTGTCCACCACTGGATGGAGTTCTTCCGGGGAGGGGAGGCCGTGCTCGAGCAGTTCGGCTACCTTTTCCCGGGGGCCCCGATCCTCATGCTGGTTTACAACGAGGTGCACCTGCCGCCTTCGCTGCAGGCCCATCCCCTCGACTCAAGCTTCCTGCAGCGTGTCCCGGCGCTGCGCCGGCATTTCCGGAAGCTGCTGCCCGTTTTCCCTGAGATCATCCGGGCCCAGCGGCTGCCGACACGGGCCCGGTTCGTCCTTACAAGCGATGCAAGCATGATCAAGGGCGTGCCGGTCCCCCCGGGGGCGTTGCATGTGTGCTATTGCCACTCGCCGCCGCGCTACCTTTGGGGCCTGGAGGAGAGCTACCTTGAGTCATCCTCCCATGGGAATCCGATCGGTCGGCTGATTTTCTCCGCTTCGCTGCCGCACCTACGCTCCTTCGACAAGAAGATGGCGCAGAGGGTCGACGGCTTCATCGCAAACTCCCGGTGCGTCCAGGACCGCATCCGCCGCTGCTACGGCCGCGAGTCGGTCGTGATCAACCCTCCCGTCGAGGTCGAGCGGTACAATGCCTCGAGGCCGCGCGAGGACTTCTACCTGCTCGTGTCTGCCCTGGTGCCGTACAAGAGGGTGGACCTGGCCGTGGACGCGTGCTCCAGGCTTGGCCGGCGGCTGGTCGTTATAGGCACCGGCCCCGAGGAGGCCGATCTGAGGAGGCGGGCAGCGTCCTGCGTCACTTTCCTCGGGTGGCAGCATAACGATACGGTCAGGGATCACTATGAGCGGTGCCGGGCATTCCTCTTCCCGGGAATCGAGGACTTTGGGATCACCCCGTGCGAGGCCCAGGCCGCGGGCGCCCCGGTGATCGCCTTCGGGGAGGGCGGCGCGCTCGAGACGGTCCGCGAGGGCTTTAGCGGCGTGTTCTTTGGCGAGCAGACCGTCGGCTCCCTGGCCGGGGCCATCCTGGGCCTGGAGGCGGGCCCGGCGATTCGCGCGGAGTCGTGCCGCGCCAATGTCCAGCACTTGGGTGCCGCGCGATTCCGCAGGGAGATCCGGGACTACCTCGCGCAGGCATTCCCCGAGCACTTCGCGGGATTTCCCTGGCCCGAGGGCCCCATTGGGACCGACAACCCGCTCTGACCGCACGCCTTCCACCCTATGAGCCCTAACCTAAACGTTGCGGGACACGGCCCGCCGAACGGCGGGTCGGTTTCCCGCGCCAGCCGAAGCGAGATCAAACCCAAGCGGGTGACGCCCCGGGGGACGCTCCACCTCCTCCTCAGGCTCTTCAGGCTCGGCTGCTGGCTCGCCGCCGCCATCGGGATCGGGTGCTGCCTCTACATGACCCTCCGCCCCTCGAGCAACCTCGTCGAGATTGGGTGGCTGCCGCGAGGGGTGGCAAGGTGGGCCGACTCCTATGGGAGGTTCCGCAATTTCCCGGCCTATGCCGCGCTCGCAGCACCCTTCGTGTTCGTGTGCAACGGAAGGAGGGCCCGCGCCAAGGCTATGGCGTGGCTCGCCCTGCTCGGGGCCGTGGTGGAGGGGCTGCAATACTTTATCCCGACCCGCTGGTGTGAATGGCAGGATGTAGCATGGAGCTGGGCCGGGCTCGCCGCGACGTGGCTTGCGGCCGAGATCGGGTACAAGGTTGCCTGGCGAGTCAGGTGCGCATTCAAGGAGCGCGCCGACCCGGCGCGCGCGGCCAGGGTCCTTGACTCGGTCCTGGCCCGCGGCCCCCGAAGGATGAAGGACTGACCATGGCCTACGCCATTGAATCCAGGCACGCCGACGGTGACTCCTCCCGCGTTGTCGGCCGCATTCCCTGGGCGGTCGCCTTCTGCGGCCTGGTGGGGTTCACGACCCCGTTCGTTGTGAAGGTTGCCGGCAACTTTCCCATTGCCGAGTTTCTCCTCTTCGCGGCGGCGGTCGCAGCCGTGTCGGTGCGGATCATCCGGCACCGCTGGCCGAGCGGCCCCGCCCGCACGCGGGTGTTCACGCTTCTCCTGGTGCTTCAGGTCGTAGGCTTAGCGGCCTACGTGGTCTCGGACCTGTACAGGAACAGCGCGCCCGCGGACTACGTCCGGGGATGGGCGAGAATGGCCTTTGTGGCCATCGACCTGATCGGCCTGGCCGCCGTCATAGGCCCCTCGTGGAGGCGCTTCATCGTGCTTGTCGGCGGATGGGCCTTCGGGCAGGCGGCCTCGGCGGTCACCCTGGGCCCGCTCTTCGACGACTGGTGGAAGTTCGGCTTTGCCGAACCCATCACGTTTCTTGCGCTTATCGCCGCCGGGAGCCGGAGCCGGCTTGTTGGCGCGATCGTGGCGATCCTCCTCGGGGTCCTCCACATCGTGCTGGAGTACAGAAGCCTCGGCCTGGAGTGCCTGATGGTGGCCGTGGCCCTCTATCTGACCCGCCTGCCCAGGCTCTGGCGCCTTTCCGCGGTGCTGGCCGCCCTCGCGGCGATAGGGCTCGCCCTGGGCGGGCTCTTCGACGGGCGAAGCGCGACGCACATCAGCCGCCACTCCTCGGACGCCGAGCGGCGCGCGATGATGGAGGTGGCCGCGGAATCCTTTGCGGATTCCCCGCTGATCGGGCAGGGGTCTTGGTTCAGCTCGACCAAGGTCATCCGGCGGATCGAGGCGCGGTACATCCAGCTGAGCGACTCCTTCAACGGCTACACGGAGGAGCAGGAGCGCGACCTGGCCGTGCACTCCCAGCTTCTGACGGCGCTCGCAGAGGGCGGCATCTTCGGCGCGTCGTTCTTCATCGCGTACGGCTTCATGCTGCTCTGGGCGACGGCCTACTGCCTGAGGACATCCCGGCCGCAGCAGGCCCTGGTCTTCCTCATACTCATCGAGGCGCTCTGGAACCTCGCCATCGCGCCATTCTCCGGGCCTGCGCGCGTGCAGATCGCCGCCTCCGCGGTCCTCGGCCTGCTGCTCTGGCAGCAGGCCCGCGGCCGGCTCCTCTGGGAGGACTAGGCCCCACATGACACGCTTCCGTCCCCTCCTCGTCATCACGCCCACCCTGGGTCGATCCCCCTGGCTGTGCCGGACCGTGTCCTCGGTCGCCGACTTCGCGGGCGAGCACGCAACCCATGTGCTGGTCGCGCCCCGCGAGAGCCTTGCGAGCCTGGCATCGATCCACCCCCGCTGCGTCGTCGTCGAGGACACATCGGGACGGGGAGTCTATCCCGCGATAAACGCGGGGCTGGCGGGCGCCCGGGACCCGGGTTGGAGCTGGGCCACGTGGCTGAACGACGACGACGAGCTCACCCCGGGGTTCACGCGCCACCTTGAGCGGGCGCTCCGCCACGACGGGCGTTCGGACGGCGCCCCATGGTCCTACGGCCGGGTTCGCCTGGTCAGCGAGTCCGACGAGGACCTCGGTGGCATGGCCGTCGCCCGCAGCCCCTCCGACATCATTCCCCTTGCGCAGTCCGGGATCAACCCTCTCAACCAGCAGGGGATGCTCGCGCCCCGCGCATGGGTCGAGGCCCAGGGCCCGCTGCGTGAGGACCTGCGCATCTGCGCCGACGTGGATTTCTGGCTGCGCGCTGCGGCCGAGGGAGCCCGGTTCTGCTGCAGCCCGGAGGTGGTGGCAACCTTCCGGCTCCGGGCAGGGCAGATCTCGGGGGACGTCTCGCGCCACCGGGCCGAGTTCAAGCAGGTGGTCGAGTCCGTTGTGCCCGTTCGGCGCAGCGCTCCGAGGCGCCTCTTTGCCAATCTCCGCTTTCGACTGGGCAACGCCCTTGTCTACGCCCGCCGCGTGGGCCGATGCGGATTCAAGAGCGGCTTCAGCCTCCTGGAGCAGCCCGAGCGAAAGGCCTACTAGCACCCGTGCGCACCTCCCTGGACATCATTGTCGTGAACGACTACGCCCACGTCCGCGGTGGCGGCGACCGTGTCGCCCTTGCGTCGGCCATCGGCCTGAGCGACGCCGGGCACCGCGTGACGTTCTTCTGCGCGGTTGGCCCGGTCGACGCCGGCTTGTCGGGGCATCCCGGCGTCCGCGTGGTATGCCTTGGCCAGCCCGACATCCTCGGGGATCCACACCGCATGCGCGCCGCGCGCAGGGGCGCCTGGAACTGGGGGGCCTCCGCCGCGTTCCGCCGGGCGGTCCGCGGGCTCGATCCGAGCAGGACCCTGGTGCATGTCCACAGCTACACGAAGGCGCTCTCCGCCTCGGTGCCGTGCGCGGCGGACAAGCTGGGTTTCCGGACGGTGCTCTCGTTGCACGACTACTTCCTCTTCTGCCCGAACGGCGCGTTTTTCGAGTACCCGGCGATGAAGGTCTGCGGCCGGGCACCGTTGGGAGTGGATTGCCTGAAATGCCACTGCGACGCCCGCTCGCACGGACACAAGCTCTGGCGCTTTGCGCGAACCTGGTGGCAGAACCGCGCCGCGGCGCTGCCTCGGAGGCTGAGCTGCGCGATCGCCGTCTCCGGCGCAAGCCTTGAGGTCGCGAGGCGACACCTTCCCGCGCGGACGAGCCTCGAGCTTGTGCCGTATCCCGTGGACGCCGAGTACCGCCATCCGGTTGAGGTCGAGAATAACGACACCTTCCTGTTCGTCGGGCGCATGGAGCTCTACAAGGGCCCCCAGCTCCTGGCTGCCGCTGCCGCCCGCCTTGGCGCCAAGGCCGTGTTCTGCGGCGAGGGCCCCGCGACGGCGCGCGTGCGGGAGATCTACCCGGAGGCGCTCCTTGCCGGCTGGCAGGACAGGGAAGCCCTGCCGGGGCGTTTCGCCGCGGCCCGCGCGCTTGTCTTTCCCTCGCTCTGGCCGGAGACCTTCGGCCTCACCGCGGCCGAGGCCCTGGCCCGCGGCGTCCCGGTGGTCGTATCAAGCAGCACCGCCGCCGCGGACCTCATCGAACACGGCTCAAACGGGCTTGTATTCGACAGGGGTTCGGTCGGGAGCCTTGCCGAAAGCCTCCGGAGACTCAGGGACCCCGAGCTTGCCCGCGCGCTCGGCCGCGAGGCGCACCGCCGCTACTGGAGCAACCCCTTGACCCTGTACAGACACGTGGCACGGCTGGAGGAGGTCTACGCCTCCGTCCTTTCGGCGCCCCGATTGGCCGCATGAGGATCCTCCTTGTATCCGAACCCGGCGAGAACGGCGTCTTCCGCCATGTCGAGGACCTGGCGGAGCACCTCATCCGCGCCGGCCACGTCGTGAGCCTTGCGTACTCCGATGTGCGCGGGTCAGACCGGCTCTTCGCTCTCCTGGCGCGGGTGCGGTCCGCAGGCGGGCTTACGGTCAACCTCCGGGTGGGCAACGAGCCCCAAGTGGGGGACCTCCGTGCGCTGGGCCGGCTCTGGCGACTTTACCGCCGGTTCAGGCCCGACGTCGTCCACGCCCACAGTGCCAAGGCGGGCGGCCTCGTTAGGATGCTGCGCCGCCTGCACCCGCGACACCGGGTCCTGTACACGCCGCACGCCTACTACGGGATGGGGCGCCCGATGTCGGCCTCGGTCCGGTTCTTCACGGCCGTCGAGCGGTTCCTGGCGCCTCGGACCATGACCATCAACCTTTCCCAGGACGAGGCGGAGTACGGAAGCCGCGTGCTCCGGCTCGACCCTGCCTGGCAGCGGCTGATCCCGAACGGGGTGGACACGTCCCACTTCAGGCCGTGCGCGGCGGCGGAGAAAGAGGCCCTCCGCGCCAGGTTTGGCATTCCCGCCGGTGCCGTCGTCCTTGGTTCGCTCGGCCGGTTCTCCTATCAGAAGGACCCGGGCTCGCTCCACAAGGCGTTCAGGGCCTGCGCGGACCTGATGCCGAACCTCTTCCTGGTGCACGTCGGTGCCGGGGAGCTCCGGTCCGAGGTCCAGCACTATGCCCGGACCCACGGCTACGAGCACCGGGTGCACTGGATCGAATACCTCCGGGACCCAGCCCCCTTTTACCGGATGCTCGATTGCTTCATCCTGACCTCCCGGTACGAGGGGCTCTCGTTCGCGGCCCTTGAGGCGCTCTCGAGCAACCTCCCCCTGATCCTGAGCGATGCGCCGGGCAACCGGGGCTTTTCAAGCATAGGGCTGAGCCACCTCTGGAACGCCCGGGTCGAGTACCCGGCGTCGTTCGCATCGGCGATCACCAGCTGGTACGACGACCAGGTCCGGCCCCGTCCCTGCAACCACCATGACGTGGCGGTCTCGTCGTTCTCGAGAAGCCGGCAGTTCGCCGACATTGAGGCGGCCTATTTCGAGATGTGCGGCACGCAGCGCAACCGGCAGGAAAGGCGCGCGCAGGCCGTCCATTCATGATGAGAACGGGCATAGAGGTCATGATCTGCTCCTACAATGGGGCCGAGCGCATCCAAGCGGTGTTCGAGGCGCTGGCCGCGCAGACCCTGCCCGCCTGCGACTGGAGCGTTGTCCTCGTCGACAACGCGTCGACGGACGGCACCGCCGCCCGCGCCCTGGGCGCCTGGCCCCGGACGGATGTCCCGTTTCGCGTGGTGCACGAGCCGACGCAGGGGGTGAGGATGGCGCGCATGCGGGCGCTCACCGAGGCCTCACGGGAGTTCGTCTGCTTCTGCGACGACGACAACCTGCTCGCACCGGACTACCTCGAGCGGGCCGTGCAGCTCATGGGCCAGATGCCTCTCGTCGGGGCGCTGGGTGGGAAAGGCGTGGCCTCGACCGAGCGCCCGGTGCCGGAGTGGTTCGGCGCCGCCGCCCTTGGCTACGCCGTGGGTCCCCAGGCCGAGGTCGAGGGCGAGGTGGCGCCTTCGCGGGGCTACCTTTACACGGCCGGAATGGTCCTGCGGAGCTCGGCATGGGACCAGCTTTCCCGCACCGGCTACAAGCTTCGCCTCATGGGAAGGCAGGGGGGGCGGCTAACATCGGGCGAGGACAATGAGATGTGCCTTCTGCTTTCCCTCATGGGCTGGAAGCTCCATTACTCGCCGAGGCTCGTCTTCCAGCACAGGATCGGCCCGCGAAGGCTCGAGGAGGAGTATTGCCGCGCCCTGCACCGGGGATTCGGCGAGGCGATGACCCTCCTTAACCCGTACCGCGATTTCGTCCTGGGCCGGGCCACGCCCCAATCCTGGCGGCGATGCGCAGCCTTCCGGCTCGCCCAGAGCTGGCTTGTCCGGCTCTCGGTCCTTGTCGGCCGCCGGCCTGAGCGGGCGGCTCTTAATGCCCGAACGATCCGGCGCGAGATGGCGGTGGGCTTTTCAGAGGCGTGCCGGGTCAACTACCGGGGACGCGGGCTCTTTGAACTCTATGCGGACCTTGCCCGGTGGCTTCAGGCCGCGAAGGTTTCCGCCCCCGCGAGTCCCTCGCCGCAGCCGGGGACAGCCCGGCGGATAGCGACGAGCCTTTCCTGGCTCCTTGCGGACCGCGGCATGCGTCTGGCCGGGAGCTTTCTCGTGGGGCTTTGGCTCGCCCGCTACCTGGGGCCGTCGGACTTCGGGCTGTTCAGCGTGGCGACTGCAGCCACTTTTTTTGGCGTTGTGGCCACTCAGCTCGGCATGGATGGCCTCGTCCAGCGGGAGCTCGTGCGCCGCCCCGAGGCCGCAGGGGTTATCCTTGGCACGGTCACCGGGCTCGGCCTGGCCGTCGCCGCAGCGGCCTGGGGCGTAATCGCGCTCCTGTCATTCACGGTCGTCCAGGACCCCGAGATGCGCTCCGTGCTGCTCTGGATGGGTCTGCTCGTGGTGCCCCAGGCCCTTGTCGGCTGGGAATACCTGTTCCAGGCCAGGTCGGACCTCCGGCCCGTGGTCATAGGCCAGAACTCCTGCTTCGCGGTTTGCCTGGCTTCACGCGCCCTCCTGATCATCGGTCATGCCCCCGTGGTCGCATTCGCGGTCGTTGCCGTCGCGGAAAGGGCGCTTGGAGCCTGGGTCGTCGTGCGTTGGGGCGCGCACAGGCATCCGACGGGCCGCCTTAGTTTCGACCCCGCGCTCGCGCGCACAATCATGGCGGAGGCATGGCCGGTCTGGATCTCGGCGCTGCTAACGACCACCTACCTCAAGTTCGACCAGATCCTTATCGTGCATTGGTCGGGCTCTGCCGCAGCCGGCACCTATGCCGCGGCCACACGCTTCTCTGAATTGTGGTGGTCGATCTCGACGATCGTGGCGACGGCGGTGCTGCCCGACCTTGTGAGGGCAAGCCACCGCTCGCAGCGTCAGTACTGGGCCATCATGCAGAAATATTTCGACGCAAGCGCGGCGCTCAGCGTCCTGGCAGCCGTGACGATGACGCTATTGGCCCCCGTCCTGGTCCGCCTTTTCTACGGGGCGCGCTACTCGGGCGCCGCGGGAATCCTTGCGGTGCAGTTCTGGTCGGCCGTGTTCATCTTCCTGAGCGTTGCGCGCGGCCGCCACCTGGTCGCTAGCGGCCGCAGGCTCGTGGAGCTCTGGTTCGCGCTCGGGGGAGTGGCCCTGAACCTGTCGGCGAACGCTGTCTTGATACCGCGCTTTGGCGCCCAGGGTGCGGCATGGGCGGGCCTGCTGACCCATGCCTTTGTCTCACTTGCCCTTCCCTGGTGCTTCGAAAACACCCGTGAGATCGTCCGGATGCAGCTTTCCGCGCTCATGTTCCCGGTGAGGGCGCCCGCACTGTGGCGAGAATTTCGCCTGAGGCCCAAACCCGTGCCCGCCTAACTGCATCGGCTAGCGCGAGGAATCCCCCTCGACCGTGTCCTTTTCATGGCGGCCGGGCTGCCGGTCCGGTGTTATCGCGGCAACGTAGACCCAGGCGATAAGGACCGCCTGGAGCGGCAGGCGAAGCCAGAGGGTGAGGGGTGAAAAGGCGAAACCGGGCATGCGGCCCAAGAGGGCGACATGCAGGTTTGCCGGGAACACCGCCACGAGGAGAGCGGCCAGGCCCCATCCTGCCGCGATGCGAAGCCGAGGCACAAGGATTCCCAGTCCTCCCAATATCTCAGACGCGCCCGCTATGGCCGAGAGCGCGGCCGGCCAGGGCAGCCACGCGGGGATCATCCCCAGGTACATCGCGGGCGCCCTGAAATGGTTGATCCCGGCAGCGGTGAAGAACGCCGCGAGGAGCCAGCGGAGCGCGATGCGGGTCATCGTTGAAACTTGGTCTCGGGAGGAAGGGCGCCGTCCGGGGCGTGCCCCTATGCGCAAAGGGCCCCGTCCGCCGCGATCCCCCTTAGGAAGATGTCCACGCCGGCTTTCCGGTACTCGGCCGAACTGTACCCCTGCTGCTTCTTCAGGGTCTCGCGGCGCAGCACCTCGGAGAAAATGGAGCCGGCGAAAAGGTCTGCTGCGACGAGCGGATTTGTGTCCTGCCTCGCCTCTCCCAGCCTGCACGCGGTGCGCAGGCGCTCCGTAAGGGCCTCGCGCATGGGCAGGAAGATGCCGCGGAGGGCCTGATGCTGGCACACGGCGTGGCGGTGGATTTCCCCCACCATGGTCCGTATGAGCGGGAGGTTCTCCATGAGGAGCGCCTCATACTTACGGGAAAAGGCCTCTAGGTCAGTCCTTAGGCTTTGCGTTGCGGGCGGGGCCTCCCCGTCTCGCGCCCTGGCTGCGATGCCGAAGGCGCTCCCCACGACGGCCTCCAGCAGGTGCTCCTTGGTGCCGAAGTGCCTGAAAAGCGTGACTTCGTTTACGCCGGCCTCGCGCGAGATCGCGCGGGTTGTCGCGCCCTCAAGTCCGTCGCGCGCGAACACGCGCGCAGCCGCTGTCAGAAGAAGCTGCCTTGCCGGGGGGCGCCGGCGGGTAGCCCGGGGTTGGGGTGTCATGCAAGTGCTTACTTGCATATTCGCGGAACAAGCCTCAAGGTGCAAGGTCCTTCTAAAGGATTCCCGCTCCAACGTGAACCGAACGCACTGCAGCTTCAGCCCTTCCGTAGTCCAATGATGGCTCCCGTCATCATATTGGGGGCGCTCATGATGTTCGTGTTCTGGGACACCTCGGACCGGCATTAGCCGGGGCATTTGGCCTTGCCGGGGAGCGTGCCTGCCAGCAGGTTCGCCGTCCTTCACGTGAAAATTGGATTCCTCGGGGGCAGCTTTGACCCCATCCATTTCGGACACCTGCTCGCCGCGCAGGACGCCTATGAGCAGCATCGGCTCGACCGGCTGATCATCGTCCCGGCGGCGCAGGCGCCGCTCAAGCCAAACGAGGTCAAGTCCACGGCCTCGGACCGGTTGGCCATGGTGCGCGCCGCAACGGAGTGGGATACCCGGTTCGAGGTGTCGGACTTTGAGCTGTCCCGGGGTGGGGTGAGCTTCACCATCGATTCGGCAAGGCATTTCCGCGGCCTGTTCCCCAACGACGACCTCTATTGGGTCATCGGGGGCGATCAACTCCCCAAGCTTCACCTTTGGAAGGATATAGGCGAGTTGGCTACGATCGTGCAGTTCATCTTCCTAGAGCGCCCGGGCTACCCGGTAAAGGCGGCGCCCGACATTCCGGGCCTACGGCTGCTCCGCTGTGATGGCCATTTGCTTGCGATCAGCTCCACCGAGCTCCGGGAACGGACGCGCAGGGGCCTCTCCCTTGATTATTTCGTCCCGCACAAGGCGATTGTTTACATCAGGGAGAAGGGCCTGTATCGGGATCAACGTTGAAACTGAACCAAGACGAATCCCTGGACCTCGCCAGGCTGTGTTGCCGGGCCCTCGAGGAAAAGAAGGCCGGGGAGCTGAGGGTGATAGATGTCACCGCGCTGTCCTCGATAACCAATTACATCGTGATCGCGACCGCGACGTCCGAGCCCCATGTGCGCGCCCTGCGGGTCGAGCTGGAGAAGGCGCTCGACGCCTCGAAGACCCGCATCGTCGGCGTCGACGCCGCGAGCGAAAGCGGTTGGGCCGTGATGGACGCGTTCGACGTGATGGTGCACATCTTCACTCCGGATACGCGCGCCCGCTATAAGCTGGAACAGCTTTGGCGTGATGGGGAGGATGTCCCGGTGACGCCTTTGCTTGGCGGTAAAATTCCAGCCAAAAAGAAGCCGGCCAAGGCCAAGCCAATTGTGAGAAAAAAGGCCCAGGCGACCAAGAAATCACGCAAGTGATTTTTGGGCTCGTTATTTACACGTTTAGTTTACGTGTAAAAAAATAGTGAAGCCTTTTTCGGGATACCGAATTCTACGTAGGGATATGGTCATTAGCGGCTTGAATGCAATGATCCAGGCTGTAGCCTATTAATGCCCGGATTTCGGGCATGCATATAATAAAACGATAACAAACATAACGTTAGGAAGAAACATGAAAACTCAAAATCGAGGGTTTACCCTCGTTGAAATCATGATCGTCGTGGTGATCATCGGCCTTTTGGCGTCGATGGCCATCCCGGCGTTTCAGAAGGTTAGAACCAACTCACAGGACAAGGCTGTCCTGAACAACGCCCGTCAGCTGTCGGGTGCAAGCGACCAGTACTACCTCGAAAACGGCGTATCCACCTGCGGTCAAAGCGACCTCATTGGACCTACGACGTATGTCAAGGCACTCAACTCGGTGGCCAACGAGACCTACCCGTCCAACTTCACCCAGGGTGTGACGATCACGATCTCCAGCGTGGCCGGGACCCGTACGATAACGTACTCGCCCTAACCTAGATCCTCGCGTCCCCAGGGGACCCGGCCTGCGGGCATCCTTTGCCCGCGGCCAAGCGTAAATCATAAAATAATTAAACCATTAGGTCAGATACAAAGAAGTAACATGAACAAGAGCACTCACACCTCCACCAAGGGCTTCACCCTTGTCGAAATCATGATCGTCGTCGTCATCATCGGCCTCCTGGCCGCCATGGCGATCCCCGCGTTCCAGAAGGTCCGCACGAACTCGCAGGACAAG